>ENA-UOTZ01000240-UOTZ01000240.1-compost-metagenome-genome-assembly--contig:-NODE-240-length-46080-cov-9.214160_pt1 | contig 46080 bp, 41 predicted proteins | sample MGYA00238144_ERZ746983 | MGnify/ENA primary metagenome ERZ746983 (study PRJEB28759, sample SAMN06268863) | compost metagenome | isolation source: single cell | place: USA: California, Emeryville, Joint...
TTAAACAAGTGATCTAAAGATATTGATTTGGAAAAGATGTTAGTTTTAGTAGCTTATCTTTTTCTTTGTTAAGGAGAGTAAGATTTACATCTCAAACATGATTGAACATGCGTTTCATTAATTATATGCATGAGCTTAATAGATTCGAAAATTTGGTTAGAGTGTGAAGGACAGATGAGATTTAGGTGATTTTAGTTGAGCCAAGGCTATTGAGGCTGTCTGAGTTCTGGAAGAGAACCTCATCAATTAATTAGGGAGTCCAAGTAAAGTCCGAGGTTTTCTGATCGATCCGATCTGATAAGACGGTCCTGTTTTTAGTCTTGAGTTCATTTAATTAAATTTTGCAATTGCACTTTGATTTGGCAGCTAGCTCTAATTTCAGCTCGCTAGGATTTTTTTGCAGCACTCAATCAACGCTAAAAAAGGAATAAAAAATTTTATTAATAAAGAGATGAGGGTTCAAGATTCGACGCCGACAGAACAGGCAATGAATTTAAAGTTTTGGATTTCGTCAGCTATGATGTTATAGGCAATGCAATGTAGAAAAGTAAATGGCGAAGTAGCAATCTTCGATCATGGATTCTTGTGTTGTAGTGGCAACTGAGTAAAGAAAGAACCATTATAGCAAGAAACTCAATAGATGAATGCAGTTGATTGCTGGGCTAGAGAAAAAAGTTAAAAGCTAAGACATGAAGTATTAGCGATTGTTTTATATTCATGAGAGATCAAAAATGTGTAACTGATTTTCGCTAAGAGAGCCAAAAACTTTTTTTCACCTTAATTTATGGTAGTTGACGCTTAGCAATCATGTTTGAGATGTAAATCTTACTCTCCTTAACAAAGAAAAAGATAAGCTCTAAAACTAACATCTTTTTCCAAATCAATATCTTTAGATCACTTGTTTAATTCATATTTATATAATCCATATTGATGATGAGTTTGTAGGAGGAAAAAGCTTTACAAGTTAATATTCGTGAGGCATCTCCATCAGAAAACGACTAGTTGTCTCATGAAAATAAAAATTTCTCCATTAAGAGTAGGTCTAACTCAGAATCTTCTGAGATAAATTGACTTTTTAAAGCTGCTTTTTTTCACTCTATCTGTTTTTTTTAAAATCGAGGATTTGCTCTAAATTGATCCGCTCTATTTTTAACTCGGTCCCATAAACTGCTAATTATTTCGACTGGATCTATCGTGTTTCAGCATTTCTCCAGGAAAAAACCCCAAAAATGAACGATACAGATGCCACACTCTCAACAGAACTCAAGCAGGGCGGTTTGAAGTCTAAACGCAAGCTTCAATTAAGCATCCCTATGGCGAAAGAGCCTGATACCATGCTCATTTTTAATCAAGACACTTCAAGTTACCAACTCCAAGGGGAATGCAAGCAGGGTGATGATACCGACACGAACACCTCGAGTGTCAGCAAGATGACCAATAAATTTTTCCCAAAAGAACAGCTCATGAATTTTGACTTCGAAGGACAGTACTATTGCGTTCGGGGCCGAAGCAACGGGAAAACTATGCAAGATCGAGTAAAATTGACACGTATTGTATGAAATTAAGAACTGTTATTGATAAAGTGCGTTGTGATCCCGACGTTCAAAAGTGCGAAAGACTGTTCATTCTATGGCGTTTACGATGGTCACAGTACAGACATCATTGCTGAAATGCTGAAAGAGAAGCTGCATGACTATATCATGGAGTCCTATCTCAAGCATAGCTCGATGTCGCAAGCATTCATTGATGGTATTGTTTACTTCAAATCTGTAATGGATTGACACTGTTTTTGCATGGGCTAGGTTTTGAAAAGATAGAGAGAGAAGCGATCACTAGACTGAAGCAAAATATGCAATTGGGAGGCAGCACTGCTCTATGCGTGCTAATTAAGGATAACAAAGTCCAAATCGCTAATGTCGGAGACTCAAGAGCGGTTATAATAAACGATTCAGGAGCCAGAGTCCTTAATAATTTACATGATTTCTCCAACGCAAGCGAAGAAAAAGCCGTGGATGAACGAGGTGGCGTTATCATAGAAAGAGGACTGACGAAGCGTCTACACGGCGAACTTGCGATTTCTCGCTCTATTGGAGATTTTACCTACAAAGATTACATTAGCTCGACTCCTGAGCTGTCAGAGACGATAATTGGACCGACAGATAATTACCTTCTGCTTGCTTCAGATGGCTTTTGGAATGTAATCACTTATTAGCTATCACATTTGTAATCACTTCTTATTACAGGTCATCAACCCTGAAGCTACCGTAGCGACAATAAAACTCATCCAAAACGATTTCAAAGAGTTAGACTCTGTCGAGAGGATCTCAGAATATCTTATGGAGCTTGCATGCAACACTAAACAGAACTCCAAAAAGGACAATATGGTTCTCATCATGGTCGATTTAAAGAAACTCACAGAAAAGCCACTCTTCACACCGACCTTGAAGAAGAGTCTCTCAGACTTCATCTGAGATTGCTGTTCCCTACAATGTTCTATAGAAGAATTCCTCAAAGTTTATTTTTTAACAAATTTTCTTACTTAAATAATGAGCTGATACTTAACTGCAATCGTTCCAAATTTCTCCTATTCAGAGCTGAATAGACAGCGTCTTTTATTGGATTTGTATTTTTATTGCCAAAGCTCAAATTATTGTAATAATAAGAGTTTTATTAGTGTGTTTTTCTATTGTTTTTCACATTTTTGATAATATATAAATATATATATTCTATCACAGCACATCCATCTTGGAGTCTCCTTAATCTATGGAATTCTAATCAATTCTCTCACAATTTGCTCAATTTTCAGGCTCGCTTAGGCAATCCACTGTGCCAATGACCGCTACTAATTTCTTTTTGGAAACAGCAATAAATAGAATTTATCAGAGGTCAATATCAAATTAATGAATCAAATCAAGGCCACGACCCTCTTCAAAAGTCTATATTGGACTCAAACCGCATTCTTCTCTCGAGCGCCAGGAGCGCCTGGAAAAATTGCTGTCCCGCTGAATTTCAAATCATATGGCCTGCTACCCCAAATACACGAAGCTCTCGCAGCCAAAGAGGTGTATATCCCAACAAACATACAAGATAAAGTCATCCAACAAGTCTTAAACAAGCCCGATGACCTCTTCTTCGCTGGACAAACCGGAACAGGCAAGACCCTGGCCTACGCGGTGCCTATCTGCAACCAACTTAAGAAAGATGAAATTGATATGGGTGTCAAATTAACAAAACCGAATCGTCCGCGGGCGATCATTCTCCAACCGAACAAAGAACTCACACTACAGACTCATTATGTGTTCAAGGACTTGTCGCATTTCGTAAAACTAAAAGTCGATTGCGTCTGTGGAGGGTATTCGACGGCAGCTCAAGAAAGGGATAAACTTAAGGAAGGAACAGACGTATTGGTGACGACAATGGATCGTATGTCAAAGCATATCTTGAGAAAGAATTTGTTCTTAACGCAGGTCAACTACCTCGTTTTTGACGAGTTCGACACGTTTCTGGATGCAGAAATGGGAAATGAGATCAGAGAATGCATGAAAATCGCCTCGAAAGGCCCTGTTTTTCGCAAAATGATCTTTTTGGGAGCAACATACACGAGCAGAATACGTTCGTTTGTCGAGGGGTACAAAGCCGACTTCGGCAGAAATATCGATATTGTGATTGATAGCAAAACGCATTTGAATTTGAGCAATTTGCAGCATCATTTCATCCTCTCGCCCAATAGAGAACGCCTTGATCGATTGAAAGAGGTTTTGGACGAAAATAAAAAGTATATTGAAAAAACTGGAGGTGGAACGGTGATTTTCTGCAACACAGTCGCTTGCTGTCGGGCGTTAGACTACTACTTGCAGCGAGAGGGTATTTTGGCTGTTTCTTTGCATGGTGAGATGCCAAATAAGATGAGAATCCAGAACTACGAGAGGTTCAGAAGAAAGGAAGTACCCATTCTCATTTCTTCGGACCTTGGATCTAGAGGGCTTGATTTTAATTTCGTGAATCATGTTATTAATTTTGATTTCCCAAAGTCTATCTCCGACTATTTGCATAGGTAAGGATTTCTCTTTTGTTTTTAGATGATAACCTGCTAATTTTTTCAGGGCTGGAAGAGCTGGTCGTGCCGGAAGACCGGGCAAGGTAACGAGCATTCATTCAAAGGCGGACAATCATATTGTGAATGAATTGAAAAACAGTATTGCTAATAACAGTGAGGTCAATATCAAGGGCTCTTCTTATGCGTAAGGATTAAGATTGGTTAGAATTGTATTAATCCATGCGAATAGATTGATAAATAAAGAGGAGTTTAGTCAGAAGAGGGAACTGCCAGAGAGGAAGAGTCGAACAGAGTCGCCAAAACGACAAATTGCCGAAGGTGGCAGAAGAAAAAAGAATCTGTTAAAGGAGGCAAAGACGAAACAATTGACAGTTGGAGCGACAAAAGAGACGGTAGCTTATACGAAAGGGTCAAAAGCATATGCTAAGAGGAAAAAACTTAACACGAAGGGCAGCATTTCTCAGAGAATCAGAAGAAGAGATGAGAAGAAAAAGAAATTGTATGAAAAGTTGAAAAGGGAGGGTGCAGTCTATAAAAAGAGATTATATTAGAATATTAGAAGTAGATTGATTTGTTTATGATCTTGTGTTGTAATATTGTGAGAATGAGGATGATAGTAGGCTTATTTTTTTAATCTGTTATGGCTTCTTAAAAATCTCAAAACTAATTCCTATTTTAGAGTCATGCAAATAATCTCTCTCCTCGTCCAATCGGTTGCCAGGTCATATTTCAAAGAGTATTGACTCAGTGCTGCACAATACGGATCATGTATCAAATAAAGTAATCATTCACAAATCGAACTGAAATTTTGCAAGATTATTGCCAAACATCTTAGCGAAGCACCTTTTAAATTAGCCTTTGGTTACGGTCTATCCTATTAATTCTCTTAAATATAAAGGAAAGACCCTCTCCTCTTTTTTGAGTGAAATAAGGTTTGATCGAAGGTATAATTAGATTTTCGCGTTTACACAAAATTTTGTTACCAGTGGTGGTTTCCGAAAGAAAGAAAGCCTTCTCAAAACTATTATTCGATGGAAGAGGTTGCATTTCATGTCTAAGAATGATGTTCATTCAAAGACCTGCCTCTCCTTATATAGATGGCAAATAATGGTAGAAAAGAAAAATATGCTTTTATCACCAGTGTCCTTCAGTTAGTCTATTACGCTGCACTAATGGTCAGCTCAGAATGTGCCTGTACTCTAACGTGGCAGGCAGCTACGAAAATTCCAAATAGATATCCTTGAAAAGAGTGTTGAAACTAGGTTAGCTTCTAAAAATGAGCTAAAAACATTACAAATGCTAACTAGTCTCAAACCCTTTTTCTACTTAAGGCATTCTCATTAATTAACGCTCAAAATTTTTTTGTGCATAACCATATCAGCTGGATCCTTCATTTTCCTTGTCAGAAATTTTATAATTTTAATTTTGGTACGATATCAACAGCTTAATTCTGCTCGGTATACCTCTTCCAAAAATAAAGAACTTATCGTGTTTCTCCTATAATCATTAACAATCTAAACCAGAGAAAATCATAGCAAACCAATATGACTGAAAACTATTACAATTTCCAAGATTTCATCGACTTAAAATCTCCTGACTCACCATTGTTCGAAGACGATTTCAATCACACTAATACATTCCATCCTTCCCGAGAAAACTACGAACATCTAATGAACATTGAGGACAGTCAGATCTCAAAAAATTTACCTCACCCACTACACAGCTCTTTCTTCACCTCATTAAATGAGTCTTCGCAAGTTGATTCCGAAAATTCGACGAGCCGTTCAAACCACTTAGCTTCTGACTCTCAGCTCTCAGAAAGAGAGCTTAGCACAGCTTCAGAATCAAAAACCAGTTACAAATGGAGCCAGAATCCTTCAATTCAAAGCAAGAAAATTACGAAGCAATACGAGCCGATTTTTGACGGAAAAAGAACGTATAGATATGAAGACAATCCAGAAGAATACAAAAAAGCGAGAAAAAGAATTCAAAACCGTGAAAGCGCATGCCGAGTGAGGGCACGTCAGAAAAGCCACGTTGTGGAAGTCGAGCAGGACGTTTATTTGCTGAAAAAGGAAAATGAGGATTTAAAGCTGAAGAACGCGGCCCTCACAGCAGAAAATAATTTATTGAAGCATCAAATCGCTTTCCTCGAACGGATTGTTACAAAGAACCAATCAAATAGTAGCAATATCAAAGAATACGATGACAATGAGTTCGTTCTCCCATTATACAAAGCTCAGGAAGACGGCATGAATATCGACAACATAGAGGAGCCGAACCATAGCCCTGTCGGAATTATGCGGTTATCAAGGGATCAAGGCTTCAAACGTCATTCAACGATATTTGGAGTTCTTGCAGTATCCTTGCTCGTGTTGTGTGTGTTCACTGGTACTTCTACCGTCGGAGCTGAAACAGGTACAATGCTCTCATCAGAAAGTTTCACTAAGCCACCTGCTATGGTACTGCTCAGCATAAACGATCATGAACGCAAGGTTGATCCGAATGAGACGTTGTCGATTTATGCCAAGCAAATGGAGCGTTCTCTCTCCCAGTTTCTCGAGAACCATAGGTGGTCCTTCTCACTCCAGATTTTCAAGATATTGTCAGTTTCGTTGTGCTTGGTGTACTTCGGATATGTTTGTCTCACCGCAAAACGCGTGTTATCAAGAAAAAAGCCGAAATATTACTAGAGCTAGCTTAATGACTGTCTATTATTTTTCTTGTAATGTTCAAAGTTACTAATTTTTCCTCATTTTTACTGCCTGGAAATCTTAATGCCATCTAATATATATCAGATGTTACCATTAATAACAATTATCATTGGGCATTAAGTTTTTTTTTATCTTACTTACAAGCAAAGAAACAACCACTAACTCTGACCGACGTAATACGTTCCCGGTATAGATTCTCTAACATGTTCTTTCAGTTTCAAAATTTCTTAGCTTCTAAAAACTTGGTTTAATTCATCATTTCCCTCATTTCTGAAAATAGATCATGTAGAGTCTTTAAGGGTTTTACTTCACCTCGGTACCTAACCTTTATCATTTGAAAATAAAGGACATATCAGAGCAATATAACTCTCTTGTAGCCTCTTAACCACACACTTGAATTAATTTCTAGGGCAAAAAACTTTTTGTTGTTTGGCAAGATTGCAACTCATAAAGCTTTATTGTGTAGACCTTGGAGCTTACGGTTGCAATTGGTTCATACAGCTCTGCTTGATATATGCGATGGCTTTGTTTATTTATCTTTGACTTATTTCGTTGAAAAGAACTCCACAATCTGGTTTGGTCTCTATTCACTGGACAGAATTCCAAATCAAATTTTCAATTCGCAATATAAATCAATAAATCTAGGCTCTCTTACGAAAAACAATATCCCAGAACAGAAAGATGAAGCTCCAGCTTTGCTCCAGAACTAACCTACCCAACGGATACGCAGACACTTTCAGAGCTGAAATCCAGAAGCCAGATCACAAAGGGCTCAAATCCAACCTTCTCAGTATATTTGAGATCGGTTATCTTTGTGGAACCCACGAAAAGCTCAGCATCCCGAAGGCTTTCAGCAAAATCCTAGAAATTTCGAACTATTTTGACTGGGAGATGATTACACAGGAGGAAAGAAGAGATCTATACATGTCATTGATCTCTAATCCAGAAATCGATCTCGAGGAGGTTATCAATTACAAGCTCGAAACAGGATCATTCGATTTTGTACTAGCAGCACGTAAGCAAGAACCCCTCAAAGAGTCTTCCATAAATGACGGAAGTCTCCGTAAGAGTCGTCGTCCAATCATTATCTCCGAAGAAGTAAACGGACACATTTTAAACTCAACGATCACTCTTTGTGATCAGCCATTCGAGGAACATAAAGTGAGAGAAGTGGCTTGCTCAGAAGAAAAGGGAGCACAGGAGGATCTCAAGTCGATTGAAGAGAAAAAGTACCTCGAAGAACAAGATCTAAAAACTCAAAGGCTAATAGAGCAGCTGCTACAAGAGGAAGAAGTAGCTATCATGAAGGAATCCGCCATTTGGAGCTCGAAAAAAGACTCAAAATACATTCACGAAGACATGTTTCGACCTCGCGGGATCATAGAGGAAATAAAATTACCTGAAAAGCAGATTCCGGCTTTTCAATACGAAAATGGGTATGGAGAAAACTCTCTTAATGATCAAGAAGCCTTGAAACAATTTGAAGCTGATAGGCTCTTAGCAGAAGAAATCAGCAAGCAATCGATATATCAACCCGGCGATGATGGGCCTAAATGCGATATATGCTTAGAGCCGTTGTACAGCAAAGACTATGCGCCAGTGAGCGATTGCCCTCATTTCTATCATCGCGAATGTCTGCATCTTTTTGTCAAAGGTGAAGTGTATGCAAAAAAAGCTCAGATCAAGTGTCCTGATGTCAAGTGCTCACAAATCCTTACTCCTCAGGATATCGAAGAATTCCTCGACGGAAAAGATTTGGAGAGGTATCATAACAATCAGTTGGACTTCTATATAGCGAGTCGTTCAAAAGACATCTCGTATTGTCCGACATTGGGTTGTAATTATCCGTTTGAGCATTCAGGAGTAAGCGATTTCGAATGTCCGAAATGTTATAATCATTATTGTCTTGATTGCCGTGTGGAGTATCACGAAGGACAGACATGTTTGGAATTCAAGAGGGATAGAGTGAATAACACTTTCGGGAAAGCCGATGAGCAGTTTTTGCAGTTTGTGAAGGGACAGAATTTCAAGCAGTGTTCAAATTGTAAACATTGGATTGAAAGGAAGGAAGGCTGTCCTCATATGACCTGTCGGTGCGGGTATCAATTCTGTTATCGATGCGGAGGGCGCTGGGGAAGATGCCCTTGCCCCCCTTAAGAGAGAAACCTATTGATTGGAGCTTGCGTATATGTTTCATTCGAATTCGTCAGTAATTGATTGATATATTGCTGTGAGATGCTTAATTCTACAAAGCAGAACCAAATTGATTGGTTATCGATGTAATGAGAGTTATTGAACCCTTGTGTCGCTTATTATTATTTGGATCAATGAAAAAAAGCTCTTTCTGTGTTCATTTGAGAATTACAAAGGTTTTATTTCTCAATTTCGATGATAGTGTAATGGTTAAATCTGTTCGAATTTTTTTTTTCAACGTATAGTTATCAATTGGTATTGTACTTGCATTGCGTTAATAGAGAGAGAGAAAGATTCTAGAGTGATTCTGATGGAGGACGATTATTAATCTAATCTTATGGCAATAATACTCTTTTGAGTGAAATGAATCAAAGCTCAAAGAGTAGGATATTGAAAAAAGAGAGGAAAGGCATGTTGGCCTCTGGAGGATTCATCCAGGTTTAGTTCATTTTTTAAAATTTCATTTCACCTGATGAAGTTGTGAACTGTGATAACGATTTTTGTTAGTAACATTTAATTGGATACAATCGAATAAACATGAAATTAAGTATCGGAGATTCGTGAAGTATTCATTCCAGTAACATTAATCTCTTGGCCTCATGCAAAACTAAAAGAAATGAAGGAGACATAAAATGGTTGCCTGCGCATAATACTGAATGATTTTTGTGGGAGAGGGAAGAGTATCAATAAAAACTACTCTCTTCCTTGCTTTTTTTGGAGATTCCTCAGCTCATTCGTTAAATCCATAGATCCTATGGATTGACATTTGTTAGATCTTTGGTTCTTAGGGTATATCAATCTTTCTCACGTTTATATGAGAACAAAAGAAACCCAAAAAAATTAAATGAATTGAAGATTCTGATCTCCACGTACTTTTATCTGGAATTTACTCGAGGCAAATCAAGAATAAAGTGGAAGCTATTTTAGAACGCCAGAAGAACCCTCGCTCAGAATTAGGTATCTGATTCCATATTCCATTATCCTCATCCTCTAAGTAGCTCTTACCCTCTTTTTTAATCCAATAACCTCGAAATGAACGATAAAACTTCCGATTCGTCCAATAAACCAGCATTAATTCAAAAATGCGAGAGCCATCAGCAAAGAGTCATGCTCTGCTTCGAAGAAGCGATGTCTAAAGATAAAAGCAACGATCCAATGACCGGCCTTATCCAATGCAAGGTTCTTTATCATCTTAAATTTACGTCTCAATTATCAATAGCACCTGTTTGAAGAACTATCTTTATGCATCAAGAAAGACGTCGAAGAACGTCGTTCCAGCATGGTTCCACCCAAAAAGCCTTAGTATCATTTAGCAATAGGTTGACTTCCTTTGTAATAACGAATTAAAACGTTCATGGCAAATCTAAAATAGTTACCTTTGAACCGCTGCTCTATCAAGTGGCCTTTCAATTCATTGCTTTTGCTATGACGTTTATTACATTGTTTTGAGTTTTTCTATTTTGTAAATACATCGAACAAACATGTGAAAAACATTAGCTAAAAACGCATTGCCTTGCTTTACTAGTCATTCAAAGTGATTAATAAGTACTACAGATGTTAGTAGAGGGTTTTCTTATTTTCTAATTAGACAAAAAGGTGAGAGAGTCCACCTCACTGCAAGGCCTGCCAGTCATTGTACTATGAGCTACTTTCCTCTTTGTAGAAGCTAAGCTTTCATAAAATATCAATAGGAGATGCGATATTGTGCATAAAATAATTCGATTGATTTCATTGGACAGCTAATTAGAGACTCAACATGCAGCCTCGATCATTAGTCTGATTTTTTAATCTAAAACTTTAAAAACCCTGCTTCGAAAATTTAATAAACGAAAATTTTTTTGATAAATCCTTCGTTGGTCAACTCAACCACTTGGATATAAGATCAAAAGGCTCTGATGAACCACGGATTAACCCTGACCAGGTCCAAAAGCGACGAATTTCCCACTAAGCCCCTCGTACTCAGCCCAACACCGATCCGACGAGCCAATGTTTCAGTGCTAAACGAAATCTTCAACTACAGCAGTTACCAACAGGAAGATGAGGCCATTGAACGCGAGAAATCTGAAAGCCCAATCATCGTTCGCAAATTTCTAAGCCTCGATATTCGCGACATGGGTGGAAAATTGTAATTTTCTCCTTATAAGGCTAAACTAATGGCTCTCACAGCAAAAGTTTGCTAGAGGATGATTCTTGCGAGGAGAATCTGACAAGCTCTCCTGTCATTAGAAAGTTAGACTTTGATTTCGATAGCTCGAGCTATCCAGGGCAGATTACCGCGGAACTTCCTGTTCGAGTTTCAAATCCAATTGTTAACGATGCCAAGTTTATCCAAGCTGACGACCTCGATATCACTCATCAGAGCGACGTGTTGTTAACCTCGCTGGTGATTGGTGTGTCGAACTAATTAATCTAATATACTATATCTTATACTCAAAGGAGATAACAAATAAAAGCTCTCTTCCCTTCACAACATAGGTTCTTTCTTCTGTTCAAAGGGGGTTCAAAGAGAGGAATACAGTTTTATTAAGAGTTTATATAAAACCATTTTTTAACAACCCAAGTTGAACTGGAGTGGCAAGTTGCCTGAGAAGCAAGTCCCAAGACAAAGTAATCATCTAAAGAATTTGATGAATTATGTTAGATTGTTTCTTATCATTTAAAATTTTGACTGATAGATAGTTTAAGGTGTTTTGTTATTACATAGTTGCTTAATTTTTGCTTTCTTTGGTAATTCTAACTCATTCTCCAGTGTTTTAACAAATTCTATTCCAACTGCCGTTTTGGGAAGGAAATAAGCTGTTAGCCATTGAGATCAAAGTAGCTGTAACGATTTCAGACCATGTTTAGTATGTGTAATGAATCTCTCAAGACATTTAATTGTGAATTGCAATAGAGCTGAATAAAATCTAATAAAATTTGTTAATCAAATTTCACATAATATTGAAACTTACGAACACTTCCTCGACCATATCACCATGAAATCCACGATAGATTCCCAATCCAAGGCGAGAGGAGGAGATCTTTCCTCGAAGATTTCTCTCATGCGAACGAACATGGCTCTTACGGGGAGTCTCAACCAAGTCAACCTGCTTTCAAAAGCCACAAAGAACAAAATATTCAATGATGCAGATTCACTCGTAATAAAAAACTTCACTCATTGACAATAAAAGGTTTATCCTTCTCTTTGAATAGCTTGCAGCGCCAAAAATCTGCAGGAGAATCTGGCAGGAGATGCGAAAAAATGATTTCAATACAGAAGGTCCCTTGACTGCGCATATGATGAAGAAACTCTTTGAAAAGTTCTCCGATCAAGTAAGGTCCTTGGCGTTAGCCTGTCTGAAATAATGTGGCAAGTTTCGAGATTTATTGAGAGTCACCAGCTATGAGCTGCTTATGGAAATTCTCGATATTGATAAAGTAACTTCCAGAAAATTTCAGCAGTGCATTAATATCTTGCATCATCATCTAGAATGGTTTTATCAATGAAGATGAACAAGTGCTGTTGTTTAGTCTGGTTAAGGAGAGGATGGAGCGTGTTGCTAATGATCTTCTGGTGCTTCAGGATTACCCTCGCTATAAGCAGCTTCTAGTGGGAGTTCGGTATGCATTATCATGTAATGTTAGACGGTGCTAATAGGTCTTTGCAGTGAAATAGAGAGCCAGATCAACCACTATCAGGACAGGCTACGAAAGAGAATTTATCGCGGAGAATTGATGCATTACCAGGAAATTGGAGAGGAGAAGTTTGATAAGTTCTACGCGCAGTGGGTGAAGGAATTCAAAAGGGTGAGGCAACAGCCATTACATCAATTAATTAGCATCTGCTATTGAATATAGTTTGATGAAAGCGTTGTCCAGCGAATGGATCACCTAAACCAGCAGCACGAAGACCAAATGGCGAAGCTCGAGAAAAAGTTACTGAAACCTGATGTCATGCTACAGTAAGCGCCTTGAATAATTTTCTAGTAGATGCAAACGATAACTAATTTCATTAGATTTAAGCCGGTAAAGAAATTGAAAGAGCTCCAGATGCAAGAGAAGCTTGTTTCGATTGATGAAAGGTAAATTTTTTAGGTAATTAGTTTCTCATTATTCCTTCAAAGAGTCGAAGAAGCCATGGATTTGAGAAGAGAGCTTGCCAAACTTGAAAAATCTGAGGAGGAAAGAGTACAACGACTGCGGTGGGAGTACCAAGAGAAAGAAATTCGAAAGCTACAAAAGGAGCAGGTGATCTTTCCTTTGATATTCGTGTGTTGTTGACTCACATAAATAGAACAAAGAGTTCGATCATCTAAGGAGGAAGATAGAAGTCGAGGAGAATGCCCTCATAATAAAGCTTAAAAAAGAGCTTGAACTCCTCAGAAAGCAAGTTACTCTTCACGAGAATGATATCAAGCGAATTCATGCCTTGGCAACTAAGACTGCCTGGAGAAAAGGAGAAATTGAAGGAGAAATCAAACGGTCGAAGAACCGTGTAGTGAAACAGAATTTTATCATTGAGGAGGCGAAAAACCTTAAACGAGCTGAGAATCCCTTTGCTGAATGGTCTCCAGAGCAGAGTCCTGTGCACAGCCCTCAGAATAAGGCGGCGGCGTTAGGTCGCAAAACGAATCGCTCAGCGACTTGGTCACTGACCTCGACGAATTTTTCTGCCCAAGCGAGAGGAACCACGAAAGACGGGCAATATAACGAGGTTTTACATTCGCCATCAGTACGGGTTCGAAAGGCATGTGAATGAAAAACCAAGTGTCTATCAGGCTGGAGGAGACCAACATGGCAAGATCGAAAAATACCTAGTGAGTGAGAAAGAACGTAAACGGAAAGAGTTGCCGGGTCTGGCCGCACTCTACGATGAAGACCTTAACTTGCTACCTGTAAGCTATTTTTTAAAAATCTGGCATTCTCATATTCAAATTTGGTAGTATAAGAAGGATATGACAACTACGTTGCAGGAAAAAGAACGGCGTGAATGCAAGAAATTCATCGAACAGAAGCTTGTAAATGCTGAGAAGAAAGCTCATTTTCATAAATAGAACTAATTTTTTATTTCCTGTTCATTTCAAAGAGGTGATGTTATCTGTCAACTGAGGCATATAGCTGCGTGTTGAAGGATTTGTACAGAAATAAGCTTTTAGATGTACAACACAAACGCTTTCTGTCAACCTTGCTTACTGAGTCTCACTGAAAAATCCTATGCACTATTAATTAACAAAAGAACTTAGCTTCTAACGGTGATAAGAGTAGTACGAACACAACGTTGCATGAAACCATGTAGAGAGATCCAATTGGATCCCTTTTAGTTCTGTGTCAATATCTAATAGCAATGAGTGAAATATTGTAAATAGCTCTTATCATAAGTAAACTATAATTCAGTTTCAAATTGAATTTATTGTTTTTATTAGCTCAAAAAATACTCAAATTATTATTGCAATGGGCAATTCATCTGGAAAGAACAGCGATGATTTAGATAGGCTTGCTTCCCCGCGAATTGACGCTGATGATGATGAACTAGAGATCAGATCAAAACTCAAAGCTATGCGAAAAAGCGAACTGAAGCTAAACAAGAAATTTGAAACACAAATCACAATAATGAACGACTTTAAAACTTCCAGAGAAAAGGGTGTTGCATACACCAAGAAAAAAGCCGCAGCTTCTGAGAAGCTTTCTCTTGCCACGGAACTCTATCTCCGAGTAACAATTTCTTCGAAGCATTTTATAAGTAATCTTCCACATGAACTATCTAGAGTCTCAGAGAGAAGCAGATTCCGCTTAATATGTTTGAAGTCTCAGTGGATTCTCCTCGTGGACGGAAGCGCTATGAATACGACCATGCTAAGCTAGAGAAGCGAGATTTCGTGAATTTTATCCTCGCTGATGTTCAGGAACCTGAGGAGGATGCTGAAAAAATCGAAGGAACCGGCACAAACGCCGTGCACGGTGCAAGCGACAACAAAATGTATCACCCAGTCTCATCGCCAATCCATCGCGATTCTTTCGCCAATGTCCTGCGAGGGTCCGAGGCTGACCATAGGAGATCCCGTCACGGAATGACTCCTAACCATTTCAGCGGTGAAGAAGATTCTCCACAAGATGACGAGTTTGGAGATGAATTCGAGAATGAGGCTGGAATGCAAGAGTCTGACGTCTATGGCAATGAAAATTTCACTCAAAAGCTCGAAGAGCACAATAATCTTGAATTGATGCAGAACAGACAAATTGGTGATGGGACACCTGGAGGCACTTATTCACCACATCCGAAAAAAGAGGTCGGATTTGCTGCTCGCGTGCAAAATCTTCATAAGAGACGAGATACCGGGAACAAAGATGCTCCTAGCCCAGATACACCGGTTCGAAAATCGGGACATGCGAAAAACACACCCATCAGTGAAGAAGAACCTGATTCAGGTCAGCCGCCAGAGATTAAAGAACGCCAAAAGCAAATAAGCGCGATGGAGATGAACCTCGATCCGGAAACCCGAGCAAGACTGCGAATTATCCAAGCAATTCATGGTGATAAATTAGATAAGAGTCTGTATATGCAGGCGATAAAGGAGAAAAAGAAAATCATTATAGAAAGCGACGATGAGAATGAAGAAAATGAGGGCGATGATGAAAGACACCCGGATATTGGCGGAGAAAATATGGCTTCTGCGGTCATTGCGAACCCGAACAATGGCGGTGGGAATTCTCCGCGAGGGGGAAATAAGCCAAAAGGGAAGGACCGTGCGAAAGACCCTTCAGAGTCAGGGCAAAACTCGAACCTTGCTACTCCGCAGAATGTGAAGATGCCTTCTCGTGTTTCAGATCAAATGAAGAGCAACAAAACTCCTGAAAGAAAAGACCCGATCATAAAACTCGCTGAGGACAATGACGAAGAGGAAGAAAGAAGATACGGTGGAAAGACTTCAAAAAGCAATTTAAGTCCACCGAAGAAGGGAAATAGACCGGGAGGAGCGTCCTCGAAAAACGCTGGTTCATTGAGATTCGGGAATATGTAATAAAAAAATACTCTCAGGCAATTAGTAGATTGTACTGATTGATTTGATTCGGAGCTGTTGTGGAATTTTTTAAATGAAATGTGCATAGATACAAATGTACTCTTATGTAATATTATTCAGTGAATGCTTACGAAATACCAATACAAAGGAGTTTTTGAAATTGTAAATTTACATTATGAATTTGTAGAAAGAACGATAGATGATGTAGGTAACCCAACTTGAGAGCAAAGATGAAAACTTCTGATTTTTTCCAGAAATAGCGGTTTTGTGGAAATATTGAGCTATGAAATTCGATAGTCAAACAAAAAGGTTCTCTTGAGAATATTGCACACTGGAATAGAAATCGAATAATTGAATCTATTCTCTTCTGATCAGAATACTTGTTACCTTTCATCCTATATCTGAGCTTAATTGCTTACAATTGACTAATTTTTTCCTAGAGTCTCGCTATCTCTTCGAGGGAAACCAGTTAGAAGAAGCTATTGGGAATAAATTTTCAGTAAACACATTGAAAACGGCTGCAAGGTAGTCACAAAATGTATTGATAGAAAGATTAACTAAAAGAAATTTTATAGCTAGGAGTTATATCTTCTGTAATTATTTTAAAATTTTCAATGCAAAACAACCAAAGCGGTATGCAAGAAGCTCCAATAGACAACAGGAATTTCCTCACCGACCAATCAGGCTTCACCGGTGAACCTGAAAAAGCAAAAGTTTCGCAATCTACGCGACAAAGAGGATTCTCTGAATCCGATATTGATTTGTAAACCTTCCTATCTCTGCGCTCTCCTTTAATTAATATACCAGACAAGCTGCTAATCAACAACTACGACTCCAAAATGAGAAACTTCGATGCCAACTCAAGGAACTCAGCTACAAACTCACTGAAACACTTGAAAAAGTGAAACACAAGAAGCCATCTTCAGAGAAACTCGCTAGTGAGCTACGAGAGGCGACTCTACGACGAGAACTTGACAATGCTACTAAACAAGCTCAAATGTATCAAAAAGAAGCTGAAAGACTGAAGTTCAAACTCGAAACGACCTATACTCAAGAAAGGTAATGAGTAGCTATTTTTCAGAGAGTCTTACAAGTGCTTTGGGGATCAAGAATGACGAAATTAGAAGATATGCTGAGAGACAAAGAGCGAGTTATCGAAGAATTGATCGTGGAGAAGCGAAATCTGGAAAAATTGAAGAGAGACCAAGAAAAACAGATGTTTATGCTCAAAAATGAACGAGATTTCACGGCTCATGTAATCAATACACGTTGATTAGTCATCCTTAAACTCTTTTGCCAAATAGATAAAGATGTATGCTGAAGAGGTCAAGGGTCTCAAAGATAAGATTCGAGAAATGCAGCAACAAGAAAAACACGCTGAGAAAAGCTTTAAGAAGCAGCAGGAGTATCTCGTGACACTTGAAAGCAAATATCGCGAGGTCTGTGATAAAGCTGGGGTATCTGCGAGTATGAACTACACAACTGCGCAAGAAATGGATGAGAGAAGCCAAAGATTCAAAATTCTGAGAGTGAGAGACCCGAGCACAGAAATAAAGAAAGTGATTCCCTTATCGACTCGGAATGATAATAGACGATCAATGGATCTTCTCAATAACAGTGTTGAAGAAGATAAAATTGAAGTACACTATACTCATAATAGAAATGCTAATTGATGATGAAGCTTACTGAGGAGAAATTCAAGGAGATGAGGAACATAATCCAAATCCTGAAAAAATCGAAGGAGACTTCTGACAGGAGATACAAAGCAGACATTGACCAGTTAACCTCTAAGATCAAAGAGTTGGAATTTGACAATAACAGATTGAAAAGCGACCTGAGAGACAAAGAGAAAGTAATGTAAATTTCTCTGGAAAAGCTAATTCAATGACTTAGGAACTGAACATCGCTATTTATAAATTCAATGAGCTCAAGAGGATCTCAAAATCTAATATGCTGGCTCCATTAGAACCAAACCAAGGAAGCAAGCCGCCAGAAAAAGCGTTTGGAAGGATAAAATCACCAAGTCAGCCAAACATCAGTGCAGTAATTATGAAATTATTGCTTTATGAAGGTTAAATATCTATATCTTTGTGCTTCAGCTAGTCAAGCCAAGCCCAAAACGACGAGCGTTATCAGGCAGAAAGGAAAAGAAAGGAAGGATAAATTCGACCAAAACTCAAGAATTTGACGATTTCTCTGTTGTTGGAAGCGAAGCGAAGATCTCAAAGCTGACAGTCTGGTTCGATCAGGACCGGATTTATGGGTTAAGTGCTGTCTACACTCTTCCTAACGGCACTGAGATCGCGGGAAAAGAGCATCTGCGGCTCCAGGACAGAGATAAAGTGATGGCAAGAGCCTTTGAGATAGATGCTGATGATAGAATCGCTGTAGTGTCAGGGAGGTATAAGAACTTCGTTGGGTACCTCAAGATAGCAACAGCCAAAGGAATGATACATGAATTTGGTTCTGAGACCGGAAAGAATGCGACGGAGCATTTTATTTTCGACACAGAAGCAAATGAGGCTCCTTCAGTTCTATTCGGAGCGTTGGATAAAACCGGTATTTCCTCTCAATTTTAAATTAGTTTATTCATCATACGTTTGTAGAAGGGGACGACTACGCTTTGGCGTATCTGGGCTTTCAGATTGTAAAAGTTGAGTCCAGAGATTATATCAAAGATGAGACTGTGAATTCGCGACCGCTCTTAGTGTCTATGAATTGAGCAATTATCGAATAATTAATAATTAAAATATCCGCATAAATGAAGAAAGGGTTTGATGGTTATTTTGTTAATATGATGCGATTATTATGAATTTTATACGATATTCACTTTGTTATGTATATGAAAGAAAACTCCGATGATGATGACGATGTTTCTCATGATAGGAATTTTTTATGCTTTGATGTGGGGCCTTGATAAACGTCTTTTTCTCAATGAGTTTATCCTCAATCCGTTTTCGACCTTTCTCAAGGGGTATTTTGACTTTCTCCAAGTCATGATAGGAATTAAACCAGAATCATAAATAATTTTTTTAACCCAGTCTCAAAAGTGGTTGAGAAAGCCTGGATGCGGTCAGCCGTAGAAATAATCTTACAGTCCATTTCTCAATTTGCTCTTCTCTGGAGGCTTTTTATGAATAAAAAACGGCTTACCTATCGGTTTTGAGTATTCCCAAAAGAATCTATCTGAAATAAAGAATTAGTTTAACTTTGGCTCACAGACAACACGAAAAAAAAAATCAATTCACAGAATTTCATCGGAAACTGAAGGGAAAGTTTGGGAATCCTTGCTATTCAACTCCTTATAAGTAACAACGAGAATTCAATTTTTTTTTTTTGGTTGCATATTGCTTTTTGAATTTTATAGATCGCGCAGTTAATTCAATATGTGTATGTATATCAATTTATCTTATGATTATTAAAGTAAGCTTAAATCAACGCGTCAAATATGTACTAATCTTAAGTATAATTGCACGTTGTAGCCCTCACAGACTACTTTGTCTACGTTAGTAAGTAATTTAATGAACCAGAAACTTAAGTTCGAGCAATCCCGCCGCTTGAACTCCTCTCGTTTGTAAAACTTCGAGGAGTCACTTCACGTTGGCTCCTTATTGAGAAGAAGCAACATCTTGATAGAACAGAACATCGAAATCAGTCCTCGGCTGGTCTTTATGCTCTGCTTGATCCATTATATCGACTACTTCTGCATGTCCGGCCTCTACAGCAAGCATTCTAGCTGACATCCCGCTTAAATTTTGGGAATCCTTATTTGCACCCTTGTGAATGAGATATTTAACTAGTGTGATATTTCCTTTGAAAGCAGCAGCGTGTAATGAAGTCCAGCCGTATTTATTCAATTTAGTGTGGATGTCGATGCTGTGCTCTTCTAACGTAGCGATAACCTCGTCGGTTTTAGAATTGATGATGTTTAGAAAGAGAGCATAGACGAGGTTATCAAAAGGCATCAAGGTCTGTGACGACTTGTGAGTAAGGTCTGTCGTTTCGGTTTGAGTTCTTTCTTGAAACTAGTTAAGAAAATAATTATATTTTGATCAGGAAAAACAGTTCAAAACTGCTAAATTCAAGCATAGCACTGAAATTAATTAAGATACTTAAGAATCCAGTAAGAATCTGAAACTGAGAACACCTTTTGTAATATAAGAAGCAACCTAGCAGTTAAGAAAATTCTCAGAGAAGGGACGCGGTATGTTTAAAGAGCATCCATAATTCGCGAACCAATCTATGCCAAGGAGCACAGGTTGTGATTAGGTTCTGCTAAATATAAATATGATTACATTGGCATGGTGCTTACAAACTGACCTTGTGTTCCCAGCAAGCTCATATCCCAAGCTCTTGAGCTCGGGTAATAAATAATGACGTGAGAGCTTCATTTAAACTGATCCGTAAGAACTAATCTTTTGTAATTATACGAGACTCTCTTTATCTCAATAAAAGCTACGTTTTAATTTTACTTAAGCAGAAAACACCCTATTTTTTCAGCAATTAGAACGGGCAAGACACTCTCTCTTCTATTACATGATGAAGTGATGAGCACCTTTTGCCCTGTATATTCATTTTTGGAAGGTTAATTAAATATTGTAAAATTTCTAGAGGACCAAACTCCCTTTTCTTCTAAAAGAGAGTTTCCTAAATTCATTAAACAACATGGCTGCGCTAAGCAAGTGCTTTCTTCCCTCTAGAATTACGAGTTTTATATCAAATTTTAGTTTTTCAAGGAAAAATTATGCATAAAAATAACTCCACAATCCTTTAAGTATGAAAATCTGCGTAAAAATCCCTTAAATTTTTGTTATCATCTTCTTAATATATTATTATAATACTATTATCTCTCTCACAATTAACGCGCTGATTTCTTCGGACGATCTTTCTCGAGCGAATAATACTGGAAGTGAATATCATTCTGCGGTTGATACGTCTTCCTCGGAGTGGAAATACTATTTTGCCAATAAACCCCGTCAATAAAATAAATTATCATAATCGTCGTTACCCTTGTTTCAACCTTGGCCCATCGGCTGAGGTATTCAACCTTGGAGCCTCAATCGAGGTGTTCAACTTTTCAGTGGACCTCGTGATCGTGATAGCTCTTTCAATCATCACTCGCTCTGGAACCTTTTTCTTTTTATAGGTCCTTCAAAGACGTGGCATTAACTAACCAATAACTAGTAATGTAATTACTCAAAAAGCAGTTTTTCCGTATGCGTCGGCTTGATATGTTTCGCTTCCTGAAGCTCCATATACTTGTAAGTCCAGCTTGCGAGTAAATCATGTAATCTCGTAATCTCTTCTTGCTTGCGCTGCATCTCTTTTTTGTGTGTAAACTAGAACAAAGCATCCATTTATCATTATTTCGCTCACAAGCACATATGATTACGTTGATTTCATCTAAAATTTTCTGCCAAGACGCGTTTTCTTTCTTCAAGGCATTTCTTCCGGCTACTTCAAGTTCAGTGTTCAAATGGTTCAATTTCGCTATTTGCTTCTTTTGCTCATCCCACGCCTGAAGACAAGTTAGCAACATTGTTTTCAGATTCAAGCATTACTTCTTTCAATTGCTCTGCTCTCGCTTTTTCTACGTTCAATTGAGATTGAGTAAGCATAAATTTATTTTCAAGTCTGCTGATCTCGTATTTGAGATATTGAATCATGTTATTATCGTGTGCATTTGCGATAATGCTCTCTTTCGGACCGCTAGTGTGGGTGGTATTGGCTATATGATTTCTCATTTTAGAAATGACGTTATTCTTCAGATTAATAATCGTCTTGGCTTCTTCAAGATTGTTTGGTTCAGTAGAAATCACTTGAAGCTCTATAAAAAAATGGTTTTAATATATGTTTTGAAATGGGCTGGAACCTTCATCAATTTCTTTAAGGAATGGCACGAGATCAAGCACTTTGAACTCGTTCTGATGGACTGGAGTTTGACCTTGACCCGAAACTAGCAATTTAGTCAGATTAATGAACAGAAATACCATTATACCTCTTCTATTGTCATTGGATAGGTCCTGAGACTCTGGAACATCCATCGTGTGTTGCAAAGGAAGTCTAGGCGTGCCCTCGCCGCTAACTAGGTTTCTGAAAAAACGTTTGATAAACTTAAAGATTCAGCGACTTACCTGGTGCCCTTTCGTGGAGTATCCCTTCGAATCGCTTTCATTATCCTCACCTTAGAATTCTTTGAAGTCCTATGTGGATCCAAGAGAACTGCAGTGCCTGTTGTCACGCCCAAATGACTTTCTCTTAATTTGATAGATTCGAGTTCTACTGCCTCCACTCTATTAAAAAATATTCACACATCCAAGTTCAGAGGCTTGTCAACCTATTGCGGAGCTTCTCGTGACTGATTCTGCTTGTCTCTAGCACCTTCTCCAGATTGGCGATGTGTCTCTCCTGCATCTTCATATAATTTGATTTTATCTTCGCTTTCCCGTATTCGATTATCTGCTTCCATTCTAGAGCAGCAATCGTTCTTTCAAGATGCTGATTAATGATGCATGTCCTTAATGATGTTATAATAATCGTTATAAGATAAGAGATATACTGTAGCAGCTGCTGCTTCAAAAGATAAATCATAAACTCATGCGACACTCCCTTTCCGTCAGAGTCCTCCTCCTTGATGCCTTCTTCAAGCTTGTTCACAAGCGAATGGGCTGTGTAAGGCACTTCCAAAAGCTCTCGCAAATTCTAAGCGTAAATTCATTAACAACCATAAAGTTTATATTTGCATTACATTAGAAGCGTTCGCAAATGCGCATTGGAGGTCTAGATTGGTAATGAATGACCCCATAAACGTGCTTTTCTTTGGAAGAGAAGCCCCCTCGCCTGCCATGTGAGACTCCATGTTGGGACTCGAATCGTTAGAAGAGTCTTTTTCATCGCCTTTTGTTTCTTCAGTGATGTATTTTTTATCAGGAGAAGTATCCAGAGTTAACAGTCGATCCTGGGACCCCATCTTCAATGTGTTCGAAGTGACAGGTTCTTTGTTCTCATTTATCTTATCAGCCTGGTCCAATATCATGCTCTGGGGGATCTTGTCGTAGAATGGCTCGAAGTTGAAGTTGTAACTGTGAGTAAAGTATTCTGGAAGCGTTATTTGCTTGTAGACTTGATCATCATCCATAAATTCTTTGAATTTTGAGGTGATTAGCTTAGATTTCTGACTCAAGATAGACTCCAAAGAGGTCTGGGTATTGTTCAAGGCTTCGTTGATGGCGTATATCTGCTTCTCGAGCACTTCAATCGTCAATGTCTTGTGATCTAAACTGTCAGCATCGGTTGCGAGCTGAAGCTGTGCTTTGCTGTAGTCCTCAGTAAGCTGATTGATCTTCATTTCATAATTCATCAGCTGAGTCTTCATCTGTAAGATTTCGTCCTCTTGCTCTTTGATCTTCTGGTCTCGCTGCATGATCTCACGCTGTGCTTTATAATATTCTTCGGTTAGTATCTGACAGCGTTGTTCAAGATTCTGGTTCTGTGCTATCAACTCAAGGTTCGTTCTATAGTACGAATAGTTTTGATAATCCTTCTTTTGAAACTTGCTCTCTATCAAAAAGATCGAGTTAACTAACCATGCTTTTGAATGAAGCTATTACGTCCTTCAGCGAGCTTTCTCGAAAGAGTTTGAGCCATTGTCTCCACTATAATTTAGTCAGTGAGCAAAGACTCGACGAGTTGATCTTACTACTATCCATATCATCCAAACTAGCACGTTTTCCTTTCTCTTTCTCCATATCTTCACGAATCTTTTCCAAGCTATTGATTATATTAGTTCATAAATTCCCGGCAGTTCAAGCTGTTACTTTTTCATTGGATCGAATACGTCTAATTGAACCAACTTCACGAAATCTTCTTTCTGCTGGGCCGTGTCTTGTTCTTCATCAGGATTAGTAGGCGCGCGGAACCGCGACCAATTTCTTTCTCTTGCAAAAATATCTATCAGTCCATGCGGAACAGAGCCTCCTTCTCTGAACTTCGTGAGCTCTGATCGGCATTCTTCCAATTCTAACTTCAAAGCCTCAATTACGCTCATAAGCGCCTCAGGAGAGTTTTGTATGTTCATTTTGTATTTATTTTTTATCGTCTTCGCTCTGGCCGCAAACTTGAGCGTCGAAATCGTCTCTTCTTTGTTCGAGGAGTGCGGAGAGCAGGCTACAATGAGCGTCGTTTTATAGTTTCCTCCCAGCGACTCCTGCAAGATACGAGTAAGCTTGGAGTCTCTGTAAGGAATATGATCGTAGTTCGAGGTTAACGCGTGGATAACAAATCCGAGGCAAGAAAGGGACAGATTGATCTTCTTCGCTTCTTCGAGGGTTTCTCCACTTGTGCCAGTCTTTCCGACCTTCTCACTTCCGGCTAAGTCGACCAGGTTTAATCTACCTCGTTTCTCAGCTTCACTAGGGAATTTCTGAATCATTTCAAGAATGAACAACGAATGAGATCGGGAGCTGTAATTGTTCATTCTAGTTGCCGCGACGGTTCTCTGCTTGTCGCCATAGGCAAGGACATCAATTAGTTCTTCAGGGCTCTCAATATCCTGTTTATCGCGTAAGTTATTAAATTCGTTTATAAGCGCATCATACTATCTGTATCAGTCCTTCGACATATATTCCACGGCGAGGATTTTCTTTGATTTTAAGTTCGACTGGTTTTTCGTCGGCTTTCTCCTGATCGTAGCCGATCAAAAGGTCGTTTAGATTCTCTTTATAGATCTCAAGCATCGAGCATTTGATGTAGAGATCAACTTCTAATTTCATATTCTGAATGTACTCAAAAATATGGTCGCTGCAAATAGAAAAAAAATGAGCAACATGTCAATTAGCTCAAGATAACCTTGCTCTGGGAATGACACCTCGGAGGTCTGGATCGTAGATTTTCCCGTACATGGTGTGCGTTTTGCCACTTCCAGTTTGGCCGTAAGCGAATATCGTGCCGTTGTATCCGTTTAATACGTCTTCAATGGTCTCTCTTCCGAGAAATTCGTAGATTTCCGCTTGTTGAGTGTTCATGTTGAAGACACGATCGAGTGTGAAAATGTGATTTTCTGGCAGGATAGAGCATTCTGTTTCGTTTGGAAAAGAAACACATTCACTCCCGACTCCCTCGGCAGCCAGTTCCTACAACACAGCAATGCAGAAAATTACTCTTCAGTTCTTTGGGAAAAATACCATTTCCATCTGATTGAGTGGACGGAACCGAGCAACGACTTTAACATTCGAAGTCTTGACTTTATTTGTAGCGAAATCTTTCGCGAAAGCAACCGCGGCACTTTGTAAAATGATAATTAATTGAATAAATCACTATATTGTTTAGTACTTTGCCATTGCAGCTACATTCTGCTTGCTGGGGCTGCCAGTAGCATGTGACTCGCTCATAGTTGACATTTGATGTTTAAGGACTGGTGGGCCTGCTGTTTTAGCGTTGTTGCCAGAACCGCCTCCAGTAGAATTTGCCAGACTTACTCTTTGTGGGGTTGACACTTTATTCGGACCTAGTCCAGGAGAATTTGTTGCCTTGTAATGAGAAAAAAAAAACATGACAATTAGGTATCATGCGGGTTGATGAAAAATACATTCGCTGAGAGATTGCTTAGCCGGAGTGCAGTAACGACGGTCCCAACTGCTTTCTCTTTGGAGTTTAAGTTCAATTGAAAATGCAGAAATAAGATAGTATACTCAGTGAAGGAGATTCGCGTTGGTCTAGATCAAAAGGTTAAGCAACCGATAATCAAAGAGGATAATGCTACTTGAATCTTGTCTGGAGAGCGTTTTAATTAGCTTGAGAGACGGAGATTCGTTTAGTTTTAAAGGTCCTGGTTTTTTAGACTCTTTTTGGCCAGAACCGCTTTGAGTTAGTTGAATTTTCTCCTCCTCTACTCTTTGTTATAACAAGTACTCAAAATACTATTACGTTGGACTTCACCCACTTCTGCAGGGAGTCTAATCAGTTCTTGTGCATTTCCTTGCTCAGATTGCTTCGATGTGGCTAAAGAAATGATTGTTTTGATCTTAATGTGAACCTTTACCAGAAAGAGAATCATGTTCGAAGTCACTATGTGAAGGGACATTAGTTTCATGTGAGAAGAAGTAGTACTTACAATTTATTTCCGTTTTGCTTGCTGACTGAATTGATCGGACTGCGAGTTAGTGTAGCGGTTCTGGATGATAAAAATAGTGAGTAAATTTTGGTTCTTGGGATTAATAGACGAAGAGTACCCCTGTCTGGAGAGCGTTTTTTGGGGAGAAGCAGCGTTCTTGCCAGATGCAGTTGCAGTATTTTTGCTCATGAGAAGCTTCGCGTTTAATTATTTTTATTCCTAAGTTTATTAGAAAACGCAAAGTTTATTAGCAGTATGTTACTTGGATTGAAGGTGTAGCAAATTCAAAGTATTATCGCATCAGCTTTTTTGTTGTTTAGACTAATTTAAGGTGATGCAGAGACGCTTGAGATATCTAGAATCATCATCAACGAGTATTTTTGCTAAAGGCATATATAGAATGAAAGAGACATATATTGAGTGAATTTTCGAATCGAAAATCAAATCTACATACAGGTATCAAAATTTAGTACGATGTTTCAAAACTGCTAAGGATAGTTCTTTATTATTTAGATAGTATAGGATTGAAAAATTAATCAGCGCTCGATACAAGCGGAGATTCCGTCTAAAACAATCCTCAAATGAAGGCGACAACTTCTAATGTAGATAAAATAGAAAGAAGCTGACCATTTTGAATGCTTTTGATTTTTCTTAGCATGTGAGGTCTTATTGTTAAGGGTTCTCAATTTTAAAAATGATTCAACAACTTTGATAAGATTCTAACAAAAATTTAATTGATTCTTATTCAGGGCTCTCTCATTGAAAGAACATTGGCTGTGAGAATATGGACTGGCAATCATGCAAAAATTTTTATTTCCAGATGATGTGAATATCTTAGTGAGGAAAGCATGACTCTGAAGTCAGCGGGGGCACAGAATAACCTCGCAAATCAGCCCAGATTTCACACAAAATCTGACAGTGAAGCCATTAATTTCGTGAAAAAATTTTAAAAAGGGAATAGAGTTTGACATTTCAGACTTATTTCGAGAGAAAAATCAAGAAACCACTTCATCACCTTCAACAATGTTCAATAATTAAATAAAAATTGAAAGAATAATTTCAATGCTCTAAACTATCAAGAATACAACAAAGAAATATGTTCGGAGGTTGCTGATCTGAAAAAGAATAATCTATTGGAAAGAAATGTATTATTGATTAAGCAGAACGTGTGGTGCACTTTTCCATTGAGAGCTCATAACTTAGTGATTCTATATTTGGATCGCTCGTATAGTGTTCTGCATATGTCCAATAGAAATATTCCTCATTTAGAGAGAGTAAATTTCGAGGTTTACCACAAATTTCTGCTCTGAACTTTAGCAGCATACTCAAAGCTAATTAATAGCCCATTTTCCTTATCAATTAAAATTGAATTATCCTCAGTTTAATTTGTAGCTGACTATTGAAGCCAAGTTTCATTGGTTGACTAACAGTTTCCTTTTGCGGTCATATATTCTGACTTTCCACAATCTGCATATCGAAATTTCATCACAGAAAATCCATTGGCTAGCAGCTTGTTCCTTACTATCAATAGATAAGATTTAGGCAGTTGGTCACACATTGCTGATAATGAACTCAACCCCTTCTCATAGGGCTTTTCACTCTTTATTTAGTTTACGACCCAAATTCGATTAAATTTAAAACTTTTTTTTTCATCTGCTCCAATCAAAGCCCAAAATACTTGAGAAAAAATTTGAAACTTTTAGCGTTTAATAGAACTTTCAATTTAATTTTCCTGAATGTTTTGAAGTTCTTATCAATTCCATCAAATTGGAATTAGGAAGTGAACAGATCAAAGATTGCATTTGCAATATTTTGACGCACTGGAATTTTTAATTTAATCTTTGAATAGGCAGACCCTCAAAAATGAAAAATTTGATGAGCAAAATGCTCGAATTTTGTCAGCTCTATGAAAAAGAAAGAACTTCCACTTTCTTATCCGAGTGCCACAACCTTCCTGAATACATCAGTATCGTCAAGGCCCTCAATGACGTTAATCTAAAAGATCTCGGTCTCTCAGAGGAAAAGTTAGAGGAATATTTCCAAGGTGATACTGTAATCGCCTGTGAAGTGCTCGAGAATTCCCTCTTATCCATCGGATTCTATGTGATGCCTGCTGAAACGTAAGCCCTATAACTTTCCAGCCTTTACAATTGACATTTATGCAGTTCGATATCATTGCACGATCATCCTGACATGCTCGTTACGAGTAAAATCATCTTAGGAGAGCTACAACGACGCTCAATGGATTTGGTAGATAGGAAAAAACAGTTCGAATTGCCTCAGCTGCCTTTCTTCGACATAGAAGACGATCCAACGGAAACTTTAAGGTATTATCTCCATTCATTTTCGGTTGTAACTTTTATCAAAGACTTGAGGCAATTGTGGAATGTGATACGGTACACAAGGCAGGGGATATGATAAATCTGACGCCTATTCGAGGGAATTTGCAAGAATTCAAAGCATTACAAAATACAGTTTTGTTGGATGTCTTGATGCCTTATTATGATAACAAAACACGGTTCTGCAATTTTTATAAAGAGATTGAACCGAAAATGAGTGTGAGAAAGAAGGTGAAGAAAGTTTCTCCCACTGGAGAGCCGCAAGAAGGAAAAGTCAGTGTTCCAAGTGAAGAACGGAAAACTCCAGGATCGGTGACTAATGTGGTTTTTCTACTTAGTCCTCCTCTGATAAAAATCAAGCTTGTTCCTTATGAAGGGGAGCCTCCGTTTTAAGGAGCTTTCTTCATCTGAACATCATTTTTAAAAATAATCATTTGTAATATATTCTGCTGGCTAAAAGGTGTGAGAACTGTCGAAGCTTTCAACATCTGACTTCAGCTGAATTCATTAAGGTGGAGTATAAGCGATTTTACATGGTTTATTTTCATTTTTAGGATCATTTAAAGGCTGAGAAAATTTTCCATGATTTATATTCTAATTGCTGCTATATGTATCTATCTATTCTGTTAACACTCCTATTGTAGGTTCTAATTGCCAATAATAAGTTTGCTAATGAACAACAATGATGTTCTGAAAAACTTAGCTAGTTGTATAGTTCAAATTTTCTGATTCAATCATAAATATAAATCGAATTAAGTCAGAACATCTGTGCAATACTTGGTAAATTTACAATATTCGAATATACCAACACTGAATAACATAAAGAAACGATGTTCACATATTTCACTGTTCCCTTCAAACCCAGTGAATTTAACTTCAGGAAGCGACGCCATATCCAAACTGAAACAACAAAACTCGTGAAAGCCCAAAATACCGTCAAAGGAGTAAATTCGAAGAATTTAATTACAGTCCCGAAAGTTATTGGTGCTGAAATCTCGATAGGGAATAATCGAGTCAAGATGAGAATGATAATTAATGGCGCAACTCCGATAAATATCCATGAGGCGACAAAGATACCGCCGAAAACTAAGACTTGAAAGCCAATCATTTCCAAAACAACCGGAATGAGAAAAGGCATTGACTCAGGACTTAGCAGGTACAATATCAATCCAATGAGAATTACAAATCTGGTCGAAGCAGTTATCATGCAGATGGCTTTATTGTGCTCGAAATGAGAGTGCCTGCATCTCCAGCAGAACTCATTCAAGCAGATCATACAGGTAACCCAGTTGCATCCTCCATCCTTCGAGATTCTTGTATTGCATTGAGGACAGTGCTTTGTGAAAACTTGCTTCCAGATTTTACATAATATATCAGAAAGGCTAGGTATCTCTTTCCGAGTCGACGATACCAATTTATTAAGAGCATTGAGTTGAGAAGCATCTTTCCATTGATGCAAACAAAGAGCGCATTCTAACGAAGCAGGACATTTTCTTCTGCTGTCAAATACACCTGCATAGCGACAATTTGGAGACGGACACATTCGAATATCTGATGTATTCTCTAGATACTCTTTTATTAGTGCATCTTCAACAATTACTTTTTGTAGGTCATTGAACTGTGACAGCAAGCTGTGGGGTTCGAATCGTTTCTTGCATTGTTCAGAAAGACATGGAACTCCTCCGAGGCGTATATTCTTGGCGAACTGAATTGCAGTTGTTTGACTCTGTATCCAGATGATTATGCATTCAGAGCAAAAGCTGCAACCACAAGGCAGTTCGATGAGAGTTTCATGACTGAGATAGCAAACAGTACAATTTGACATTGGTCCGAAAATCGGTTGTATCTATTTAATATAAATTACACGCTTGTTTTTCAGCTTCACTTGATCTGACACGTGGGATTGTCAAAACCTATAAGGAAATTATAATTCGATTAACACTTTGAAATTCGAAGATTATTCTTCTGAATAAATCAGTACTTCAACGAATTAGAAATTTGGCAGATTATATAATATGAGGTGTAGAAAAACTCTATCAGAATATCTGAGGCTCGATCAGAGTGGTTATCCCCATAACTATTACATCAATTCGAAAAATTTCAGAATGATGAAATCTTAAGTATTCTTTATGACCATGCTGTATATTTACTTGGAGAATGTTTTTGTACTCAATCTGAATTGCATTATATTTAAAGAGGAAAACTAAATAGGACACGTATCATATTTCTTTCATGATATGAGATATCTTCTTAAAATTCAATGCCCTTCTGACATGCAGAGCCATGATAGTTTATATAGCTAGTAGAGAACCACAAAAGAATTAACTTTAAATGAGGTTTATCCGGCTATCCAGCCCCACAAAACAACCGCAACGCTTGGAACTGTTATAATTTTCAGATGTACTAAAAGCGAATAGCATACTGTCATTACATGAATATAATTCATTATTTTCTTTAATCTCAATGAGCCTCTCTCCAGAAAACGTCCCCACATTCCAGCCGAAAGCACAAAACTCGTCATAACCCAAAATGGAATCAAAGGAGTATAATCCAATAAGTCAATGATAGTCTTGAGGTTTATAGGCTCTAATGACAGCAGGCTAGGGAACAACTCGAACAAGTCGAAGAGTGCAACTATTGGTACAACTCCGAGAAAAGTCCAGGATACGATGAAGATACCACCGAAAACAAGGAAATTAATAAAGATTATTTCAGCAGCAACCAGAAGAAGAAGCGGCATAAATCCAGCTTTCATTAACAAGCATAACATCAGCCCACCTATCATTGCGAATCTTAGAATTGTAGTTATCAAGCACAGATTGATATTATGCTCAAAGTTGGGATGTCGGCATCTCCAACAGAACTCATTTAAACATATTGTACAGGTAACCCAGCTGCATCCTCCATCTTTCGAGATTCGTGCATTGCATTGAGGACAGTGCTTTGTGAAGATTTGCTTCCAAATGTTACACAACACATCACCCAAACTAGGTATCTCGTTCCGACTCGATGACACCAATTTATTAAAAGCATTGAGTTGAGAAGCATCTTTCCATTGATGCAAACAAAGAGCACATTCCAAAGAAACAGAACATTTTATTCTGCTGTCAAATACACCCGCATAGTGACAATTTGGAGACGGACACATTCGAATATCTGATGTATTCTCTAGATACTCTTTTATTAGTGCATCTTCAACAATTACTTTTTGTAGGTCATTGAACTGTGACAGCAAGCTGTGGGGTTCGAATCGTTTCTTGCATTGTTCAGAAAGACATGGAACTCCTCCGAGGCGTATATTCTTGGCGAACTGAATTGCAGTTGTTTGACTCTGTATCCAGATGATTATGCATTCCGAGCAAAAGCTGCAACCACAAGGCAGTCCGATGAGAGTTTCATGACTGAGATAGCAGACAACACAGTTTGGCATTATTTCGAGAAGTAATCTTTATATACTCTCACGTGTGCGTTCGCTTTTGAGCTTCCCTACTGATTATATGTGTGATCGTCTATAATTCTGATCTGACTCATATTATTAGATTGAATATTTGATTAAGAATGCAATTTATAAAAATATGCTTGATTACATTTGAAGAAGCTTCGATAAATTATTGTTGCTGTCTCCGATGGTATCTTGGCAAGGAGAGCGATCTTAAATCAATAGCATATTAGGTAGTTTTGCATTATTCAAATCCAGATCAATATTTTTTAGAACTTAGACGCTTTGCAAGAGTATGATGAGAATATCATTGAATATCCAGTTATCTGAGATCAATTCTCCTAAACCAAATCCAACTCACCAATTTTGATTTCCACATTGGATTTAGACTTAATTAGTATCCCTTCATTTCTTACTCGGTAACTTGAATCAAAATTTTCAGTCCTATATATTTCTGAAGCAAAGATAGCTGAGAAAAGCATGTGCCATGTCAAGTATCCAACAGCTCTAAGATTTATTCTGTCGAAGACATCTTATCAACGAATTCATTAAAAGGAAACTCGATCGATCAGTATTAATCATTACTTTAGTATAATTCTACAACCTATCTTGTTTATTCAGAATTGCCTTTCGGTAGATTTGACGCTGCTATGAAAAATAACCAAATGATAATTTTTTGGTCCCAATGAGTGTCATTGTTCTCTTTAACTTTATATCTTCATCTTAACGCAGTGGTTGCTGTATCTCAAAGAAAAGAGAGAATAAATCTCTTCTGACACTTTTCTTTGACTACTAACTTTTTCCATTCAATACTCTCATGGAAACAGGTTAAGGATCTCTCTCGAATTAACAAAATATATTTTTTTACAAGGATTTCAAAAAACTCATGAAAAACGAAGTTTCAAAGGAAGAGAAGAACCTTAACGACCTGAAGGACAGTTCAAAAGATAATCCAAAGCGCTATCATGCCCTGAAGAGCCTGATCAAGCTCTACTCAGAGCAAACGAATGCAAAACAGAAAATCCGTAGTCTCTACAATACTAATCACGCCGTCATCCTCCCGATATTACTCGAGAAAATCGCAAAGTACCCTCACCTCACTCGCTCAGCATTAACTTCATAACAACTTGATAGATTTTCTTCCTCTTCGATTGGCAAAATCATCGGATTGGGTTCAAATGAGAATATTTCCGACCTCATCCGACTTTTAGAGGAATTTTTCTATTATCTCGAACCCAAAAACATCCAGTTCCTTGTTAAGAATAAAAAAGAGCTGTTAATAGTGCTCTGCTACAAAGGCATCGACTACATGAACAATAAGGAAATACGGCGGTCAATATTCTCCATCATACTGCACATCATGGACTCGTTCGAGAATATCACTTCCGATATGGATTTCGTTGTGCTCTTTATCTACTCAATCGACTTCCAGAACATCATCATCAATAAAAACGTCGATAGTCCATCGAGTATCTATGAATTGATCAACTGCAGACTAGAAAGCACGTTTTTCATGGGCGATATCCCAAAACTCTTCAAAGAGAATTCAAATCAGCATTCGGTCAGCATTGAAGAGTTTTCCAGGGTGTTTCATTCGCAATGGCATTCCTCTAACTATTTTTTTTGCTTAGGAGCTGATTATCAAACTGTTTGCGTTTATAAAAGACCGCGCCCATCACCCACAGCAGTGGCTCGAGCTTTTCAAATCGACTTGGATGATGAGTTTCTTCATAGATACAGTGTTTTCGCAGAGAATAAACAAGGAGCGCTTCGATATCCTCAAACTGTTCGATTCAAAGGAATATTTGGGAAGAGCGGAATATGTTAAATTCACTGAGAACACAAAGCCGCCGATTGTCCAACCAAAAGACCTGCATATGTCGATTTTGGTAAGGGAGACTGTATGGCTTGCTTGGGTCTAACCAACTGATTTAGAAAACTGTGATGCAAATGTTTTTCGAGCTGCTGCTTATCGACTCGAAAACAATTTTGACTCAGGACGATTTCGATATTATAAACGCGATGGTGAGGACCTATTGCAAAAAGCCCGAAGTTGCTGAGGAGATTAATAAAATCATGGATCTGTAATAATACACTATTCCGCAAATTTCTCTAAAAGAGCCTCAGGTTTTATAAATTCGCGCTGAAGAAAGGCGGAATTAATGTAGAAGGTTTGGAGTTCGTGGATATTTCTCATAAAATCCTTGAGCTCTGCATAGAACTGCTGAAAGTTGAATTTGCAGAGCATAAGGACATGGGAAGCGAAATAAGCATGCTGCGCGCAGTGAGGTGACCTCTTCCTTTTTAATTGTGTACTTAGCGGTCCTAGGGTTGACGAGATGAGCTTGAAGATTTTCGATGTGTATACCGAGAAGTATCCAGATTTTCTGCCTGTCATAAAGAAAGCGTTCTTTACTTTCCTGGACTCTTTGTAAGAGAAAAGTTCATTAGAACGAAATGCTATAACTTCTTCTTGACAGGCAAAAGCCTTCCGACGGCAGCCCAGAGAGTAAGCAGAGTACTCAGAACCCATTGATCAACCAACTCGCGCATCAAAAGCAAAGCGTGTCTTTGATAATTCTGAAGCTAATCGATCTCGCAATAAATGAAAAATATGAGGAAAGAGAGCTTATGATAGTAACCGCTGCTTTAATTTCCCAGTACGTTTACCCCCTTAGGATCGATTGGGCTATTGGCTGCAAATTCCAGAAATGAAAGACAAACTGATCCATAAACTGCTCGCAGAGACCACGAGTCTGATCAACGCTCTCTACAAAGAGGACGGACTGATTGGATTCGCATTCAAAGTTCAATTCGCTGGAGAAGAATTCCAGATGAAGAGTGAATATGTCATGCAGTTGCTTTTGCAGAATTTCTGTGAGAAATCAGAACAAATTGAAGGGAAATTCTGTGGAGAACTCTTCGAGAGAGGCGAAGCGGGTCTTGTTTGCGTAGAATCTGAGCTGGAATTAACCTCAGAAGGCGTTGAAGTTCGTAAACGTCTCGAGGAGCACTTCCGCAGATGGATTCTGTTGCTGATTATCGTCTGCTCTCAAAAGCACGTGACCTCAGCACCTGTGTTCAATGTGTTATACAAAGGGATTTCTTCGATCATTGACTACCTTATCGATCCGGATCGTGACTTTGTTCAAGAGAGAGGCAAGCCTCCACCAAAGCCAAAATATTCCCTATCGACTCAATCCCATCTGGTAGCTAAATTCTTCTCATATGGCTTCATTTTTGTGTCGTAGCAATTCTTTAGGACGATTTTGAAGCAAGCATTTGCTCAAAAGGATCGAGACAAAATTGAAGTAAAGAAAATTCATTTTATTATTAATCAGAAATCTATAACCTATTGCAAACTTGTAGGGAAAGCTGCACGCTATCAAGTCATATTGCCGAATTTTCTGCGAAACTCGCAGTGAGATTCCTCTCGGCAAGCAGTCCAGCCTTGAGGTTATAAAATTCATCTATCGAGAGCTTCAAGCGCTGTTAGCGAAACCTGATGATGCGGAGAAATACATGGTAAATCGCCCTTGGTCTCAAGTTCATGGGATTTATATCAACCAATGATCTAGGTCTGCTGCGTGATTATCTACTACACTCAAGAGCTGTTCTCGATGGACTATGAGGGGACATTGATCTTGGTCCCGTTGTACTTGAAAGTGATAGAGCTCATATTACTTGATTCTAAGCTTAACACTGATGATAATGTGAACGGAACGCTGAGCTATATCCTCCAAAAGAAGCACCCAATGATCGGAGTTCAAACCTCAGCTCTGCTGCTCTTGAAATCCTTCCTGTCGTTCAGTTATGGCCTGCCACAGATGAAAGTAGCGTATTTCAACAATGGACAGCAATCTGTGGAAATGAGGAGCTTCTTTATGAGAATCGTTGACATAACGAACAGATTCTGTGATAAGCAGTGTAAGGTTCTCTCTAGCAAAAATGAGGAGATGGCTGCCATTCAATGCGACGTGGAGTTGAATTATGGCCTCAAGACGCTCTTGTTTATGATAATATGTTACTACACATCGCTCGAAACGAATCTGTCGAAGAGCACGGCTATCCAAGTAATTAATTAATCAGTGTCTACCGAACTCATTTATGGCATTAGGACTGTATTAACAACTTTTTGCACTTCGCTGAAACGGGACCATTTAATGCAGAGCTCTTCTATTTGTACGTTTCATCGATTTCAGCGTTATCCATGGCGATAAGCCCTCTAAGCAGTTGGCATCGGTCATTATACCAGGATATGGTACACTTTCTTCTAATGATTGGGCTAACTGAGATATCGTTTTAGTTCTTGAAACTTTCAGCGTTTATTATGAATTTCAGGGGTCCTGCAGACCAGGCCCTGAGGAGAGACATGATGATGGAGCCGCTATTCGCCCTCCTGGTAAATCTTGTTTCAATTTACAAATTTCTAACTGATCAATTCGCTACAGAGTTGGATCCAGACTGATAATTATGGCTATCTTATATCGTCGGATACCATGAGGACCGCATTCATTAACCTTCTTCAGCATTTGGATTCAAAAGAAGACTATAAGGACATAAACGACGTGTTCTTCAAGCATTTCATCAAAAACTACCTCCATTTCCCAGCCAAGTACCAAAGCAAAGACAACGTGCGTTCTATCTTCGATGAGCACTCTTTCAAACACATTCCACGCGACTACCTCAAAATTTTCGCGGAATCACATAAATTAAGAGAAGAATCTGAAAAGCTCAAGGCTGATCTCGTTGAATCCCCTACTGCGAATATGAACGACGTGAATTCCCTTCTCAAGCATAAAAGCGAAGTGCATCAGCCAACGGAATTTGTTTCAGAGCTAGGACTCAGACGATATAGTTCAGCGGTCGCCGGAATGGATGTAGAAATCGTAGGCAATGAGAACTCCAAACATGATATTGAGATCCCCAAGCCGGAGGCAAACAAAAGCGACAAATCTGATAAATCAGAGCCTGAGCAGTCTCAGCTCATGCAATTCTTATCCCAATACAAATACATCCTCAAGAGCGACAGCATGTCGCGGTTATCTGCAAAGGGGAAAGATGACCCCAGAGACACCATCCATACTTTTAACAATTTGCTAAATTCAAGTACCTATGAAAATATGGAAGGTCCGCCCCCACTATATCTTTTCATGGAGGACGGAACGATCATCTCGCTGTTAGACTTATCGAATAAAGAAGAGAAGACCATCACTTCGAAGCTGATCATGCGAAATCTTACAGGAAAATATGCCTGGAGCTTCGAGCATCTGAAGGCAATTGTTGACGCGAACCTAACAAAAAAGAACCTGACGCTTCAAGATATTGTCGCTGATAAATTCTACACAAACTTCTCGATGAGATCGAGCGAGACAGATGAAAACGCGAAGGAGGAGAAGATCAAGGGAGGCAGCCATACGTCATTTGAACCTGAGAATGAGAAGAATGAGAATGGGGAAAATGGAGAGAAGACTGACGAATTGGCAATAACCGAGCCTACCCAGCAGTCAGGAGGTCAAGAGGAGAAGAAGAGATTTGAGAAGATGGAGTCTCTTAAGGAAAACGTGAAAGATCATGGCGAATCGTTAGATAAGTTTGAGGAAATTCTGAATAAAGTCAAGGAAGAAATCGAAAATTTCAGTCAGGTAAATGAAAAAATCTTTACTAACTGGGGTAATAATGGCATGATGAATGATAGTTTGACACGTTACATGTGGTCGAGAGGAAAGATACCGAGAATATTTTCGCAAAAGAGAAAGAACACCAAGAGGATAAAAAACGGCGCTTAGAGAAAAACGATGAATATGAACTTCAAAGGTAAAAAAATTTCCATGTGTTGATTTTTCTCTAAAGCGATTGATTTGATAGAATAAACGACCAGAAGAAGCTTAACGATAATAAAAACTACATCAAATTTTCTGAAGGAGTTATCAGACACAATACATTCGACCCTTGCAGACTTCTCATGCTGCAGCTGAAATTTTTCAACCCGACTGAGAAGTTTAACGCGGTCTCATTGCTCGATTCGCGAAATCCTCATTATCAAACCACGTTAAATCTGCTCGACCAAACTTACGGTAAAATCGGCCCTTATCGTCTTAGTTAGAGGTTTCATTTGTGCATATCTAGTTCGAGAGACAGTGAAAATTGGAGTTGTGTATGTTGCTAATGGACAGGACACTCAGCAGGAAATCCTGAGAAACTCATCAGGCTCGAAGGATTACGAGGAGTTCATCAAGGCGCTCGGTGATGTGGTCGATCTCAAGACACATCTCGGGTTTGCAGGAGGTCTCAAGTACAAAACTGACGGAGAGCACACGATTTACTCAAGCGACTCGCTAACCGAAGTTATGTATCACATTGCGACGATGATGCCGCTGGATGCTGACGATGAGCAAGTTATCTCTAAGAAGAGGTATGCGACAGTGCTTTATCACGTCCTAATCTGTGTTAGGCATATCGGAAATGACCACGTTAACATCGTTTGGTGCGAAAACCCTCGTGATTACAGGTTAGTCGTTATATCATATATTCAATTACTTAACAAATTTCGTAGACGTTTGACTATCTCGAGTCAATATAACTGCGTTCAAATTATCATTTACCCGTTGAAGATGGGACTATTTAGAGTGAAGTTCTACAAGAAGGATAATGTAATCATAGCCCTGAGATTCAGACTTCATTGACCTCTTTTTAATTAGATCGGATTGATATTCCCATGGCTGAGTTCGTTACTTGTTGCAAGAGAGTACCTTCCGACACTTATTAAGATCTGTGCGATCAATGGCTATAGAAGTAATGATATCTTCATCTGGAGGCTATAATTGTAATTAATTAATCAACAGGGTCAAGAAATCCTCGTGAGACGGCGTTCAAATCTTACTTCAACAGGATGAAGTTTATTAAGGAGATAAAGGGATCCTCTCAAATCCTTTCGCAGAATGATGTGAAGCTGATCGCTGCGAGTATGATATCTGGACAACTCCAAGTAGATAAAATGAATTAATGTATGAGTATTTTTGATGTCTCGTTACTATTTCTTCGGGTATGTGAGCTTGGCTGAATATGCCGAGAGGATAAATGTAATTATAATATCAAACATACTCTTATTAGATTGAAAAAATTAACAAATTCCCATTGCGATCTATGTATCCTGCGTGAGTAGAAATTATTGTTCAGATCTTAGAACCAAGTAAATAACATGCAAACAAATGAGGCGTCAGAATGTGACCACCAGATCAAATCAATGGAAGTGCGTTGAAGCTAATTTGCCAAACTTTTATGAAAATTTAGCTGTATTTCTGGCGTTTAAGACAATAATCCTCACGTTTATTTTAAGATGGCATTCGATTCGATATAATATCAAAAGCCCTGAGAAAAATACACATTTCAGTAGGAGAGGAATTTGAGCTTTTGGAAATTAAAGAATGAGAAATATTAAGAGCTATAATAAATATTTTCCTGCTCACATTTTCTAATTTAGTGAACAGTTAACTACAAACGATTAATTCACAGTCAAATCGTCATATGAATAGATTCTTGAATTGTTACTAACCAGAAAAATTTAAACCAATTAAAGTCAAAGCAATCCGACTTCGCCGGCAAGCATTCACCTTTTGTTCCATCATAATCATAGCCATCTTCACATTTCGAGCAGCTATTTGCGTTCTGGCATATCTTACAGTGTAACATACAAGGTTCACACTCATTATTCGTATTCAAATAGTAACTATCGAAACACTTCTGATATTGTTTATCGTCAGCATCATTGTAGCACCCTTCGCTGCATCCTTGGGGACAGTAACTATTTGTTCCATTACTTAGGTCAAGGTAGGAACTTTGATTCGTCTTAAAGCTCTCTAATATGAAGAACCCGCTTTGGAATGAATTCGAGTTGTTAGCCATGTTACCAGTCGCACACTTGTTAATTGTGTCGAGAGGACAATCGCGTGGATAATCTTCAGAGATACGAAAGCAATCGGAATATGATTGACATTGCTGGGTTTTTGGTCCTGCGAAACGCCCTGCTCCATAATGAGTCATATGAAGCGTACTAAGAGCTATAATGCTGCAAATTAGAGAGAGGGCAATTAAGAAAAGGAGGATTTTAGACATTGGTCCTTTGGTGTTGAATGAAATTTGAATTAATATTTATAACGAATTGATAAAAAAATTCAAATTATTTCGGTTAATGATAATTACTGATTAAAGTTAACCAGTAATAGCAGTTAACTGTTGAGTAAGTATTTAGGATTAACTGCTGCTTGATAGAATTCCTTCCCATTTACATCATCCCCCAAAATCTGTTTGTTTTTGTTTTTCATTTTAGTAGTAGTGCTGGTAATGAGATTCTACATCAAAGATCGCTGATTGGATCTCAAACAGTGAGAATTATGTTTGGCAATATATGATCATAGTACTTAGAATATTTCATGCATAAACTCATCAATTTTTACGCATAACGTCATCGAAGTAAGAAACATTGCTATATTGCCAAAAAATGTTTTTGCATAAATCTAATAAATCTAAGTGAAAATAGCAAAATCTGAACCATCAAAATTTACCATGTATGATGTATTTTGTTTTTGTCGCTATGACTAAATAACCCTCAAAAAATTGTGACTTGAATTTGTTGGATCTTCAAAGTACATATGTGCATGATTCATCGTCACTACTATTATTCAAAGAAGTATATCAAACAAAACTCTAACTGAAAGAGGAAAACCCCCACTCAATACCATCTTTAAAGAGTCTAATAATAATAACTCGCTCCATAACATTCAAATTTACAACGTACGCATTCCTTCTTCTCTTCATTATACTCATAATCGTCATGACACTCGGAACAGCTATTTGCATCTTGACATTTTTTGCAACCTGGAATACAACGAGTACACCCTTCCTTCTCATTCAGATAATATCCATCATTACATTCCTGACACGTGGAATCGTCTGTACACACCGTGCACTTCGAACTGCAGTCTATGCAGACATTATTTTTCACAAAATGTCCATCCCGGCAGGCTGTACAAATAGTTCGGGTTTCATCACATGCTTCACAAGATGGATCTATCTTCGAGCATGACAAACATTCGAAGTCACCCAACACATAGCCCTTCTTGCATGAGGTACAGATTCCAGAAGATGTACAAGCACTGCATCCCGTAGGACAACGTTTACACGATTTTTCGCGGGACGAGTAATAAAAACTCGAGAGAGTCTTGAAATCGCTTGTTTGGCATGTTTTACATTCCGTAGGACTCGCACAAACATCGCAAAAGTAACCACAGTATTGGCAACTAGAGCTATTCGAGAGGAAGTAATTGTTTTTGCAAGCTGTACATACTCCATGTCGACTGCAAGTTGCGCAGCCGACCACATTGCAATCCACACAGTTTTTATCCTCATTGAGATAGTATCCAGGTTCGCAAATGTCACAAGTATCAGAGTTGGTGCAGTTTCTACATCCTGCAGGACATGATTTGCATTTCTGGCTTGAGGAATCCACATAACATCCAGGTTTGCATTGACTCAGACAGGTTTTATGGGCGGAGAGAATAGTCCAAGTCAAGCTTACAGCAAGCAAGCAAAAAAGAAATTTGGCGGGCATTAATGGGTCTGTGATATTGGTTGAAGCTTTTGTTACTGCTGTTATTCGATCCGATTCTGATATGATGAGAAACTTTGGATAATTTATATGAATGCTAATTACTGGCTAGAATTAGTAAAAAAGCCGTTTCGTTGTTGATAACCTGAGGATATGGTAAATTTAGGATGCTCGAGATGTTACTGAAAGCCAGGTCTGAATCAAATGAAGAGGCTAGCCTGATAAAGCAATAAAATGAAGCACTCAAAATATTATCTATCCTACTATGCGATCTCAAAATTTCAACAAAACGAGAGCTTACTATTTAAATTAAATGCTTTTCAATGAAAATGACCTAAAATTTTTTTACAATCAGTGTTCAGGCTTCGTTTATAGTTGTTAACAGTATGCAAATTGTCAATACTGATGGAATGATTTCCTTTATAACTTTTCAAATTTTTCCTCGTTAACATCAGAAAGGATCCAGCATGGGCTGGCTTTGATACTCAGTCATTTGTGATATGCCGAAAGCTAGTTTCAACAACACAAAATTTGGAGTTAAACAGACTATTGTAGACTCCTAAAAAGATTTCATTGGTCATTTATTTAGGAATTTCTAAATTGAAGATTATAGAAGCAGCTCATTTTCGAACAGTAAAACGGCTATGTTTCCTACTGCAACAATCATTAGTTGAAAAATACCCGCCGAACTGGGAGTTCTATAATAGAAGCACGGACAAGACACTCAATATATTCTTCAATGACCAAGTTAGCTTTTTTATGGGTTTTTTCATGCCTGATTTGTGGCATATTTTCTAAAAATACTTGTCTCGACCAATGTGGAACAACATGTTTCATTGACTTTTCAGATCAACGATGTCGATCCTGTCCTGCCGGCTGTGATAAATGCAGTGACTCGAATACCTGTATAACTTGCTCTTCTGGATATTATCTCAATAAAAAGCACAATTGCGTCGACTGCGGTATTTCTGGCTGCTCAAAATGTGCCAAGCAAGGAGTATGCGTTGCGTGTGATAGCGGCTATTACCTAGCGAACAGCTCTAGTTGTGTAGAATGCGGTTATGATTGTGAGATTTGTGAAAATGAAACAACTTGCAAAATCTGCAGAAGTGGCTTGAGTAGCGGTCTTTATACATCAGCAATCACAGGTCAGTGCAACTACTGCCCTGATGGATGTCAGAAATGCAAGAATTCCACAGTCTGCACATCATGCAAGAGTGGGTTTATTCTAAAGAATTCCCAATGTATATCATGCTCAACAGTAGAACCTAATTGTGCATCATGCGACGAGACGACAACTCATTGTACTTCTTGTCGTGTTGGATTTTATCTACTGAAGAATAAATGTTGGAAATGCAGTGCCGGCTGTGAGAACTGTACCGACGAAGCGACATGCCAGAAATGTTATAATGGCTACTTTATGAATGCAAATTACGGCTGTAATCGTTGTATTTCGGGCTGTTTTGCATGTCAAAATGCAACTACTTGTTCTCAATGCGCATTTGGTTATGTATTTGATACTGGCAAGGGCAGATGTGTAGAATGTAATTTAGATTGTTCTGCCATCAAGTACACGAACGCGACAATGGCGCTTCCAGATCCTTTCCTGGCTCGAACCTTCGTGCTCGGAGGTGATAGAAACACATTCGACGCGATTAAAGCTTTATCCAATGAAACCAATTCCTCGGCTGGGACAGATGTATCTCATTAGAAAAGCAGCAGCAGCACCGATAAAGTAGTCACAAACTGAGAGTTATTTTTTTTTTTAATATAGAATTCTTTTATTTTGATAAATGTCATGTTTTATTCTAACGAACTGACTATATGTATTTACTTATTGATTAGAAGCATTATAATGTGATAAATGGCTTAAAGCATGTATCCCTATGGTTGCCTAAAAATTTAATTACTGAGCGAAAATGTAAATTAAAGAACTCGCATAGTGAATGTTATCAAATGCCCTGGATGACTTTAAAACTAGAAAAGATATTTATACAGACAGCCATCTTGTTTATGTATATCGAATGAGATATTCTCTATCCTTGTGAGCTAATCGAAATTATTGTACGAGGAAAACTTAACTAATTACTTCTCATAAATGATTGGGGATAGATATCTCAAAAGGATTCTTACTCTTGAGTTCTACACTTAATTTGCAAGATGTGAGTACATTTATAAATGACGTTGTTTTTACAGCTTTCATTTTTCAGCTTGTTTCCATCAGCAACGCTTTTTTAGATGGATTTCATAGTATATCAATTCACTATTTTTGTCAATAAAGTAACTTAACACAAATCATGGTTTAATTCAACAATTTACTCTGTTAATTAACCAAGATAATTAAGCTAAATCAAAACTAAATCAGTGAATTAAATTAATTTCCGTTCGTTCTCAAAAGTCAGGAGAAAGAAACTAAAATTGATGGAAAATAAGCAGGTATTTCTATCAAATGACAGAAATCATAAGACTTTCATTAATAGTCAATATCTACACCTCAGTATTCGCAGTATGAAACTAAAATCGTGTCTCAGATAGATGAGACGATAAGTTTTGAGGGTAAAACAGCTATTAATCACCGTCTCTAGCTTCCATCTATTCGATCCTATTGGCAATATTCAGACATACTTTTCAGAAATTTAAATTGTTTATGAATAGAAAATGATTCAGATAGCTCCTCAACACCTCTCCTAGCTTGGGCTTCAACACATAATGCTAAGGTGGGAATTAGTCAAGTTACGAAACAAGGGTGCGTGATCTTCCAAGGAGCCCAATTACAAAGAAGTAAACATTGTAGACCTTCTGATTTTATTGAAATCTGTTTTCTGAAGGAGAAACCTACAATTTTCAGAATCGTCTAAAACACCTTTCAGGCACATCTCTCCTAGCTTATCGGCATTGTTCTCTTGACAAACCCGGCTACGAGACCATGGCAATTTTCGACATCTCCAAGAAGACTGGGAAAGCCAGGAAAATTTATTCGTTCATGAAGTTCACAAAATGTATCTCAAACATGTAGTACTTTAGCAAATAATTTTCCTCTAGCATCTGGACAAGGAGACTTGGCATATAACCCGCGCAGAAATCTTCTTGCTGGCTTCGATACCATTGGGGATGGAGTTACTCACCACTGGTTTCTAGTTGGTTCTGCTCCCTCGAAAGGTAGTGGCTGCGTAAAACTTTGTCGAAAGTCACAATGCGACTCTTATCAAAGTATTACCTATAAACAAATGTTTATTATTTTTGAAAAGTTTGCTCATTTTTCATTATGTTGCTCGAAAATCTAATATGTGTTCTAGCTGTCAAGATCAGCAGCCGTGATTTTGACCCCAGTGGAGAAAATCTTGCCGCATTTGATGGATCTGATCAGTTGGTGATATCAGATGTAGACACGAATAACTGCAGCTTTAACATGAAAATTGGTGTGGGGGAAGGTAGCATATCGAAAATTTAGGAAGTTTCTCGCTTCGATCAAAGAGAGCTATCGTTCAATTATCCTCTCTCTCTCGTTTTTTTTAAATCTATTCAATAGTTTAATAATTATCCCTTAGATAATTGTGCGCGCTGCAGATGGAGTACCAATCCTGGTGAACCCTTGCTATTCGTTAAGCATGATAGGAACAAACTCAATATTCTCGATGTAGAGAAAAAAATCCTCACTCTGAAAGACTCATTCATACTTGATGATGACACCTTTTTTCTTCAACTGCATGGTAATAATTATCATTTTCTACCTACTTCCTTTTTCAGTTGATGTTGTTCTTGCTCTGTATTGCCCTCATTCTCAGTCACATTGTGCTCTTTTTCTGCTCTCTCTCTCCAAAAATTTTCGGTTGCTTGACTTTTCAAAGGTGAATCCACCTACACCTACTGGATCGATCCAAACCCCACCAATGGAAATTTACTCGTTTCTGGTGGGACCGATGGGGATGTGAGGATTTACGACCGACGTGAATCGAAGATCGTGAAGGTGCTTGAGAGAGGCCTGCCAGGTAAGAAATTCATTTTAATCTCAAGAGCATCATCAATATTAACCGATAAAGCTATCCATTGTGTGAGATGGGATCAGAAAGGAGAACTGGTAGCAACCGCACCTGCTGTTGCAGTAAAAGTAACTGACTTCAAGACGGGCAAAGTTATTCGAGATGAAGTAGCCCCAAAAGGTAAATTATCGAGATCATGCTTTCTTTATTCTAATTAAATTAATCGTCAGATTACTACCCCCTTTCTGTAACCTTCATCTAACCAAAATTCCAAGAAAGCTTAGATGCTTGAGAAAACATTACAACAGCCTAGGATTGCTTTTGGAAATATTTACCTGAAGAACAAAATTAAGAGAAATAAAAAATTTAACAGGAGTTTTATTTTGCTTTTGTAAAAGGTTTATGTCTTGAATTCATATTAGCGTGTTTTCTAAGGTTAGACCGTGATTCTTTGATATTTCTTTGAAATTAAATCTTTGAACGCTCAAACCGAACTATATTACTCTGCGCTTGAATCAAGAAAACAAACTTCATTTCATTTTTGAGTAAATTGCCTTTTGAAATGCCAAAAGAATTCCTAAATCGATCGGCATAATTAGAATTTTATTCCAAAAAGAAAGATTACAACTCTTCTAAGCCAGC
>ENA-UOTZ01000241-UOTZ01000241.1-compost-metagenome-genome-assembly--contig:-NODE-241-length-46046-cov-8.175901_pt1 | contig 46046 bp, 14 predicted proteins | sample MGYA00238144_ERZ746983 | MGnify/ENA primary metagenome ERZ746983 (study PRJEB28759, sample SAMN06268863) | compost metagenome | isolation source: single cell | place: USA: California, Emeryville, Joint...
GAGACTTGGAAGAATCTCAAAACTTTTCTTCCTTCTATCAGTCCTGCTCTGAGAGATTTCCTCGATTCAATCAAAAGCCAAAAAAGTGTGACTGAAGTTTCCTTATGTTCTAGAGCACTTAAAGATGAAGATGCAATCATCTTGGCAAGTGGACTCCCAAGGACACTACCACGGACTCTTGAGGTGCTCATTCTTTCTCAAAATAATATAGGAGACAAAGGTGCGAGCTTGATTGGAGCAAATGATTCTTGGCAGAATTTGAAAAAACTTGATCTGTCAGGAAACAAAATGGGAAAAAATGACACCTGGGACCGTTTACAGGCCCTTAACTTAGCTCATAATCAAATTGGAGACCAAGGTGTGCTTTCGATTGAAAACAATCTGACTTTCAGAAATCTCACTAAACTCGATCTATCTGCAAACAGAATTGGTGATAAAGGTGCCAACATTATAGGCTTGAATGCAGGATGGATCTATCTGAAAGAACTCTATTTACAAGAGAATGAGATCTGCGATCAAGGGCTCAGACTATCGGACGTAATAAAGTTTGGAAAAAACTTGTGAAGTTTGAGATTCATTCCAACAAACACATTACAGAGATCGGTAAAGAACAGTTGAGGAAGAACCCTATCTTTGGACAATTTATACATGTACAGCAAGGCGAGAGATTCAATTTCAACGAAAAAAATAAAAATAAAAAGGAAAAGCATGAGAAAAAGAAAGAAAGATTCATAAATTTCATATTCATGCATAAACAGCAAACATAAATCAGTCTTTTGCTATACATTCATCAAAGGAAATTTCATAGTTCTAAACGTTGAAATTGAGAAATATGTGATGAAAAATCCATTCATTGACGTAATAATCTAATAATGATACTATCATGAATGACGATAATCTGATGCTAATGAACGAATGAGATTATATTTATGCAGGCGTTCTATCATCACACCTCAGGCCTGAATTAATCGGGGGTGCATTCTTTAATTATTTCAATGCATTAAATATTTATGAGCCAGAGCCATTACTTTGAAAAAAAATGAGATAGAATCTTCGAAAAAAAATTTAAAAAAAAAAAATCTGCAGAGATTGGAAAATTGCTTCCTAACAAAATGATTTTGTTTTTTGAAAAAAGAAATTCAGTATTGCAAGTTATGAATTCGAAAACATTCATTTCTTCATACTCGCGGGGATACTGTGGATCAAAAGTTGCAAAAGGAATTCTTTTTCTGATTAACAGCAGAAATGTTGGCATAAATTCTTTGCGAAGTGTCATCAACAACCTGAGTTGAAGCTCGGTTCTGTGCTGAAATGATGATTTCGTCGAAATCTTACTTCTCAACAGCACATTAAATTTGAAATTGCAGCTTTCTTGTCTCATGGCGCTTACTCAGTGCGGATCTCACATCCGAAGACCAAACGCAATCTTATGAAATCAGAAAAAGATCCAATTTGAAAATTTTATTCTTTAGAGAAAATTAACTGGACCAAGCTGAAATAATTTAGTAAAGCTTCTAAAACATTTTATCTTGAGCACCAGGTTAATATCGGACTCAGACCTCGAGAGCGATAAGTCAGAATCACTGCATCTTGATTGAAAAACTGCAAAATAGCAAGACACACGATCGAGATTTTAGGGACTTACTTTTTTCTTTCGCTATAACAATAGAAGTTAAGGACCTTTCTTCATTCTGTCTGTGGCACCTACTGTTTTTCTATCGATATCTTGAATTCCATTTATGTAACTAACTCAAATTGGAAGAATTTTAGAGGATCTCATTTTCAACGATTCCTATTGAGTTGGAATCCGAAAATACTTTTCAGTAAATTAATCAATTCTGATAATTAAATCCGAAATGCAAAACCTTTTCACGATGTTATCGCCTCTTTCTGCAGTGTTGGTGGTAAGTCTTGGCATCCAACAACAAGTTGAGGTTTCCAAACTCCAGTCTATCCAAAATCTCCCTTGTTATTTCTATTAATGGCTACTAATATAATAATTATTGAGGGATATTTTTTGGGGGTATTGATAACGATATTGTCATATCTTTCGAAACATATCCTCTGATTTTGATTTCAAGAGTTTTTTCAGTTTGAGAGTTGTTGAATCAGCATTAAAAATGCGAATTGATTTTCGAAATACTTACCTCAATTTTATCCAAAAGGAAAGAACTCTGCATTTGCAAAGAAGAGCCCGGAGACGGTAAAAATTAATTCACATTTGGGTTGTACAACAGCAAGTTATGAGAAAAGTCTGCTAAGACTGAATATCTCAATTAATACTCTATAGATCTTTCAAGATTCTTCGCAAAGAACTCAGAGGAAATCAATTTCTATTTGAATTCTTTTTCGAATATGATCCTCCAATACTCTCGAAAAGACGTCAATTCATTATTAACCTGGGCTCATTAGCTCCTTTCCACAAGGGGCTGGAGCACGAATTAAGCAAGAGTCTATTGTTAAACTATTCCAATGCCTTTAATTTTTATTAAACAAAGCCGATATGTAGTTAGCTAAATTTGAGAGTCACTCTTTACAAAGAAGAAATTCCGAAAAATCCAAAATAATCCAGTTATGTTGGTTGAGAAATGATAATTTAGAGTTGTAATGTATGGAATTGAACATATCTATCTATTCATATGCACAAGATTGCCTTAACAGCAGGAATACCTTTTGATTGAACTGCAGAAATATGGGCATCAGCAAGCCTTCGCGGGCTTGTTCAACAATTTTCGCTGAAGCTGAGTGCTAATAGCACGATAATTTGTTCAAAATCTGCCGTACCTTCTGCAAATTGAACTTAATATTGAATTCTCCATGCCTCATAGATCTTGTGCAACACGTATCCCACAGACAAATATCAAATTCAACTTTATGAATCCAGATTAAGATTTATTTCTAATCTGACTAAAACACCTCATTTAGAAAGAATTAATGAAATCGAACCGACGTAATTTTATTAAAGCTTCCAAATATTTTTTATCCTAAGAAGTATAAATTAATACCAGTACTTGTGCGTTGTCACTCAGAGAGCCTCGATATCAAAAATCAGAACTGTTGCTTCTTATCTGAAAAAACACCGAAATAGTAAGGTGCCTCAGGAAAGGTTCAGTACTGTTATGACTTCTGATTTAAAATGGAGTGGAGTTCCATTTTCTTTTGCTATCGAAGTCCTTGCAATGGTGTCTGTGATGAGTACAAATAAGTCTTCATTTGATTTACCGGTGAAATCAATTGAGTTTTCCTATGGAGTTTTAAAATTCTCTTTTTGATTTAGATAACTCTCAAATTTTTTCGGAATCTTTTAAAGATTCTGAATCTTAATGATTCCTATTAAGGAATAATCAAAAACTCAATTAAGCAGGTTACCGATAAGCAAGTTCAAATCTAATGCTCTCCTTAACGATGCTATTGCTTCTTTATGCAGTTTTTCTGAGTGCTGGTGGTAAGAAGTGTTCTCATTCGGCCCGAAAGGTGACTTTTTCTATGGTATGATAGCCTCAACGGTTGAGATTCTCAAATTTCAAGAAACTCCAAAACAATTTATTGAATCATTTGACACATACTTGCTCAACACTACGACAAGTGGATGGGATTTTTGCAAGGAATATGCTGCCAGTTTATGGATTAAAAAAGTGATTTGGATCGACGATTATGAAACATATGGCCGACTTTCAAGCGACCTATCTGAGTAATTGCTATTGGCATGATTTCTAATCATTTGGTGAATAGAAATAAATTCTATGGAAGACTCATACTTTTCCAATCAAAGAAAGCTGGAAAATATCTCTTTCATTCTGGAATGACCACCTATAACAATGGCCCTTGGGAGCCATGGACAGAGGTAATACCGAAATACTTAGAATTCATTTTGATGACAATTTTCATATAGAATATTACTGGAGAATCCTTATTACCTATAGAGAAATGGGTGTTTTTAGCTTCTTCCATAAATACCGTTACATTACCACATAAACAAAATGGCTTTCGGTACACTCTTCCTTCTACTTCGAGTCAAACTGCAGTTTTTGATACTCGAAACCCTATTTCCTCTGGAAAATTTTATGATTTGGACATTAATGGCGGAGTCTATGTTGGTGGTGATCCTTGGAGACCTCCACCTAACTTCTGGATCCAATATTTTAGAGTATACATTAATTATTTTCCTAATTCAGTGGATGAAATGATAAATCTTGCTATTATGGATACTGGTAGCAATATTTTTTTCAACCCTTCTCTGATCGTTTTCATCTGATGGGTAATAGGCACACTTTATATTGCTCACTTTAGTTCATTACCAAGTGTGAATAATAATCAGACAGTTGTAGTGAATTATATCCAAGAGACGTCCCAAGGAACTTTGACTGCATACAAAGGTAAGAAATTAAAACTACATTGGAAGAGCATCATGATAAAAAAAAACTATTTTCGTTCTTGTAGGAGTCTCTACGTCTGATACTACGAGTGATCCTGTTCTTAGCGTTAACAATCTGCTGCGCTGTCGAGCGGATTCCATTCTAAGCTTTCCTGTTGGAGGAGTTGCTCCGAATGGTGCTACCTTTGCCATGGATATTAAACCGTATTCTGGAGGCCCATCGACTCAGACACTATTTTCCATTCGAGACGGCTCAACAAATTCGGTGTCTTTTGCTGCAGAAATAACGGATTCTTCGGGCGAAATTACTTTCTACAGAAAAGATTCTATCAGTGAATCGTTAGTGGCGGTTGCAACTCCTTCTCTTGCGCTGACAAAAGGTATTGTTCTTTTTAATTTTTTTTTTTATCGAAATTTAATTCTGAAAAATTAGACAACTGGAATCGACTTATCATTGAATATTCACAAGCCCAACCACTAGATCTCCCTGAAGCTTATTATTCTCTGAAAGTTTTTATTGGATCAAGCAATACAAGTCGAATTTATTTTACAGATTCAGCAGGAACATCTTCACCACCAGCATTGTTCTTCGGTGTGAGTAATATGGTTCTCGATTTCTGCAGCCAAGTCATCGATGGCACCACACCAACGACTCGTCAGACGACAAAAGATGGAAAATTCGACATACTAAACTTTCTCTGGTTTGCTGGACCTGGTGGAGTTTACCAAAATACAGCCGGTAATCGTCATCATCTCTTACAATATTTAATATCCTGTAGTGGTTCCTAATTGCCAATGGGCTGCCGTTCTTAATGAGAACCAGAAAGCTTGCTTGCTATGCGACGCCGGATATTATCTTTATGATACAGCATGCTATCTAACCTGCCCACTTGACACTCTTCCACATGAAGGAACTAAATCCTGCCAAAGTAAATCATCAATAAGAATTTCTTTAATCGTAATAATTTTTTAACTAAAATATAGAATGTCAATATGGATATCACTATGTAAGATTTATTTTATCTTTAAAATCCGTCTTAATTCATTTCAACTAGGACATATCGAACTTTTGCATGGACTGCACCACAGTTGGTTATTTCCTTTCTGCTAGCAGTGTCTGCATACAATGTTTCACAGGATGTGCCCGTTGCACAGGAACAGCAAGCAATCAGTGCACTTCTTGCATTCAGGGAACTCACTATCTACAGCCGGCTCCCAATTCAAACACATGCGAGACAAGCTGTCCATTTGGATATGGGAAAAACGATACTTTAGCTGCTTGCGTCCAATGTTCAGCAAGACAGCAAGTATGGTATAATAATATATGTGTAGATGACTGTCCTGATGGTTACGTCCAAACAAATTCGGGAAGTTGTGGGAAATGTAGCGATTCAAATCTGCTGTATTTTAACCATACTTGCGTGAGTAGCTGCCCTTTAAAAACTTTCCGTGTTTACAATATTTACGTGAACCAATACGAATGCAAGTCTTGCTATGTGGGATGCGATACATGTGTAGATGGCACTTTTTTAGGATGCTCAAGCTGTTCAGAAGGATTCTTCTTCTTCGATAATGCTTGCAACACTGGATGCCCGACTGATAAGTATGCTAATCCTCTGACGAGAGTTTGTGAGCAGTGCCAACCTCCGTGTGTTACTTGTTCCAAACCAAATAGCAACAGCTAGCTGTCCTGCTGGGAATTTCCTCTTGAATGGAACTTGCTTAACAAGTTGCCCTGTTGATTACTATCAGACCTTCTACTCAGGGGAGGATGGAATATACCAACATCCAATTTGCCTACCCAAATTGATCCTCAAGTTTGATCTCAGTCTTACAACTCAAGCTCGGGTTATCAACATGAATTTCAACTACGGTATTGTCAACATGATCCAGGCAATATCTCAAAAAATGCAAGTTCAAATTGCAGACACCCAAATTGACGACATACTTTTTGTCCTCTCTCCACTCACGCAATCCAAAATACAGTTTGAATATTTAGGAGATCAATATCATCCGCCGAACTCTCTCCTCAAGGTCACAATCGATTTGGATTCTGATGATTTTAATAGCAATTCGTACCAACAGTTCCGTATCATTGAAAAGACAGCGACCATAGGACTTAAAGAAATCTATTCATTTTCACCAGCAGAAAAACAATTCATCTCAAGTACTTCAACAGCTACCAATGCTGGTGGAAACACTGTCGCAACCATTCAGGCTGTTACCTCTGTGGCACAGGGAGCACTCTCAATGAGTCTGATACGAATGCAGATTGTTGGAGAAGTAGTTCAATTACTAAGATTTATCAATATCCGATGGCCTCCAAATGTGAAAGAGTACTTCGCAAGCTCTCATATTGATCCTACTTCAATTATCATTCCTGTCGATTTTACGAGAAAATTAAACGACCCACTGGATGACAGAAACTATTCAATGCCTCGAGTTTTCGAAGAATATGAAACCTCACCCTTTTTCAGCCAGAATTATAGCAATGAAATGTCGAACTTATTACTCTGGGCTTCTATTCTGGGAGGAGGCTCAATTTTGATTAGCTTGCTGAAGAAAGTACTCAACAAGGTGACCAGCAAAATGGATTATTCCAAGAAATATGATCCAAAGAAGAAATATACTTATTATTTCATAATTTTAGTTCACAAGCTCAACCAACTCATTAACCAAATTGAAGATTCCACTCTTTGGAATTTCTTGCTGATGTTTGTCCTCTCAATTTATCAGCCAGGATGTTTATGGTCTCTTCTCAATATGAAATACGCCTCAGCGCTACTCGAGCCTTCAACGACATCCACACGGGCTTCTTTAGCTTTGGGAATTATGTTCTTCCTCTTTTTCCTCACTTTACTGGGGCTTGTGTCAGGTTTGCTCCTGAAAAATATGAAATTTCTCATTCAACCTGGAGGAATCTCCCCAAATCCACAACAAGAAGAGCGATTGAAGAAATATGACGTTTTAATTGAAGATTTTCATCGGAAAAAACGATTACAGATACTGTTTCTCCCCATTTCATTGCTGAAAAGCTTCGTGTTTGTCGCAGTTCTTGCCCTGATGGCCTTTTCTCCAATGGCTCAAATAGTAGTGATTTGGGGTTTATCAACTGCATTTGTTCTCTATTTGGTCATTTCTCAGCCTCTCAAAGTAAGATGGATGAGAATAATGACACTTCTCATTGAATTATTAACATACGGGTGTGTCACTCTTGCGTTCATTTTTGGACTCATTGAGCGGTTTGCTGATGTGGACCCAACGACTTCAAATGAGATGGGATTTGTTTTTCTAATATTGACAATAGCTTCAACACTTGCAGGAGGCCTACTCAGCTTGATTCAAATTCTATTTGTAATAAAAGGCATCTACCAATATTTGAAAGATAGAAGAGCAAACCAGAATCGTGTCCACCCAATCACACTCACAGAACCTCAGATTATCAGCATTTGCTCAACACCCATAAGAGGCAAACTTATTGAAGAGAGCACCGACAGATCAAGTGCGGCATTATGGAACAGCAGGCCTCCCTTAGCTCAGATTGAAGATTTATCGAAATACAATGACATGTTTGCAGGTCTTAAGAACTTGTCTCTTGGAGATTTTGAAAAAGGAACGAGAAAGAAGCAGCTTCTTGAAGACTTGAAAGAGTGGTGGGATTCATATAGTTCGACTGTAAACATCGATGCTGATGATTTGAACCAGAAGACTCCAGAGGAAAATACGAAAGGTTCTGCTGATAATTTGGTACAAAGAGTTAAACGAGCAGATCATCGTCAAGCGAAGAAAATTTCTCAAAAAGACAAGGCTTAATGTTTGTTTCATCACTCTCTTGATTGTATTAAGAAAACATTTGTTCACTAAATTGAAAACGATCAAATTTATACAATATATGGGTATTTGCTGCATGATAGTCAATTTTCATTTCTAAGATCACACACTAAGAGGAGGATTACTGGATGTATTAGAAATAAAACCGTATAAGGTGCTCCAAGGTGAGTTTAACCTCAGTTCGTTGAAAGTAGATTCTGGATAGCTAAGAGATTTTGGCTGTGTTTGAAGGAGAAGACTGTCTGAGGCGCTCATAGCTGCTAGAAAACTTCAATAACCATGTTTCCGTTCTCTACCAGAGTGAGAAAGGGATTCATTTAAATTAATACAGGTAGAATTTTTTGCAAGTTCTGCTCTTTCAAGAGACAAATGTGCATCACAAAGCGATTATTTTTGCTGATCCTCTTTTTTGCTTTGGAGTTTGGATAAGTGAATCGAATGGATCTTCTACTTTACACGCTAACTTTCTATTCAGAATACCAAATATTGCTGAAAGCGCAATTTCAAAGTGAAATTTCTTTCAAGAAATGCTATATTTCGGTACATAATATTTTGAATAAAAAATATAATATTTTAATAACTCTGCGTTTACAATAGTACTTCATTGATTCTATCATGCATCTGTGGATTGTCAATTCGCGCAATTCAATTTTTCTAAGTGCATAATCTATGCTGAGCAACGCTGGAGGTTCCGAACACGATCCCACTTAATTACTTTATGATTCGATAACATTCACATTTAGGAATTTTATTGGAAATGAAAATCATCTGAGTATTTACCTTCATGATACATGAGAGTGAAATGCGTTGCTTTTCTTTTGTTGAGACCTCAAATACTCAATCTTGGAACTGAAGATAAATCATGGCATGAATGTGTTGGAAGAAGAAAAGTAATCTTGTGTCGATACTTCATGAACCTGTTTTGGATTCAACTCTAGTTCCGCTTTTTAATTTGGAAATATGTTTTCTTTAGTGCAGATTTTTGTCACTTGATTTGGTTGAGATTCGTCCTTTCTTACCAAATCGACAAAAATTGCATTGACTCATCTGCTGTATGCCAGGTAAGCAGACTTAAAGTGACGAATAATTCCTGGTTTCGCCTCGAATTCGTTTTCTCTTATGCTATGTCTCTTGGTTTTGAGAAAAGAGGATATAAAATTTCTTCATTCATTCATGAATCGGATTATTTACTCAATCATTTCTTGGATTAAGCTCAATTTCTCGGAGAAGAAAAAATGTCATTGTATTAGTGCCGAGCAAACGCAACAGAATCAATTGGCAAACTGTATAGTGTTTTTTTGAGAAAAACAAGATATTGAAAATAATATATTTAGTAATTTTAGCAACTATTATATCGTCAATACTTTATTCAGTCTTGACTGCGGTTTCTTGCGATTAAGGACAGCTGCTAAACTACCAACAGACTTCCTCTTCGTAATTAACTTTAAAGCAGAAGCAATTGGTCAAAATTGTGTCGATTACTGGATCGTATTGAGCCTAAACGAATGAACAACGTCAGAGAATCCCTACTATTCTAAGTTTTTCCTTTTAATTGAAAACAAAAACAAACACTTTGGTTAATTTGTTTATGCTGATGACAAGGAGAAGGATATAATATACTCAGACAAATGAAGAGAAAGTTGACTAATTTATTATGGTCTTTTTTTTTTCTTCCTTTTTTCCTTTATTAATCTGACATTCACTCACTTAAGAGAATTTCTATGAGTAACTTCAAGGGTTTGATTTTAGTATTCTGTTTTCCTCTCTAAGGCATTATTATTTATTTGAGCTAATAATTGTTCTTCCTAATATTCATGCCCCTTTCCTTCTCGTAATTTTTGACCTTGAACTTTACTCAAATGAAGCAAAGAGACATAGCAGGCTCTCCGAATTGAAGAAAATGATTTTTATTGATTAACCAGTAAAAAGTTACGTTCATCCGAGGTCTTTCCCGCATAAAGCTTTTTTCCAGTCTTGAAATCCAATAATGCTGCTGTTTTGTCATATGAACTATTCGCGATCATATCACCGCTTGGATTCTATCGCACATAATATATTACCTCTATAAATTAACGATTGGAAATCAGTAATGATTTATTAAGCAAATCAGAAATATTACCACTATGGAAATCATCAATAGTTTTGACAATTCTTGATTCTCGTTTGTCAAATATCTTGACATTCTTATCCCAACCTCCTGAAGCCAATAAGTTTCCATTGCTCTGGCAGACATCAATCCAGCATGTGTTAGTTAAACCAAATTATATGTGAAATCAAATAAGTGCTATAGAAATCTCAAAAAATGTTCGTTTGAGAAGTTTGCCAAGGTTCCTTCAATGTTAAGCTAGGCTGATGTTTGAGAATCACTGAATTCACTTAGTTTCTGACCCATTGAAGAAATTTGAATTTTTGAACTCGTCAAATTCACTCGGTTGAACATGATTCCTTTATATCCCAAATAAAAGCAGTCGATCTAACTTCTGACAAGCAATTTTCGTCAAGTAACTGGAGAGGGAAATGTGACTTATATAACCCACGAATAGGAATCTCTGGTCTTCAAAGCACTATCAATAAATGTTCTTCAAAGGTTGGCTATCATTTAAATTAGTCATGATCTCAATACATTCCTTTTCAAGAGATTGCATTTTGTGACTCAAGCAATAAATTAAAATCTATTAGGTTGTTAAAGTTCTCCCATAATTGAAAAGTGAATTCGCATTTTTGTGATGAAGCAATTTAAGAAAATGCCATTTTGTGTGAATCTTCAATTTTCTTTAACCAATTCTGTTTTGTTTTTCAGATAAGAAGAATGCATGATGTGATGCTGAAAAATAAGGAAGAATAGATGATAATAGCTATAATAACTAGTTCTAAACACTTATTATTTATTGTGCCCAAGGAATATTCTCCCAAATTGCTTCTTCTTGTAGCTGCTTTCCTCTTGTATGACTGTTGGCTTTGATACTTTCTCAAATGAAACAGACTGACGTGGCAAGGTCTATGTAGAATTCGAATAGTCTTTATTATCAAACGAAAATTTACTCCCTTCTGAGGTATTTCCAGTATAAATCTTTTTTCCAGTCTTGAAGTCCAAAAGTGCTACTGTCGCATCAGTGGAAGCACTCGCTAGCATGTCACCATTTGGACTCCATCTCACACAATTGATCTCGTCTATATAATAGCAATTACAAGTCAAGGATTAATTTAATAAACCAAAAAAGTATTACTGGTGTGAATGTCATCAAAAGTTTGGACAACCTGTGACTTTCGTTTGTCAAATATTTTCACATTGCTATCTATACCACCTGCAGCCAATATATTACCATCGCTCTGACATACATCAATCCATCTCGTCCAAACTACCAGTTATGAATGTCAAATCAAACAAGAGTAAGAAGAAGCAAAACAGAACAGTTCAAAACGTAAAATTATTAGGTTAATCTTCTTTTCCAATTGAAAGAAGAAGAGGAGGAAAAATAAAAATAAAACTTTGCTTCTCTTACATTCTGATTCAATTTCAACCAGACTCTTCAAAAGAACAGATTTCTTCTCAGCATCTAGGATATTGAGGAGTCTCCGATCATACTTGACGAATAATAATGGCTCATCAGGATTAGTGCTCCATCTGCAGTGGCCGTATTCATCTGAGGAGTAATTATAAGAATAAGCGAATTTAATGCTGTCAAGAAATTATAACAAACAGTAGAACAAATATATTAAGTTACCGTAAAGGAAGAAGACACTGGAAAATTATAGATATTCGAAAATATTACTTACCATCGTAATTTTTCATGTTCATGTTCAGGTGAAAGCGATAACTGTCGGTGTTCACATCTGATATTAAACAGACTCCATATTTGTCGATGGTTGCTGCAATCTCTCCATTAGGATTGAAATCAAGGCCAGCTACATTGCAATCTAGATACAAATATATTACAATGAGTAGGCATTGGGAAATAAAGTTATTAATTACTTTCTTTAGTGCTATATTGGGAGTGCCAACTCGATTTTCGGATGAGTTTTATAATGCCATCGAACTTCGATGTGCCAAAATTGTACAGATGGTAAGCTATCTTCCCTCCAACAGACATTGCTCCAAGAAAGTTCCTTCTTGGGTTATAGGCCACATCTCCAAAGCCAATCACTAGAAGAGGAGAAAATATTAGATAGAGTTTAATTATTGAAAATTCTACTGCCAAAGACTTCCTCGAATGAATATATTTTCTTGGGTTTCCCTTTCTGGGAGACATCGAACACTGCTAAATTGGCGGACTTGTACTTGTCGTGATGAATAGAAACAAGAAGTCTCGTATTGGCAATCTCTTTCACGTGAGTCCAGCTGTGATCTTAATGTATTGTTAGCGAATTTGAAATAGAAATGAAAAGCTGAAAAATACTGTCAAGCTTGTTAAGTTTCACTCCATCGAAATTAGTAATTTCTTGCTTCGTTCCGAGATCAACAATACTAATCTTATTATCCCAGTTTGAGGACCAGGTGAGTAGCTTCGGCTGTGAAGGGATGTTTTCTGTTGGAAAAAAAATCGTGTGAATGGTATGACTCAAAATAATGAATAGAGAAAATACCGATGAGTGCTAATGATTTCTTTACAGAGTCTCCACACGTTTCACCTTGCAATTGCTTTGATTCCTTTTCGACCAGATTGGATGAACCCTCTTTTGCATTAACTTTTGGAAGCATTTTCTTTTTTTGGGATTTGAGATTGAGAGTGAATAAATTTAATCTTGTTAGTCTTGGTAATTAATTAATTGTTCGAGTCTTAATTTGGTAACTCTCTCAAGCCTTAATTAATTTCATAAAGCTGAGTAGAAATCAGATATTACTAACCCTCATTATTTTTTTAATTCAGAGATGATATCATAATTTTTGAAGGCTAGTCCACCTCTTTTCAGGCTATTTACTCGAAAATCGATAACGAGAAAATTAAAAGTGGTGAAACATTATTTCAAGCGGATTTTTTGAATTATCGGTATATCTGCCGAGCATCTTAGGGATTTCATTGAATATGTGAGAATCTCTCAAAGATATCTTGCAATAACTCATTCATTCAAGCTTGTTTAGGTCACTCTTATAATAAAAAAAACTTAATAAAACACTAATTATTGATTGATGTAGTGTGAGATTTCTGAAGATTCAAAAAATAATTTTCTCTCTCTTCGTATCGAATTTAGCTAAAATAAAAAAGTAGCCCCAAAATGGCATTCCTAACTAGTTAGAAATGGGAATTTAAGAGGTATCCTCGCCCACATTAAATGCTTAGCCGACTTGAACATTAGAGATAGAAATTCAGTATTCTGAGCAGACTCTAAAAACCAAAGCTCAGCCTCACGCAAAAAAGTATGAGAGAGTGCTATCAATTTAAATAGCATTGCATCTTCAATATGAGATTTGAGAGGGTATTATGAAACAAAATTCAATCATTTTCATTTGATGAAATGGAGTTCCGATTCAGAATTTAAGTAATTCATTCTTTGGCCTCTTTCGAGGATTTGAAAGACTACCAAAAATGCTATCTTCATCACCGTTGAAAATTTTATTGCTTCACGTAATTTGGGAGTCAAGTAAAATCATAATAGATTCATTTTTCGAAGATCTCATGTTTGTTTCTATCATTTTCTCTACAAAACATTTTTCTTTCAACTTCGTTGTATGTGCCGGAAGATACACGAGTGAAATGACAAGAATAATGTCCAGTGCATTCATACTCTTTGTAGATGTGAGAGGTATGACAAAAATTACATGTTTGATTCTGAGGGTTAGAGATTAGAATGCGCCTGGTATTGACTGCAGTCATTTCCTTTTTGCTCTTGGATGCCTCTGAAAATTTTTAAAAAAACATTAATTCTATCTCGTGTCATTCATAATCCTTGACTTTATCAGCATTAAAATATCTGTTAGTCTAGTAATACTAAATGAGAATTGCTTTATTGAAAGCGTCTGCGTCAATTGGATCATCAGTGAGATTGATTTTTTTGAATTACACACCATTCAAAATTAACATAAAGCCGCCTTTGTGTTTGCGGAGCTAATTATAAATAATAAGCTTTCTATACTTAACAAATCTATGTGATCTTAACAATAGTCTCATTGTTTTACGTGGACATTGCATTTGTTTATTTTCTTAATTTCAATTCTTTGAAATTATACATACGGCTCGTTTTCAAATGAAATTGGTAGAAGAGGGAAGAAAGAGCGATTCCTTAAATATATATATTGTCAGTTTCATCGTTTTTAAGAGTTGTAATTGTCATAGTGAATTCATACAAAAACTTGAAATTCTTCTGCTCGAAAATGAAATGAGTCAGTTCGATAATTGTTTCATAAGATTTCGATAGAAACTAAGCACGAGTTTCTCAAGGTATCTACTGATTGCTGTTTTCATCAATAATAAAATTGCTTAATGAATAAGAGTGCTTCATGACCTGCAAGAAATTTCTTCAACAAAAAGACCAATCATGCTAACTAAAATTGCAACTTCATCGTCATCAGAAGACAAGTTCATCGATCCTTCGTTCTTTTACGAGAATCTTAGTTTTGTAAGAATACTGAAGAAGGGATCTCTAAGTCCATGTTTCCTCAGATTTTTAATGTGACTAGGAGCCCATCATAAGGACTATCGGGAGATCAGAGTACCACTAGAAATGGTATCTTCCATTTTGATGGTTTTTGAGTCAGTCACTGCTTTGGCAAAAAGTTATGGGAATGTTATCTTCTAATTTTAGCATGCTAACTTTGCTAAAATTATATAACCTTTCATAATTTTTTTGAATAAAACCGAAAGAATAAAAATACCAAACAATATTTGGCTGGATGATCACCTTTGGACTCTCTGAATCATAAAAAAAGATCGAATAATAATTCGAAAATATTAGGCACAACAAACAATATCAAAAGTCCGTTTTCAGTGACAATACATACGGTTTTGGTTGTACCAAACGGAAGAAAGCCTGACATTTACTCAGAAGCACTGTAAAAGAGATATAAGAATGAATGAATGGGATTAATTTCAGAATTTGACATTTGTAGAGTAAATTCTATTAGTTTATTGGTGTTCAATTACTGTCAAATTAGAAAATTGATAAAGTTAATGTAACTAGTAAAGGGGCTACAGCCATTGGGAATGATCTTGAAAGCAGCAGGACAAATAATTTATCAGATTGATAATTGATAAACTCCATAAACAAGTAAATAATGAAATAATGAAATAATGAAATATCTGTTGTAATACATCCCCCCCCCCTTTCCAAGCAGTCCAATTTGAAACAAGGTTGTACTAATATTTTCATTACATTTAGACATGAATTTTATGAGTTTTTTTGAACTACAAGTCAATGATATAATATTATTTTCACTGGGATGTTACAAGAGCAATTTTATTCACTCTTTTTTGTGCAGACAGAGAGAAATGTATTCGCTGTTCAATGCTCTCATTGCCAGGGTTAGAAGCATCACCTTGGGTCTAAACTTGCGATATAGTGCAACCATTAAAGCATCTATTATCAAATAACTAAATAGCACAGCTCCGAGACAGCAACCCAACCAATAATTCATTTCCGCGTTCATCAACACAGTTGATAGAGCTGCAAAGAGGGCTAGCCAAGCCAATATCACCAGAATGCAAAAGACCGTGTAGAAAAACTCCCAACCAGCGAGTTTAGTGGTGGAGCTCAGTTGTCTTGCTTCAGCTCTTAAATAATGTTCTCGAAGGAACCGAATGCGACAGAAGTTAAGCGATCCAATGGTTGCGTAGAAACTCACTGTTGCTGTTAGATAGGAGGCACCAATCACAAATAGATATGCTGGGATTGGTGATTTATCTTGAGGGAATAAAGTCATTCCTTTTAGCGAATTCACGAAGATTGTCCAAGCTAAAACATTTCCCATGAGATTGATGATTTCAGCATAGAAGGTAAACGTTTTCGCTCCGTACGCAGAAAAGTGTTTCTGAGTTCTTGAAGCGAAGAGAGAATAAAAACTCCAGAAGACTCTAGCATTAGTCAGAAGTCTTTTGGTGCCCTCAGACTCATTCGTAATATGTACGAATTCATCGCTCCAGCTTGCGAAATAACCTTGCTTTACATCCAAGAAAAAGTTAACGATTGGGTAGAGAGCGAACAATATCAAGAAGATGAGGAGTGAGACTCCAATCGGCAAGAACGAAAATCTAGCGATTCTGTACTCATAAATTGCGGTTTGCGTCCTGGCAAGAATATTTTTTTGCAGTTCCAGCTTGAAAGCCTGATCCTTATTTGAGATTCGTTGTACAGAGAGCGAAAGTAGCTCTTGGAGCGAAGGCTTGTTGAAGATGCTATCAAATGCATTAAGAGCAGCTTCGTTAATTTGAACTGCAAATTCTGTCGCATGATTACACTGACAAATTATGTGGGTGAGATTTTCCCCTATAAAAGAGCATCCATTTGTCAGGAATCTCCTGCTTGTTTCATCATAGTAGGAGCATTGATACATCATGCTCCCACTCGAGCTTGGAGTGGTAGGAGTGGTCTTGGGAATGGACATCCTAATGGGTGTTTGAAGGTCACTAATGGATAGTTCCTTAGAACCATCATAAGCGCTAAACGTAACTGATTTTGTAACCAAGGAATTGCTGTTTGACGCTTGAGTATTCTTGTCGGTCTTTGTCTCTTGTATGGAGAATTTGACTTGCGACGACACTTTTAAGGTAAGTTGCGGGATTTGGAAATCTCCTGATGCAGTGTTATACTGTGTTTCTGTTTTCATCTTGACTGTTTTTCCCTGTTTGAGTTGACTCAGCAGGGCGCTCAACACTTGTTTCAACTTTGTAATGTCAATGGTAGATGCTGATTTGAACGGAGTCTGAGTAGAGACTTTGTTTTGTAGAGCGGCTTTCTTTTTAGCGTCGGAAATGGACGAAGTAGATGTGGAAGTCAGAACTCTTGGTGATTGCCGTTGAGGTGGTTGTTGCTGTGAACTTTGTAAAATTCTGCGACGGTCATCACTCTCTTCATCGTCGAAAACTTCATCAAAAAGACTATCTACTGTCTCCATAAACACGTAAAGTAAAGCAGTGTCTATTTCAGTGCTCTCGCCTGAGCCCAGTCCAGAGAGCAGATCTTGAAGACTTCCAGCAAATATTTGAGCGAGCTGTTCGATATCATTGTTTGAATCAAGAGCATTGCTGAAAATGGCAAGTAAAGAACACGCGGCGTCAGCAACCGCTGAGAGAATCGATCGAGATGAAGCCTTTGTTGATTCCGATGATGATGAAATCACCTTATAACCTGAAATGAGGGTTTTTGACATCAAACTTGGCATCGTGATGCTAGTTGCTATCAGATCAGGCTCTTTCGCTGTAGTTTGAATAGCTAGCAGCTGAGATCCTACTGTGCTTGTTGTGGGAGGCGTGCTTAGTAAACCAGTTAGGGCAACTTCTAATTTCTGTTGGGCTTGTTGAAGTTGAAGTGAGTCTTTATTGCATGCACTTCCACTCCATCCTTGGTGGCAAGCGCATTGATAACCTGTACTTGAGGTCGATCCTGCTGTAAAGAAACAAGTACCATGACCAGAACAGTGAATAGAGTCGATACAAGTGACTGAGTAATCTCCGGTCAAGGTTTGATATGTTTGAAAAGCCGTGAGCATCGCCTTTGTCGTCTCTGTTTCAAGCGAATTGCTTTGGATCAAGTTTTTTGCTGTTAGTACAGCAAAATTTGACATCGCAACTGGCTCCTTGATAGTTGCAGGATCAGTATTAGCAATGAGTTCAGCGACCCTGTTAGAAGAGAGAGGTTGTAAGATGATTGTCTTGGAAACGGTCAACAGGTCTGAGGAAGACTCGGCTAGCAGCTCAATGCGATAGACGACATCGTTTTCATTCTGTGACTCAAAAAGGGATGGAATTGTAAATTGATATCCTCCAGATGATAATGAACTCAGCAAATCTAACGATTGAGCAATATTTCTTTTGTTGTTTGAATTATCATTTCGATAGGCTGCTATGGAGAAAGTCAGCGCAAGGCCATTGACGATGTTTGGAGCCCACCCGCTGAGAGTTAAAGTAAAAGTGGTATCATAGAAACTTCCTCTACTTGGAGTAATATCGAAGTTACCGCCAATAATCGACTTTGTAGTGGTAAATGAGGTGATAGCACTCGTAGCTACTGCACCATCGAGAAGTACCTCAACAGTGAGTTCGTACTTAGTGTCAGCAATTAAGTTCTTTTTGGGGATGACAAGCAAAGCCGTATTGAGAGAAGTTATTCCTTGAAGCAATTTTGTTTTAGGGGCCTTGATATCTGTTTGTTTCCAATTAATGGCTTTGGTTTGGCTGCTGCTGCTTGAAGGATAGATCACACTAACTTGAATGAGGATGTCCTGATTGAGTCCGACAGGGGTCGTTTGAGAGGGCTGCTGAGAGAAAGAGATAATGGGAGCGCCCTCTTCAAGATTACAGCTGACTTGCCCCTTTTCGTCGATAACAGCAGTTGTTCCAGTTGGACAGCTGAAGAGGCAGTTTCCTCCGAAATAGAACAGCTCCGGAATACATGAGGTACAGCCTTCGAGGCAAATTTCACATTTGTTAGTCATGACATTCAATTTGAAACCTTGACTGCAGCTCTTCACACACATACCTCCATGAAGGACAAGTGGGGTGGTACAACTGGTACAGTCATACTCAGTGGCTCCTGAGCAGGCTTTGCAGCTTGAATGACATGAACTTTGCGGTATCTCGCAAAGACCCGTGGTTGTTCCAAGAGCATACCCAGCCTTACATTCATTGCAACGAGTCACTTCGGAGCAACTTGCACATCCCTTTGAGCAATTCAAGCATTGGAAACTATCAAGATAAGTTCCGCTTGGACACGAAAAATCACTAGTTGGTGTGACACAGCTTCCTCGAGATAAGGTTTGACCGTCTGGACAATCAGTGCATTGATTGCTATTCGGTCCATTGCATTCTACACAGGAGCTATCGCATTTTTGGCAAATATAGGAATGTGTTGTGGCTACGTAGCCACTATAATATGAGCTCGGACATGTTTTCACACAAATACTGTCTTGAGTCAGAGGGTTCGTGTACAAAGAATATCCACTTGCACAGCCAAGACAAAGGATAGGAGAGCCACAAAGCAGACATCCAGTCGGGCAAACCTTGCAGGTCATGCTGCTGACATTTCTATATGTTCCATCTGGGCAAAAGTTCTCGTAGCAGACTTGATTATAGAAGAAGCCATGAGACGACGCGCACTTTGTGCATTTGACTGCATCAAGGCACGTTGCGCAGCTCGAGTTGCATGGGAGGCAAGTTCTCGTTAAGTTATTGAGCCAAGTCCCACTGGGGCAGGTGGTGACACACGAATTTGTGGTTGTCGAGAAAAGTAGTAAACTTGCATTGCAGCTTGTACAAGAAGTAGAATTTCCAGCAGTGCATGTTTTACAACTGGAGTGACACTCTATATATTATGATAATGAAAAATTAAATAATCAAACCAATAAAAATTACTTGTGCAGAGCCCAGTATAGTTATTGGGATAATATCCATCTGGGCATGTTGCCTCACACACTCCAATCCCTGATGTAACATTTGTTCTCATGAGGTAAGTCCCTGTTGGGCAACTAAGGCAGTCAGTACTATTACCCCAGCTGCAGGTGTGACAAGAACTGTGGCATTCTAGTTTTTTATATTAGATTAAACAAAATAAGAATGCTCATACGCTCGCACACATTGCTTCCAGTATGCTTGTAATATCCGATGGTTGGACATTCTTCTACACAACTTGATTGATAAAGATGTAATGACCCGTTGCATGAAACACAATTATCAGGTTGAGTTCCATTGCAAGAGTGACAGGTTGGATCGCAAGCTACATTTAATAAGTTATTGTTGGTGAATTACAGCGAAGTTTGTTACGTTTGCAGATGTTATCTGAGGGGTCAGCATAGTAAGATTGATTGAGACATTCGATGCATGTAGACTCATAAAGGTATAAGGTTCCGTTACATCCTGTACAATTTGCGTTTCCTTCTCCATCACAGGTGTAGCAAGGTGAATCACAAGCTAAAACACACCCAAGCATTTCATGAATCTTGAAGAAATTAGAAGTTTTTACCAACGCAACTGGAGTTATTTATATCTAAATATGTCCCAGCCGGACATTCTGTCACGCAGGTTGATTGATAGAAATACCGTGAACTGGGGCAGCTCATGCAATCAGTTTCAAGTGGTCCACTGCATGTCGCGCAGGTCGAATCGCATTCTAATTTTCAAAAAATAAGTAACGCAAATATTAAGAACGGACTTACGTTGGCATCTATTCGTGTCGTTGTTGGGAAAATATCCGATGGATGGGCAACTTGATGAGCACATGGATTGATATAGAAACTTTGACACCGTGCAGCTTAGACAATTGTCGGGGTCTGGCCCCTCACAGGTGTAGCAACTCGAATAACAGCCTATTTGATTAGATTTAAAATAATAAGTTTTATAATGACAATAGTAGAATCGGTTACTGGTGCAGACGTTAGCGGAGGCGTTAGCGAAATACCCTGCAGGACAATTCTCAAGGCAAATTGTAGATGCTGGCTGAAGATAGTAGCCCGTATTGCATTCATAGCACTGAGAATAACTAGTACCCGAACAAGCAGTGCAAGCGGCATCACAATAGATGCACTTGTTAGTTATTGAATCTGCATAGTAAGGATCTAGGCAGTCAGAGCTGCAGGTTGTCGAGTAAGGTTGCAGATAATATCCAAAATTACAACTTGTGCATTGAGTATTTGATCCTCCCTCGCAAGCTGCACAATAGTCGTGGCATTGATTACAAATTTCGCAGCCAAGAGTGACGCCATAGGAGCTTACAGAGCCACCATTACTCTCGACACAGTATCCTATTCCATTAGCGGGAAAACCAGCAGTATCAAGAGTATTAGAACCCAGTGTTTCAGTGACTCCATAGCAAACCCATCCATCCAATGAAGAGTAATTAATTTCCAGATAGAAATTGTCAGAAATATCATACCCCCAGATTGAACCACCTGTGGTGAGTTCCAAGGTGCTCTCCTGAAAAGTTACCCTTGAACTTTCATATATATATTGGAACAGGTTTACAGGAGTTGTATTAAAACTAACAATAGCGTCACCAGACCAAACCAAGTAGTGATAAGCTGAAGAAAAAGGTCCAATCAGGACTCCTTCAGTTTCAAGACCGTCGGACCTCTTGTAAATGGCTTGGTTATTCTTAATTACAGTTGTCCATGTGCTTCCAGGTGTACCGGTCGGGGTGGTCGTAGATGGATCGCATTCTGTAATGTAGGTTGCATAATAGCCATAACTGCAAGCACCATCTAGAGATAACATTAGCGATTGTTTCTCACAACTAATGAGAAATTTTCATACCTGTGAGTACAAGCACACTCATGATAAGAATAAAATGTAGCAGGATAGGATTTGTGTTAGTAGTATTTTCTGGTTGTTGAAGTTAATTCAAGAGAAAGAAATTTGATCTACTGATTAGAGTGGTCAACATCTTTAAGATCGAGCGATTCCGTGTCGATTTCAATACAAACCTCTATGAGGATTTTGATTTGGTTTTTAATTTCTGTGCGATTATGAAACTAAGAACTTTAAAATATATATCCTAAGAAAGCGTTGGATAGAAAAGTTACTAACGCGGGTTGTTTGTTAATGGATTTCGAATACGAATCAAAAATTAATAATTCGAACTTACAAACCAAACTAATATTTTTTTCAGATTAATTAAATTATTTGAAATCAGCTCTTTTTCTATGAATGTGTTCCAGAAAAAAATCGAAAAGATCGGAAGGTTTTTTTTCAACTTTAGATCTCAAGTTTACCTCAAGCTCTGTCTGTGATGTCTTTCAATCAACTCGATTAATATTGGAACAGCAGAAGAAAGCGATTCAAATTTTTTTTCAGTTTTTCTCAACACATTTGCAGTTGAGATAAAATCCAAAAGGTTGTTAGCTGATTCTGTTTCGATAATGAAAAAAATTAAATTCACCATGAACAGAAGGAAATAAAATTTACAATTTCTTCCAGATCATTATTTCTTTTAGATGATGCAAACAGTCTTTTTATCAAAATTTATTTGTACTCATGAATTAATCGAAATATGATACTTCAAAGCTAGCAGTCTTTTTGAAAAATTAACTTCATTAAAATCGAAAGCATATTAAAACTGTGCGATCCTTTGACTTCCGAAGTTTTTTTGATTTTTCTGGTTGTTTCTTAAGTCACCGAGGCTTTGATCTCTAAGCATAGAATCACCTTCAAATGAAGTCGTTTCGAAGCTTTATCATTTCCATGTTGGTGTTCTTTTCAACTTCACTCAAGAGAATTTAATTGCTCTGATCGTCCTCAATAGTAACTGATATCTTGGTTTAACTCTGTCTCTAGCGCATATTTCCCGCCGAGGATGGGATTGCAAAGGCGCTTGTTGGCTCCTCTTTCGTTCCAAGAGCAGCTTTAAAGAATTTAAATCTCTCGAGTTAATGAATTAAAAAAAGAGTCCCGTGCTCGATTAGAATTTAATCATTTCATGTGATGGCAAATTTCGAAGCCACAATTTGGATAAGGCTGTGAGTAGAATCGTAACGATTCTGAGGACTCCTGCAACAATGAATTTTGCCTTTTGTTGTTACTGCATTCATAAAAAATTATTTGGTTTGGTAGATCTCATAGTTAACAGGGAAACCTACTCTCTTTTTTTGGATATTCAGATGAGTTTTGACCTCTGTTTTATGCTTTTTTCCTATGAGAGGAGATCACATTGAATTCTCAAGCATCGAGTGATATAAGCCACAATTTTCGATTAGGTTGAGGTCGCAAAAAGATTAATATCGGTAAATAAGAATAAATTGACTCGAAGAATTTTATCAAAGCAGGCCACAAACACTTTTATTCAAATTTTTTTGACGAATGGTGCTGCTCAGAGTTAGGTGCAATATCCAATGCCGAGCGAGATTCGAAAAATGAAAAGCTGACCACAATTTTTCTTGAAGTGAGGTAAAAAGAGAATTAACCCAACAGCTGCTGTGGAGTTTTAATTTTCCAAAGATTATGAGAATTTGCTGCTAATTTTCAAGTAGATATTAGTTCCTGCGCTTCTAATTTTTTTCAGATGCGAAATTAAACTCACTTGGATTATCTTAATTTAATTACTGCCTGACTTTGTAAGTACTAATCTCTTCTTCGCAAACAGAGTTTGGTTCTTTTTTGTTGGCTTTTGATATCTAATTCTTAATTCCATTTCATTTCAATTCCTCGGAAATTTATTCGCTTTCAAATTTGTTTAAAAATTCATTTGTTTTTATCGGCGAAAGGAATATTAAGTGTCCATTTTGCTCACTTTGATAAAAGCCCCAAAATTTTCATATATTTAGGTATCATGAATGGTTTTTCATTACTTTGGAAAGCATTCTGTTTTGCCTTTTTCACTTTCATTTTAGCTGTCATACTTAAATTTCTTACTCCTAATTAATCTATCTTAGCTTTACTGGAGACTCCTCAACCAAGAAATGTTATGACTTCAAGCCTTTCTTGGAAGTATATCATCAAATACTAGATCGTTTAAATTTGTTTGCGAAAAAAGTGTGATTCGAAAGCTCTTTTATGTGAACGATTAAAATTCAAAGATCTTTGCGAACATTGTATTCGTGAAATATTTTTTCGATTCTACCGAAAATAATATATGAGCGAAAAATTGAATCATCTAAGTAACATATTGGAATAAATCCAGAAGCATTGAATAAGCTTCAAACCAAATTCTAAACCAAGTTGCATTCCAAAATGAAAAATACAAAGTCCGCGTCTTATCCTCCCAAACAAGTAAACTGTGTTTGGATTTACATATTAACTTCAACAGAGCGGTTGGGAAATGAAGCATGCGTTTTAAGCGTGATGAGTCAAACTTCCCGAATGTATTTACCCGTACTCTTAACCTATATCAATCAAATCCTGCATGCCAGAATTACTTCAATCCGTTTCTTTCATCAGTGTTATATTCATACATATCTTTATCATTTGAATCTCCTGATATTGGAGGATAAATTCTCTAATTGTAGGTATAACTCATTCATTCAAGGATAGTTTTAGCTTATTAAGCTCAGTATTTTGGGAACGATCAACATTTTTTTGCCTGGAATTTATTGGTAATTCAAAAATAGAAATTCGACATGTGATTCAGTGAATAGTTAGGCCGTAATGACACACTATAGTTTGAGAAAAAAGAAGTTATCTCTTCGAAATATGAAACTGTGAATTCATTTTCCTATTATCGCCATATATCTCTGGATTTATTCACTTTTCCGCAACTATTAACTTTGGCAAAGATTTCTTCAAATGATTTCAAGGTAATTCTAGAAAATCGATGCAAAAGCCTAGATGGTCGAAAGTGTTGATCGAAGAAGATGATTGCGACCGAAAATAATTCAAGGCAAAACTCTAATCTCTTGAAGAGTTTGTTGGCTATTTGCTCATAGATTTGAGACATAATACCTTCAAAGATCACCCTAATTACCCTCCAATAGCCAGAACCTGAACATTGGCGACGTCAGATCCTAAAAGTAGTTGTTCCTCTCAAACTTTTCAAGTATTTTTCTATGAGTACAAAAAGCAATTTAGAACGAAGATCTCCACTGGCATAAGGCGGTGCTGCGCAACACAACACTTACCAAGTCGAAAAATTCAAAGAGCAACAATGTTAAACTCATTTGCATGTAGACGCTTCCTCGCAGCAACTCTACGAACATCGTAGAGCTTTTGGTGGGCTTGGCGTTGTTTTTGTTAATAAATTTTTTGATATATAATTTCAATATATCTTCGTAAATTTTTTTTTTCATAGATCTCAACTTTCAAATATTCCTACACCTCGAAAAATCTGACAATTTCAACTATTGTTTTTATTCATTTCTTTATTTTTTCGATTCCTCAAGTTTTACGAAGTTTTCAATTATTTATTCAATTCTCAGAAGATCATGCAACAAGCGTTCTTTTTTCTCTGCGGATTTTCTTGGCCCTGAGCGTAAGTTGTTCTTTTCTCAGCTACTTCAGCTTTTTCTTTTTTTTGGATATTGTCTTTCTGCTTTGCTACGCTAATATGGATAGCCTCTGATTTCAAAGTCTCTTTTTGGTTCGATTGCTTTGTTAACTCTTCTAATCTGATCCTGTTGTTTCTCCAAAATTGCAAAGAGATTTCGTTTGCAGCCTCCCGTGCAAAAGTCGGGTTGTGCTTCATTTCACCATTAGTTTCGTCTGACTTTTCATCTTTATTCTCATTTCCCTTATTATTTGGTGCAGATTCTTTGCTATTCATCTCATCCTTGCCCACAAGCTGCTTAAGAAGGGCCTTATTTCTCTTAGATACTCTGACTTGTTCTACTTTCGCACGAAGAGCTGAAAGAGGAACCTCATAAGCGCTGAAGATCTTGTCACAATACCATTTGCCATTTTTGTTGACCCAGATCCTCACGGTTCTATCATCTGAGCCCGAAGCTATATACTTTCCGTCGCCAGAAAAACTCACGCTTGTGGCTTCAAATAAATGACCTTTCAGAGTCTCAATGCATTTGGAGGTGGGAACTTCCCAAATCTTCACGGTTTTGTCACCAGAAGCTGATGCAACAAATCTCCCATCGATAGAGAAACTCACACTTCTTACTCTTTCCGTATGATCTTCCAGAGTCGCGATGCATTTGGAGGTGTGCATTTCCCAAATCTTCACCGTTTTGTCGTCGGAGGCTGATGCAACAAATTTCCCATCAATAGAGAAGCTCACGCTGTTTATGTCCCCATTGTGATCTTCAAGAGTGGCGATACATTTGGAGGTGTGCACTTCAAAAATCTTCACCGTTCTGTTTTCTGGGCTTAATGCAATATACTTTTTATCCTCTGACAAGCCTAGAAATTTGTAATTTTTGATGAGTCTCTCCGCTGCTTGGGGATTGAATTTTTGAGTATCCCACCAGATAACAACCCCTCCTACGCCTGCTGTTACAATGTATTTTCCATCCCTGGCAACGCGCACAGGTTCGCGTGCTTCAGTTGTAAGACATTTTGAGTTTTTCATATCCCAGATTCTCGCTTTTCCTTCGCAGTCTGCGGAAGCTACATATTCACCGTCAGGAGAGAAGCTGACGCACGACACGGAGGAATTGTGACCATTGAGAGGTGCAAGACATTTGGAAATGTTAACCTCCCAGATTTTTACGACCCCCTCCGTGGGATAACGCCATGTTGCTGCTGCGATATACTTCCCATCGTTAGAAAAGCTCAAGCCAAATATTTCGCCTGAGTCACCTTGGAAAGCTGCAAGAAATTTAAAGGTTTGACCATCCCAGAACTTTATTTTCTCGCCCGATGCTGATACCAGATACCTCCATCAGGGGAAAAAATTACTCTTGTTGGAGCCATATTTTCGTCGACTTTGATAACTGCAATACTTTTCGAGGTTTCCACTTCCCAGACCAGCATTGTGGAGTGTATTGTCCCTGCTACAATGTACTTGCCATCAGGAGAAGAGCACACAGATGTTGCACCCGGAGCCCCCTTAAAAGATGCAAGACATTTGGAAGTCTCAACTTTCCAAATCTTCACTGTATCTAATGAATTCGATGCGATATGCTTTCCGTCATCGAAAAACTTTACATTTTCCACTTTACCAAAGTGCCCTGAAAGAGTTGTAAGACATTTGGAAGTCCCCACTTCCCAGATCTTTATTGTGGAGTCTTCTGAACCTGAAGCAATGTGTTGGCTGTCAGGAGAAAAACTGACACTCCACACATCAGCTTGATGACCATTGAGAGTTGTAAGGCATTTGAAGGAGGTCATTTCCCAAATTTTAATCGTCTTATCACCCGACCCTGATGCCAAATGTTTTCCGTTTGGAGAGAAGCACACACTTTTAACAATTGCAGTGTGTCCTTGAAGAGTTGCAAGACATTCGTTGGTCTCTACTTGCCAAATCTTCACTGTGTTATCGTTATACCCTGCCGCAATGTAATTCCCATCGCATGATAAACTCACGCACATCGCAAATGAGGTATTTACAATATCAGGGAGGATGCCGAAATTCGTAGCCTTGAGATTGGTTTTTACAAGCTTTGCATCGTCTGCTTGGATATTCCTCAAATTGACATAGCTTAAATCAGCTCCTGAAAAATCAACTCCTGAAAAGATGCCATTCTGAATATTGGCACCACGGATATTAACATTGCTTAAATCTTGGCAGGTGAAAGAGTACTGAGCAGCAACTAGGATGGTAATGCTATTGGCTGCATAGATTGCTGCACGCTCGCTTTTATCACTCTTGGTTAAATCAATAGCCCGCCTTAGGTGCTGTGTTAAAACCAAATCGTGTTTTGCTGCGTCTGCAATGAATCTCACCAATTCTACGTCAGCCACGATGCTTTTGTTCGATAAGATTTTACTGTTGCCGTTAGTTCTTGTTACCTCGTCTTGAATAGCTTCAAGTATATAGTAGTTTTTGATAGTGTCATGGATGAATCCGATCTTTACTTCTTGACTCTGTTTCTTACTTTTCTTGGAATTGCTGTAATCCTTTGTTTCGATTTTCAAGGGTAACACTCTTAGTAAGAATGAGAGAGTTTGTTTTTTGAAAGGAATAGCACTATCATATCCCAACAATTGAAATAGAAGAGCAGTTTGATCGAGCCTGAATGCGTCGTTTAAGTGTAGTTGTACTGCTATGTATTTACCAAGTTCTCTTACTGCAGTACTCAATGAGACATTTTGCTTTTTTTTGTCTTCTTGCTCCTTATTTTTACTAATAAATTCAGTCATTTTCCGAAGGAGAGACTTTTGTTCCTCATTAAATCTTTTTAATTCTTTCTCTTGATAATAGCTGACATATTTATCAAAGATCTCACTTTTGCCGACACCAAAGCTGGCATCTTCTTTCCTTTCTTCCTCTTTCAAGTCAGATATCACCTCTGCGATGACATAGAACATGAATCCAGTAGTTATCATTTCTTGTAAGTGTAACCTCTCAATCTTTCTTATAGTCTCTCCGATAAATGCACCTTCTTTCGAGTTGTGCTTGGCATAGATACTTATCATGTCTATCAAGTTCGAAAGTCCCTTATAATCAATGGGATTAATGTCACCAGTCAGAGTCAGAAGTCCCTTACAATCAATGGGAGCAATGTAAACAGTCAAAAGCTTGTCAAATTCATTGGCTCGTAGAGTAAACCACTTGTAATTACTTTCGCTTACAAGATAGTCAGTGCGGCAGCTGACAATGAATTTGATTTTATTGGCCGCGGTCTTTTCATCCAAAGGAAATAATTCTTTCGCATACTCTTGGATCAGAGTCTCGCGGCGTGTGTTGTCAAGGCCAAGGCCTTCGTCGAAGCTGTCAATATAGAGATGCACACCTTTTTTTCGGAGGTCTTGAGACGTGATATGAGTTCCAAGCACTTGATTCATAGAATCGATGATCGTTTTCAATTCAATGCTGTTAGCCTGATTGAAATAAATAGGGAGCGGCTGACTTGTTTTCCATTTTCGAACGGCTTCAATAAACTTGAGTTGGAGGGCAATGGACTTTCCTGAGCCAGCAGCACCGAATACTACCATAACTTGATGCTTCTTTTGGGTAGGGAGCAAAAAGCTGTCAATTTTTTTGAACAAATCCTCGGTGTCTAGATGTGGGTACTTTTCAGGATCTCTTAAAGTAACATTTTGGTTGATATGAAGCTCCTTTGTTTGGAGAATATCTTCATTCAAGCTGATAGAAGAGCGGTTATTCTTGATCCGTTCTTCAATTTTGGCAATGTAATGTCTGAAAACTACATCTTCTTTATAACTATCATCACCCATTCGCTCCAGAGTGTCAATTGCTTCTTGAATTGATATCCTTTGATCCGGTTCTTTGTGGGTTAGCTTTTCAATCAAAGCTTGAAGCTCTTTTCCATTGTTGTAGTCACTCTTGTGGACCACTTCTTTCATCAATTGGCCACAGGTGAAGGCAATTGCTTTTGGTAAATTAATAACGCCTTTTTCCAAATCGCCCATTTCGGGAGCTCGATATTCTGGAGTAGTTTGAAATGAGAATTTGCTCTTCTCAAATTTTTCAGCAGCCGTGTCTACCTTAATTGTGCCTCCCAGATCAATAACCGTGGTTTTTAGTATGTCCGTATCATATAAGGTGTTATCGGGTTTCAAATCAGTGAAAGCAATATTTTCTTTGAGCAGAGCGAGAGTCGAACTGAATACCTCAAGTAGATAAGGCTTTTGATATATCCATTTCTGATACATTGGGTCATCAAAAATTTTAGTTGCGGTGTTTTGAGGAAACATTTGCATCATCAAGTAACCTTTCCGATGATCTGCTTCTTCTTGATTAGCTGATTGGCCTGAGACAATTGCAAGATCAAAGATTTGAGGAGCATACACCTTATCTGCAATACCGCTGGCGAAATAATCTCCAATTGTTGCCTCTGTCGCTAGCTGAAGAGGGCTAAACAACATTCCGCCGTTGGAGGATAATGTCGTAAAATTTCGAGTTTTCTTGATGCAAATCACATCTCCAGGGCTAGTTCCATCATGATTTAAGAGACTTACAGCGAATTTGACTGACCCAAACCCGCCCTTGCCAATGATCACTTTTTCACCATAAAGAGCTTGTTTTTTCTTCTCTTCTTGCTCAGCTTTCTCGTCTTTTGCTTTTTGTTTCGATATCTTGTCATTAAGATAGGTCTTTGTGACTATATTTTCAGCTATCATGTCCTCCTGCTGGGCTTTGGTAAGTCTATTCAGAAGCAAATATAATCCTCCGTCTTCGCCAAGGATCAGACTATGACTTAGACCGAATTTGACTTTGTCAAAGCGACCGGAAATAATCGCTTCCATTAAATCAGCGCGGCAGGCCTCATCACAGCAGCATTGAGATAATTTTTCGAGGGTCTTTCTTGCTGTTTGCAGTAAGCTATTTGAACCGAGCCAAATCATGTGTTCTAAGGCCTTATCAATTTCGCTTTGAACAGCTTTGAAAATAGTGTCTTTCTGAATCACGTTCAACAACTGGCTCTTCTCTTCAAGTAAAATGTTAGGCACGCTTAGGAGCTTCTTTGCAATTCTCCAATCAATCATCATTTTATTGGGAGACAAAATCTTCATAACCAAGTCTTCCATGCCTTTCTTGAAAAGAAAACCTTGACTGCCTTCCTTTTTTCCAGGGTATTCTTCTTTCTTTCTTGCAGAAATATCGAGATATCTCACCCAGGGCAGATATATTTCTTTCCCGCTTTTCTGGAATTCTTGATGTAAATGCTGTATAATCTCTAGAGATCTCTCAAAGTAAAAGGCAGCACCTTTGGTACTGTCGATTTTGTCGAGGTAACTCATTGCCATCTCAAGCTTGAAATAATGATCTTCGCCGTTTTTATCTTTGAAAGTTTTTACAAACTCCTGCTCCTCGATGTCCTTTGTGTTTCGCGTCGTCATAGACAGGTTCGTCTTTGGCTGAACCCGGACTACTGCTATTTCTGTCTTGGCTTTGCCGGTTGTTGATTGAATCATTTTTCTACGTTTAATTTTGTTAATTATTAAATTGACAAATCCCTCAGCCTATATAGACAGAAGGTCAGAAAGGTAACCAGAGACTTCGAAAATTTAAGCCTGTTATAAGTCAGGTAATTCGACAGATGCGACGAGCAGTGCAAAATGTAAAGTAAACAAGAGCATTTATGAAGCAAATTGGGTGGCGTTTGGAAACTTACAAACACCCTTCCTTGCTTTCCAATAGATTTTTATCAAGCAGAAATAGTTTCTATTCAGATTAAGTACTGTTTCTAACATGGTGTAAAACTTACGAGACAGCAGGACGACAATCCTAAGAGGAAAGTGAAAGAAAAAGGACCATTGCCACTAAATACAAATTCCCGACTTTTTCAAGTTACTATGTGTGGGAGAAATTTAAAGACGTTATTTTAATTAGCATAATGAATCAGATGCTATTTATTCTTTAGACCAACAGTGACGAAACCTCTGAAATTTAAGAGGTGATCTCTGGATCTCAGCTCTATCCTCACTTATGCAGATATTCAACTCTTTTTTTTTTATTCCCTCTGAATTAACTAATGACTTTACTGCCAAAGAGACTGTCTCTTTTCTTGATTCTGACTTATACATCCAGGAATTAACTAATTTGATTTAATGTACTGACTGCTGCTAATTTAATTTGAGGGTCTAAGTTTTATCGAAGGATTTATTGAACTTTGACAAAAGAATTCTAATCCACACCTCTTCCCAATCTATTCTAGGAAGGCATAAGGAAAGGGTAAAAAAAGTTGATACCTCTGCTCAGTTGCTCCTAGTTTGCTCTATCAGACGGGAAAATTAAATTTCCCGCTAAGGTCAATATTAGAAGGAGGGCTAATTAAATTTTGATTAGTCGAAGCACCGAGCCTATTCTGAGGTTGTATGAGAGTGTTTGTAATTTAAAATGGGACCTCGATCTTCTTCTTCAAAGAGGTAGTTTGAGAGTTGAAGTAACCTACGACTCAATAGATACTTCTCCTTTTATCGCATTTGGCGCTTGCGGACTCTTTTCTCATTGACAAGAAAGGATGAGAATAGTTGGCATGTGGGAGGTTTTATTGAAGTTAACCCACTAAGGAAGAGCTTCACAAGCTGCGAGCCAATCTAGCTCTGCAATGTGAGGAAAAGTCATAATTTAATTAGCAACAGTTGATCAAAAGTGAAAAAGGACCATTCCGTTTGACAGCCTAGTCTCTTTAAAATTAACCTTTTCTTAGGAATAGATCTGATAATCAAAATCCACTCTCAATAAGAGAATCTTTCACCTTCTACTTTAGTTAACTATCTTGCTTATCATATTGTTCAAGAAATATGCATGATCTCTCTCTCTCCCCATAACAATCTTTCTCTTGTATTCTTGACAGGCTAGCCCTGTATTTGATTCTTTTTAAATCTTCAAGGTAATTAGCTTTGCTTCAGTTTAGTTTTTGATTTTTCTCATTTTTATAGAAATAGGTTCATTTTTTTATTTTTTGAGATCCCAAATTCGGCTTTAATTCTGATCTGGACAATATTTTCCATCGGCCATCAGCAAGTGTTTTAATTGCACTCAGAGATTGAGATAGCTGGAAATTTCAGGCTCTACGTCAATGAGAGGCATCAGATAGATCCAACAAAAGCTGCTTTATTACTTTTATCAATATGGTCTTTGAAGAGAATGGTTGAGCCGGAAAGAATGAGATGGTTCTCTATGATAAATCTCTTAAAAATTGGAACCTCAACTGCTATGCTATGGGGTTAAAGGACCGAAATCGCCTCCTGATAATAGCATTTGAAAAAACAATGTTAGGATTATTAGCGTTGCAGCCATTTTTTCGGCTGACGTTCTCATATTAAAGGAGAAATGTAAATCTGACCTTAATAACTCATCAAAAAGTGCATATTTTATCTGAAATAAGTGTGTTGTGCAAGAAAAGAAATAATATTGTTGATTGGGCTTTTTTTTTTGGTTTCTTGATCTAAATCATGAGCATTCTTCCTTGATTAATTCCGATTTGTTCTTTCTTTGTGGCTCCTCGATGTCTTCTGGGGTGTCAGCTGAGTTATATCGCTAGAAATATTGAAGCTTGGATTCTATTCTTCTTCATGAAAAAAATTTTTATTTCGAAAAGTGACTTTCTAACGAATTCTCGACCCTTAGTCCCATTTGGATTTTCAAATTGTCTGGAAGAGTTCGTTAAAAAGTTTCTGTTGCTGAGCTTTGCTTCTTTTTTTTTCTAACATTCTGAAGATATCGGAACAATTACCATTGTTCATATTTTCCGATTCAGACAAGAAGTGCGGATTTGTAGAACAGCATTGCCTCTGCTTCCACTATTGCGGCCATTCCCAGTAGATTTCATTATCGGACGTTTGGAAATTGCTGAAATTATGAGGCCCAAATAGGAAGCTTAAGGAGCTTACTGGTTAACACGCTATTCTGGAGCAAGGTCCTCTGTTGGACTCGCTCGACAATTCCCTGAGTGCTCTTGAAACAAGAGAGAACTAATCGTAAGCTGGTCAGCGCCAATGAACGAACAATTTTATGAAGATTTCAAGATTCTAAAAGCGAAAGGTCATAGTTAATGCTATGATTATTCTTTTAATTCATGCTCGAAAATTCTTTGTTGACTCCACTTGAACTAAATTGAAGCAACTAAAGAGATTTCAAATTCCCAGGAATATGTTTCCTCACCACATCTGAACTTATCTACGGATCTTTCAAGAAATTCTTGAGAGTTATTCACTTTGAATAAATCGAAATATTCCAAAATTTCGCAAAAGTCTTTCTTGTTGTGGCCTCTTTTGAAAAAGCACTCGTCTCTAATGTTATTTTACAATTTGTTTACGAGATTCATACATACATCAGAACCAAACTTTATTATCGCAAAGAGCTAGATTTTCGTATTTATGTTCCGATTAAGAAAATCACTATCCAAATAAAAATTTAAAACGCAATCTCAGAGGTTACGAAAAAATGATTAGAATGGCTGATATCCAGAAACAGATTAAAATCAAACTTAAATACCTCCTGGACGTGTACAACTTCGAACACAGGTCCGTTAGTCTCGCTGATTGGCTCTGGCCGATTGGATTATTCATTGGGTCAAATTTGATCGCCTATCACTTTTTCAATCCAAAATTGATGCTCATTTGGCTTTTCATAATCACGGTAGCTCTCCTCATCATCGGATTCCAAGTGATTCAAAACCACAAATATGATCAAAAGGCTTCACAAACGCCCCAGATAAAAAGATTTTGGAAAGGTGGCTCTTTGGACGTTCCTCTTAATACTAACGCGAAAATTTTGAAGGAAAAGCCCGCCTGGCCAACCAGAAGACTCGGAAAGGAAAGCCATTACTGGAGAATCCATTCCGAAAGGAGAAATTTCACAGACTTCAGGCGAAAAGGAACCTCTAAAGTGGCATCACACAAGAGAGAGGGTAGAGCGCCTGGTTCGCGTTATGCTCTGGGTCATTCTGTGAAATATTCAGAAGATGCACTTGATTTCAGAAAATCTCTTTTGAAATCTGACGAAGAAGAGACCTCAAGAATCGAAGAGATCCCCAAGGAAAAGTGGAGGGACTGGCATATCAGCAGCGATATCAGATCACAGGTAATTCCAAGGCCCAAGGGCGAAGAAGAGCCTAAACTCGTTTTTCTAAAGCAAAAGTTCAATCCAAGGCAGAAAATGGAATTACAAGAGCAAAGAAGAAAAGCAAAGTGGAGGAGCAGGAGGCGCTCAAGCGAATATACAAGTGTCTTAAGCCGAGGGAAAAACTCCTGTGTACAATATGAAAGACGACGAGTTGAAAAAACTGGTGGAAAAGCAGAGCAAAGAGGTTGGCGCTCTCCAGCCTTTCAAGCTTACCCCTGAGCAGATGGAAGAAGCATTTAAGCGGATAGCTGGAGGATACGAAATAACAAACCCGCATAATGAGCTCAGAGGGTTTCTTAACAGCTTGAAGAAGGGTTTCTCATTTTTTCAATGATCTATCCTTCTTATTTATTTAATTTTGTGAATCTTATTTCTAAATAGTGTGATTTTTCATGTATAATAATCGTTCTAGTTTTCATGATCTCAATTAGTTGGAGTGAGAACATTACTTTTGCCGGCGCACTCCTCTAATTATCATTGGTAAAGGCATAGAGGAACTATACTAGATGTACACGCCTTTCAAAATTAGATGAAAAACTCAAACAAAAAACTTTTAACAAAGGAATTCTGTTGGTGCATGAAATCTTCTACAAGCTGATCAAAACATACTACAGGAGAATCGAAATTTCATCCTACTATAAAAACTCATATGTCTAATATGAAATTTAAATTCTACTGAATGACCTTGATAGTATGATTTTTTCGAGGAAGGAGGCTTAAGGAAGATGAACTATTTCCCATTGCGAAAGTCCTTTGCGTTGAATTTGCATAAATCCGGTTGGAAAAAATGACAAAGAGGCAGGTTAACTTATTGTTGGTCTCCAATTTTGCTTGCTGTTTTCGAAAACACTTCTTTCTGAATAATTTGTTTTATTTGCTACTTGTAATGCGGGTTTGCGAAAGATAAAAAAAGTTAGCTGTGATAGGCACCTCAATGAGGACGTTGAGAAAAAATCTCTAGCTCAGAGCATCTCTGAGAATTTGTTGTGTTCTCAAAATAACACCCAAAAAAAAAAATAAAATGCTCGTTATCGTCGTATATTGTTAGAAACAAATTGTCATTTTGAAAGAAAATTTGCAATTACATACGCGAATCAAAATTAAACCACCACCCAATCCCTCCAATTTTTGGTTAAATTTTCTGGGATGAATTGTAGATTTGAGACTAACTTCATGAGGTATGTACTTCACTATTTGAAAATTTAATCGAGGTTTGCTTGTCATCTCAAAGTAGTGAAAAAGGTATTATTTGTTCAACAAAAAATTCCTGCATGCCTTCATATTTTGGACAAGTATGACTTATTTGAAGCTACTCGATTAATAATAATTAGAACAGGTGCTCCAGTTGTGTGATCTGGACTACTACCACATACTCTCAATAATTTTTATATGTCAAATGCAGGAAAACACTAACTAAAACCCAAACTGCTCTAGTCAAGTTTACTAACGAAGTAAAATTACTTTTTGGTCTAATTTCACACTTTGTTTATTACTCCAAAGAAGTATAATTAATTGCTACTTCTTATTATTTTTGATGATATTATATTGATTTCGAAAAGTAGAGAGTTTTTTAATTGTTTAGAAATCACTTCATTCTCCTGATTTCATGCATAATTTTCAGTTTTTTTTGGGTCTTGTTTTGATAATTTAACTAACTTCTTCTCTTCCACGTAAATGCACTGTTTTTGTTTAGCTTTACCAATACTAATTCACTTAATTTATAAATAATATTGAATTGCTCATCCAATTGTATCGCTACCAAATTACTCACAAATTCAAACAACTTCAAATCATTGAATGGAGTTGAAGAATATCAATAACAACCAAAACCGATTCTATCAAATTTTTTCCGTTTTACCATAGAAACCATTACACTGAACTAAAACTTTTATTCAAATTTCAATACCTATTACGCCTCCTCGATTCAACTTGAGTTATATTATTACTTTAATGCTCTGATAGTACCGATACGAATTTTTCTTTTTGAAACTTTAAAATCATTATTAATTTTGAATTAATTGCCAAATTTGAATTGAACCTATGTAAATCTTTAACTGAAAGGTTTTCATTTATGATTTCAGCAAACTTTGAAATAAGCTTTGCAAAAAACGAGTTGTTATATACTGTAAAACCTTACTAGGCATGCTCGTCTCAGTTGGAGGCAGAAATTACAAACGAAGGTGCTTATATAAAACGTTTTTCATAAGCAATACCGAGAATTCCAACAGAAAAAAGAAAGAAAGAATCAGCTGTAACTGATATTTTTTAAGCCCTACTTTTGATAACCGGTTGACAAAAAAAAAACAAAGAAAAAATTGCTTGTAGCAAACTCGTAGCAGTACAAACGACTAGTTAAACAGACTAATTAAACGTAACAATTAGCAGTTTTTCAAGAAATTATTTCATCAAATCTGAATCCTAATGGGTAAAGACAGTGGAACCAAAGGGCCTTACAAAAGAATTCTCACTATAGCTCTGTTATCGGTGTCAGTTCTCTATCTAATCGTTCAGATAGTCGTGGGATTTGACCTTTTAGCCTGCGAATCCTTTACTTATTTCCTTCAAGGGTCCGGTACACCTTCCAGCACACTCACATCGATAATGCGAGTGTTCTCCGATGCTGGCTATGATTACCTTGAATTCCTAATCATTGTTTTTATCGCTCTCGACCCCATCAAAACTCGCTCAATCAAGGTCCTTATCCTAAACATCGCGTCCAAGGGATTTGCTGACTTCTTAAAGGTATTTTACAGGCAACCCCGTCCATTTTACGTTTTCACCGACATACAAGCACTGAACTGTAATACTAGCTACGGAAACCCTTCAACTCATGCAACAAGAAGCGCTTTTACATTGGCTGCGATTTACTATATTTATCTGCATTGCGACTCTTCAAAATACACCACAAACATCCCATATGAGCCCATTGCAGGCACACATGATGAGAAAGCTCCTCTTCAAGCCCAGGAAAACCAAGAGGAAAGAGCAGCTCCTGAATTGCATAAGCTTGGTGAAGAAAGCCATTGTCTCATTTGGCTCAGAGAATCCAAGTGTCTCAAGTTTACGATTATAGTTTTCTTTATCATTTGGGGTTTTCTCACTGCATTAGCAAGAGTTTATCTCGGAGCGCATTCTGTTGGGCAAATTTTTGCAGGTTGGTCTTACGCATACATTCTGTTTGTATTATTTGTGTATATGATTGAAAGGCCACTGGATAATTACCTTGCAAAGCTCTGCCTGAAAAATTTCAGCAGCGCAATTGCCCAATATCTATACCTTGGGGTATTCACAGCAGTTTCCATAGTGATACCAGTGATTTTGTACGAAGCCCTCAGGAGAGATGCCACAGTGATGACGACCCAAAATACATGGAACCAAGCTGTTCAAGCGTGTGGAATATCAGACACTACTATCATCAATTCAGCGTTTCAAGACTTAAGTTTTCCCAGTCTGATTCTGGCGATTTTCTTCGGGCTGTTGCTCTCGAATCATTATAAAAATGGATATCTCCATGATAATCTACAAGATCTGACATTTATTCGGTTGGTTGGCAGAGTCTTGTTGTACTTGGTGATTTTTATCGGTATTTCAAAACTTTTCCGTTTGATTCCAAACTTACAAAATGAAGTTGAAGATGCATATTTCAATTTTTTCGTGAAATGGGGGTGGATTTTATTATCTTTGCAAGGGTTGGCGATTTCTGTGGTGGTTCCTCTTTTATTCAGGCCATTCCGATTGTTGCCAGCACAGAAGAAGCAAGAATACTTCCCAAAAGAAGGGCATGGTGATGAGAAAGAAGTTCTGTGAGAAATTAATGTTTGTTGACGCTTGTAACAAATTCTTTTCTCTCTATCTCTCCAAAACAACGAAATGCTTGATATTATAAGAAAAAGGTTACAACTGAAAATTTGATATTGATATTTTATGCATTTGGTGACTTGACTACGTTGATCATTTCCAGATACAGTAGAATTTCGCAGAAACCTTCCCGTATGAAATCTTAAAATATTTAGATTTGCCTTAGCGTATTAGATTCTTCAGTTTTTCTACTTCAGGTTTCAGAAATTCTAGATGATTATGACTCAGCTATTTTAGAAAAGCAAGCTATCGCTAACATCTCCGATTGTTTTTTTCATAAAATTTTGACCAGGAGAGCTGAGGATGATATTATTCAAGCTCAATCACTCGAAAGCCAGAAGAACATTTAGTAATGAACAGCTATTTTCAATTTCAGTGCAATCAGTTGAAAATATTTTTTCGGAGTTTCTTGCTCTTCCCGGCAAGTACGTTTGCTTTAAAAAGAAATTATGAAAAATAAAAAACGAATAGTTTGCCTCATCAAGAAAAATATTTATTGGCAGAGTCATTTTTTCATAAAGTATCAAGAAAAATGGCAAAACCTAGTCAGAACAAAGGAAAAATCAAACCAATTTCTGCTCTCATCCTCTTAACAGGGTCAGTCCTCTACCTGAGCCTCCAGTTCTTCTATGGATTTGACTTTTTAGCTTGTGAATCCTTCAGCTCTTTTCTTCAAGGCTCTGGCTCTCCCACCACGCTGACGCCGATTATGAAAGGGTTATCCTTCGCCATGTCCCGCATGCTCGAGTTTGTCATCGTTGCTTTCATTGCTCTAGACCCAATCAAAATCCGCTCAATAAAAGTTCTGATTCTGTACATGACAGCTGAGGCCGTCACGCAATACTTGAAGATACTCTATAGAAAGCCTCGCCCGTATTTTATTTTCGCAGACATCCAACCACTGGTTTGCAACACTAACTATGGAAATCCTTCAGGTCACGCGGTTAAAAGCGCCTTCACATTTGCCATATTATATTACGTTTACCTCTACTGTGACTCTGCAAAATACACTACTAATATCCCATATGAAAACATTTCCGGCACAACTGAAGAGATAACTCCTCTACGAGACCCAGAAAAGCAAACTGAGAAGGGCTGTCATACTGAATTGCATAAACTTGGTGAAGAAAGCCGTTTGCTGGTCTGGCTGAGAGAGTCAAACTGCTTGAAGTTTATGCTCGCCTTCCTGATGGTCGTTTTCTGTGTTATCAGTGGGATATCGCGGATCTATCTTGGAGCGCATACAGTTGGGCAGATCCTGGCTGGGTGGTCCTATGCATGCATTCTGTTTCTCTTCTTTGTTTATGTTGCTGAGATGGCAATTGATACTTATCTTGCAAATCTCTGCTTCAAAACCTTAAGCAGTAGAAATATTCAATACATTCTTAGGGTCATCCTCCCATTGATAATTATTATAATTCCAGTCGCTCTATATGAGGTTCTCAGGAGAGATGGCTCAGTAATTGCTGAGCAAAATGCATGGGAACAGGCTATTGTGGAAAAATGTGGGGGAGGAGAAGGCATATATCAGAAGAGCCCATTAGACCACTGCTTTGAAGAGTTAGCGGTCCCGATTATAATTGAGGTGATATTGTTCGGCTTGCTACTTTCGCCACATTACAGAGATGGGTACTTCCGAGATAACCTTCAGAACTTGAAATATATCCAGCTGATCGGGAGAGTCTTACTGTACTTGGGGATTTATATCGGTATTTCAAAACTCTTTGATTTAGTTCCAAAGCTGAAAACTGAGGTCGCAGACACTTATTTCGCATTTTTCGTGAAAGGGTACATCCCCTTCGTTTTGCAAGGGCTCGCAATTTCTTTGTTAGTTCCGTTGCTTTTCAAGCCGCTCAGATTATTGCCGACGCAGAAGAAGCAAGACTATTTCCCGAGTGAAGAACAAGTAGATGAGAAAATTATTCTTTAAGGTGTCATCAATAAATTTGTAATTGTTTATCTTAGTTATCCTATTGCTCTTTCCTACACATTAACATATTATTGCTATATTATTGCTGATTCGAATTCATTTCTTTCTCGTTAATTAGTTAATTAGGGCTGCCGAAGAAGTATAATTATCAGACTATATATTAGCATGAACATCGATGAGAGACTTATTCGAAACTTCATTTCGAAAATTAGAGTTAACTCACAATTATTAGGTCATAGCTCCCGTAATAGAGCCAAAAAAACTTATGCTTTCTTGGATATGCGACTAAGGCATTACCACAAAATAATATGGTGATGAAAATGATGACTCCCATAGGTGAATTCACTTATTGAAAGAAAGCAGAATTAAAGATTCAATCGGCGTGATTTCCTTCACGAAGTCAATAATTGTTTCTAGCAATTCATATCGTTTAGGATAAACTCTGCTTGCAAACTTGAGAACTTCATTTAAAAAATTTCATCTCGTTCTTGAATAAAAATTCGGCTCGGGATCCAAATCGAAAATCAAAGCTTTTTTCAGCTTCAATAAAACTATGAACTGATGATATGACTCAGGCGCTTCCTCACAATTGAATATATCATCATCAAGGCAAGATTTATAATAAATTACAAAATAACTACACGTCTAACCCACCCACCCGCTCTTTGTTAAATCTTCATCCATTACTGATGTTTACCCAATCAGCCACCCACTAGCAACACCATCCGATCTCAAACGGTTTTCGTTTATTCAAATTGTCCAGATTTTCGAACTAAAAGCAAAGTAACCTATCACGAATACCAATATTTCACGAGTCCACACTCAGCTTTTCAGAAAAGACAACTAATCAGATTCAGCTAAAAAATTTAGCTACAAAGACTCGATTCTTACGGAATTTAATAATGAAATTGTCAATCCAAACACCTCATATAGAAATCAACGAGAAAAAACAGAGAAAGCCATAAACATAACCACCAGAAATATCTAAACAACACTAACCGGAAAGAAATGAAATTGATTTACAAGTAACACTTAGCCGATTTTTTCTCATTGACTCGTTCTTTTACAATTTTTTCTCAACACAATATCTAATACTGAGACCAAAGCAAATCTCAGTTCAATATTCTTCTCTTTTTTATAATAATTTCGATATTCTTTTAATTATTTTCAAAAAAAGTCTTGATTATTTTTAAGGGAAATCTGTATTCTTGGATCCAAGGCTGATGTTTCAGCTCTCGGACTATTTTCTTCTATTGAAGAAAATCAAATGGAGTATTTTCCAGGAAGTTTTTCATCAAGTTCGGATCTGAGCCTTCCTTTTTCAGATCGTAAGCGATCCATTTGTCCCCTACACCGTGATCATTCTCGTGCCACCCAATCTCTTGGAACCTTCTGAGATCGTAATCCACCATATCGTTTACTTCCAAGAAATTTTTTGGCATTATTTCTCCCATATCATTGAGGTCAACCTCAATGTTCAATTCCCCTTGACCAACAGGAAAGTCGTGATTAAATAATTTTGATACATCGGTTGTGACTTTCATGTGGAACTCCTCAGATTCTAACTTTGGCTTTTGAGAAAAAAGGTCTGTTCCGAGGAAATTGTAAATGGGTTTATATTCTTCAAAGGCTTCCATAGGCTGCTCCATTTTAGAAACGGAGTATCCAACGTGAGGCTCTGGGAAGTGCGCCGGAAAATCTTCGTATTTGAGGCTGATGTCTTGCTGACCTGGGAATGCCTTATCGTCTCTGGGTCTACTATCAGGGTTTTTAAATCCTGGGTTCGAGGGGAAGTTTGGCTGAAGATCGGAGATACTTAGATACTTAAGATTGAGGATCGACTTCAAAGCGCTCTCTTCAGTGCTATTGTTGGTCTGATCCAAAATTTTCGCCAAGCTTTTGTTGTAATGCGCTACAAATTCCTCCTCAAGCTTCTGATTGTTCAAGGAACCCACACTGCTCGTGTTTGGCGTCTCAGCGGCCGTGTTTGGAGACAGCTGATTGAAAACCGCCACCTTTTCTTTCTTCACCTTCTTAAGCGTGGGAGACAGATCGGAGAACTGGTCGTCAGAAGTAATGGAATCGTCCCAGTTGTCTGACGTTTCCTTTGAGAGAGCCTTGCCGGTCTTCAACGGACTGAGCGATTTGCTTTCTTTTTCAAGCGCTTTCTTCGCGTCTTTTTTCTCGTGGCTCTTCATATGTTTATTCAAGCTACTTTGGTAAAAGTAGGTCTTTTGGCACCGTTGGCATTCGAATTTGATACGATCCGCCTATAAGAGATTAATGAATGATTATGAAATCAGCAAGAAATGTATATTACGTTGCTCTCGTGGATTTGCTGGTGTTGCTTCAAATTCGACACCGTGGAGAAGGCCTTATCGCATTGATCGCAGGCATATGGTTTCTCTCCAGTATGAAGTCTTTCGTGTCTCTTTAGGTTAGAGACCTAAAAAATTGCTGATTAGAACCGGATGAAAAACGCGTGAAGAACCTGTGTGAATGATTGGCCGCAGGTAGCGCATACATATGGCTTTTCGCCTCTATGCATTCTTTCATGTTTCTGGAGTGCGGAAAGTTGAGTGAAAGTTTTCCCGCAATTTTCGTACTCGCTATAGAAAACGGAGTCAAAGAGGAATCTAACGACGTCAGGATTACCACACGAGCTTTTGACTGCTATCAGACAGTCCGTTTTCGGGTTTTACTGAATTAAGGCTCTCTTGGAGTTCGAGTCGCAATCCGCTGGAGTTGTCGGTTGCTAAATCGATATCCAGAGCGTTGTGGCTAAAATCTAAGTGTTCATAGTGGATTTTGGGAGATAGTTGGAATGATTCCATCAAAGAGGTGAGGGATCTTTGAACTTCCAAATTAAACAACTGGAAATTTATCAATTATAACTACACTTAGAATAATTTATTTCTGGTAGTCTCTCGAAAACAATAAACTTCATTTGAGGTACTAAAGTGAGCTTTCAAATTATATAAAGTGCTATTAAAATTCGAAATATCAATTCTTTTAATTTCTAAAGAGGGATTTACAATACTACACAATAAAAGCGAGCAGAGGAGCGCAGCGCTCAACTCCGCTTCAGTACACAACAGTACACAACGTTATTTCCTGATTTTTACTAAAAATTCTCAAATGATAAAGAAAGCTCAAATTAGTTAAGAAATTTGCTTTTAATTGCACCATAAATCGGGAAAAAATCATTCTTTCAATGTCTGGTGTCTGGTCCCTCAGACAGAGAGATTGGCGAGGAATTCCTCATATGTCTCGATTCGTTACTTTTGAGGTAATGTGTCATATAAATTTAAAAGACGCATTTGTGACGTCAATTTCAAAAATATTGCATAATATATTTTAAGAACCCTCTATTCGAAAAAAAAGATCCAACACCGTGTAACTTTGTCGTGGGGCTTGAGGATTAGTTGGAGAACAGGCTAGTTACAGTTTTTAGGAAAAATATGTCGCAAAATAGGCAGTGATGATAATCAAATCGTATTTCATGGTAATCCGGGGCTCAGAGATCCTATAAAGGGAATTTTCGCTTAAAACAATGTTTTGAGCGAAGGAGACGTGAAATGATAAAATAGCGACTGAGGATGGGAGAACAGTAGGATTTTGAGGCGGAAGGCCAGTGTTGGGTGGATGCTTTGTTTAGTTTGTGGAATAATTTAGTTTTTGAAAAGTCTTTTACAGGCGGATGGCGCCATTTTTGAAATCAAAATAGGCAAAAAGCTTTAAAATTGCCTGGAAAGACTGTAGAAGGCTTTGAGGTAGCGATTGGTTGTGGGTATTTCTAAAAAGTTAAGTTAGCTTCATAGAGCACCCAAACGTCTCTGAATCCGAGCAGCGTTGAACTCATCAATTGCTTAGCAGAGGATGTAACAAACAAACTTAGAGACGGAAAATAGTTTGAGGGTCAGTTTCAAAATTTATTTAAAAAATAAAGATCTCAAAGCATTTGGTGGATTTCGTAAAAAAGTTAAACAATGAAGCTCATTGATTTCTCGTGCGAAAGCCTGATACAACGTCCATGGTGATAGAAAATGGAATTCAAGATGTGTAGGCATTATCTACTGAATGCAGAAGCTAGAGGAATTATTTCCAATTTATCAGCATAAAAAATTATATAAAATGCGTATACAAAGGAAAGTTCTAAGAGAACTTGCTTGTCTAAAATTCAAAGGAGTAATATATGAGAATTGATTCAGTCGACATTATAATATTATTAATGAGTCCATCTTTTAGTTTCTATAAGATACAAAGGCAGGAATTAAGGAATGAATATTTAGTTGTAAGTTAGCCCTGTTTAATAGATGATCCTGCGTTGTGAAAAATAAGATTGTAGATCAAAATATCAATCTCATAAGTGGTTTGCTGAGTAAGCTGTATTGGCTAATCCAAAAATAAGCAAAGCACAAATCAATTTGTAACAATCATCGATTGGATTGTGAATTCCAAAAGTAGATCTGAAGGTTTTACCCAGATCAAAGATCAAGATCTCCTACGCTAATTAATGAATTTAATAAACTTCCTAAGAAATGAATTATCTTTAACTAAGGAGACCCTACCACAGGAAAATAATGACTTTATATTTGATCAAAAAGTACAATAAAATGGTTTACTTAAAAACGGAATCACCATTGTTTTCGTATGTATTCAAGGTAATCATCTGATGATAGAAAAATCCTAAACTATTTATCTTTTGCTCTTGTAGCATGCAAGAAAAAATTTCTCCAATGAATATTACAAAAGTAAAATTCTAGACAAACTATCAAGCATATTTTTTCAAGAGTCCTTGTAGAGTGTTACGTGAGATCGGTTTTTGAATCAAATCTTCAATTTCAGAAGTCCTGAAATTATCCCAAACAATTGTCCAGGAGACTGCAGTCAGAACTATATAAAATACTCGCAGCTTTTTGTTTCTATGCTCAATTGCAGTTATCAGGAAATTGATTACCCCAACTGTTTTTGCCAATGGTAAAGCACAAGGATCGTAAAATAGAATCCAAATTGGAGAGACTGAGAAACCTAGGTTCAAAAAATGTTTGTCCACGGGCAATTCCGGCTTCGCGAAAAAGCTAAGCAATAGATATGAGTTGTGTTTCTTTTTGTAATTAGATCTGTAATTACTTAATATGTTAATCTTTTAAAGGCTGTGGTTCTTAAAAGGTTCTGTCAGAACTGTTCGAAAATTTTAATTAGATCAGAGATTACCAATCTCATAACTGCATATTTATAGCAGATAAAAATAAATATGCATCCCATGAAATAATTTGGGAGTTGTTCTCAAGATTCGTTGAAACAGAGAGCTCGAGAATATGGTCAAGGGCTTTTAGAAAATCTGATATTGAATAGAGCTTCTTCTTATATATCAATGGCTAATTTAGGTTTGTGCGACTTCATTCATTATTAGACTGTTGGAAACTATTCTCCATCTGAGAAATGGAATTTTAGGTGAGAAGTGTTATTGTAGTGACAAATTTTGCCTCGTTCTCATACTCCGGCTCTTGATGAGTTTGATGAATGGAAATGAAAGGGATAGATTGAAATTAGGTATAGAAAGAGGTCGTACTATCCGCATCAGTGGTTCGTTATTACTATTGATAATGCCAGGTCATTTCTTAGTAGAAAAGAAATTTCTTTTTGAGCAATCTTTTTAATCCTTGTAAAACTTCTATTATATTGCAGATAATAACAAAAAGCTCATTAGCTTGATACCAAATTTTCAATATAAAGAGAATTAAATCTCTTTTCAAGAGGCCTCTTAATGCTTATTATGCGAAAAATGTGGTTATACAGTAACCTGGCTAAAGCTTTTTCATCATGCCCCCCCCT
>ENA-UOTZ01000242-UOTZ01000242.1-compost-metagenome-genome-assembly--contig:-NODE-242-length-45996-cov-11.942812_pt1 | contig 45996 bp, 28 predicted proteins | sample MGYA00238144_ERZ746983 | MGnify/ENA primary metagenome ERZ746983 (study PRJEB28759, sample SAMN06268863) | compost metagenome | isolation source: single cell | place: USA: California, Emeryville, Joint...
CTGATGTTAATGGTAGTTAAATATAAAAGTGATTCTGCGCGGACTGTTAGGAATTTCAATTATTCTTAAGAATATTGTGATGACCAAAGCTTCTATTTATGAAGTGAGTCCATTGAAGAACAGAAAGACAATTTGTAAAAACAAATCATTTTACTGTTGAATGATATTCATATTTTTGCATATATCTCCTTTCAGTGCATTAGGTCCTTACAATTAGTCTGCTCATGCCGAATGCAAATATTAACATCGGCTTTATGCTTCATATCACCATTCGTCTCTATTACTAAATCAGATTACCCTCATTCACTGACTGGGTAGCTGCTTGGGATTCGCTGTTAATGCTTTTTCTCCCACTTTTCTTCTGATTGTGATTCGCCCCGAAGATTCTGGAAGCTTTTCTGAAATATTAGGCAACCCAAGGTCTCTAGCTTTTTCAGTCACCCTCAGTTCAAGGTCCTCCAGAGTCGCAATCTTCTTTGGCCTAATCCCAAGCCTTGTTTTCTTATCAGTTTGAGCCGGTTTTACTAGCAAGCTTGTTCCATAAACTGTTTGATGCTTATTTTCTGCGCTCATTCGGTTTGTCAAACTCACAAAGCCTCGTTCAAGAGGAAGCGGCTTGAGTTTCGCAATACCACTATTTGAAAGATCTGTGGTTAACACCCCTGGCTCATCTGCCTTGCCGCTTCCTATAGCTGACTGCCGGTTCTCTTTATTGCCTAAGTCGCTCTTTTTCGGAAAGAGCTTCGTTCTCATATTTCCAAACGCGATCACCACAGCAGTTACGTTGTCGAAGCTCTGCTTATTGATCGCTTCCTGCAGAATCGAATCAGCTACGATGCCAGTTTGCGTGTGTATATTCTCTGCGAGTTGGTAGTTGTTACAAGACCCCCAAGCAGTATTTAACACGTCACGATTTGTCATCGTATCAAAAATTCCGTCACCTACGAAGATTGGTCACTTTCCTAAGCCTGTTCAATGTATTACTTGCAATGACGATAAAATCGCAGTCAGGAGTTAGCTGGAATATTTTGATCTCGGGGACTGCAATAACGCAGCCAGGAAGCCCACCATACATAGGTATCTTTGCCTCAATGTCTCCGAATGTTCTACTGACCTATAAAAATTGAAATCCTCGCTATAGCAGACGTATTTCTAGTAAAAATACAGAGAGTTTGCCTGGGAAAACTCTGAAAGGGCCTGCTACAGGTGCTTCTCGATCTGCACCTCATTGTTTCTGGGCAGGATACTGGGACCTTACGTGAATGAATTTAGACTTTAAAGGCTTAAAATTACTGGTAAATTCTCCCGCCAGCAGCCTTGATTCGTCTGTTTTCATCATCATCAAGAGGTTTATGGTCTCTAGAAAGTGAAAACAATTTTGCCCCTTCACATGAACTCAAAATTGCTCGGCTATCTCCAACATTAGCGACGTAACACATGTCACCTATTTCACAAAGACGAATATATGAAATGTAATTAATCACGGACAATCTTACCGACTATAAGCACTACTAAGGCACAAGAGCCTGATCGATCAATATCTTCGGATTTCGACTGCTGTGTAATCTCTGTGAATTCCTCTTCAGCTTTTGCAAACCCATTTCTCAAGGCTTCTTTGGGGTTTTTCGGGAAATTAGGATCGTTGATAACCTGAATTCATCATATATAATAAATTCGGGGTGTCAGTGTAGAAAGCAATAGTCTTACGAGAGTGTGGAGGTTATCTTTGAGATAATCAGCGCATTTGCTGCCTCCATGCCCATCGAAAACTGCGAAAAACGAGCATTTTGGCCAATCATCAACAACTCGATCGCTCGGAGGAGGGATGTTTAGTAATATTGAAACCCTGTCTTCGTTATAATTTCGAACAATACCTATGTTCGTGGCCGCAGCATAAGCTCTAACAATCCCATAACCTTTCGTTGAGCACTTAGCCTTTTCATATCCAGGCATCGAAAATTCAATTCTCGGTTTGCTTTGCTTAGATGTAAAATTCACAGGCTCCGAATTATCTGACTCCTCACCCATGCAAACCTCTTTATTTTCCTTCAACAATGCTTGTGTGATTGGCCTTTTGATTTCTTTAAGAAATCGGACTCCGTCATATTTCTGTAGTTGTTGAATTGTCGCCGTTCCAGCTATAGCCTCCTGTTTTTCTTCAATCTGCTTTTTAACCACACCAAATGAATTCCTCTTATTTTCGTTTGCAGAGGATAAATCCTTCATTGAGTGAGTTCCTTTGCTCGGCAGAGCCTCAGGTTTTTTAAAATTTTCGATGCTCATTCTTTGTGGATTCTGAAAGCTACATTCTTCATTCCTCGATGTGCTGGCACGAACACTCTGAGATGTTGCTATCTTCGGCATCGAGAAATCAATCGATGTGGAGGTGTTCGTCTCGAAAACTCTACTTATGGCAGGCTTGGTTTGTGGAGGAGAAAGAAGCATAGATGTTAATTTATTTGGGATTTTCAAGGAATTTCGTTGTAAGGGTGACATATGAGAGAGTCGTTCTTCATGAACAAATGTTGAGACAGTTGCCCTCTCCTGTTCGAAGTTGCAGCTCTCATTGAGAATCCTGCTTTGTTGGCTCAGCACGCTTGTCGATGTCTTCTTTGAAGATGAAAATTCGCGCTGAGTCTCGTCTTTTTTCAGCAATTGCTTCCAATCAATGCCTTTTTGGTGAGTTGTCAATCTGAAGTTTTGGCTGAGAGGTGTCAAGTTCCTTGAGAGTTGCTGGGACGAAAGAGGAAGCGGTGGTCGAAGATTCGGATTCCCTTCGTTAGAAAGCATGCGGTGAAAAAGTTGGTTACATGACGTGGATAGAGGGTTGTCAGGTCCTGATTTTAGTTTCTTAGGGAGCTGGGTGGTGCTTTTTGAGTTCGTTTGATTGCTTGAAGACATGAGGGAAGTGGTTTTGGGTACGATGTAAGATTGAGGGATATTGGGATATCTTAATTGGCTTTTATTGTCTCTACCTGAAAAATTGGATTTGAAGCTGAGCAGCGGCTCGGGACTCGGAGCCTTTTGGATGAATTTCTGCTGTTCTGTCATGTATGGGTGCTACGTCTTCGATGGGATGATAACTAACTGCTCGTAATTAAAAATTAAAAAATAGCGGCTAGTTCTTCTAAAATTTTATTCACATACTTTTTTTTGGTTTTTTTTTTTGTGGGTGGAATGGCTTTCAAATCTCTTATTAATTGAGTTAAGTATTTGAAGGAAAAGTCTCCAAGCTTCAAGGTGTGGATTTCCACAGCTGAAGGAAATCTGTAATTGATTTTGAAGGAGTCCATTCATTATAGTGAGGGTCAGGCCGGGGCTTCATGCCCCGTTGCCTAACCTCGTTTGATCTGGAAATGACTCAATAATCATTCAAGGATCAGGATAACAACTAAAGGGATATTACTAATCAATGATTTACGCTTTTCTTGTGGAAGTGTTTTCTCCCAACCAGAATTCGCAATAGCCTTGCAAATGAAAAGAAGAAGATTGTTGAGGGCACTAGCGATAAGATTTGATAAGCAATTCCCACTATAAGGGCTAATTGTGAACAAACTCATAAAATAAAGTTCCTAGCCACCATTATCTTCATCATCATTGAAGATACTCACAACCGTTTACGCATAACATAAGTAAAGAAGTCCTAAGACGCGTCAAATTGTAGATATTAGGAATTTTGGAATTAATTAATTAAGGCTTTTATATAATTTTCTTTCCAGCATACTGGAATTTTTTTTTTTATCATGATGACGATCTTAGATTTAATTAACTTGACATTCACTTGATATTATCATCACTAACTCGTTTATGCTTTTCAACAAACTCATAATAATCCACCAATATTGATCACAATCTGTGAATTAGGTACCCAACTCCTTCGACTGAATTAGACAGCTGAGCCAATCTCAATTGATTTCTGAAGCGTTTTCTTTTCCAAGAGTATCAACGGTTGCGCTTCCGAGGAACGTGCTTGATATTGCGAACCACCCATGAAAACCCACTTATTTGAAATTTCAAAGATGAAAACTATTATGAAACTGAAGGAGAAAAAATTGACAGCGATGTGTGAAATTAAAATTTTAACTGCGTTTAGAGTCTTTTAATTAAATGCGAGTGAGGGTACATAGTCTCAAAAGACATTTAGAATTTCTTCAATGACCCACCCCAAAGTAGATATTCAATGACGATGTAACCAAACATTGGGATTCATTTTCTTTTCTCCTATTAGCCACTATGGAGAGAAGTGCTTTTGTGATCACATTAATTTAAAAGGGTTTTTTCAGGATTTTATTCTTGAGGTATTTGATTTAAAGGAGCTTTAAGATAAAGATTAATCATTAGCAATTAAGTCAAAAATAAATACATGGGCTGCTGTGCGAGTAGTGACAACGTGGAGAGACCTGGTAATGCGCTTACAATCGAAAAATTTGTAATAACCCTATGATCAATAGCCGGAATGAGAAATCCCGGTAGTCCTAAGACGAGAAAGGACCATCAAGCTAAAGATGACGGAGTTCACTCGGAAGAACCCATCGTGATCTCTACAAATCCAAAAACCGAGTCAAATCCAAAGGAACTGAAGCTTGATTTATCGAAAATTGTAGGAGCCACTCAGAGTAGTGCTTCAAAACCTCATACAAAAGTCAATGCAAAGCCTGATGAAACTGGAACCCCTAAAGCGACCCAACCCAAGCACAGAACAAGCGAAACAAAGCCCAGCGGTTCAACTTTCCTTCAAGAGCCTCGAACTCCTTTACAACAGGCGGTCAAAGAGCAATTTTCAACACCTACAAAATCGAATGCAGACGTGGAAGCAAATAAGATTGTTCAAAAAAAAGAGGCTCCAACCTCTGACACCTCCCCTCAAAAGGGAAGCAACTTGAATAATAAAGGGGTTATGAGTAATCAAGTTGGAGACCTGCAAAAAGAGTCTAGCAACAAAAACTCAGCCAAAGACACCAGTGCCTCTGAAGCTAACAACGACAAATTGACTGTAGCCGAATTGAAGAATCATGGATCAACGAAGAACACTGCTGATTTGAAAGTTAGTCCTGATATATTTGTAAGCCTGAAGACCGGATCTATTGGAGAGCATTATAAAGTCGGCCAGGTCCTTGGAGAAGGTAGTTTTCTAGATCCTGTGAGGGCGTATTTCATTGTATTTTATCTTGTAGGTGCTTATGGAAAAGTCAGTATCGTTACACATAGAACAACAGGTATCATGAGGGCGATGAAGAGCATTAAGAAGAAGTCCGTATTGAAAGAAGAAGCAGAGAAACTGTTTGCTGAAGTGAGTATTTTGAAAGAACTTGACCATCCGAATATTGTGAAATTATACGAGTTATTCCAGGATCAAGACTGCTACTACCTCGTCACTGAGTAGATAGTATCAATTCGATTATAAATTAACTTTCCTTTGAAGGTTTTGTACTGGAGGAGAGCTTTTTGACAGAATTCAACAAATGCAGAGTTTCAGCGAAAAGCAAGCAGCTGAATATATGAAACAGATCCTTTCTGCTGTGGTTTACTGCCACTCCAAGAACATCGTCCACAGAGACCTAAAACCAGAAAACCTGCTCTTGGATTCCAAGAAATCTGACGCTGCGCTAAAAGTTATCGATTTTGGTACCTCGCGAAAATTTATTGCTGGCAAAAAAATGACGCAAAAGTTTGGAACAGTAACCGCTTTTTTCGCTTGATTCAGCGATTTATCCTCACAATAGCCATACTACATTGCTCCTGAAGTACTATCAAAGAGCTACGATGAAAAGTGCGATGTGTGGTCCTGCGGAGTCATTTTATATATTCTTTTATGTGGATATCCTCCTTTCAATGGAAGAACTGATGCAGACATTATCAATAAAGTCAAGACTGGAAGATTCCATTTTGATGGTAAAAGCAATGCAATTTTCCTAAGGCTAATCTTACAATCGAAGACGCTGAGTGGTCAAGAATCTCTTCTGAGGCCAAGACCTTGATAAAGAAGATGCTGACATACGATCCTGCAAAGAGAATTTCAGCCAGAGAAGCGCTAGATGATCCTTGGATGCAGAAAAACGCGAGAAATATGCCGTTCAATAAAAAGGTGCTAGAGAACCTCAGCTCATTCAGTGTAAGAAGCCTCGACTCCATTCCAACGATAATTACGTAAATTGTATTGTAGTCAAAGAACAAACTGAAGCAGGCGATTCTCACATTTATTGTTACGCAAGTCACCTCTCAAACGGAGAAAGACGAGCTTCAGAAAACGTTCCAGCAACTGGACAAGGATAAAAACGGTATTCTCACCAAAGATGAGCTTGTTGCAGGTACGAGAAATTGACCATACAGTTAGTCACACATGAAACTTTGAACGATTAGGATATATCAGAGTTTATGGTAGCGACTCTCGAGCAAAAGCTGAACAAGAAGCTATGAGAATTATTCAGGAAGTTGATGTAAATGGATCGGGTGAAATAGATTTTACAGGTGATGAGAGACACAAGTTCTTAATAACTAAACCTGATGATAGAATTTATTATGGCTGCGATGAATAAAGAAATGCTGCTTTCAAAGCAGAAGATTGCACAAGCATTCAGACTTTTTGATCAGGTACATATCTGACGATGAGCTGTGAAATTGATGAAACGTTGCATTTTAGGACGGCGATGGATTCATTACAAGGCAAGAATTGTCAAATGTTATGGGAGGAATCGCCATGGATGATGAAGACTGGAAAAGTATTATTGAAGAGGTCGATCTCAACGGGGACGGAAAGGTGAGAAAATGATCAGTATTGTGGGCTCATGTGTATGATTAGATATCGCAAGATGAATTCGTTACGCTGTTGACTAAATCGGCAATCACGAAGAAAGTTATGGGCAAATAAATAATATTTTCTGGGATTTTCAGTGAGCATGAAGATTGTTGAGATATAAGCTGTCACTTAAATGGGTTACAGAAGCTTTTTCTGAGAAGTTCGGAAATTTTCCAGAAAGTTAAGCATAGTTTTTCCTGATATTTTGGAAGTGAATCAGCTTACATCTCGCTCTCTTTTTTTTTGGTACATTTTTCGTAAAGTTAATATATAAAGTCATTACGAATATCGTTTAAGATACTTTATCATCAACGAAGGAGATTTTCATTCAGATCTATCCGACCGACCCCCTATAGAGCATGTTAGAATGTATAAAAAATAGCAGTTTCTCATACGGTTATCTTCGAGTTAGCTTAAACGTTCAGTTTAGAAAATAACGTACAAAATTTCATGAAGAAGAATCTTTGAATATCTGGGTGTTTTCTGTGTAATATTTATTGCATGCTATTTGAATTCTAAATTGAGGAAGATATTAGACTCCCAAAAAAAAGTGGGAGAATCTTTTCTAAGTTAGAAACGAATTGATATTCATTTCAAGAGGGTCGTTCTCAAGAGCACAGAGGATGTCCTTGACCGCAGGATGATAGGAACTACTTTGATTTCATGTTCAATAATAATCCTATCCCCAATCGTCACCAAAACACTTAAGCCGAATTTCGCTGCACTCCAAAAGTCGAAATCAATCAGTCTGTAGTTGTAGTGTTAAAAAATAATGTCTTCTTTATATATTGCCGTAAAAGATTGACTCTTTCAGTAGATATCAACCATATAAGATTTCTATTATCGAATGAAACTGACATAACTATCTGACTCGACTTCTTTGTTCGACTATCTTCCTAGTAAACCGTCTTTTCATGTATCTAACTGAAACATGACTTCATTTTAAAATTCTGGGTGAATTGGAGAATTGAGTTGTTTAATTTTATTAGAAGTAGAGACGATTCTTAGCGTTGACGACATAATTATCCAGGTTCAAAAAAAATGAACGAAAGGAACACAATCGACCTCGAAAAACACGACGAAATCGAGCTCAAGACGACAGAGAATAAGCTCAATCAAGCTATGGTTTCAACTTCCAAAAATCTTTATACTGACCAAGTGGATATCGCATTCAAAAAAGCAGACGAATCACCGGACAGAGGCTTCATTGCTGACACACCCCCAGTCGACAAGAGCAAAAAGCAAAGCTTCTCTGACATAACCAACGTACGCAAAGACGATTGCTCGCTTGATTTGTCCGCAGAAAAAGATTTAATCAAAGAACTTGAAGGCGGTCTGCAGGAAAGACCTTCATTCAACGGCTTTCAATCCAAAAACAATATTTCCCTGTAATAGCTCCTCACTGCTTTACCATTCTCTAATCTAATTCATTAATAGCGGATTTAACGAGTCAATAATACAAAAGAAAGACCCATCACCCGTAGAGGGTGCTCCTAAGAAAGATAACGCAATTCTAATCCAAGGCTCAATGAGCCTTTCCAGTGAGGAATTTAATGGAATAATTTACACGAGGAGAAAGGGCGGCTGCCTTCTTTGTGATAATCCTGGAAAAGACCAGCAAGTTGAATCTACTGCCGCGGTAGACCGCATCTCCACAAAGACTCACAAACCAGAAGCAACCAACTCAGACGATGAGCTCATTCATCCCTGCCTATGCGATTTCACGACACATCGAGGCTGTTTGAAAGCTTATGTAATCGCCAGCAGGAAAATCGGCTGTGATAAATGTAAAGTGCTATACGCTGTTGGCTGCCTTGAGAAACGTGCGCGGTTCTGCGCTCGAACCAAAGGATTCATCTGTCTCCTTTCATTTTTCCTCGCGCTTATTGCAATTCTCGCAGCGATGATCGCAGGAATAGTTGTCCTCTCCGACGGGGCTGGGCTTTCAATTGATGGTCAGACCCGGTTGTTTTGGTTTATTGTTGTGATCGTCGTTGGATCCATTCTTTCAATAATATTGATTTTTGTTCTTGCTAAAGTATGGAAGAGCAGCTTCAGGAAGCAAATAATAGATTTGCAGCTTTATTGCAAGCAGACAGAGATGTCAAAGCATTCTCAAGACCCTGATGGAATCCTCAAAAGGTTTTTAGAGCAAGAGCTGAGGGGAAAACATTCCCAGCTCATTGAAGAAGCGCTGCTAAAATACAAGAAACTAAATGTCCAGAGGTTCAACGACGCTATGAGAACAATGGCTGATTTTCATGAGAATCAGGAGATGCAAGATTTTAAGCTCCTTATGAATGAAAGCTTGGCAGTAGGCAAGCCTATCCAGGTCAATACGCAGGAAAAAACTGATGTGAAAGAAGACGCAAATACTGCTGAAGTAGCAGAAAACCCTATTGTCAACAAAGTTATCATAAACGAGAAAGTTTCCGCGCAGATGTCGAAATTTTCGGGGATGATACCTGTGTATAAAGAGAGTACAAGCAGAAAGGTGAGTTTATAGTGATGAAATGAATGTAATAATTATTTAGAAGACGAAAAATAAGTCATTGGGGTCGCAAACGGCTTTGAAATACGTAATGAGTGCAGCAAGCAATGATAATCAAGAGTATAGAGGAACTCTCTCGGACAGGTTCAAGACGGATTATCCGAAATTTAAGATAGAAACAGTAAAACCCGAGATGAAACACTTAGTGAAGAAGTCATACGATTTCAGATATTATAAGGGCAAAGTTGAAAGGGCACATAGCTCTGAGCTTTTGGACGAAGAAATAGCAGAAAACTAGGACATCCATGTAGATATGCGAATTTTTCTTTGGCTATGATAAAATTATTTTTTCATGTAATTTTCGCGTTTTTCCCAGGTAAATGACGTGTGCGTAAGACATTTCATTACTTGGATTCGCAGTTTTTATAAGTTTCCTCAATAATGAAAATAACAGTAGAAATCATTAAATTTGAGTAGATAAATGCAGAATCAAAAATTAAAAAAATTCGAGTCCCGTGATTTGGATTATTATGGAGAGTGAGAGAGAATGAGTTTAAATTAGGAAGGTGGCGTCTTGGAAGATGCTTGATAAGCTTTAGAATGACGGCTCTTGGTCTTTTTAACAAGCAATATTTTAATTTTTAATTTTTTTTTTAGAGTGCCTATCGGGTTTAGTTAGCTCCTAGTCCTCAAACCCAATTATCCGATATATTGTTTTGACACTCAAACCAAAACGGTCATTCTTTCAAATCATATGCTCATATAATGTGAGTTTTTCTGAATGAAAACCCGGGATGCTAAGTAATGTGCTTCTCAGATGATTAGTGCCGCACATTTGCATAAAAACACAGCAATATATTCTGAAAGAGATGTTTCTCATTACGAGATGACTATCTATTCAATTAAATGAATTCAAAAATTTAAAGTATATCTATAATTACTTTGTAATGTTGCCTCAAGAGGATTTTAACGAACAAATCATTAACAATCGAACATTTTTAAATCAATTATAGAGTTTGCTCAGCTTTCAATTAAGCTCATTCCGTACTCATTTCAAACTCATTAAGCATAAAGGTCATGCTTAACTTCTTTTTTGGTGCCGTTTTAGGTCTGAAGATCATTCTCAGAGGGAAATACCCAAATATTTATTGTTTAACAAACTTTAACATTTCCAGGGGCCATTTCAGTTGTTCAAATACACTTTCCTCAAGAAACATTGATCTCTTCAGTATCGAATGTGTATCCAAATGTTACCATGGCATCGATCGCGCCATCTCTTACAAGCTCCAATCAATATGCATGGAGCGTATGGTTTCATAAAAATGAACCTACTTGGTCTGGCGCTTGGGAGTCATATTTCAGAATTTCACTCGATACAACGTATCGCCAGCTTCTCTTGAGAATAAGGTCTGAAAATTTGAAATTTAGCGTAGACGTTTGCATTGGAAGGATTTCTGGGAGCTTTATGAGATCAACCAATGACATGATTTTCACAGCTTCGACTTCAGTTTCTCCCGATTATATTTGGGACCCATGGGAAAATGTAATCTTACCAAAACAATTTTGCATCGATTATCATGATAAATCATTAGATAGCTGTTAGCGATTACATTCCTTTCAACACTTAGGTTTCATTGCTTTGGCAACTAATGTTTCTGCCGGCATGTAGCATGGGTTCCGATATTTGTTGGGAGACAACTATTCTGTAACTAAAGTTCTCAAGACTAGAACTTCAGGGACAGGGTCTTTCTATGCACTCACTTCTGCTGCTACTTTCCAATGGACAAATGACATTCATGTTTCACATCGCAGATGCAAAATGCAATAGGTTCGAGTATATACCGATTATCTTCCCGAGACCGAAGATATGATGATCAATTTGGCATTAATGAACCTAGACAGTAAAAATCATTTATATTGGCTTTTTCTGAAATAAAGTAGGCAAGCTCTTCTTCTTTTACTTTGCGACAGATTTTATTAATAATCAAGTGATCCCGATTGATGTGTATACCCCTTCTTCTACAAGCTCCACCACTGGAACTTTAAGTATTTGAAATCATACTCCTAACGTATAAGAAAAACTCTTACATTTAACAATAAGGGCTGAATTCAGTTGATACATCATACGATCCTATTCTTCAGGCTTGGAATATTATTAACTGTAGACCCGGTATTTATTTTGTATTCTCACTTGAAGAATACAATACAAATGGCTTTGTTGTTGTTGCCGCCGACATCTATCCACATACTGGTGGAGTCTACCCACAGGCGCTATTCTCTTTCGGAAGTATCAACGACCTTAACATAAGGCTTACAGTTGAGATTACTTCTGATCGACAACTAAAGGTATTCGAGCTTGATCCTGTTGACTGGTGGATCAATACATTCTCTTAAGGGGTCACTCTCACAAACGGTAATATAACCAAAAACATTGAAGTTGATAATATTGAAATAGATGCATGGAATAGAGTCATTGTGGAAACGGTGAGAGCTCAGCCTACTGACTTTTCAGAAGGATATTGCTCTGGTAGAATTTGGATAAATGGAGCTGATGGGAGCCGAGCTTACTTCGGGAAGTTCAACTTGGGGAAATGCATCTTCAGGACCTTCAGTAGCTTGGAAATGATGATCTGCTCGAGGAGGTTGGAGAGACTACTGACAATATTATAAAGGAGCAGAGGGTGTTTTCGTCCCTCCTGGAGGTAAAGAATCTATGCTTCATTCTAACTTCATTAATTACAATGATTCCATAATCATTTAATAGATTCAACATGTGCACTCGCAGGATTCATCCAACCTAGTCAAGCAGCTTGCTTGCAATGCAAACCAAATTACTATATGGCTGAGAAAACATGTGTGAGCAGCTGTCCAACCGGATATGTCCTTCATACAGGAACAAAATCCTGTCAAAGTAACTTTATCTCATTGTCGATGTTGTTTTAATCAATTTAATTTTACTCTTAGAATGTTATCATGGCGGCTATTTCGTAAATCTACTTAGCTCTGATCTAATTGAACTTACTCTTTCCCTTTTCATAGAAAGAAAATGGCATATGCGATCCTTGTGTGTGTGCCAGATGGACTGAGTGTGGTTGACTCCTGGTGTAAAACTTACCACCCAAGTTGCCGAAAATGCTCTGGGACTCATGCACTGACTGCTACACCTTGACATACCTTCTCTCTTCAAATAATTAATGCGTGAGCTGCAATGTAGATCGTTACTTCATCTCAGGCACTCAATGTCTGCGGCTGTGGGGGTTAATACTATAACTTTTCTTTTCCATATTGCTGTGGGAATTGCTGAATGGTTTAGAAAGAGAAAAGAAAAAAAGATGGATGCGCATAAACAAAGACAAACACTTTCCAAAAGAGTGAACGAGGATAGTCAGAGGGAATTCCACCTTCATCCTCAATTAGATTGCTCAATCGATAACAGTTCTCAGAGGATCTAGGACCAGTCTCTAAAGATGGAATCCAGGTCTTCTCTATACAGCATCGGCATGTAATTTGTAGAAAATTAGCTTCTTCCATAAAGGAGATCTTTATGTGCTGCGCTGCCTCTAATAAAAACCCTCAGCCTTCAACTCGAAAGTGCGAATTAAAAGTATTGGTGGCGACAGCCCTCGATTTGTTGTCCCTGTGTCAAGCTTTGGGAAATAGAACACTGATTAGTCATTGCCAGCTTATTGGTCGTTCAAATTTTATATATATTAAATTGCTTATAATTTTCCGCGTAATAACCACTTTATCAAACACATATATAAGAAAAAAAAATTGGAGAAGGACCTATAAATCTTCAATGCTTTGCTTATCGACACTCTCAAAAAAGAATTATAGTTAATAACTGCCAAACGTCATCAAATGGCTGAATACCAAAGTATTTAGAACCATCTACGGTACAAGATATCCATATATCTTCCGCAGCTCTCAATTAATACATGCAATAAATTTTAGTTAAGTAATTAACTGCCAAATTTACAAATAATTAAATTTTTTTTGCTAACTAACCCATTTGGTCTTATGGACACCGAAATCCATTTACCCACCAACCATCCTCTTATGACTGATGCATTTCCAGGTTTGGAAGGCATAGAGCTTCTCTTCAATCAATACGAGGCCACCGATTCAACAGTAATAGACACTGACCCTCTAGAAGAAGAGGACGACGACGACTTCGAAATAATTAATGGTGATTTTGAGAAGCAAACCTCTCAACCCAGAAGCGAAATTGAGACCATTGTCAGTGACTTATTGAACAACCTAGTCACAGATGTGGCTGAAAACCGAGCTGCTAAAGGAAAGTTGCAGCTAAAGCTGCCTCCTCTTCCAGAAAAGATGCTATCGACACATTGCTTAGGGATGTTGGCTGATGCAAGTCCGAACAAGCTAAGAAAGGCCTCCGCTTTCTCAGAATGTAGTCTGAAGACGGCCGACACGCATGGTCTTTGCTCAGAGAGCAACTTATTAAACTCTGGTTCCCAGACTCCGGCTTCCTTTACTCGCATCCTTCCAGAATCAAGCTCTCAATTAGATGTGCCTCCGTCTAACTTCACTGAAGAGCTACCGCTACTCGAAAGCAAGCTAGAGCAACTTCAGGAAGAGCAACTGAAGCACACCTCGGCATCAGCGTCATATTCCTTGAACTTAGACCACGAAACGAAACCTGATGGATGCACTCAAGCTGCTCCACAGAATATTTCATTGATGAATACTAGGGTAATTCCTTTCTTTTCAGTACTAGTCATCCTTATCAACTTCAAGCTTTTTAATAATGATCCAGACCAGATATCCTCTCAATGCGCTTCAGAAGATGTCCAAATGGTGGATCAGCGCAATGATGAAGAGGAACGAAATCAAGAGTTTGAGGCGAAATATCAGAAGGCGTGTCAATCAGCTAAAAAGCTGTTGGAGGCGCTTTCAACTGAGAACAAAGCGGAGCTGAGGAAAAAAATCGAGAAAACTTTAAGCACAAGTAAATTTTCACATGCCTTTGCTTCGTGTGCTAATGACGTCTAAAAAGCTCCTTCCAAGAAGATCACAAAAGGAGATTTTGATAAATTTTACCAGACCCGAGTGAAAGAACACCAAAAGAAGAAAAATCAATGGTTAAAGCAACAGCAGGAGGAGAAAACAAAGCAGGAATTGGCCGAAATCCATGATCCGACGATAAACAAAAACAAAGGGCCAGTTGACAGACCTTTCTTTCAAAGACTCGAAACTTTTACAAGTCAGAAAGAGCGGAAACTCTCCGAATTGCGAAAGGAAGCTGCGATGAAGAAAGAACTCGAAGAGGTCAAAGAACTCACCTTTAAGCCCTCATTAATCAGTAAGAAACAACTTCCCCGACCATCACAGGTATGTGATATCACAAGATTAAGGCTTAATTAATTGATTGGGATTTAGATTGTAACCCACAAAACACCAGAACCTAATCGAGAGCTTGAAGAATGCACGTTTAAACCTCGCATCAATCAGCATTCAAAACGATTAAGCGTAGAGTCTTGTTATGTTAATCTTTCTTTGAATCTTCTCTATCCTAGAGCAAAATCAATCAAGTGCTTGGTTCGGAGGTTGTATCTCGCCTCTACGCTTATAAAGAAAGAAAAGACGAAGAGCTTGAAAAGAGAAGGAAGGAGAGTCAGCCTACTTTTACACCCAACAGCAAAACTCGAAAGAAAAAATTCGAGCTCACTGAGGAAACGATGCGTTCTAGTCAATTCAAGAGCAGAGATTTTTGCTCTCCAGTCTCTCAAAAGCCGCCATCAGGAAGGAATACCTCTCCAAGATTAACCATCAGTAACCCATCAGAGTTAGCATCACGACAAAGAAGCATCCAACCTCATGATTTCATGAGAGAGGTCCACTCGACGAGAGCTTTCTATAGTGTTTCTCCTCAGAGAAATGAATTTAGCAGTGTCCCTCGAACATCGTGTGCAGATAATGAAGAAATTGAGACTGGATCCCCAAAGTTTAACGATGGTCCAAGCGACGGAGAGCTGCTAGATTTGCTTTTGGAAACTAAAGATATGCTTTACAAGGATGAAAGGAAAATCTATGATATAATTGAAGCAATGCAAGCGCGAAAGAGCGAGTTGGAAGGAGAGCTTAAAGAGAAACAATCGAATTCACCAGATCCGGATGAGCTCGCAGAAATGCAGTCAAATATAGAATTAATGCGTCTGAACCTCGAGACACTGCAAGAGTCATTCCAGCAAGTAATAAAACAGAATCAATCGCAGTTAGGACTGGTCGAAGAACTTGCTAAAGAAAAACCAGCGGATGATGAGTGCATAACTCAAACTAAGCAATCTACTCGTGAAACTATGGAGGAAAAGAAGGTCTCAAACACATCTGCTGGAATCAGGCATCCAAGCTTCCAGATCGACTCACAAAATTGCTTTTTTGAGCAAAAGGTGACTTCGAGTCCTGTTAAACAGGAAGACAATTTAACTTCCACGGAGCAAAGAAGAAATGAGAACGTTGTAGAAAATAAGGAGGAATTGAAATTACCAGTGGAATCGAACGTAAATTCCGATGATGAGCAGCATGGATGCGTTAGCAATCCCTCAAGAGTCCAAAAAAAGACTCGAAGACCTCGCAGCCAGAGATTTTCATCAGGGTGCAACACGCCGTTTTCGAACAGCATTCTGGCTAATGACTCTAACCAGCAGGGCTCGCAATTTTATAGTAGCAGCCAGCCAAATATTTTTGAGCAGGTTCAAGAGTTAGAGACTCAAAAGACTGAGGAAAAGGTTGACAAAGAAAATGAATCGGAAGCTGAAGCCGAAGAAAGGCAATCGCCGTGCTCGCGGTTGGATTCTCATAAGCCTTCAGATGATGGCATCGACAATGATCCTTTCACGAAGCCTCATAATAATTCCGAATTAAGCCTTCAATACAGCCACAATTTATTCGATCAGACCGAAAGCCTGATAGAAGGTCACTATGCCTGCAATCAGTCATATAGCTTGAATTTTACGAAAACTATCAAGGAAAATACTGCAAAAGGAATGCTGCGCAATGAGAACTCATCGATTATGATCCAGAGTCAGCTGGAAGATGAATCGCTGATGCAGATTTATAAAGAAAGAGTTCATGAAGAAAAAATGAATGAGTGCTCTCATCAACCTGAGGAACACAAGGAAGACCCACAACCTCCCACTCATAAAAGGGAGTCACCTGAAAGACAGCTCAAAACCATTGTTCAGGCTCAAAAGGGTCACAATTTGGATCAGATGGCGATTCAGGAGAGAATCGCTGAAAACCTGGAGCAACTGGCTCGGTCGAAAATTATCGAGAGGAAAATAGACGCTTATTATGACTGTACTAATTCCATTCAGGAAGAAAGCGAAGCCGACTCTCCGTCCATTAGTTTCATAACCGAGCTATCTAAAGAGTCTTCCATGGACAATGGTGAAACTGCTCGTACTTCTGAAATCCAAACAATAGACTATAGCTCATTAGAAAAGAGTGTAAGCACGCCTAAGAGAAAGTTCCTGATCGAAGTCCCAAGCTCAAAAAGCGTCAAAACTGTGACCGAAGTTCAGAAAGGAGTGCAGCGTAATTCCTCACCATTAAAATCCCCGAGTGAGAAAACTAATGGCAGTCTCATCCGTTCCCAATGCTCAGATACATCGCTTACTAAGATAGCATCCGAAAGATCAGAAAGTGGAAAAGAAGGCGTCAGTGTGAGCAATGCTGAAAAGAAACCCCGAAATAATAAAATGCAGATTGAGCACGTAGCAGCTGTTCATATCTGTCAATCTCCAATGACAGAATCTGAAAGACATTCACCGGTCGAAACTAAACGCAAACAGTCGAGAACTGAGCTTGTGAACATTCTTTTGAAATATATTCCGAAGCAGCTGGTTATAAAGGACAAAGAAAAATTGGTTCAAACGTACAATGGGACAAGATCTCCTTCGAATTGTTAAGAAGTACGGGAAGGAGATTCCAAAAGATTTGTGGTAGATAATGATGTCCCCGCCAATTTCTGAAAATAAAGAAAAGAGTTAGTTACTTGCTAATAGTTAGGTTAGTTAATTGGGTAGCAATATTTCTTATGGTTGGATGCTGCCCAAAGTTGTCAATTTCAATTATTTTTTCATATAATTTCAATCAAAGAAGAGGAAGATATCAATCAATAGTATGAGATTTCTTCATAGTTTTGATTTCAGCTTCCTTATATAGTGAAACTCAAAACGGTACAAATACTAGTTTCAAATACTAGTTTAATTTTACGAATTATAGCAGGAATATTTTCATATCAAACCATAGCACTGCAGAAACAAGTATACCATCATAATCTCAACTTAGCTCTTAGTAAAATTTATTTTAAAAATTAGAGTAATGCACATTGGCATTGCAAAATTGATTCTCTACAGCTCTCGAGCTGATTCTCAATATGGAGTATCCGATATGTTAAATAAACAATCTACTGAAGATAAGCTTGATTTTGAAAAGATTCGCATACTAAATCTGCTTTGCCAGTCTTTGCAAGACTCTTTTCGATGAAATTTTCAATTTCTTGCTGGTCTTCCTCACTGATATCTGATTCTTTCTATAATGTCAACAAGAAAATCCAGCAGAAGAATTTTGAATGAATCCAATTTAAATTTACCTTCATTTTGGATCTGAAAAATGTAAGCGTTTCTTCAGCAAGCGAGTTCGTTGTTTGTGCTTGAAGCTCTGCTAATCTCTTCGGCAAACTCTCTTGGAGCTCTCTCTCTTTCGCCTGGAGCTCTGAAATTTGATGTAACACGTCTTTCTTAAAATCATCATCATCTCCGTCTGAGTCTCTTGAACTTGAATAGCCATTTCCGCCTTCAACTTCAGCAGGACTTTTATAGTTTCGACCAGTTGTTGTAAATTCCTCACAATCAATCTCTGTTTGGCCATGGAGTTCTTCATAATCTTGCTCGATGGTTTCACAGTCTATGGTCTGTGTACTTGGTATATAAGGGTCGCTGCCTGCACCATGATTATGAATTAGTTCTGGGATGCTTGAAGCCTCCTTATTGCTTGAAGCGGCCACTTGTCGTCTAATATGAGAATCCGTAAGAATACTCAAATCAGCTTTATTAGAGGCCTCCTTCTCAAATTGCTTATAAGTTTCGCTTTCTTTCGCATTAAATTTAACCGTTGATTCATTTTCAATGGCGGCTTCGTGTATAATCTAAATCGGATTAGTTAGCAGACAAATGAATAAGCTTAATACTTCGTGAGGCTGAAATTCTTGGCTCAAATAAATATCCATCCTGATTGGACTCCTCAGATAATTTAATCTCTCCCTTTCCTTTTCTTCCTCTTCAAGCAGAAGGAGATCTTCGATTTTTTCTGCCTTGTCACTTATGTTTTGGCGGCTCTTGCTCTTAATTCTGCTTTTTGGAGATTTCTTATCATTTAAACTTCTTCTGACCGAATCCTTTGTGCCAAATTTTCTTTGATGAGCAAATTCAGGAGAATTCCCATCGCGGGCCTTGCCCATAACGCTTGGGATCAAAAATTTCTATACTAATTCTTTAGGTCAATTCATCAGTTTGAAATTACTTTCTCAGATTTTGGCTGTTTTAAGATTTTGTTCGTAGGTGAAAAACTAGAAAAATCAATCGATTTGCTTTGGGCTGTGCCTTTCCGTGATATGTGATGCCCTTGCTGCCCTATTTGTGAATCCGCAGAGAGATTATATATAGCTAAAAGACCGTTTGTTACGTATTCCATTTTCATGTCCTACCAGCTCTCTCGTTGGTGAAGGCGTTTTGCGAGTTCCTTTTTTTTCTTCACTTTTATGCATTTCGACCTGATGTATTTGAATTAGATCTTGGAGCGAGTCGTTAGGCTTCAAGATTTTCATCTTCGCTTGGATAAGTCCGAGATTTTTTGATAATATTGAAACACTTGAGTGCTTGTTGATCTTTTTCTTCCCCTTTGCATCTTTCTCTGCATCTTTAGCCGGTTGCTTCTTCTTTTTCAAAACCGCAGGCATCTTTTTCTTTTCCACAGACTCACAACTTTCAAGAGACCTTACTCTCATTAATTTATTCAGTCCATTATTTTGCTTCTTGTGTAAATTGCGGCGGTTATCGCTGATGACACCCCCAACCTTTTGCTCTCTAATAGGACTCTTGCAATTCTTCTTGGTTAACTTAATAGATTTTGTAGTATTTTTCTTATCAGCAATTTGATTCAGTTTCTGTCCGTTTGGTATATTTTGCTTCCTGGCTCTTCCCGGCTGCCTGACTACTCTTGCCTCTCGATACGATATCGAATCTTCCAAGGAGATTCCCAACAACTTTGCTTGACACTGAACAACTGCAAAACCAACAAATTTAGAAACACTGAGCACTACTAACGCAAATACCTGATTTCTTTAGAATCATCGAGGCAGAATACCTCTTCATATAATCTCTGCATAAACAGTTTTCTATGACTTCAGCGAGATCTCGGGAATAGATGCTTGGAATTGGCGGATACCTATACTCGACGATCACTTGGCATAAAGCATTTATATATAAACTACCTGCCTCTTATAATTTTCAGCAGCAATGCCGCTTGGTTATTTGCTTCAAACGGATGCCTTTGTGTACATAACTGATATATTACACACCCTAACGCCCACATATCGCTTTTTTCGTTGTAGGGTTTCTCCTCTGCCATCTCAGGCGACAAATAGTATGGAGTACCAACCATTGTATGAGCAAAATTCGTCGTTTCTGCTAAAATCTTCGCAACGCCTAAATCCCCGATGCGAATATTCTCATCCTTGCTGAGAAACACATTTGCAGTTTTGATGTCTCTGTGCAGAATCTTTTTCTGATGTATATATTCCAACCCCAAGCACATCTGAATCAAGAACTTCCATATAATAGGTTCGTTTAATAGCTTCCCATTGAGCTGTTTGAGGTAATTATTAAGGTCGCCACCCTCACAAAATTCCATTATGATCGATAATATATTATTTTCGATAAAAGAGTCATAGTATTTGACAATATAACGGTTTTCGAGAGCCGAAAGGATTTTTACTTCGTTCAGGGCTTCGTGTTGCATGCTAGCAGGTAACTGGGATATGTTTATTTGTTTAAGAACGAAAACCACTCCATCTGATTTTCTTTTAACTTTATACACGATGCCAAAGCTTCCTTTTCCGAGCTCCGAAATGATTTGATATTCAGAAAGTGATGATTGCGAAGAAGAATGCTGTTTCATGATGTTGATGAACTTCGGTTATAAAGAAGCAGTGTCAGAGAAGAGAAGATAATTTCTAAAAAATTTCGCAAATTAAATAAAGAGTCACAGAGATTTCTTTTTCTGATTACTTCAAATCAGAATCCAAAACGACTATGTAAATAAATCGGAGTAGGAGTATGTGAAGGAAAACAACTTCACAAAAGCGAACTAATTGAAATCTGATGTATTTACTCATTGAGATATGATGAGTTGTATTTTTCTTAAAGAAAAATTCAGGTAGATGTTCGGAATAAATATCTTTGTAGTTCAATAGTGCCTCAGTTTTTTCTACTGAATTTCTCTCAGAATAATTTACGATACTTTTCAATCAGTCGGAATTGCTTAATTGGCCTTGTCCTTCAGTGTGTAGAAAGTATTTGTCCTTAATAATTGTAAACATTAGCTATTTATTGACTCCGATGGTTTTTTTTGAGTTGATCACACTCTTTTAAGAATAGAGATCTCAGTTTTAGATAGATATCATAGATTGCTTTCTACTGGCTCGCCTTACTGAGAGAGTTTGAATCCCAATTGTCCTTTGGAAATAGTGCTGTTGACTTTTTTTTAATCTCTCCAAGCCTTCCCTCTTTATGATTCAATTTTTTCTAACTTTCATTGTGGTAGCCAAAGTTAGAAAGACATTATTCTTCAAAGTATTTTTTCCTTTTTCTCTCTGTTTTAGACAAAAAAGATCATTAGGGTTTTTGAAAAAAGTTGAAAATTAATAATTGAAGTTAAAATTCATGAATTCGAAAAAATTTTTGTTGGAAAAGTCTGGAAAGAATTCAGAAAAGACTAACTGTGGCTTATTGCACATTTTCTTAAGTCAATGAGCATTGACTTCTATCCTTAGTCACACGATGCGGTTTCTTGCAGTATGAAAAATATTCAAGCAATACATTAATTGTGCGATCAAATTTTCTCTCGAAATTCATGGACTCTTCCCGTTAATATCAATGAAAAACTAGTTAGACATAACCGAAGGAGAGAATTATCCATCAAGAAAAGAAGAATTATTTAGCATTGGCGATACTGAAAATTCAAAATCCTTAAGCTTAAATTCTATTTCCTTTTGACAAAATGTAAGAGCCGTGAGCTGCAAAACTTCATTGAGCTATTACCTGCTTTCCTTTTCAACTAATTATATTCTATTCACAATTTCTAGCTCTTTGATTGCTTGCTCTGTTTATTTCTGGATCTAATCCATTGAAAGATTGTCCTGCATTACTATTTCTTCAATTTAAACGGTGTTCTAGCACTTGTTATGCATTTTTTCAAAGCAACCTATTATAAATTCAAAATTTTCCAAATCGATGTGTTCTACTTCGACAAAATCAAATTTTAGTTCATGAGTTGATTATGAGGCTCTACAAACTCGTGATTTATTTCCACTAAAGCCACAGCTAATTAATCGGCTTAAGCAAAATGAAAAACGAGTTCAGTTTAGAAGATGAGCGCGTCCGGGCCCAAACCTACTTCAAAAATCCAACCACTCCATACGATATCCACCGAGATAGCAGTCCCACAGCATTTCATGGCAAGCAATGTAAGTCTCTCCTCAGAGTTTAAATTTAGCGTAATGATCCATAGCACCCACTGACTTCAACTCCAGCCTCGTGCTCTCAAGGAACAACTGTAATCTCAGAACCTCCTATCAATAGCTAATTCCCTTTCAGCAATCTATTCTCAACCTAAAGATGTTTCCTACGACGATGGATCTTGCAGATCATCGCTGGTGCTGGATCGCACGAGTAAATATTCGTTTTGAGAGAGAAGATTGGTCTTATGGTGGCTAAATAGGCTCGCAAATGATTACGGATAGCAAGCTCTGGGCAAAGGACTTCAAATGCTACGTATGCAACCGGATTTTTGACAAATTGAAAGGAATTTTCCAACATCATTGGTAAGAATTCTCCCTGGAAAATCTGATACTACGGTAAACAAAATAGTCGATTATGCGCTTCGTCAGTCTGTTCAGAATGCTCAACGCAGAGAGTCGAAGATAAAAGAGTCTGCGATGTCTGCTATTTCAAAAAGCAACATGAACGAGTAAAATTTTTCTCGAAATATGAGATTAAATTCAGACATAGGCGGAAGATAGAAGAATTCAAACGCTGATTTCCAAAGATATGGCAATGGAACAATGTAGGCTGATTATTAATCAAGAAAAAGAAAAAATTCAACAGCTTGACGCGGACGCTTACGAATTAGCGAATAAGGTAGAATTCCACGAGAATATCATTCATTATTTGAACTTTGTTGCTTTTTCACGTAGATTGCTAGAGAGGACGATGAGAAGAGCAGGCAGATCTCAAATTATGAGGTCGAGTTTAAAAAGACAGAAGACCAATTCAAACGGAATAACGAGGTCACAAAGCGTTTCAAAGGCAACCTCGATGTTTTAGCTGCGGACTTGTACGAAAAACAGCAGGAAGCTGAAAAACTGCGTCAGAAGCTCAACGTTACGTAATTCAAACAAAAATAAAAACGTGCTAAAGAGCTGAATTTTTAGAAAAATTGAACTGAATAACAATAGAGCGCTTTACAATTCGAAGATAGAGGAATACAGTCGGCTCTGTAACCAAAAGAAGAACTACGAAAAATCGGTAAATTAACTACTTACCTCTAGCGTTATAATTTTTTAAATGGCTATTAGCCATCCTTTGTTGGAGGCTCTTTCCAGACGCCTTATGAGGGTGAGACACCCTATACCGATGAGGCCCTTGCCTACGCTTTTAAAGTCAATAGAGCCTCAGACTCAGTCTTAAGTGAAAATGACAGAAGCTACGCAGAATATCAGTCTTATCAAAACCGCAAGGGGTCGTCAATTTACAAAGAAGAGTCTACGCAATTACCGGGCTCTTCGTTCAAAAAGAACGACGCTAAATACAAGAAAAACGAAAAACTGACTTCTAATGAGAGGGGAAAAGGAGGATGCTTTTGCTGATTGAGGGGCTAGATTACAGCTGCAGCATAAGAAATTTGCTTGTATTAAATGGCGTAATGTTGATAGATTTATCGATTACGCAGTCACCCTTTGAGATTGTATTTGAGTATTCTTTTTTTTTTGTGTCTTGAGTGGGATTTTGATCTAATTAAGTCATTTACAATCATCATCAGATATTCAACCATTTAAACGCAGCATTATCAATTTCTTTTCAAGTACGTGACCTTGTAGGAGAGTTCGATTTGAGAAGAATGAGCGAAAGCTGCTGAAAGGCTCGTAAATTGTTTGTTTTTGCTTGTATTTGCGCAGAGTGGGCAAAGGCGGGATACCAAATCACGTATATTTTACGTTTAGAACTTACAGAGTGCAAATTTAGTTTCCAGGATACTTTCTCAGGGTTTACCGATTAAAAATTAATACGTAAGCGCATTAAAAGAATAATTCGCAAAACTCATTAAAAAATAACTTGCAAGCTTATTAAATAAACTTTTAGAGTCCATTGCTAGTTAGTAGAGACATAAGGCTTCAGACCTAAGAGCAACTAGGCTAAGAATAGGTCTTCTAGGGCTAATTGAGTCTCAAAGATATTAAAATTATTCTTTTAGTGATTTACTTTCAGTTTTATGATGTGTTATTTAATGATGGCATTTTTGAATTTGGAAGCTATTCAAAGAGGTTCAACTACCGTATTAAGGCATCCAGAGCCCTTTGTGAGTCCTTCCTCTTCAGATATAATGCCCTAAATCGGGGCTGTGAAACTTTCACAGGCATGAGAAATATAGACGCAGTGAAATATAACCTAACTTGCTTATGCTGATGGAAGCAAGCTTTTTTCGCACCAACAGCAGCGAATCTGCGCAAGAAACTCCTTGCTCTTTCAGTAGCTCATCGAAAGTGCATGATCTTTTGTTGTAGGAGGACAAGTAGGGACCAGGGCTATTCTTAGCTCACACCAATATTTCGTTGAATTATGGCTAGAGACGTACATTTTGGGTGCATAGAATCCACAGGACTAGAGGCAGCAGCACTTCTGGACTTAGAGGGAATCAAGTTATCGCTTACAAATGAAGACTACAGGTACTTTTCTTTTTCTGGGTTCTCATGAGAACTAATTCATTTTCAACGCGCAAAGGATCGAAATCCATGAGAAAATTCCGGCTCACAGCAGCCCCTGCCCGATTACCCTTCACAAGCAGCTGCTAGCTGGCTATTCCAGCTCATCTAAGTGTACTTATTTGGCGGCTACTGACCACTCAAGAGGATGCGATTTAATGCGCTTCATTAATCAATTTAAAGGCTGCAGTGGCGTTCATGAGGGAAAGAGAGCCTGGTTATCGAAAAACAACGATTTGGATCCGACTTGATGATGCTCATCTTGCTTATACAGCAGCCTTCTTAGAAATTGAGTGCAGCCAACTTTTTATAAAAATCCCTCTTATTAGTTGTCTTTTCTGAGTATAAAAGGTCGCAAGAAGGCAAGCTATTTGGATTTTGGAATACTACTAACTCGTATACCCTTCAGTCGCTAACAAAACAGTCAGTATTGTTTCTGAATTGCTCCTTTCTGAGTTTCCCTCTATAAGGACTTCCTTTTATAGGATCTACTTGGTACGCTTTAAAGTTTCTCAGCTATACCTCCCGAGCCTGATAGAAGTTTGTATTATATAAATTTCTGGTTCTGTGTTTCGCGATGCAAACTTTCTTTGAATGGTCCTGTTTGTTCTTTCTAAATTAATCAATTGAAACACCTAATAGAAAGAACTCAAATAATTCTCGACTGATTCGCGCGGCCTTAGATTTATTATAATTCAGATTTATTCGGATTTAATAAAGTTTGCAAAGAATCATTTCGTGACGTAATCTATTTTTGTAAAATTTATCTAAAACGGCCTCTGATTTTAAAATCGAAAAAATGAGTCTGGGAGTTATTCCGAGTGCCAAAAGCTTCCTTTCTTCAAGCTCAAACTTCCATACGAGTCATCCTCAACGCTAAGCACGAGGAAATCTCTGCTCAAGCCTCCATTTGCCTAGAAGTGAGTCCTTCAGAATCCCAAATTCGAATTTAAATATTTTCAAATTTGAGAACCCTCCAATTTAATCTAAAAGGGTTCTAATATGCAAAAGTTTGCAAATCATTATTAGAAAAATTTAATTGGTTATTAATGAATCATGCAACTTTATAATCTTCCCATTCAAACTTTTTTTATAAAGAATTAACAAAACTTTGAGATTATACAAAATTCCGTTGAGCATGCAAACTTCAGAATTCTTCAACGAAGGCGACCTCGCCCTTGAAAGCCTCGAAAGCAACCTTTCTTTCGACGATACTAGCAAGGATCTGAAGGGCTACCTGTGCACTGCGCCTGGATGCGGCCAGGTCCTAAAGATCAGAAAACTCTATGAGCAGCACATGAAAGCTCATTATGGCGAAAAACCATTTATGTGTACTCTTGGTGACTGCCAGAAGAGATTCTCGCAGTACGCCTCGTATATGAAGCACGTGAGGTTCCATTCTGGCGACAGTCCTTACAAATGCAACTTATGTGACAAATCTTTTTCGCAACTCTCGAATTTGAAGCGACACGAGCGGCTGCATACCGGCGAGAAGCCATACAGCTGCGAGCACTGCGACAAGTCTTTCTCGAACGTATCGAACCTCAAACAGCACATGCAGGTTCATACTGAAAACGTAAATTTAACTAAAACGAATAATTTTTTTAATTAATTTTTAATTAGCAAGCCCGATCGAAATTTGATTGCCAAAGATGTGGAAAGTCATATTTATATCAAAACAGCCTGAGCAAACACATGAGAAGCCATGCTAAAAAGGACGCTAAGGCAGCTCTGAAAAAACCTGCAGTCAATGATAAGAAGAAGGAGAAGAAAAACCCAAAGGCCGCAAAATCCGAGGAATCCCAATTTTCTGGAAGAATGGAAATGCCTGCGGTCATGAAACACGTCAAGCAAGAGCAAATCGAAGAGCTTGTGCCTTCATATTCCATTGTCGAGCCTTCAACCATCGCAACCAGACGCCGTGACTCCATGGCCAGCGAATATGGTCTTAGATTTGATTCGTTTGACCTTAACTTCCCTGAGACGACCCCAAACAAGAAGAGAATGGGTAGCTTCTTGGAGTTGTTTGACGAGCCAAAAGCCGCGCCAGAAGCTGACTTTTTCGAGCAATGCCAAATCGCGAAGCGAATTACTGATAACGATGAGCTGAAAGAAAAAGCTAACCATAGAATTTTAAGCTTTTTGGAATTCGATTTCTTCGCAGAGGCGAAGGATAAGGACGATGGACGTAGAAAAAGCTTTTTATCTATTGATAATGGCCTTGGACTTTTCAGCGAATATCATAGCAATCGAAGCTCGGAAAGGGATACGAAGGACAGCTCATTTGGAGAAGAGATGAGCCATCTTCCTAATCACCGGCCTAGAGTGAGCAGCAATTTTGAAGATTTTCTTCAGCTAGGAGTCACGAGAAAATCGAGACATTCCTCATTTTTGTCGCAGCTGGATGGCGAGCGTCTTATCTAAATTGTAGCGGGTTCAGCTATTTTATCAAATATTTGTAATTAAGGTTGCGAAACGTTAAATAGATTTTTTATATCTTTTTACAGAGATCGAGCTTGTTGTCCCCTGGAGTGTTGCTATGAGGAGGGTATAGCAAACGCAATCTCTGGCGGTATTCAGTTTGGACTGAATTGAGTAAAGAATGTTAATGCTTGACATTTCTTGCGATTTATTTTGTAAAGTTTGGATTTCATATTCAACTTGCTGATTTTAACAAAACATTGTTAATTTAAATTTCAAGTTTTTTTTTTGAGGATTAGTTATGAAAATTAAGAGAGAGAGTGTATTTGCCTGCACTTTCTGCTAACTAAGGAAAGGTTGGTCCAACTTTGAAAAGTATGATGCTTGATGGTTTGTTTCCTTTGTGAGGGAAATGGTTTATTCAAAATTTTTAATTGAATTAACCCGGCCAATTTGAATTTGCATTTGAACCAAATCAATCTCAAGAAAGCGATTGATGGATTGTAAAAAGAAAAGCACAAATTTCTGAAATCTAGTGCCGAGAAGGCCAGCAGCATTCCTATGACTAGTGAGTTTCTTTGATTTGTTGGGTACACAAGAGTTTCTTTTAACTTAAGCTTTATGAAAACAATAATTCTCTTAATCATGGATAAAGAATTCATCATACAGTCTAGTATCATTCAAGGACCAGAATGCCAAGAATCCTTTAGTATTGTCCATGCGTTGGAGTCAGCAACCAGAGTTTAATTGACAAAGCTTGCCTGAAATCTCTCTTGCAATATCTGAAATATGTTTCGAGTATTCAAAATCACATCGCCTGAAGAAATATTAGCTCTTTCTTGGCCTTTTTGTATCAAAATGGCTTTCAGACAAGGCGAGTTACAGGGGAAAATTAGTTAACAATCATATTGTTATTAGAAAATGCAGTATGTTTGGGAGAGTTCGTTCTTGTATTCATATACCATTAGATGATCCTTTTTTGAAGTTCACAAACTATCAGGATTAACAGGCATTTTTCGTGTTCAGAGAGAGAGACTGAAAGAAATATTGCAAAAAGTTTAAGGCAAATTCACTTTTTAACAAATGCTTTTTAATGTGCTCTCATATTTTAATTGGATTTTACGTCAAATTATCAATGCTAGAAGGTAGATAATTACCTCTCATAATCAACAGCATTTCTTTGGCCAATGAAAAATTCCAAACAAAATAATTTTTCCATCCCTTTAATTCTCAACAATTACAATTGCAATAGAAGAAAAAAAATTCTAATGAACCCAAATAAACTAAAACCAATGCATTCACTATAACGTAAGCTTAGCCAACAGAGCCTTGAGAAAAAAATGCTATTATCAGTAATTATTGCTCCTAAATAAACTAACCATATGATCAAAAAAAAGCGTAGCTATCGATTTGATGTCGTCCGAGGTGCTATCCATCATGAAAGGAAAGGCCCCATTGCTATCAATATATCCTGAACCCCGTCTTAAATCTAGCAATCTACTCAGTCGCTGCAGCAATCCCTTAATATTGCTTTCTAATTCCTACATATTGTAAACAATCCCAGAGAAAATCTAGCCTAAGAGCAGTAATATCAGCGCCATTTATCACCGTCGAGCTTCTGACAGTTCTGTCACCATATGGGACACCTGGAGTAATTCGCTTAAAAATGATCCACCAAAAAAGAATTCATTTCAGGAAGGATGAGATTAGATCTTATCCTCATGAGAGGGCAAGCGAATTATCCCGTAGGTATGTCCAATGGCTACAGGACTGAACTTAGCTTCGATAACAAACAATACGGACTGATTGCTGCAACTCTTGGTCTTTAATAGCTCATTAGGTGCGGGAACCTATTTATTGGGATGGGACAGCAAGAGCGACCCTTACTGTGTGGAGACCAGCTCTAGGTGTCGCAGGAGCTTCCGTAACTAACTTTCATCACCAAATTTGTAAGAATTATTTAGTTATTATAATTTTAGGTAGGATTCACCCTTATCTACGTTACAAAATCATCAGTGTACGGTATACTCAAATGCACTTCCGGAATAATGATCGAAAAAATTTTATTAAGTTAAATTTTTTTCCAAATACTTCTCAAAATTATTCTCGAGTCTCTTTAACGGGTTTTTTCTCGATTACAATTATCAAAAACCCAATTTCGAAGGTCTCAATCCCTTCTTCCAATGCTTTTCAGAATGCTTAGAGAAACCATCAAGAGTAGCTAAGGTTCTGTGGGAGGAAGCTTTCGATATTTCATATATGAATCCTCAAGCATCTTAAATTATTTTTTTTTTTGGAGTGAGTGCATTCACGTTTTTAGTCTTCCTTTTCCATTAAGAAATTGCTTTTTTCAAAGCTTCTGCTTCCAACTGAAGGTAGCTAACTGATTCTCAACCTGCTAGGATTTGGTCTCTATCATGACAGGTATGTATTGGTGAAATCTATTACGAGGTTAATATTTTTAATAGAAAACTCACGAATCAAAGGAATTATGTCCATATAAAATTAAGAGGCACCAACAAGCGACCTCTCTCCCCATTGAACGACTAACTAATGAATTTGATAGCTTCATAGAAAGGAGAGAATTTGAGAGCGCTTCTATATATAGTATTCAAAACGGAGAAGCTTCAATTTGTGAATAAAAAAGAAGGCTTCCTAAGAATTAATCCGTCAATTTGCCATCAGTGCGTATAATTTATTTTTAAGGAGCTAAGTCAAGATCATTATGTGAAGTTAGTTCTTGGAGAACTTGATCTCAAAGAACTATAGGCGCAGAGACACATCGAGATTTGGACACAATTTTATTGTCAGGGCTCTCACATCATTACTACCCTGTATTTGTTTTGAATTTTTTAAAAAAACAGAAATAGCTATAGTTCTTCTGAACAGCATTATTTTTCACTAGATAAGACAACTGTCTTGCTCATTTCCAATCAGGAGTTTAGTTCGAATAGCTTCTGTGCCAAGTTTCTCGAGCTTTAGTAAAGGAGAAGTTCAAATTCAATCGAATTTCTCCTTTCCCGAATTAAAGCCAACTATAACTTAAATGAGCATGCATATTGATGGGAGAAATATTCTATGCCTAGATTTCAAGTCATCCATGCCCAAAAATGAAGTTGAGCTGGATAGTTTCAACAAAGAAATACGATGCTCTACTAATATTTGTTTTCAGACAGCAATCGCTGTCTTAGATGTAGAGTATTCAATACTAGAGTTGACTAGTAAATTAATATTAGTATAAGATTAGAGTAGTTCCACCTTTCTAAATAGATACTTGGAGTCTGACTAAATATTAAATATGAGATTTTATTAAAATAGAAATTACTATGGATTAGCCTTCTTAATTGTGTTATTATTTAACAATCACTGCATTAATCTCATCTATACAGATTTTGCCCTCTATCTTCTTACGGCATATCTCAACAAATAAATATAGCAGAATTGAAATTTTTCTTCGAATCATCAAATTTACTCCTAAATTATTCTTTTTAAGCAATCTCAAAGTTAACCCCACACACACAATTCATTATTTCGTTATTCACATAAACATACACAACTACTCAGAAATCCATTTGCGTGTTACCAACACTACCTTTTACATTCTTTCACAGACTGAACAAATAACCGAGAAAGTTTTCGGAAAAACTCCTCTTCATTTTACGACTCTTTTTGAAGATTACCCCAAATTTACCTTTTCAGGAATCTCAATACCAGATTTGAATTTTATTTTTCAAAATTTATATTAATTATAAGGTGAAACCTAAACAAAGAGATATGCCTGCGTTATTTTTCTTATCCTAACTAGCTCGCATCTCTCTTCTTAACTCCTACAACTTCTAATTACTTCGCAAGAGATTATTGATAATTATATGAATGAATGTTCCTGTTTCATACCACACAGCGCAATGAGTGTTGAAAGTAAATAAACAAAATGAACGTGAATCTTATATCAAGTAATGTATTAATTACTCTTACCTTTTGTCCCCGTTTAACACGCGGTTAAACAGTACTTTGCACACTCATATTGCTATTTGTATATGAATTTATATCTTTGTGATTCTGTGTATATTGGCCGCTCATATTTAGGTATTGGGCTTGCATATTCATATTATTTGGAGCCATCTGGCGCGTCGGGCTTGATATAAAAAACTCGCCGTTAAAATTCTGTTTCACTTTAACACTGTTTATTTGCTCGTTGTTTTCTGAACCACGTTTCGTTGGACTGAAAAATACATGTGAATTATCTCGTTTATCAAGCAGACTATATGGCTCCTGGTAATACTCATAGCTCCCAAGGGCGCGACCTAAACATTATGTATTTTTCCTCTTCATGACACAAATAAAAGAAAAATTTACTTTCTGTTATCGTTGGAAAGTAGTACATGCCTGTTTCTTTTTCTGCGTATGAGTAATAGCCTCGGTAAAAATTCAAGTATTTTTTCGTGTGATTAAAATAAGTGAAGTGATTGTAATTCGGCTTTTTATTCTCCAGGACATTCTGAGCAACCAGATAGTCATAAATGCTTCTGTTAATCTCATAAAATTCATCCACATCGTGATCTCTTGTATTTTCATATTGATTGCTCCATACCACAGTCGGTGATTCTGTTTTGCTCTCATTGGTTTTATTGTTTGAGGTGGTTGCTTCTGGTGAGCTGTTCATGAAGATTTCAGCAGCTTCCATCTTTGTTTCTTCCTGCTTTTCTGAGGATTTAGTCGAAGGAGTTGAGGTCTGGAAAACTATCGCTTTTGATTTCTTAGTGCCATCACTGATTTGTTGGTCAAGGGGTGGAAACTCCGGATCAAATTCCTGCTATATAGACTTTAAGAGAGTTATTTCAGTGGGCAAGAATACTTCAATGTCAACATCAGTGAGCTTCGAGCGAGTGCTTTCACTTCTCTCAATAGATTCTGGAAGCGTTGATTCTCTAGAATCTCGTTTTAGCGTAGTGACTTCGTCCCAGGTGGAAGCTCCTTGCGAGTGCTGGTCATAGGAATTTGCTTGGCTTGTGGAACTATCTGTTTGCTTGGACAATGCAATCTCGTTGGTTTCAACAGTATTTTTTGACTGGTTAGTATTTTCGGCTTCTTCTGTAATAGAAAATAATTAGGTAAGTAAATGCTTGCTATGCCAAAGAGATTTTAACAATTATATAGATAACAGGTGACTCGAGGTGATGGATCAAAGTTACTTTCTTGATTCCCGCTTTGTGACTCAGCTTCAGAGACGGCTTTATTTTCTTTTTCTTTTTGATCATATAGATGAACTTTTTCTGCGATAATCGTAGCACTTGGAAACACTCCATTCACTTTTTTTTCTTTTGCGGCTTGGACAATACGGTCGATCTTCTCACGGATCGTATTCGCTGCGATTTTCTGCTGCTCGTAAAAGAGATTTTTATTGTTTGATGAATCATCCTTGAAATTATTTCATTATATCCATTCACACTCTATTATATCGCTAAGCATACCTTTAAAAAGGTTTCAGGTCCCTTCCTGATCGAGTGAAGATATAAACAATCTTTATTCGTGCATGACTGACTTTTCAGGTAAACCGTGCAGTATCTAGCAGTCGAAATATGATAGCACACCACATCTATGAACAAGTTACTTGGTAGTTCCAAATGAAGCTCTCAGGATTCTGTCGTGGATATTGAATTGATCGATCGCCTGAAGAGCCACAAAGCTGCGTTAAAAAATAAAGGGAAAGTTAATCCGCTACCAATAGAGCTGTAGACGCTTCGTTTTCGTTTGAGAAAGTGACATAAGCGCTGTAGCACGGTCCATTTGTGCCAGCGGAGTTATAAATGTTGTGTTTGTTGATCATCACTTTTTCTACTTTTCCATATTGTCCAAAATACTCAGGTTTTGCTAGCATCTTTTCAACAAAAAACATGTTAACGCGTGTCACATTCGCTGTTTACTTTCTCATTTGCTAATTCAGGAGACAGACCGATCACGTAGACAAGATTCTTCTGAATGACCCTCAATTTCGTCAAATCACTTCCTTTATAAAGCTCGGTTAACAGCGTTTCATCTCCTTTTTTCTACAATTGATTAAGAACCTAGCATTTGACCTAAAGATTACTTTCCCAACCGTGTGGATAATTGTCGCGGGTTTAATGTCGCTCTTTTTAGCTTTGCTTTTATCATCGATTTTTGCGTTTCTGCAATCAAAAGAGTCATTTGAGTTTCCGACGCAAGAGCTTACTCTTCGCGCTTCCCATTAGCCGGAAAGAAGGTTTTATCTGCGCGATAGACCGTTTTGCAACCTGGGCAGACAGCTTTCTTTGCTTTTATGTCTTTAAAGCATTGCATACAGACCTAGTTCCGTAAGAGTTACCCCAGGGAATATGTGATTGCGCTACCTGGAAGTCACATGGACAAGGATAGAACTCTCGTTCAGCAGGATCGAGATCAGAGCAGCATAATTGGCATTCTAAGCGGATATTGTTTGGAAAAAATTGCAGTGGGATTACTTTTCCTTTGGGTTCTGCTGTTAGAGGCTTTGGATTTGGAAATGGACATCGTGGTCGTCTGGTTGTGATAGGATGAGGACGAGGAAGAAGAAGAAATTGATTACTCAAACGAAGTATCACAATTTAAATTGGTAAGGCTACTAAATAACCCCTTTAATTCAGATCTAAATTTGAGGCTGATTCCTTCTTTGATTTTGAATTTGATATTAATCACGAACGCAATTGGCTGAGACAGTAAAACCGTTTGATGTAACCTTCAAGAAATTCGATTAGTTAACGAACTCAATTGGTTCAATTTAAAAGAGAAATAACCGGCAAAGACCACCTCATGGACTCTTTTTCCGAGGTACATCATATTTAAGAAGATTTTAATTAGAATTTAAGTTGCGAACTTTTTTTATTATCTGCGAAACTCTTCGTTCCGCGAGCAATTCTTAAAATAAAATCTGTGAATTTCTAAGATGAGCCTCTAAACTCATAGAAAATAGCCCGAACACCTTAAAAGAGCCTCCATGAAGGCGAGTATAGCTTTCATTCACAATTTTGGACATATAGTGCACTTGATATTGGAAGAATTTATCATATTATTCATAAGATGATCTTAAGACGAGGTTTTCGGACTGAAACAACCGAGGAACAAAGAATTTCTTTATTAAATGCTTAATTAGAGCCGAAAATATACACATAGCTCCTATTCTAAATTTAATAATAATCATATTAAAGCATATAATAATCACGTAGCCACGGTCACTAGCTTAGTGATATAAATGAGTACTATTCCAATCACTAACTTTCAATAGTCTGGTTCTTAGAAAATTTTCAAATTGCTCCGTTAGCAAACATGATAATGTCTTTTCTTGTTAAGCTAACTTTTTCAGATCATTAACAAAGGAGGTCTCAACTCCTTCCATCATAGAGTTATTCGCAGAGGCAGTGCTGCTTATGTTTACCAGTCTGCCATACGCTTCTGGAGAGTTCGCTCCTTTAGAAATTTCTGGTTTTTTCATCGGGGTGTATGCATCAGCCGATTGATCATTGAGCGGAGTTTCATCAAGAAACTCTTCCACCTTGAGATTTTTCTTTTTGGATTGCTTTGAGCGGATGTCTGCTCCAAGAATTTTTTCAATTTCTTCTAGTCTCTTTTGTTCCTCTCGCTTGTATCTTCCGAAGTCGTAATGCAATTCAAGCCATCGCATGTGGTCACCGAATTTGAGCATGTAATTATATTTCTTCACACCTCTTATCCTGTTGATTTCTTCCAATCGCTTAGCAATTCCTGCATTTTCAGCAGCGCCTTTGGCTCCAGTATATATCCAAGCGCTGCCAATCAACAGAGTAGAGAAAATAAACACAGAAGCAACCACCTTTTTGCCGGTTTCGACGCTAGGAATTGAGGTTTCCTGACCACCGTAGGAGAGGACGAGTGTTACCAGCGTTACCAACATCACAACGATGGTAACAAAGAAGAAAACAAAGATTCTCCAACGTTTTCGTTCCTTTTCTTTCTTTCGATTCACAAGTTGAGTGAGTTCTGACAGGATTTTCATGAGTTTCTCTTTGGGAAGATTTTTTCCAAGGATTTCTTCAGGGTACTCTGTGAGCATATACTGTGCTTTAATGAAAGGGATAATCAGGCGTTCAACATTGGATTGGACACGGAGGCCAGGGATTTTCCTGTGGATCACTTTTGATTGATCTATTTTAACGTCGAGGGACATTGCTGGTTGATTTGTTATAGTTGAGTATTTGCGACTGAGTTATATCCAAAGATTAAAAATTCATAATGTAGGCATGCAGGCTTTTTTCAAATTCATTTTCAAAAAAAAAAGAGAGAAAAATTTGCTCTAAAGGAAACAGATCGCAACGTGAATTGAATGGAAGATCAGATGAGAATGAAAGACGATAATTAAATCATTGAAATATCAATTAGAAGGGCTGATTTATTGAATTAAACCGATACATTGAATATTCAGAAAAATACAATTTTTGTTTAGAAAATAAACGACAATGTTGTTACAATGGATTGGGTTATTATCAGTGCTTATATATCTAACAAAGTGGTGTGGTATGTTCATATATAAAGCGAATAGTATTCTCCTCGCTCGTCCATTGTGGATAAATATTCTTGATCAGGCCAATTTGACACATGAACAACGAGAAATTTTGATGTGGATATAGGAAAATTATCAGAATATCCAAGATTCGGGATTTATATACAACTTGAATTTGAACAAATCTAAATGGGATAATCGATATTTCTATGGTCAGTGCAATATTTTTCAAAGACTATTTTTCATATAACAAATAAGAAAGAGATAAATTTGACCGTTCGTTGATGAAAAATGAATCCGAATGTCTTCATTCGATGGTGTTGAATTAATAACATTATTTCTCTGTATCCCATCCTTTAATCAGAAGCTCGATGCAATTTGCAAATTGTGCTCTCCTAATGGCAAGAATGTTACAAAGAATCCACTACAGTCGGAAATCAGCACAGCCACTTCTCATACACCTGGTATGATATCTCATTGAATTTTATGACTTGAATTGCACGTTTTAGTTTTAATAATTTATTTCGAATCAGTATGCTATGACCGGACAAACTGATTTTGCAATAATCTTTTCGAATAAGATATATCAGTACCATGGGAGCCTGTGCAAGCAGAAATTTCAAGAAAAATGCAGCCAAAACGACTCAAAGCGATAACTCTCAATCAGCGAAGAACCCGAAACTCACCAGAATCCGCAGCAAAACCATTTTGAAAAAAGTCTTTCGCCAGCTAGAACACCAATCACTGCGCATAACTACGAAACTGCGTCTTAATTACTCCGGCATCCCAAATATCAACCACAAAGGAGGTAACGACGACCAAAATTCTGCGAGTTCAGCTACTACCGGACTCATCGGCTTTACAAACCAAGGAAATAACTGCTTTATGAATTCAGCGCTCCAATGCCTTTTTAATATTCCACCTCTAGCTGACTATTTTCTTAACGACCTATACGTCGACGAAATCAATCTAGACAACCCTGGAAGCTCTAGAGGCGCAATAACTCTCTCATTTGCCCATCTTCTCAAGCAATATTGGACTCGCAGTGACCTTTCAGAAATAAACCCTAAAGAATTATCAGGTGTAATCTTGCGTTTCGGACCGCAGTTTAGTAAGGGCACACAGCAGGATTCCCACGAATTTCTCGTCTTTCTTCTGGATAAACTGCATGAAGATTTGAATCGCGTAAAGGAAAAACTCAAAATCGAAGAGAAAGATTATACAGGTGATCATTTCGAGGAATACGCGTCAGAATCGTGGAGAAACTATCTTTCCTTAAATAAATCCGTTATTGTCGATCTTTTCCAAGGACAGTCAAAGAGCACCTTGAAATGTATGGCCTGTGGCCATAAATCTCATAAATTCGAGCCTTTTATGTATCTAAGTCTGCCTATTCCAGGCAATGATGATGAGCAGCATCAGGTATCACTGATAGAGTGCATGAAAGAGTATAGCAAGGAAGAGAGGTTGAAATTTGGAGAAAGATGGTCATGCCCGCAGTGCAGGAAATTAACTGAGGGCACCAAGAAGCTCGAGATATGGAAACTTCCAAACATACTTCTCGTGCATCTCAAGCGTTTTCAATTTTGCAAACAATTTAATGGGAAAAAGATTTGTAGGCTTGTGGATTTTCCGATAGTTGATTTAGATTTATCTCCAATTGTTCAGGGATACCAGCGAGACAAGCCTATCTATGATTTGCTCGCTGTCTCGAACCATCAAGGAGAACTTTCAAGTGGGCATTGCTTTACTTTTGCAAAGAATAGAGAGGATCAGGCGTGGTACTCATTCAATGACAGTGAGGTGGTGAAATTGAAAAAGGAGAACATAGTCTCTTCGTCAGGATATGTGCTGTTTTTCTGCAAGACTTCGACGGATAAATTTAGAAGGCAGTCCCTGACGATACCTGAAGCTTGGCCACATCCTGTGAGAGAGAGCCGCCTGAGTCTAATGAGGAGTAGCACTATGAGCAGCCTACTGGATCAGAAAAATGAGAGCAAGCCTGAGCAGAATTCAATTGCAGGGAGAAAGGAATATGTGTATATTCCGAGTTATCCACCAAGGAGGGGCGCCATGCAGCAAGAATTTAGGGTAATGGAGGTACAAGTGAAACCTTCAACACAAAGCCAAGCGTCGAGGTCAACACAAAGTCAAACGCCAAGATTGGTAACTCCAATGAAGAGTAGTTGTACCAATGAAGCGGTAGTACATGAGGTACATGAATCTGGCTGCAAAACATCAAACCACAGAAATCGTGTTCTCGTAAAGAATTATTCATTGAAGATGCAGAAAAGACAACATATTGAAATAAGCAAACTTGCTTACAATACGCCGTATAACGACAAATTAGGACTATAATTCAGAAATGAATGAATAGAGGCTATGTGCAATTTTTTTGGTCTTCTCAGCAGGTGTTTTGTATTCAGAAGTAGCTCCGAGCTTCTGATAATTCCATCAATCATTAACGGTGTAAGGTTTTTTTTTCTTCGAAAAGGCATTGCATAATTCAGGAAGTTTGATTCGATATCATGTTGATTAATGATAAATACAGCTCGTTTGATCTATCAATCTTCTTTCAATATTAAATATTAATGTGATATACTTCAAGTCAGACTAGCTTTAATCTGTTCTGGAATGAAGTCGATATTCCTTTGAGACCTAGATGTTGCTCTGGTCAACAGATATTAAAACTGCTTAATAGCAACTCTATAAGTCTCTTCTCTTTCCTCTTTTTGATAAATCACTTTCGAACCAAAATCCTAACTTAATTCTTTCTGACTCAACGATCAATAAATTTAATTATCGCATAAAGTAAATCGAATAATATCATGGCACGAATTTCTCCAGAGCGAAATTTCAAAATCGTTTGTGAGGATGAAGAAGGAAATCCCTTGAATATGAAATTCATTGAAGGAGTTGAAACCGAAGAAGCTGAAGAAGCAATTCGCGATGCGATCGAAAATTTAGCTTATAAATTTCAAAAAGAATATGATATCGTTGATGATATGATCAACTGCCGCTCAATAAGTCCCGCAAAAGGGTCTCTCCTCAAGAGCGGGTCAATCTACCTCGCTACAAAAGAAAATATTGAAAGTTCGGTGTCAAAATCAAGAATTTATGAAAGCCCTCAAAGACTGAAGTCTCAGCAAAAGGTCCATTCAAGACCGGAAGGTTCCATGCTAAAATTTACGAAAGGGGTATCAGAAGCGGCGCTTGAAAAGCTCGACAAATCTTTTATCACTGACAGAAGTGTGATAAAGCTCACTGATGAATCGATTGTTCGTACGCAAATTAACATGTTGACAGACGGGAGGAGTTCTCGCAACGTGATGTATGATAGACATAGGTTAGTGAGATCAAAACTCGAGCAAATTTATACAAATTCTGTGATTCATGCTCGAAATATCCGCCTAGAGAGCAACAAACCGAATAACATCAGTCTCGAATAAACCTTGTAGAGCTTTAGCTACACCCGCTAGAAAAATCTAGCCTTGCTGCTGTTTTTATGTGTAATATTTTTGTTCTGAGCCAACACACTGTGATTATGGCAAAAGATTCCCACGCATGCCTATCTATATCTATAAAGAATTAAGCTCGCTTCAATATTCATTTTTTCCCATCGATTCCGGTTCGTTTTGGAATTTTCTTCCAGTTGGTTTTTTTTTTCTTCAAAATACACCCAATACTTCAACGGTTGCCTTTTCACGGAATAATCAATCTAATCTTACACTCGCCTCAAACAAAAATTAAATCGAATTTACTTTAAATTTACTACTTTGATGAAAGCTAAGGAGAGTCCCTCTGACGACTCAACTAGTCTCTGGAGCCCTCTAAATGAGAAAATCATCGCTCCGGTTGTCCTCCCTGAGAATCTAAAAAAGAAAACCTTAAAGGATCTTGCTGTAAAAATTGGAGGAACCTACACTGCCCGTGCGATGGCCCAACTCGATTCTCCGCTCGGCGAGTTCATTTCTCAAATTGAAACCGATGAGAGGCTCGGATTACGCAAAGGAGAGATCGAAGACAGGATGGCTGCGTTTGGACATAACCAGATTTGTGAGCCGAAACCTACGAATTTTTTGTATGAATGGTTTAAATGCTGCGGAGACCGCAAAAATGCAGAATATTCTGATATCGTCAGGGAATATTTACCCACTGAATGCGAGGTGATTCGTGAAGGCGAGCAGCTGAAACTAAGCTTAAAGGCTATAGTGAAAGGAGATTTGATAATCTTAAAAGCAGGGCAATACGCCCCTGCTGATATAAGACTTGTCGAGGCAAACGATTTAACGGTGGATAATTACCTCTTCACTGGAGTCCATGACGAGCTACCGCGATCCACAGAGAGCAACTACCCAAATTCGGTGCTAGATTATGGAAATTGCGTGTTGATGGGAGCGAAAATTATCAAAGGAAACGCGAGAGGGATAGTTTATGAAACAGGGTTCAAATCGGCTTTAGGAACCATGGTTAGAACGACTCCTTAATCAAACATTATCATTTTTTTTCAATCTCACTTCGATAAAAGAGTATTCATAGCAATTTTTTTAATGGTAAACCAATCCAAAGAGTTCACATATGTTTTTATTTCTTCTTTCAAACGAATGTTTTGAGGAAATGGCTTAATATCGTATTTTGATTATTATACAAGGCCTGTAGAGAGGTTATTTGATCCATACGATTCCGGATGATTGATTAAAATTCTCCAGAAATAACGACATTGCATACGAAAGAAGTTGAGAACAATAAATAATGCCTAATAAAGAGAAAGAGTAATTTAAGGGCGTCTCGGTTTTAGAAATTTGAAAAATCGAAAAGTTTTTTGCAATTAATATATAATTAATTCATAACTGAATCGAAAATGGACAAAAGACCTATAGGCTACATCCCAGGCAAAGGAAACGTATGACTTCTCACTTTCTCTCTTGTATTGACACGTATTTTTTTGAAGCCACTTGACAAGAAGCCTCCAAAGAACCCAAAGTTCTCTCATGTTCAAAAAACTTTGGACACAGGCATGACAGTTAACAATATTGAAGTCATAAGTAAAGTAGTTGACTCCTCACAGGCTTACTAATAAAATACAAGGTGATAAGACAATTGCAAAGCGAAGAGGAGAGATTTTCAGACGGATAAAAACGAAAACACTCGCGAATTTGCTTCGGGAAGAGAAAAATACTGAAAGTGTTTACAATATCAACGCTGGAGACGGCTACCCGGACAATATGCAAGATAACCAGTCCATTTACAGTCTTCAGAGCCACAAAACTCAGATTACGCAGGTTTCAGCCGTGACATACAATACTGAGCAGCTCGGAGTTACTGTAATTTTCAATAGCTTCGTGCAAAGCGCTTACTTTTGCATTTAGTCAGATGCAGACATCCTATTGCTTGATCTTAGAGAGCCTGAAGATTACGAAATGTTCCATATTAAAGAAGGTATCAATAATCGATATTAGCCTTGTGCTAACTTTCTGACCAGCGATAAACTTCCCGGCACCGAATATTCCCCGTGAGAAATGGCTTCCAGAATTCTACCGCTTTGTAAGCATTCTTCGTTTATGAGCCAATCAAGATTTACCCTCTTCTATCTTAGAAAAACAAAGAAGGAAAAATCATCGTCATTTACCATTTGGATGAGCGACTTTCCATTCCTTACGCCACAATAATGAGCGAAAAAGGCTTTGAAAATGTCTACTTGCTATCAGGAGGTAATACTTCGCTCTGGAACTTAATTTATTGATGAATTTTCATCCTAGGTATTGAAGCTTTCCTCGAAGACTTTGCTTCACTGGTAGAAGGAAAGAAAGTGCCAACCATCGAAAAGAAATCAGGTAAATTTATGAGTTATTGATTGTGTGCTATATCATGCATGTAGAGGAGAAGAAGATTTCGAAGAGAAGTAATTACAAGGAAGTGAGAGAAACCGGAGACTTTAAGATTGACGAAAAATACTATCCTGATAACAGCGAGGCGCAATCAAATATGGATACGAGGTCCAATATAACTGCTAGGTCGCTGCGCGATAAAAAATCGACTATGGATGAGAAATCAGTGATGGGAAAGAGCAATAGCGTTATCACCTCGGCTTCGAAACCAAAAAGAAGCAACTCTCAATTGGGTAGCAGGATTAAAGAAAAGAGCGTGATCGGAGGGGCTAAATGGATGCCTTAAATGTATTTATTTCCGTCGTTCGCCCCTAAGCTCGGCCTTAGGGGATTGCACATGCCATTTAATTTTTAAACTCTCTTAGAACACGCTACATTGAAAATTCTGTTGTTTACTTTTTTCTTCAAGTTCACTAGCCTTTTGACTAATAATGCGAATACCGTATATCTTATGAGGAAAGTAATACCATAGCAGTTTTGTAAGCAAATAGTTCAGAAATTCAAGGGATTTACCTTTGGATGTTCATCATTGCAAATGAGGAGGCATGATAAATTCCTTTGTATGACCGAGTTAAGAATTCTTAATCCTTACCAGGCTGTTTCAAAAAATTTTCATGCATAAGTTTAATAAGTCAAATAAAACTTTCCCAGGCTCAACTTGCTAATGGAATCGCATTGGGATAGTAAAAAGCCTTTTTTCTTTGAATCACTGAGCAAATTTAGATTCGCCGAGCTTTAACAGAAGCGTGAACGGCTATCGCGATAGAGGAATCAGAGACTATTCCAGCGAGAGGATTCCTCAGGGGAACATTAAGCAATATCCACATGATCCAAACTACCAGTATGATAATAGAAGAGTGCAGAAAGAGGCGGAGAGAGAATATTATAATCAAAAGCAGAAGATCCTTGACAGAATTGGTCGTGGCGCGGTTCCAGATGTAAATTAATTAGTTCAATTTTCTGGTTTTAGCAAAAAATCCTTTTCAATTATCATCTTCATCGAGTCGCTAAACCTTCGCTTTATAGTTCCAGTATGAGGGGTCTCGCCCAGGGAGCAGCCAAAGATATCCTCAAGCAGAGGATAGCATGTATACGTCTCGTAGAGGGCCGTTTACCGAGCAACGATCACTGTCTCAACCGAGATTGCCGCCATTAAACAGAAGCGTAGTTGGTCCTTTGAACCAGACAAATCATAATGAATCTTACGTGCTATACGATCCACTTTCTCAAAGCGTGACTTTTCCTGCGAAAGAGTTGTCAGCTATCCTCAATGCAAATCGTATGAATAAGCTACAACCACAACCGCAGCCAAAACCTAAACCCAAAGCGAGCGGTAAGGACTATGATTTGAGGCTGACGTTGGAAAGACAGAGAATGATGATGGAGACGATCATTGAGAAAATTGAGAAAGCGAAAACTGAGCAAGCCATGCCGGTAGTGGTAGCCCCGACACGCTCGGAAAAAAAGAGCGGCACAAGCCAGCCAGTGATCGTAGGACCTCATATATTACCGCAGCAACCGGTTCGAGAGTCAAAAGAGAAGGATTTTGAGCAAAAAGTGAGAGATCTAGAGAGGAAAATGGAAATGAAACAGTTAATCATGCGGCAGCAAGAGCAGATCGAAAGAATGAATATGATGCAAATGATGATGATGGGTGGCTATCCACCGATGGATCCGGAGTATGGGTATTATGGGTCTCCTCAGAAGATGAGAATGCCTCCACAACGCCGCAAGCCGAGGAAGAAAATTAAATATTACGACCCTGAAGAAGATTTTGATGATGAAGAAGAGGAGGAAGATGAAGAGGAAGACGAAGAGGAGGAAGAGGAAATAAGACCTAGAAGGAGAAAGCCTGCAAAGAAAGGAAAGAAGAAAAAGAAGACAAGAGCACCAGTTGATGATGAAGAAGAGGAAGAGGAAGAAGAAGAGGAAGAGGAAGAAGAGGAGGTTGTACCAAAAAAGAAAACATCAAAGAAGAGTACAAAGAAAAGCACGAAGAAAGGGACGAAGAAGGGAACAAAGGGAAAGGGAAAAACAGAAAATGAAGAACCAGAAGATGGGGAAGAACCTGAAGACGAAGAGAAAGAACCCGATGATGATGAGAAAAAACCAAAGGGTGAGGTAACTCCTGGAGATGAGAAAAAACCAGAAGGTGAGAACAAACCAGAGGGTGAAAACAAGCCAGAGAGTGAAAATAAGCCAGAAGACGACCCTGCAGTTCAGAATCCTGGGGAGCAACCCCAGCAGCAGGACCCTGAAGGTATCAAACCCGATGAAACTAAGCCAGAAGATCAACCCAAAGAAGAGGTGCCACCTGAAAAGATTCATCAAATTCAAAAAATGTAAATTCATAGTTATTTCCTCAGCTCAGTTTACGAACCCCATTAGCGAAAAAAAGGCGAGGCTAAGATTGATCTTGTGGGCGATGGCTTTTCCTGCGATTTGTGAAGAGTATTCGGTCAGTGTTATCAGAAAATTACTGGAAGAAATCACCCTGGGAATATATAATACAATGCCCGAGGCTCACAAAGTAAGTCTGCTTTGCTGATGCAATTAACTCGAATTAATATATCTCTAGCAAATCCGCGAGAAACTGAAGGTCGTCCTGCGTCCCATATTAACTGAGGTACCTTATACATTTGGTCATTACGGAAGATAGCTAACAAATTTTTGTAGTTTAATACGGATAAGGATATTCTCTATGCAGTCACCAAGACGAAAAAGGCTACAAAGAAGCAAACTGATGATTTATTAGCCTTGATTGCAGTAATTGATTTACAAATTTATTGAATACCTATTCAATTTATCAAAGAAACGAACAACGGGAATATTGCAAAAGGTAGCTGGAATATCAAATATGGATTGGCTCGGAGAACTGCCGGTGATGTATCTCGGTAAAAAATGAACCCTCAATTCGATTTTAGTTCTGACTATTCACGCACTAGCTAACATTTCTATGGATAAGACTGTGCTCCCTAACGGTGTTGTTTCCAATTTTGAGTTAAGGAGACTTCGGTTCAGTCCGAAATTCTGGAAATTATTGTAAGATTTTCTTCAATATTGCATGCTAATTCTTTAATTTTCTTAGGATGTATGGAAACACTGGAAAAGTTCAGTCGCAGATGATCATTGGAATGACCATATTTGTCAGGATAGTCATTTTCGAGATAATCTTGGCCGCAAGACAAATCTACGCTGACGTGTATGGAAAAGTCAACACGGTTCGTGCGACGATAATAGATGAGTAATCGACTTTTCCTCAGAGGAAATCGGACTAATGTGTGTTAGAAATTTGAAACTCATTGCTTCTGTGCTATACAACTGCTGTCTACACTATTTCCCCTATGCCTTGGCTCTCGCCGCTGAAGCTGACCAGAATCAAACACTGTACGAGCCAGCAAAAAATAACTTCATGGGTAATTCAGTCTTTATTCAAGTATGCGTGATAATAATTTTTCCCCTCGACTTGTAGATCTTAAGATAGACACTGTATTCGATGCGAATGATTTGATACAAGGACTTTATACTCTTCCAGATCTAAAGGAGCGATTGAATGCAGATTTTGAGTGAGTGATATCTTTACACCTTATTTAATAATCATGACTTTGCTAGCTACCTGCCACTTTTTAAGGAGTTTGATCAATGGATCCAAACAATTTATTTTGTCGTTTCTAACCTGTGGAAACAGAGGCTGCAATATGTTCGCAGCATAAAAGAGCCCACTAAGGTCGAGGAGTTTACTAAAATAAAAGAAGATCCTCTTCATAAAAATATTGCAACCAGAGCCATGGATCGGCCGCTTATACTTTAAACTAAATTTTAAAGTCAGCTTTATTAAACAAAATCAGCCCTTTGTTTTTTCAAGCTCAACGATTTTGTACTAATCTATTCATTTTCTCTTGCTAGCGACTGCTAAGTAAAATAAGTTTATCTCCTTCTTTTTCTGGGAGGCATGTAAAACAATTCATTATTATACTCATTCATTTTGCTTCGGCCTTATATTTTGAAAAAAGTTGCAAATCGAATGTAACTGAGGAAATTTGGGGTTGATATAGATAAGAAAAAACATTTATGGTTACTTTGAAATTATTACTACACACAAAATGTCAATAAGCTAGTATTACAGGTACATTGATGTAGAAACTAATTACAATTCAAAAGCTGTTGCTTAGAAATAAGAACAAAAATAAAGACATCATATACTCAATTACTCATCTACTCGATTATACATAAAAACGAAGAGTGATGAATAGTCATCAAGGGATAGAGCTTCCACATTAAGTACCCTTCTTTTTAAAATAACTACAGCCAAATGCCTGATCTACATCATATCTGTCTGATTCATGATACGCCAAGCATCGCGTTATAAACTCTTTGGCTTCTTTCGAGATAGCAGGCTTTTCGGGAAACACAACTCGAAAAGAATTCAATAGGATGACCTGCTCTTTCAATATCTTTTCTTGACTCATATTGTGTCCAAAAGGCTTTTGTCCATATAGCATCTCGAAGAAAATTACTCCAATTGCCCAAACATCAACCTTAGAGCTTATGCTTGGAGCTTGCTCGCTTATAATAAAAGTTTCC
>ENA-UOTZ01000243-UOTZ01000243.1-compost-metagenome-genome-assembly--contig:-NODE-243-length-45917-cov-13.572513_pt1 | contig 45917 bp, 29 predicted proteins | sample MGYA00238144_ERZ746983 | MGnify/ENA primary metagenome ERZ746983 (study PRJEB28759, sample SAMN06268863) | compost metagenome | isolation source: single cell | place: USA: California, Emeryville, Joint...
TCAATCCAAACGAGAATGAGTTTAACCTTACGGAGGGAAGAGGAAAAACTCGAAGAAGCAGATAATATATCGTTCCTCGTGAAATTCGTCAGCATTTGCAGCATCATTATATTCATAGCGGTTGCCTTTCTTCAAACAAGATTCATGAAAGCGTTCTTTAAAAAGAAGAAGATTATTTAAATATGCTATTCAATAGCCAGTTTCCTGTTGATACATAAAAATCGATCTATTAAGGTTTTATCGTAAGGAACGATGAATCTTAGGTGCTTAATCTCAATGGACTTCTAACAAAAATTCTTCTCCTTTTATAATGAAATAATGGAATCAATCACGCTGAAATGCCGAGTTTGATACAAGTTGTCTTTATTTCTTGTTGCCAATACGTATGAATTATGCATTATTAACTGAGCAACTGGGAACTAATGCCCAGCACACTTGAATTTTTTGCGATAACATGTGAGTTTACAATATTTCTATGAAATTTCAAATTGTTCCGGCAATCTTGAAGAGGATAATCTGCTAAAACCATATAGATCATAGAATTATTATCACTTTATTCAATCCAGCTAGTTGGAATGTTCGCTTTGGAGAAGTTTACTGTCAATGCTTTCAGGTTGGCTATCAGCTCTTGTCCTGTTACTTAGGCTTCTGAAATGCAGCTTATTGGATGCTGTTGATGATTTACCGTTTCGTCTTTCTGCATTTTCTAGAATTTCCTTGTCAAGATCTTTCTCATCTTGGAATAACGTTATCTTAATACCAGATGCTTCATCAAAGCTTTGCTTGTATAAGCGGGCTTCATCCAAGGAAAATTTAGCCAGGATGACAATCGAAGGCAAAAATTCTGTCAGTATCATATATCCTGTGAAAATAGCTGCCCAAACATAATCTCCATTGACTATCGAATCTTGTCGAGTTTGCTTCAACGAGCTCGCTAAGCCGCATCTTCCCATCCGCAAAAAAGATAATATCGCAAAAGCAAGCGTGAACCTCTCTTTCATGCCGTCTGTGCAGCGTTTCTGTTGATCTTTCACCGTTCTTAACGCACCCATCAACATCAAGCAGCCAGTTATAAAGAAAAGCCCATTCGATACTGTCGAAATGCAAAGCAGTATGCGTGTAAGCGTCCATGCGTTAGATTCTTCTGGATTGATTACTTTTGAATCATCATCTTCCATAATCATTTCATGAGCGACAGTGATTCCCAAATAAATCAAATTGAAGAAACATAACAAAGCGCAAGTGATTTGAACAACACGTTTCTTATCATTATTGAGGCTAAGAGTGAGTATTGTAGAGATCCAAACCTGCGCGCAGAGCATCAGAGCAGTGTTGAGAAGTAATATCGAGGCGTAATCCAGGCTGGTTAATATGTAGAGAGGGAAATTCCAGTATCCTCCGACTTGGAAGAAGCCGTCTGAGAAGTATAAGAGGCGTAAGGTCAAGTAAGCGATAAGTGTGAGGCTGATGACTCTAATCATGAGGTTTCCTTTGCTTTTTTTGATGAATGTCGTTGTGATATTTCTCAGGGTAGGGAAGAGTAGCAGAAGGCACATGAGAAAGCACGCAAAGAAGGCGAGCTGAAGCGGATAAATGATGTCTTCACGCTCCATGCAGCGTGAATAATACGGAAACGTGCTTGGGTCATTGCATTTTGGTGTTTCGGTACTTATTGGCTGGACGGGGTTGTAGCTAGGCAGTGGTTTGACTGCCGTTGGGTAACTCATTTAGAAGAGGGCTATTATCAGAGTTTGAAGCGAGTCAATCGAAATTCACTGTAGGTGTGAGAATTAAAAATATTCCTTAGTCAAATTCCGACAAGATAACAGAAGTTCAGATATTCCTGAATCGTTAGCAATACGGATCTAGATCTGCTTTTAGATTGAGATCCAATCGACAAAGGAGATTTTGCCAATTGTAATCAATTTAGATAGATTGAGTCATTTATATGGCCAGTAGTCTTGAAAAGAATAAACATTCTCTTCAGATTTCAAATTTTGGAAATAACCTATTTGAAAAGTGTTTAAAGTATTAAGATCGAGAATGATTTCAGACACTTGATATTAAAACCACTGACAGCTTTTGTCTGTGCAACAAAAGAAAATAATGTGACTATTGGCTTCAAAGAAAACAATAGCAAATTCTAAGAGAACTTATTATACTACTACTCCTTAAAGTATAAGTTCAAATGCACTTTGCAAGCAGCATTTGTTGCCAAATAGCTGTTAACTAAGGGTTTTTCATCGTTGTTATAATATGTGAACGCATTGCAAATTTTAAAATTTCATTTCAATATAAATTCTCAGTATGATTGGAGGAAACGTCTATCTCGAACACATTCAAAACTTGCTAGCAACAGAAAAAGCTCATCTTGAAACAGTAGAATATTTCATTTCTAGAGGGAATTAAAATCAAATACCTAAAGCTCCTGAAAAAAGAAAAGCTAAAGCAAGAGAAACCAGTTGACCCAAAAATCGCTTACGAAAATCTTCTGAAAAGCACCGATCAAAAACTCGAAGAGTTCTACAGGAAGAAGGAAGAGAAGAACGGATACAGTAAATTGATATTTTTCAGCAGCAGCCATTTAACAACTAATACAGTCAAAAGCACACTATTATATGCAAACAAAATCAATAAAAACGAGATTGCCTATTTCTTGAACGTGAAAAATCCTCCTCCTCCTATCTTAATTGACATGGGTACTTTCAACATCTTCGTTATCGTAATTTTCTGATGCATAATAGCAACGATTGTCCTAAAAATACTTGGAATTGACATTGACTACGAAGTTTGGCCTCTATTTCAAGTAAACCTGAAAGGAAGCTAGCATTCACATGCTATAGGAAACTATCCAAGACATCACTGGTTTCAAAAAGAGACTTGCCAGTTATGAGATAGAAAATATCGACGAAAATTGCCACAAAATCATGCTTTCGATCAAAGAAAAATACAAAATATTAGACAGTATCAAAGAGATACTTAGCGACTTGAATAATATGGAATTGAATTGATGAATAGATGCAGCAACAGCATTTTTGAGCATTCCTCTTGAGGCGCATAACCTGATGCTCTGGATTTGCGCTGTGTTTCTCCATGAAGAAAAAAAAGTAGAAATCACTCAGCTGAAAAAAGAAATTGTGAAAGTACTGTACCACCAAGCTTTTTGGTTATTCATTTGTTTCTGACGCTCCAGCTTGAAGAGCAGAAAGCTTTTGCATATATGGAATGTTTTTATACCAAGGACGTAAGCCAAGAGAATGATATGGAAATTGATCGTTGCAAAAATAAAATCGCATATTTGACAGAGATCTTGGCCAAGGTGATTGTTCTCTACGTCAAAGTATCTGAAGGATATTTGACTTTAATATAGATACAAAAAGATCCAGCAGAATACAATAAAAAAGCCGGCCAAATGGAAACATTTGATTTTTTAAAAGACATGAATCAGACAAGCCAGAGTAGCGGAAGGAAACCAACAAAGGGAAGTTTCGCTTATCAAGAGAGTAAGAGAATTTTCACAAAAGATTATAAATTTGGATCGCTAGCTCAATATGGAGCTCATCTCGACTCTATCATGCCTGGGATTAAATCAGAACCTGAAGGAAGCTCAGAAGTTGAGGAATCCTCAGGTATTAAATCTTTTTTTTAACTGAATCTCAGTCGTTGATCTATCAAGTCGACCGGTCGAAAAAATCAAACGGTGGTCTGAACATCATTACGATTATGGGAGATAAGTCGAAGAAAAACGGAAGTGATGTAGAAAGTTCCAAAAAAAGTGGCCTTATGAAAAATGTTCATAATAAAAAAAGCAGAGCGCGACTTCGCGAAATGAATCCTTTAGAGTAAGCTTTTGCAATTCATAGTGTTAGCTAATTTAATTTATTCTCTTATCCGTAGCCAAGCGATCGATGTGAAGTCCAAGTGCTGTCTCTCTTGTTTATAAAGAATAACCTTTACGAATTATGAGTTCCATTGATGAATCAATCGATCACTTCTTACAACTGCAACATTAAATTGTATTCTGATTCGATATATGGTTACGTTGGCTCTGGTTTTAAACTAGTTGACACCGTTTAGAGTGAATTTTCTTCCTTGGCAAATCTTGCAGTTATTGTTTGGTCAGACTTTTCATATCCTGTGATTTGTAACATGCTAACCCTGGTGTATATTTTTTTTAATTCTTGACCAGCTCATTAGTAATCACCTCATTGTGCTGCTAATGTTGATAGGCTTAAATACACTATTTATTTGTTTGCTCCTGGTAAATACAAGCGAAAATTTATTTTTATTGCTGAATCCATGACAACCACAGAAGGAGAGAAAACTTCAGAATATTGGAGTTTCCTTTCTAAATTTGATATCTTCTTTGGTCAAAGAGCATTTCTTTACATAAGAAAACGAGACGAACAAACCTCGAATGTTTCCGGTGCTCTCACAATCGCGATGATTGTCCTTCTCGTTATCATTACAGGCGGCTTCTGCTATGAGATGGTCAGTAGACAAGTCGTTACTATCAAATACAATACTTATGACAACCTCGATGAAGGCATCCAACTCAACCCTTCTAACTTCATGTTTGCAATCGGCTTCGAAAACATTTCATTTCCAGAGATAAATCGCGTGTTTGATATCAAATTTGAACTCCGCAGAGTAACACGAGACGAGTACGGTTTCCTCACTAAGAAAGATGAAACTCATTCGTTGTATCCTTGCAAAAAAGAGAACTTCCAATCTCAGAGTTACAATTTTGAGCGAGAGTTCCAAAAATATGGGCTGAAAACAATGGGATGTCCAAACGTTCCAGCAATTGACCTGAAAGGCAGTTACCTGATGGACGAGTTCGCTTATCTGCGAATGAATGTGGTTGCTTGTCAGAATTCCACTGAAAACGGTTTCTCTTGCTTATCGAAAGAAGAGGCCGTCAAATTTATCAGAAGCCATGAAATACGACTTCAATTTTTTTATATCGACAACATCATCAATCCTTCAAGCTACGAGAGGCCAATCGTGCCTTATCTAACCAATCAGCAATGGCTATTATCTCCTTTGAAAGAGGCGAAAGCTGTTGATATGTTCTTGATGAAGCATAATATCACCAGTAATAAGAGCTGGCTACCTTTTAGTTCGAACGTGACATTAATTACGCACCGCATGCCAGCTCAGAATCTCAGAGAACAAGTCTATGAAAATGAAAATGCGCCTTATTTTCGACTTGTGCTGCGGATGGATCAGTTCAAGGGCGAGTACTACAGACAATACATGGATTTAATTGAGTTGCTATCTGTGGTGGGAGGTATTGTCGCTGCTTTGATATCCGCGTTTGGGCTGATAGCGATTCCTTATAATATCTATAAAATGAGAGTAACGATAGCTAATGAAATTTATGAGATTCATGAGAAGGAGGCGGCTGAGAATTCGAATCGCGAGAGCGTTGAGGAAGGAAACGAAGTGCCGATAGGCTCAGATCAGATGCAGGTGAAGAGAACTGAAACAGATGGATCAAAAAAGAAAATACAGCTGTTAAATGATCGCTTCGCAAAGCAGCTTTCGAAAAAGAGAATTAAGACAAGCTTACAGGGCTTTTGCGAGGATTATTGTTGTTTTTGGAGAAAGACGCCTTCAGAAAACCAGATTTTGTTGAAACAGATTGAAGAGCGCCTACAGCATGATATCGATCTGATAGAGGTTGTGAAAAAGTTGCAGCAATTTGAAAAATTGAAAGATCTTCTGCTCAGCAAAGAGCAAAGAGAAGTTTTTAATTACACTCTGCAACCTAAATTGTATAAAGATTTGGCGGAGGCTGAAATTGGCAAGAATGAAGAAGAGGATATTATAGTGAATCTGCTCAACCAGGACTATTCAGAATATGATAGTCTCCCGAAGCTAATGGAGTTGTATATGGCCTATAGGAAGCTACAAGAGGAAAAGGATCCGAGCCTGAGAAGGATAAATAATCAGATAATTCAGCTGCTGGGAAAACAAATGGTCAGAACACTGCAAAAATTGGATGAAGAGTTGGTCGTGGATCAGAAGTTGATTGATAAGATAAACCAAATTGAAAAAGACGCTGCTGGTGGTGACCTATCGTTCGAAATCAAAGATCAAAAGGGAAAAGGAGAGGATAATATAAAAAAATTAAAAGAACCATTGTTACTACAGGAGAAGACGTGGAAAGGCAACTCAATGTCTAATAATGAGAGAAAAATAATTGAACTGAAGGAGATGATACCGAAAAATCAAACCCTCAGAAAAGGCTCACCGCAATTCTCGATGTTAGACATCAAAGATGAACCTTCATAGATGTAGAAGTTTCATTATATTTAGTAGGGAAAATGAGTAGTATTTGTTCTGAAATTCTACTAAATGAATTTATGATGTTAGTCTCTAAAACTTCGTTTCAATGGGACTGTGATGCATATAGGTATCCAAAAAGATAAAGGTCTGTTCGCAATTTACTGAGAAATTGTTTTGAAGTTGAGGCTTTGAATGCCTGATCTCTTCAAAATGTAATATGAATACAAAAATTTTACAATAAACTCACTCAGATCAAAATTCGAGCTAAAATGCTCCCAAAATGACTATTATATGACTTCAGTATTGTCAAAACTAAAACGGTATGTTGACTTCGTGTGATATAAATTCCAAGTTAGCAGTATTACAAATTTTGTTATGTGTCTCGAGGTTTCTGTATATTTTCGAAATAATGGAAACTTTTTAGGGCTATTGCATACCCAAGACAACTGGAGTTCGGTAGTTTTAGTTTGTTAGCTCACATTTACGAATAAAACGTTATAATCATGAAACTCAAATGGTTCGGTTTTATCTCACTAGATGCGCAACATATTTTCATAAATAGATGATCTACTACAAATCCTTCTGTTTTTTAAACTGCTTTCTCATATTTTCGAGCTCTGCCGCTTCGTCTTCCACATCATCAGCTATAATTTACATATTGTGAGCTGTGAATAATAACTCTCAATTTTACCTTCATCTTCTTCTACTGCTGGGACTTCTGTGTAATCCCGGACTGTCACACTCTTTTCAGTCTCAAAAGTGTCCTTTCGGTCAAAAACAGGATGATCGGATCCCACATTTTGCACGAGAGGCTTCACTCGGTTATTCTTCTGCAAATATTCTTGATCAGCAATCTCATCTGTGATTTTCGTTCTCTCTATTTCTTCCAAAGTCTGTTCCGCTTCCTACAATAGATTTACTTGGAAAAGAGCTCATTATGAAAGAATTACTTCTGGTGGAATATTGTCAATATATTCTTTGCATTTTTGAACGACAGCTAAAAACGGTTCGACCACATCATCACGCTTGTATTGCTCGTAATAGTTTCCACCATGGACGCTCTGGAACTATAAGTAACAAAGTTAAAAATATTATATTTATCTCATGCTTTCGGATAGAGGGTAAACCTTATCAAATTTTTTGAGCATTTTCACGGACCAGGAGTAGAGCTTATCGTTAATGAGTCTATAATTTTTATACTGTTGTGTGGCTTGCTGCAATTCTTTTTCCATCTATATGGTGGTACGGTTAATTCGCTAAAGAAATTATGAGAAATTACTTCTTGGATATCTTCCTTTATATTAAACGTCCCAATCATAGTTTTCCCCATAACGGGCTGCATTAGCATCGATTTCAGGGCATTCATCTTGGAATTGAGCTCTTCGTTTTCTTTTTTATGGCTGTCTATTTTGCGCTCATAGTCAGCGATTGAGATCAGCAACTCGCTGTAAGTTTGTTCTCTATTTGCGAATCTACTCACGATTTCTCTCGCATCCGAGATACCCTATAAGTTGCAATAATAAATCATTCCACTAGAAAGAGAGAGATACTGTTTGGGCTTTGATTTTCTGATATGCTTGTTCAACAGCACGATATTTTCCCATCTCTCTTTCCATTTTTCCTTTTAAGAACTGGCTAAGGAACTTATGCACCAGCAGTAATTTCCTCCATTTTCTCTAGACACAAGCGCTATTTCCTGTTGCCAATCAACAATAAAATTACCTCGTTGGCCGAACCTTGCTCTTGAGCAGCAGTTTCTGCTATTTCTTGCGTCCTTCTTATTCGCTCTTCTCTATATGCCATTAATATATTGTAGTATCATATATTTTCCTGGGGTGTTACCTCTGAAGTTCAGCTTCCTGTCGATTTCTAATTGCGTTTTTAAAGACTACAAGACTCTCCTCTCTCTTCTTCTTTTCGTGTTCAATGCTTGTGATCAACGTGTTCAAATAAATCTTTGATTGTAGCTGCGATTGCTCCGCCTTTTTCGCTTCATCAACAACCACACTCAGCTCCTGGTTTCGATATTCCAGAGCCTCATCGATGTGAGCTAATTTCGTCTGATAAACTAATTTGTCGTGCTTTAGGTAAACGTACAATTGAGTATGCTCCCCAATAAGGCAATTTTACCCTCATTCTGTCATACATGTGCTGATATGAATCACTCATTAACTCAGCTCCCTCATACATCTGCTTTCGAACCTGAAACCCTTTCTGAAGCTCTTCGAACTGCGCTTTTAGACCTTCAGTAGATTGGTTAATTCGATTTGCTTCTTCCTTCATTTTCTCGATGGATTCCTAAGTCATATGATTTCTACTGGGCATTAACGCGCTTGTATATTTACCCGCATTTGCGCAATTTCGGTCTCTTTCTTCATTGTCTTTTCCTTTACATCATCATATTTCTTTCGCAAATTGGTGAGAGCAACCGAGATTTCTTTTCTCTCATCCAAATGTAACTATGAAACAATGATTAACGGCGAGAAACTAGCTAGGAAGTACATCATCTTCGTCCTTTCTGGGATCAATGATCCTCGGATTCTTTCCAACGATCTTCGCAATGTCTCGATCTCTTGGAATAAGAGTCAGTGTGAATATGTTGGCTCTTCTTACCTTATCCATTTTTTCACGTTGTTTGTCTGTATTGTGCTGTAATTTGAGGGGCTGGCAAATGAGTCTTTGAGCGGACTCAGCATAACAGGCCCTCTTTTGGGAGATATGAGGTCGGCGGCGCTCGGAGTTTTGCTTTTACGTTTAAATTGATCTTTGTCAAGCTCGGGAAGCTGTATTTTGCGTGCGCGAGGAGATTTGAAATTGTATTTGAACGTTGTGGAGACGAAAGATTTCACAGCGTCCTAGGTTGGAATTAGTTTGCATGAAGTTTTTAGTGATTACGTCCATTTGTGGGGGTGATTTAGTGCAATAAAAAGGAAACTGATCGCAGGAAAGATAATATAGTTATGATTCTCAAGAATTTATTTATGTTGTGGGATAAGATATTGTCGAGCCGATTAGTTTCCTAAAGAAATCAGGGGTACATCTCAGCCTGACGACCACATGATCTTGTCAGCTAGAATACGAGACAATGTGGTAGTGAGATTTATTTCAGAATCCGGATGTATGGACATGGCGTTCCTTAAATAATAACAAGAGCTGAGAAGTTAACTTCTTGATGCTGTCAAACTCCATTCTATCACTGGCTTTTCTCTCTAAGTGAGAAAATTGGGAAACTTAATGAAAGAGCGACAAAATGCAAAGGCTTGAACTGATGCAATATTGTTTTTAGGAGATTGAAAACTTCAAGGCAAATTACGAGTCCGACACTTTTTTTTGAGGAATCTCATGCTATAGGAAGATGATGAACCTAATTTCAGGTCCATATATTTGAAATCGATAAACAAGTCACACGAAGCTTCAATAAATGAAAAGGCGATGCATTTTCCAGAGATTTACTGAGCCGTCTGAGAATTTTTGTGAATGGAGCAAGTTCAGTCAGAATTTGGAAAAGCTTTTCTTTATCAAGCCGCGTAAACTTAATCGATGTAAAATATAAAAGCGGAGTTTGAAGAGTTTAATTTACTTGAGACCTGATATCCTCTGTGTTTATTCTTCTTAGTTTTAGCGAACTCATAGCGTTTTTATGAAGTAATGCTATCGGCATCTAATACTTTGACGTAAAGAAAAAAGATCGTTTTTCAAACCCTCTGCTTTTGCTTCCTACTATAATTAAGCTCATTCCAATCAATGTTTACGTATACACTGTATTGCTAATTTCCTCGCTTGATAAGCATATAAACTGATTAATAGCTCCTTAAGAAGAACGCTGACTGACGTAGCTTGTCTTTTACAGCAACTAAATAACTTTTCTAGCAAATGAGGAGAAAACCCATTCATCTCAGTAAAAAAATTATCACTAACTTAATTTATGATGAGCTAACTTCTCTGTGGGAATTTTAGAAGCTCTAGTAATATACCATCAATATGTGTTAGAAGTCGATATCACACTTTTTTGAAGGTTTCACTGAAATAGATTCTTAATGGAAAAAACTCTTCTAGATAGAAACATTTTCTCACTCATCAAAACCAATTATCTATCAGGTACTCTGAGAATGATCCAATTTCTTCAAGTTTTCTCATACCTTCAGTGCTGCAATCAAACAAAGTTCGCACTGTAATGATATGGTATTTTCAGCGTTAGTACTTTAATAACCCATGCTTCTGTGTATACAACCATCAAATCAGAGAGAAGAAACGAACATCTCTCACACTGAGGTGAGTTCAAGCTCAGCTTTCGCCTAAATCCAACAAAAAGCAGGACTTAGGTCGAATTCTATTATAAATTTTTCTGATTAGTAAATTACAATAGAATATGGATTTTGTCTACTTTCTTTTGACTGGATTTTGTCTATTTTCTTTTGACTTATAAACCGATACAAAAAACCATTTTTTAACCTACAAATCTAAATTAAAAAAAATTTAGAATTTGTGTATCCGTGTTTTAATGGCCGATCTTTTCATCTCCTATGAAAATGAAGTTTATGATGGCGAAGACCCATTCTCTTCCGCTGGTGACCACATTTTCCATCAGACTAATGACCATCCTACACAATTCAAACCCACTCTTGTCTCAAGGCAAAAGAAAGACATTGATTTCGACCTATTCTCTCAAGAATCAGCTCAATATCATAGTTCTGAGTTAGACTGCTACCGATCCACTCTCGGGTTCATAAACTTTGACTCTAACAACATCGAGAGGATTGAAGACTCAGATTCTCAGGTTCGTGGACCAAATGAAAACAATAATCCCATGTACACCACCTTTGAAGGCATTTACAATCGAACTGATAACCTTGATGATGAGTCTCAACGAGAACTAGATCTTTTCCTAAGCCAATATCTTAGCAAAATGGAATTAGAACTTGCACCTCAAACTGAAAAAAGAGAGCAAGTAAAAACTCAAGAAACCACCCAAACTCAGCCCATGGCTGTAAGAGAGTTAATCGTTGGTGCCGAGAATTACTCTGCGATTGTTCAGACTGATAAAACAACTTTCAAAGTTATTGTGAAACCAACTGAAGAGATCATTAAATCTATCAATGCACAAGACCCTAGACAAAATGCAAAAGAGTCGAAAACGAACAATGGAGGCAAAAATTTCCCAAAGAAGCTTGGAGATGTGCTCCTGAATCATTTAACAGAGAACAAAGGTCTTAAAAACTGCAAGAAGCTTTTTGAAGATAAAACAAGCTGGAAAAGTCTTTCCGCATTTTGCACGGGATCAAGAGCAATCCCTGAACTGAGTCATGCAGCTTTTCTCAAAATCTTTGTTGATTTTGTCCAAGAGACAGATGCTCAAGAATTTAAAAGGGGAAATTCCTCACAAACAGCCCAATTGTGCCACATGGCTAGTATTATGTGTCTTAAGCGGGGAATCCAAGAAATACAAAAAAAATTCGGAGTGCAGTACAAACCTTTTATGCTCAAGCAGGGTTATCCAAAAATGATACTTGAGTGTGAATTGTAAATGAATAACCACAGGTTTTACTTCTTTCTCTTGCTTGCTCGTTAGAGGTTAGCAGTTACCTGATGAATTGATTTCTTATATCTCTCTTGCTGCACCTTCCTGCATCCAAAAATTATTAAAAAGTTCATTACAAAATATTGGAAATTGATTCTTTTGGCTTGAAAGTTAATACTTCCTAAGGAGATACCCAAATGAATTGATGGTGATTAGCCCTGTTCTTACGGTTTGATTGGAAAATTGGTGTCTTTTTTTGGATGAGATCTAAGTGCAAGTGAGACTCCACGTTGAAATATGAAAGTTTTAAAATAGTGAGAATATAGACCTCATTTTTTCAATATCGGGTAACTGAAGCTTTAACTCTGCTCAATTTCGATGAAAATTGTGAAAATCATAATAACAGACGTGAGAGAACAAAAAATCATCTCTCTTTATATAATTAGTTCTCATCGTACCTCTTTTTTCATCATAAGATTGCAAAAAGAATCTCTTTCAAAATTAAATAGTTTCCAAATTGCCATTTTGGCTTAGTTTCGTGTGAGAGTAAATACTTCGTTATAGTATATGTATTAAACAATTTTTGCAGTATTAGTTCTAATTTTTTACGAATTGTATTACTGTATGTTGATGTTAATTGTGCAATTAAATAGTATCGTTATCTGGTTAGTTAGTTAGTGTATATTCGTAATGCACTTGATGATTAAATCTCAAGAACTAATAAAGCATAGTAAATTTTTCAATTTTCTACTTTCCTAATTTAAATTCTGTTCATACTCTATTATTATCATTTTTTTTTTACTCCAGTATCCTTTAGTAGTCGTCTTTAAAATGAGATTTTACCTAATCCTATATATTTGTCTTTGATGATTGATACTCTCTAGACAACAGACTCTGAAAGAAACACGCCTTCTTATCACAATCAAAATTACCATTACTCTGGTCAAACATGATCCCTGTACTATAATAGCAGCTCACCAATATAGAATTATTTTTATTTGTTTTTTTCGAAATCCAAATTTTAGAAAATAATTATAATACGTGAGAACTAATACCTCCTATATCTCTGTGAATCAGATCTTTTAAATTAAGTTTACAAAAATAACATCTCTGAGTAACATTGGACTATTGTGAGTAGGTCAAGCTTCTCGAAGACTATCCAGATTATTTTTTTTTCTGTAGCATTCTTGATATTGGCTAATCCATCGCTTTTTTCATGATTATTTCGTATCCCCCCTCAGCCATATTATTCTCGCAAAATTTCTAACCTAAGATTCCTATCATTAAATATTTGTTGAAATTTTTTCATCAGTTTGTTATATGAAGTGATCTGTTTTCTCCTTACACAACTGAAACAATGTATTAAACCTCTCAATTAAACTTAACTAAATTTAAAAGACCTTCAGTTTCTCGAGCCTTTGATTGACTCTCTTTTTCAATTTTTCTGCGTCCAGTTGCTGCATCTCTTCGTAAAATTTAGTAAAATCAAATTGCTTCCCATTTTTATCCTCAAAGAAAAACACCTCTTCAACCTCCAACGAACTTATCACGCTATCAGCATGTTGCCATAACAATCTTAAATCTTCTTCGCTTTTTCCCGCAGTATTTGCTACATTCAAAACCGCTTTTAAATACTGATCTAGCACTTTCTTATAAACCTCATCAAATTTCGCCTTTTTGCTCTCATCCAACTCCAAGCCCATTACTTCCTGGAATCTTGGCACGACCTCAATAGCCACCTTATCCATCCCCTTGAATTTCTCAGCAATCGAGCTTAAATACCCCTGGAATATCTCTCCTTCCTCCGAAATGTGCTTGAGGATGTTCTCATATTCTTTGGTTTGAATCCACTCATCCCACTTTTCAATTGAAAATAAAGCAAGAAGTACTTTATCGCCTTTTTGAAGCATGCGTTTTATCAAATTTATCTTGTAGTTTAATTGCTTTACAAGCACGAAAGTTGCATGATTAGAGAGCTCTAATTCAAACATTGATGTTTCATCGGCAACGCCGCCCAAGAAAGCGCATTTGTTTCTTTCGTGGAGGGTGCGATTCGAGTTTCTTTGTATCATTTTCCTCTTCTTCTCCAACGCTGCAGTTACTGTGTCTCCCTTGATGTCGTCTTCGCCGTCTTCATACATAGTTGCCTTTCCGTCATCATCCGTCTTTGCGTCTTCTAAATATAATAATAAGAAAAGTAATCAGATAATCGTTCAAAATGTTTATATATCGATACCCGAATCATTGTCTTGGTCTACTTGGCTTCCAGAATGCTGGATGACGGGACCTTTATAAACTAAAGATTTGGGGTCTCCGCCCATTGCAGCGTCCTTAGCAAATTTGTTTATCTGCTCTTTTTTCTTATAATCCTGCAAGTGCTGGACCACTTTATTTGTATTGATGTAGAATTTGCTCATGCTTTCTTTCAGACTCTGTGAACGTGAGCCGTCCAAACTCGTGTTTAAGTCCTTCATGATTTTTTCATCTCGATATGTGTTGATTCTATGTAAAAAAAGTTCCTCCCACGTAATTCGTTTTTCCGGGTCAACCACCAACATTCTCTTGAGTACGTCCTTCGCAACTTCAGAGATAGTGCAGCCTTCTCTAGGAATCTCAATCACTAGCTCCTCAGGTTTCTTCAATGCTTTTATGTCACTTGTTCCGAACACAGAGACTCCGAACAGCAACTCATAGAAAACAGTTCCAATCGACCAGATGTCAGCTTTATTGTCATAGGGCTTTCCTGAGAGTATTTCGGGAGCCATATTGAGTGCAGTTCCTAAGTACGTCTTTGCTTTGGTTTCATCTCCCTCAAGCACTTTGCAGAACCCGAAATCAGCGACCTTGATGATACCATTATGTTTCAAAACATTCGCAAGCTTTAAATCACGATGCAAAATATTCTTTTTGACTAACGTTTTGAATGCGTTCAAAATTTGAATCAGAATGTCGACGGCCTCTTCTTCAGAAAGCTTTCCTTTCTTTTCAAGATATTGTTTGAGATCTCCTTCATTGCAGTACTCCAGAATCAGATAATAATTGTTAGTTGTCCTTTTGACGTCATACATCTTGATTATATTGACATTCTGGCAAGCTTTGAGTACTTTCATCTCGTTTTCAAAGAGTTCCTTGAACTTTTTTTGTTCGGTAAATAAACTGCGCGATATTGCCTTGATCGCGATTTCTTTTCCAGTGTCTTTATTGTAGCCTTTATAGACCTCACCGAATTGGCCTGAGCCAATCTTATCTTCTATGACGTAGTTGCCTATGCTCCTTGGCATGATGAACTATGGCTGATCTGGTCGCAACAAATTAATTTGTTTTTTGAAATATTAAATAAAGCAATGTTTTCAAAGACAGGTCTTTGAGAATATAGCACTAAGAGCGTTGCAATGTTGAGCTCCCATATTTTTATTGCAGCCTTGTGAAACTGGGTAAAGCTGAAATACTGCAAATCAAGCGAGTAGCAGTCTTGGATGTTAGCAAGTTAGGTTCAGCTCTTCTATTACAGTCTGAAATTTTTCTGATAAAAATAAAGCAATTGAGGACCTCGAAATTAAAAGAGAACGAATGGAGTATACGCATTATTATCAGTTTCTTAATATTTATAGTTCCTCTTAAAAAAGTAGATGACCTTATTGTTAAAACGGTCAGCTTCAGAATCCGGTCTTGTTAGCATACGCTGATTAATCAAGAATAGGCTATCATCAGTCAACGAAATCAATCGGCTATGATAAGTATGTAATTTTACATTTATTCTTTTCCTTTCAAACTAATGAACTTATTCTTTGATTCAGCAACTAAATACATATTGGTTCTTGAAAAAATCATAGGTTGTTCATTACTTGAGCCTCCATGTAATTCTTTCAGAGCATTGGATACCGTACAAATAAATAAAAAGTTTTAAATAATGCTATTAAAGAGCGCTTTTAGAGTCATTTCATATTCGGCTGCACATCACTCAAAGCTTCATCTCAAAAGCCTGTTCAAAGCAAACTTATGCACGACTTATTCCCTTCGCTATTTTTCATCAATTGAAACTCGTCCTCAAACCACCAATTATGTCGCATTTCGAGATAATACAGAAGCTATCGCAGAATTCTTCGACATCGCCCTGAGAATCGATACAAGAGTGCAAGAGCTCACCCCTGAAATCATCTCTCGACTCAAATCTCTAATTCTTCAATTCTATACTTGGCCAGAGCTTCCAGTGAATGGTATGGCCGCTTCAATGCAAATTGTCCAGAAGCTGGGCATAATAGACAAAGAAATTTTTGCTGCTTTTCTCCATCGAATAGAAAGACTCGACCATTCAACTTATGAGAAACTCGACGTACAGTTTTTTTGCAGTGTAATGAAACTATGCGAAATCTATGAACTGGAGCTCACCCCAGAGCAAGTCCAGGTGTTCAAAAAGTTGTTCCGATATTACCTTCGTCAGCATTGGAAAGTAATAACTTTACTGTTAGAAGGCGTTCCTTCAAACAAGAAAATGTTGGAACTGATTGACGACGAGGTCGAAATCCGGCTCTATTCGATGCTGGAGTACGGACGAAACAGCTATGGAACTTTTGTATTTTATGAGCTGTTCTTCTTGACCTGGAAGATTCTTAAGCAGAAAGGATCGATTGCTAATGGCGCGCATGCACGCATGCTTGAAATCGTGGATTTAAGGCTTACCTGGTATATCGACAGATTCCATTCGCGTGTTTTGGAGACTTTGATAGATTTGCTGTATGAAAAACCAGAGTATTTAGAAGCCCTGTCGGATTCTGCGATTGTGAGGCTCTCCAAGTCTCTTCACATGAAGAAGGAGTACCTCGCTCCAAAAGTTCAAAGCAGATTGGTGCGGATATTATCCGTGAAGAAAGTGCTCACTATTGAAGAGACTGAGCTGTTTTTCAGCTATGTCCGCGAGGCTTTGGATACCAGAGAGTATAAGTACTTGGATATTGTCCAAATAGCCGACAGTCTCTTCTTTGGGAGAGAGCTTGACATATCGGAAAGGATTATCGGCAGGATCAGCGAGTTGGTAGTCGAAAACAAGGGTAATTTGCTGAAAGGTTCCCTCGTTGAGAATGAATTGATACTATGTATGATAATCTTTGACTGGGCTGAGAAACAAGGCGATAACGTCTCAGAGGAAGTGAAGGAAGCCCAGAAAGTCATCGCGGAAAGCGTAGCTAGATTGATTGACGACAAATCATATGGCACTTCACTTAAAACTCTCTTATTGCTTTATCTGCTAAATAGACGTCTTCCAAACGTCGACGGCAATGCAGAAACTCGAGGTGAGACTCTAATTGCAGGATTTATTAAAGAAATGCGAAAAACTGACGGAGGAAATTTGTTCATACAGAAAGACTCGCTATTGCTTCTCATGTGGCTAATGGAATCCATCATGTCTGGAAAAGTCTCGCTTTTTGAGCAGGAGGAGGAAGCTATCAAACTCATTGAAATGACAATCAAGAAGCCCGGTGAACTTCAGAAAATACCTGTCCGAAGCCTCTATTGGTTCATGAGACTGCTGGAGGAGGCCCACAGCACTCATACACTCAGTGTTGCTCAGCTCCGTTCAGTATTTGCTGAAGCGAAAGAAAGTTTCTTGGACGTTATGTATCCTGCTGATTTAGCCGCAGAGGCGAGTATTCTCAGCAAACAGAACGTGCTTTACTCGCAACTCATGCAATTCATCACCGAAGAAGGCAAAAATCTCATCGTGAAAGATGGCTGGGACCTTAACAACATCCTCAATTTCTTCCATTCGTTAGCTCATTATAGAGTCAGCAATTTAGATGACAGAATGATTGAGTTATTGAACCTTCTCCTGAAGAAAGTCAAATCGAATTTCGAACTAGATCCCCATGAGACAAAGCAGAAAAAACGAAATGTCTTCCTAGACAGTGACGATGAAGACGTGTATGAGGAGAAAAAAAGCTCATTGGGAGATACAGTAGAGTTGGATGATATGATTGTTTCGAGAGATTTTACGGATAGCGGAGAGAAGATCATCAAGCCCAGCCTCGAGCCCTCTGAGCTATCGAGACTCGTTCAGCTCCAGGAGAATCTCCTCAAAATGAACTTTGGATCTAGGAGAATGCATGAATTCTTTTCTTCAGTCTATGTCGTTCATTTTAAACAGCTCACCAAGAAGGAAATCGCACAGATAGCTTATCACCAAGCCGAGGTTAACGTCCCCAATGAAGCTCTCACAAAGCTGTTTGAAGAAACGGTCTTGACAGACCTCGCTGATCCGAAGTTCTCAGCAGCGGACGGAGTGAGGATTGCTTGGTACCTGATTGTTCATCTTAGTACAAATCAAGATGTTTGGAATAAAGTCATTGACAAAATCGCTCAGATCAAAGATTTGAATCGAGAACTCAGCCAAGAGCTCCAAGAAATCCTTTATGTGACCTTGTTCGCTCTGAAGCTTGAACTTTCATATGTTGATGTCAGTCGATTAAGGCACTTACTGGATGGGCTTGAAGAGAGCTGGATTGACGGCAAGAAATGGAAGGCGGACACAAGGCATGGAGATATGAGCAAGCGACTTCGGAAAGGACTGGCGGATATGTACTATGAGATTGAATTTGATCAATCAGTGGGTATCTTCCACTGTGATTTTGCTCATAAGAATAACCACGTCGGGTTGTTTTACGATGAGTATGCCATGTTAAGTCATACGGATATTATCCTTGGAAAATACGCGATTAAGAAGAGACTGCTGGAAGCCCTTGGAATGAGAGTGCATTTGTTCACTCTTATAGATTGGCAGAAACAGAAGAAAGGAGAGGAAAGGCAGCAGTATGTGAGAAAAATCATGAAAGGCATTCCTCAAAATTTAGAGAGATTGAGAAAAGAGCAGGAAGCTCAGGAGTTTCCTTATTAAGCCTGTTGGTAGGGAGTCTTATATTTTTCTGTTGATGTGTATGAAATTGATCGCATGTGGATATACTATAGCTAGCGGTCAGTTATGACGACGTAAAGTCTCAGATCAATTTATTCTTGAGTAGGGGTTGATTGGTGATAAAATGAATTTTAGATAAATAATTCTAAGAAATCTTATATTGGAGACAATTTAGGTGGCTATGTCCAGGGCGAGTACCAGTTCGAAAAATTCACAGATTTATGTGGGGGCAGTATCGAATATCAAGGGATTTCAAAATATTTTAGTTTTCAGAATTTAAATTAAAAAATGTGAAGATTTTCTAATATTATTTCGGTATTAATCCTTATGGACTTTTTTTCTTTCCAAATAGCGAGTTCGCAAATTTCTTAATCCCAGAAACCAACCCTTTAGATTGTCCTTTTGTTGTGGTATCTTTTGTCTTGTTCTTTTCATCTTTTTCATCAGGTGTGCATGGGTTTTGATCAAAGTAAAGCTTCTGCTCTTCTAGATCTTTGTGGAGCATCGAACTAGAGAGTAATCAATGAGCTTGTGTTTAATAGAGAGGTTCAAAGTTACTCTGTTGGAAAGCTCAGTTTCAATTTTCCGACTAAATTCGAGAGCATGTGCCTTCGTTCAAGAAGTACTGCTCTCTGGATAATCTTTTCTACTTGTGAGAGCGTCCTTGCATTCAAATCTCTGAAAAAACTAAGAATTTCTGCTATCTAATTCAAAACAATGGTGTTGTCATTTGATGTTATGCGAGGGTGATAACCTCAACTTCTCCATTTGATTTTAACAAGGGCTTTGATTCGAGTATCGTCTTTTTTGTTTCCATGATAATTAGTTAGGATCCAACAACAAATGGAATGAAATTTATTACCGCTGCGCAGAGATAAATGATTGTAAGTGAACTCCCAGCTAAAATATGTTGAAAAATCCTTTTAATCTTCTCAATGTCTGAGAAGTTGCGACAAAAACACGTTATAAGCCAACTTGTCGCGAACATCGGGTAACTATTTCACCAAAGGTTTGATTACAGAAGCAGAGGGGTTAAATAACTCGAATCCTGCGAAAATTTTAGCGTATGAAGGATCTTCGCGATTTACGAGCTCCATCGCAAGCTTCAATTGAGGTTCAATGATATCCAAGCATGGGTAAGTTAGTAAATCTGTGCAGAGAAAATAAACGAGATGTTATTAAACATTGAAAGCTTATCTTAAATATCGGCTTGCGAACTCCTCAAGAAAGTAGAGCCCCAAATTTCTTCCAAAATGGAGGAGAATTATGGATGCAACGTCGTGGAAACCCTAAAACAATTAATTCTTATTAAGCGTCATAAAAGGCGCCATACTTGTAGTATTCGTGTTGTGGGTGTAATGCAAAATACGCGTTTACCATTTCGTGAAGACGTCTGCTATAAAGTGATCTACAATACAATAAGATTTTTTTCCATAACACCCTATTACCGTTGAATGTCGTTCATTTTTGAGTAGATTTCCAACGAAACTACAGATTTGCTGATATCTGTATCGATTTGGATGGCATGTGGGTTTTTCTGGATACGAGCTAATAAAGCGACATGGAATCAGAAAAGGTGACAGATTGTAAGCGTTTTTACTGCTCCTATTACTCAGCTTGACTCTTCCTGTGACATCGATCACCCGTTTCCACACTTTAATCTTGTAGAAATCGTTGATAAAATGAGAGATTGTCTCGAAGTCGTCCAATTGTTCTGGGGTTTCGAGTTTTTCTTTCAGGATTGAGCTTAAATCTTTTTCTTTTTGGTAACGGCAGGTTTTTTTGGGAATCGCTTTAGCTCGATTCATGGTTAAAATAAAATTATATTAATTTTACCAAAGCTTGCCTTAACTTATAAGCAAAATTTGATGGTTTAGCTGGCTAAGAGATTCTCATTGTAACATATTTCTAGTCTTACGACGCAGTTTTCATACTTAGCTATGAATCATAAATGTCTAACTATCAAAAACTATTCGTATTTTTATTTTAGTTTTTGAAAGAATTTAAAGGATTTATGGATGCGTTATATGTTTATTTTAATTTTTTGTTGATTTCTTTAGTTACATTTATCATACTCGCAAACTCTTCTTAATGTTGATAGCGACTACAGCTGCAGCTATAATCCCGATGCCCCCTACGAAATGCCTAACGTATCGCTCTCTCCTTTCAAGGGCCTCTTTCTTCTTTCTGTACCCTTTCTCGATCGCATCGAATTTTTTATCAAAGCTAGCTTTCTGCTGCTCCAAGTCTTGGTGAAGTAAGGATCTAATAACTGATAAGCCCCCTTGATAGAGCCTTTCATTACTCTTTAGGAATGTGTAATTTCAATATTTCAAGAAAATCTGCAAGTTTATAGGCTCTTTCGAGTTTCGCGGCCCTCTGTATAATCTTTTCCACGTGTAATAATTTCATCGCCTTCAAGTCTTGGAAAAATTGATGAATCTCTCCAAACTAAAATCGAAAAAAATCGTTAATTGCAATTCAAATGGAACAAATGACTCCAAGTTCTTGGTTTGATTTCATAAGCTCTGTCTTGGATTCAAGGATCATCTTTTAGATAGTTGCCATAATCAATTAAAATTCTCATGCTCAATGAGTGATTTTTTACTGCTGCACAGAGATAAATGATCGTAAGGGAGCTCCCAGCGAGGACATAGTCAAAAATGCGGTTTATCATTCCGATGTCCGAGAAGTTGTGAGAAAAAAACGTCAGAAGCCAAGGAATAGCAAACATAGGGAATCTGCATCGAAGCCAAGGTTTCATCAAAGAAAGAAGCAATGAAATTACTCAAATTCTTCAAAGATTGCAGCAAAATCTGGGTCTTCATGCTTCACGAGCTCCATAACAAGTTTGAGCTGAGGAATCACCACATCCTCGAATGGATAAGTCAAAAAATCTGTGTGGGAAAAATAAACAAATGTGAATCGGACTGAATTGCTTATCTTAAAAATCGACTTGCGAACTGCTCGATAAAGTGGAATCCCAAATTTCTTCCGAATAAATGGAGAAAGACTGATGAGATATCATGAAAACCCTGCAGAGCGATTAAAAGAATTGTTGGAAAAATTTCTGACTTGGTAGTAATGATGTTCTGGGTGTAGCGTAAAATAGGCTTTCAGCATCTCATCGAGGTGTCTTCTGTGAAAGGAACTATTAAACAAGATAATTGATCTGATAGTTCTAAATTTTTACAGCTGCTCATCGCTCATGTTCGAGTAGACCGCCAATGAAGTAAGTGACCGATCAATATCCTTGTCAATTTGCTCAGTATATTTGTGCTTTTGTATAAGAGCTAAGGATATGAAAGCATGTTATGCATTCTGAAGCTTTTTAATTGCTTTTACTGCTCCAATCTCCCAGTTTGTCGCTCTTTGTTACGTCAATCATCCGTTTCCAGACCTTTATTCTGTACAAATCGTTGATAAACCCAGACGCTTTGGCAATTTCCTCCAATTTGTCTTGGTCAATAGGTTTTTCATTCATTATTGTGTGCAGTTCTTTTTCTTGAAAGTAGCGGTAAGGGAGTTCGCTGGTTTGGTTCATAGTTGTATTGAGTATTAATTTATTAAGTTTTTACACGAACGATATCTTTTGCATAAAAAGACCTTGCAAACGAATTGAAATGAATTTTTCTAAGCGAACAAACGTTCACTTAAGGCTAGAGAGAACAGCAACCTAATCACGGTTTATCTTCTTCTTGACTTCAGCAAGATTATCTCGGCAACCCCTATTGTAACAAAGGCGCCATCAACCATTTGAAAAAACTTTGGATGATATGATGCCAGACCGTCGAGTTTGATGGCACTCAAAATAACATCTGATCATTTCCCAGAAGCGGAATAATTAATCAGCAGGTTTTGGTAAATTTCGATTAGTGCGATGTTGAATTCTAATAATTCTCTGTTTACATTACAAAATAGGAGTCACTTAATTGGATTATTCTCGAGCCAATAATTATTGATAACCTCAGCACTCTTTAAAAAAGTTACATGGCAGACCAAAAACCTCCCAAAGAAGACATCGTGTACTCAAAACTAACTGAGTCAGCCGCGGATACTAACTCTAGTATGGGCATCCCAGACATACGAGGCTCTGTGATTTCACTCGCAGGGTTTGATCAGATAAAATATTTTAGCTCGGACGAGCCGGATAGTAGGTATTCCACAAGCTTCGTTAAAACCCAAGGAGCGAAATCATTCAATACTTTGCCAGAGGTTTACATTCAGTTCCACTTCTCTCAATTTATGGAAGTTCTGCTTTGTCACATGCTCCACAACGTTCTCTTAGGACCTCTCAGTTTGCCAATCCTTCTGCTCTTTTTCCCTAAAACTTTCATCAGCAATTTGTGCTTCTTTCCAACTAGAAAAAGATATTGGCTGACACAGATATTCGTATGGCTCTGCTTCGTGACATATGTTGTTACCCAATACATTCGGACGAGAGATGACGATCAAAAGTACCACCTTCCTTGTGTTCGCTTAGCAAGTACTCTCCTGGCGATGAACTATACTCTCCGTCAAATGGTTATCGCGCTGAAATACGGGTATTATCCGCGATATAAATATCGAATGCTGAAAAAATATGAGGTTCCTGACGATGACCTCATGAAAGAAAACTCGCTTTATTTATGGTTGACTTCAAACAAAGGCGACCTCCCACTCAAAGAGCTATACGCAGCCATTCGAAGGCACGAAATTGAGCTCGCATTGTTTTACATCGACTTCATGGTGAAGCCAGACCCTCAAGCCGATGAGAATTACAGGGCAAGAGGCAACGAAATAAGAGAGAAGTTTTGCAATTTCATCCAAATTGAGACCAAACTCAAGACCTGTCGGCTAAGCGATATGAAAGTTACTCAATTACTAGCCCAAAACCGCTATTTCGCAGGAGCGCTTGCCGAAGAAATGATTTCACAGGGATTAGATAAATCTTATCACTCTGTTACAAAGTTTGTCAAGTTTTTCTTAGTTATTAGCTTGGTAACGACCATCCTCCCAAATTTCATGGCTACCAATGAAATGCGTCCAGTTTATTTCACTCTCAATTTCCCTGACGACGTTTTGGGGTGGTTCACCGTGCCAGCATACTGGGTTGGCAACACTATCGTCCTTACGCTGAATTTCGTGAGTTTCTCGCTTGGACTTACCACAGCGAAGCTAAGGTACAGCATGATGAAGCAATTGACCTACATGATAAGTCCTCGCAAAAAACACGAGAACGAGGGCATCAAGAGGTATCCTACGGTGAACTTATTTGACCCGATTCCTTTAAAATCATGGTCTAATATCAAACGCGTGTCAATGGATTACGCTTTAAAATATCAAAAACGAGCAGAGACTGGAGTGAGCTTCCAAATCTTCTTCTACATGACGTTTATGATCTTCTTGGTCATTCAAATTTTCTACACGAACGTAGAGTTTTTCGACGCTAGATCTCTGGTTATCGTAGCTATCCAGCTTACTTTGGTGCTCGGGTTTACTGTTATTTTGATGATTGTTGTTGCTCGTACCAATGGTATTTACCAGGTGATGAAGGGGCACGTTAAAGAGGTTAGAGACATCCTCTCTGACTTTGTGCTTGTGAAATATGAGTACTTGGAAAAGGACGTTACCCCAAAGAATTTGCTATATCGACTTTTCAATGAAAAGCTGAGAGCTGAGTTCAGCCACATTGAAAACAGAGAGGAGTTTGTCGAGGCTTCAGTGGCATACTTGAAGAATCTTATAGCTTGCTATGACGATATTCTGGATGAAATTGCCTTCGAAGAGGAGAACCATCCAGCAAGAGCGTTGGAGATAGCATTAACGCAGCCAAGATTGAAGAGACTGACAGTGGGAGTCTTGAGTGTGACGTTCACAGCATTAACATATTTGATTCATCGTATGCGATAAACTTCTCATTTGAACTTTCAGAGGGATAATGTTATAAGATAAGATATTTGTGCTTCTACATATCATAGTTGATTAATGCAGAAGTTGGAATGTTAAAGTCCATCCTTTTCTATTATTTTACAATTTCGGAGCAATAATATCAGAAAGAGTACAATTTCAGAATTGCGCTGAGAATATCCGAAATATGACGGAAGAAGATGCAAACTTCATTATTTTGGCTATGTCCAAACGATAAATAAACTAATCACAACTGTAATATTTGAAAAAATTGTGCTATCTTATTTCCTGTTGATTTATTCTCAACTGTTAGAATTGAATCAACTTGTAGTCTAATCTGCAGTGATAAAATTTAGAGTTGAAAGCTTATTCATCGGGCTTAAGGTATGTATGTTAACGGGAATAATTAATAGAAAGCATGATATACCATATACGCTCTCAACTCATTTGATCATTCGATATGTAATAGAAACCTGATAAAAATATGATCATTAATGACCCAAATGACGCAATATCCGCTTACTATCGGTCTCTCAGGAAGCTAAATTAAGAACTCCTCGGTCTCAGGGATATCTTTTTTATAATTGCGGAGTTTTATCACATTCGGCACATTGTAAGAGTTTTGCAAATAAAACGTTTCAAACCCAGTCAAAACCAACGAATTTCCAGCTGAATCCTGGATTTTGTCATTCTTACCGACCGCTCCGGCTTCCTCTTTGCCGCCGGCCTTATTCATATCAATCATATAGCAAGGGGACGGCTTTCCTCTTCGGTATCCAATTAACAACATCAAGTCCTCCTTTGCCTTGCCTAGAATAGCAAGCGTGCTGTAACTAAGCATATCTGGATCATATTTCACCGTGAACTTGGTTGTCCAGGCAAATTCTTCTTTTTCAAAGACTTCAATCACCATCTCATCTGACAGCACACATTTCTCTGGGTTCCAATTGCTTCTGCCAGTCACAAATAGTCGATCTTTATTCTGACAGACGATCAAGTCATCTCGCTTGGACTCCATCGAGTCCATCGTTCCCTCTGAAGGCTTAGTTCCGATTTCTTCGATTGCGTCGATTTCATAGTAACTGCAGCTGTTTGTGTAACTCAGTGGGTTCTTTTTCTGATTTGTTATCTTCACACCACCAAGAAGATATACACCGACGTCGTCTGCAATAACAGCTCTGCGCATAATACCATCAGGGTTTTTCACAACAGGAGCAAATATCACATAACCTCTCGTGGCGCTTTTCTCGTCGAAGGCTGCCCGCAAATCAGCATACATAAGGCAATCTCTGAAGTTCTTCCCTGCAAATTGGAACCTCTCAGCCATAGTCTTATCGAAGTACAGGAAGGCTGTGGCATTCCATAATGAAAGACTGGAGGTTTGAGTGCTGTCAAGGGAGAAGCTTTCAATTTTGTTGGATTCTTTATCAAAGATTGAGAGAGAAGCTTTGAGAAACTTTTCATCGAGGACAGCGTGAAGCTCTGAGTTTGTTACGTTTAAAAAGAATGTGTATTTGTTCAAATCAGTTGATTCATATGCTTCTTTGAGATTTGTTACGGAGTGGTAGTCTGCTTTAAAAGGCGGTGTGAAGTCCAAATCGATACCAATGACGATCTCTTCATCTTTGGTTTTCTCCTTTCGATTTCCTCGACGTTTACCGCGAGTGGTTGTTGTTTGCTCTGATTCCATTGAGAAATACTATTTTGAAAATTAATTATTCTGCTGAAATCCAAAAATTAAAGCAATTGAAATTTTCACTAGAGAGCTCGTAAGACATTCATTAATCGGAACATTACCTGTGTTTTATTTCTTGTAGTTTTGTCGACTCTCCAGAAATTGTATAGAGAAGCTAGATTTGTGACACTCTCATGGAATGAGGGGTATAGTCTATTATAATGAAATAGATAGATATATATATCTTGTCGGGGGCTTAAGAATTCTTTTGCAAAAGTAGTCCCGCTTAGAAGTTTTACTGAAAATTGAAGATGATCCCGAAATGCAGAGTACGGAATATTTTCTCAGAAGTTTTTATTGTGGGAAATACACAATTACTAAGCAAGTTTAGCCTGGCTTATTTTCCCGCTCATGAGAAGAATTACTCTAATGCAAACCGAAATTTTAGAGACAAAATTTTTCCTCAAAACTTGATATTTTTTCATTTTGGTACACACTTTCTCAAAAAAATTTCTTCATCTTGAAGATAAAAACCTATTGATGCAAATGAAATTAAGCAAAGTAATCCGAAATCACGTTTTGCCTTATCTAAAAATATTTCTCTGTTCCATGTGCAGCAATCTCCGGAATATCTAATTTTGTTAGAAGGATCTATTCTCTTTGAAGAAATAATTCTTACGGTTTGATTTCCTCAAAGGAAATAAATTGAAACTTATCGTATAAAGCGTATCGCACATGGCAAGCTCCCCTTATTTAGATCCTGTTCTCAAAGAGTACATCAAATCAAATGATGTAATCACCTCCATCCACCTTAATCATCAATAAATATACCCCACTAGGTTGAAACAGTTCTGAATGCTGCAGTTAACGATCTACTTCGAAATAAACCAGCCGACCCTTTTGCATATTTAAGCAAATACCTTGGAAAGGTATCACATAACTACCTCCCTTCTTGCGGAAATAACCATGGATTCAGAGCAGCAAAAACGTCGTATCTCTTGAGAAAGTCGAAGCTATCGAATCGCTATCTAATGAAGGAACACCGGTTCTCAAGCTTGTCTTGACCTTCAATTATAAGATGATGAGCTTCTCTGGTGTTGTTCACTACTACAATCTCCCTGCAGATGCAGCTACTGTTACCGGAGTTCTATTGTACGCAATCACAGCAATTCCTATGAAAATTTTAATTTTTGCAGCGATCATGAAAACCAAGCGAGATTCAATGGCAGAGGCCTCACCAACGCGTGCAAACTAGCTAATGAGTAAGAAAGGCGCAGTGATTGGCATGAAATTGGCTTTCATAATAGGAATTTGACGACAGTTTTGGGAGAAGTCGATTGTAACAATGTGAGGAAAGTCGATGAGGCGCTCACCAATTTCTATAATAAGAAGAAGGTCCTTTTAGCTCAATTTGGCGAATGGCTTACTTTAACTCCAAATGATAGACGATATTGAACATCATCAACCCAGCTTCTGTAGGAAATGTAAAAGGACTCGCAAGGATTTCTGGGCTTCCTCTCTACAAACGTAATAACCTTACTTTAATCGCAAATCCTATGAAATTTCTAATTTATCTAGAAATTGCTCAGAGCTATATGCCAGATTTGAAGGCTGAACTGCTTCCAAAGGAAATATTTGTTCCAATTTTGAACGGATCCAAGCCGGTTAACTCAAAGTGCAAGGTAAGAATGGCCGTTAGTGGTTTACAATATTACAATATTTAGGTCACAAAATTCTATTTGGTTTTCAATCCTGATAAAACAGGAATTGATAAAGTCACGCTCATCAATAACATGATCATGGCGATAAGAGCGAAAATCACCTCAGGTGAGTGAAGCTATTTGACTTAATCCAAACTCAACGCGTCATTCTTAGATAAGAAAGGAGAGGCGAACTTAAAGAGCATTTACGATGGATCTTTCGTCTGTCCATTCGATGATATCAAAGGAAACATGAAACTCTTGGAAGATACAATTAAAGCACAGAATCTTCAAGATGTTGTTAAAGTCGGACTGTATATGAATGGTGACGACCTTTACCATGACGACGTTGGGAAATACGAGATCGAAAACCCACAACCTAAATCATGGCTCGATGAGAACCAAGTGGTATGCATCATTTTCATAGTAATCCATCAATTAACTCTCACTAGGTCGATTTCTATTTCAAATTGGTCACTGATTATCCAAGTTGCCTTGCTTAGATTTTGCCTTGTTTACTCATATATCTATCTTCTCAGGTATTTGCTATTTAGAAGATCCTGTCAGAACGAACTCAGCTGACCCTTGGGTTAAACTCTTCGTAAAGAAATCAACTCAGCTACTAAAGTCTTATAATGCTCTTCCCAACATAGGAAAAATTCAAGGACAAAAAGGTTTATTTCGGAAGTAGAAAGATGTACAGCACCCTGGCCCTAGCCAAAGAAGTAAGAATTTGGAGCCTTTGGTAATCGATAATAATTTGTCTATTCTAGTGGACAACGATACCTCCTCCTCCAGAGAAGAAAGCAGGAGAGGAGAATGCGGAAGAAAAGAAGGAAGAAGAGCCACCTAAAGTCGAAGAAAAGAAAGAAGACCCAAAAAAAGCATCGAAGAAAGACAGCAAAGACACCAAGAAAGAGGTGAAAAAGGACACAAAAGTGCCTGATCCAAAAGCAAAGCCTGGTGACAAAAAAGAGGAAGTTAAAGAGCCTGAAAAAAAAGAGAAACAGCTCGTTCATTTGAATTATGCCGTACTAAATCCAAACGATTTCCCAACTCTTTCCGCGTTGGCTGATCTCTGCACTTATCTCGTGACTAAAGTACAGATATCCTGTTTCGATGGCTTACTAAATATTTATTATAGAAACCTGAGACGAAGATCATTTTCACGGATAATTATTATGAAGATGCCGACTCGTTTGTGGTGGATTTAGCGGTAATAATTAGCTTCGCTCATGAATGATGTTAATTTCAATCTGGAAATGTTTTAGTATACTCCGCTGAGGGCTAGTCTGATGATTGCGCCGCCATTTAAATACGAAAGAATGAGCAAGTATAATCGCATTATCGAAATTGAGAATGAGATCACCGCTGAAAATTCTCCAAAGATGAGTGAATAGAATAATTCATTACTGTTTAGAAAAATATATACATAAATACAAAAGTTCGTGGATCTGTGGCAGAATAGAAAAAATTACCCTAAAACGAATTTGTTCTGATTATAAAAGTATGAAATCCTGCTTGAAAAGTAAACAGTGCTACTCTTCAAAGTTAAATACCAGCAGGAACTTTATTTTTTGAGAATTTTAATTCCAATCAACAAACGTTAATTCGTGTTAGTTACTTTGTTGTGAATGCAAAATTAAGCATTGACTGGCAGATACGGCCCCAATCACTATAAATATTTCAAGCTTTTCACTCCAAAGTTTGGAGGGCCAGTTGTATGAGAGCAATATGTAGAAAAAATCTCAATTAATTTCAATGCGAGTAGACTAGGTGAACTTATATTTCATGCGGACGTGCTTGTTGAGAAAACCCAGCCTAAGTCATATAAGTCAAGTTTAAGTTTTGTCTCTATTTTAATAACACATTTTGTAGTGTTTTAGTTCAAGATCGTCTTGGAAACAGAAATCGAGCACTTATAGATCAAGAAAACATAGCATCTAGCTGATGGATAGTCTTAATCACACAATCTTCTGAATGAAATATCCTTCGGCTTAATTAATTGCTAGAAGATCGTTCGCTCATCTATTTCTGAATTGATTTGTTGACAGTATCGGCTTTAGCAACGAACTCATCAACGATTTCTGAGCGCAAACTCATTAACCAAATGCCACAAATATAAAATTACTCTCAATTTCTGCATCACTGAGTCCAGCAGTAAAAGCCTTCTTCTCAATGCCGAATCCTAAGATAAAATATCACAAATGAGCCCACACTTGCTCCAACCGAAGATTATTTATACTGTATCTCGCCATGACGGTTGGATCAGCATCCTCGCACTCTCTCACGATAAATGGGAATGCTGGGTTCTGCTCCTTCACTTTCAAATAGTTTTTCGCAACAAAATCTCTATTTGACCAAAAATCCATGAGAAAAGACCGGCGTGGTAATGTTTACCTCATTCCTTGTGAACGTTCGGAGGTTTGACAAAAGACGAACCTTAATTCTTTGACACCTTTTCCAACGTTTTTTATCCAGCTCATAGTCGTCGTAACTAATTATTTATCAAAAGGAATTGATTAGAAATCTAATTATCATCTTTTATCTTTATTTCATAGCTTAGTTACCCTGGAAAGCTTTTAATTAATTTTCTTAGAGAACGATGGTCAATCTATTCCCTCTGTGCTGTGTCGCAACTAGCATTGAAAACATTAGCGTTTCAGATACAATATATGAATTCAAGAATTTATTTTTTCTCTGTAATTTACTCATACTTGCCGTGGAAAGGAGTTTAATTTAATAAAAATATCCAAGCTTATGAAGTTGATGGGTCTCTCAAATTTGTACGTTTCTTTCTGTCTTCTGTTGCTTCTGGTGAATGTTATTGGTCTTATCAATATCAAACTCGAGCCAGTTAAAAGACCCGACTATGCAAAAACAAAAAACAGACTACTAGCTTTGGAAGCGGGAATTAATGCATCGAATAGTAGTATGAATATTAATGCATCGAATAGTAGTATGAATATTAATGCCACCGATTACCTTGATAACATCATGAATCTACAGTACATTGGCCATATTTCCTTAGGCCAAAATAATGAAACTTTTCGGATGCTCTTTGATTCTGGCTCAATGTGGATTTGGGTTTCTGGAGCTAACACAACAAACCTATTCAGACCAGCGTTCGATTGCAAGAAATCTGCTACATGCCGTTCTTTGGACAACCAGAGATATAAGATTAAATATGGAAAAGGCTATGTCGAGGGCTACGCGTTTAATGACTCTATCTCATTTGGAGACTCTCTTGTAGCATCAAGCCAGCCATTCCTCGTGATAGACATGAAGTTATCTCTCGAAGGTATCGAGATAGATGGTATCTTTGGACTCGGTTTCCTAAGAGCAGAAGGAAAAATTCCCACTTTCTTAGAAACTCTCAAAGCGGAAGGACGCATCGAGAACAAACTTTTTTCATTCTATTTGACAGATTCGCCGCAGAGTTTCGGCACATCAGCATCGACTCTGACGATTGGAGGCTGGGATAGTAAATATTTCAAGGAAGAAACCCTCAGATACCTCCCAGTAACAGACAATTTTCATTGGGCTGTGACGCTTAAAGGTTTGAAAGCAGGCAATATCCCTGTCAATGTGAGTGAAAGCTATCAATATCAGGCGGTAATCGACAGCGGAACTAGTCATTTATTGATTCCACAATCGACTCTCCTGGATTTCGTGAATATTCTACAGAATCAGTTTGGAATCCGATGTAGGTGGATGGGCTTTCCGATTTGCGGTTGTCCAAAAGGGTCAAAGGCAAATTTCCCAACTCTTTATTTCAATTTGGGTGGCTCCGAATTCGCATTGGGTCCTGAATATTATGTGGATCAGCGCTCAGAAAACTGTATGCTATTAATGCAAACGATGGTTCCCTTAAGTAGTACTACAAATTATTGGATTTTGGGAGATGTGTTCATGAGAGCGTACTATACGGTGTTCGATGAAGATAATTTGAAAATCGGATTCGCTGAGTTGAAAGAAGCCCCCATTATTTCGAATCCGAGTGGGATCATATTGAAGACACTCGGAGTCATTTTGGGGATGGCTATTATAGGAATGGTATTTGTGATCCTCATTAGAAGGACATGCTTGAGAAAGAAAGTCAGCGATGCAGCTGGTGATCCAAACCAACCACTCATGATAGGACAATTGTAGAAGTTTTATTGTTTTATTAAAACATTTTTGCTTATCTTTAACTTACGAAAGTTATATTTCATGAGTGTTTTGTTATCTGAAAGAAGCTCAAAATTTGGAAAAGTCGCTTAAAGGTCAAAAAATGATATAGAAAGTCAAAATACTAGTTCTTAAAACTTTTAAAATTTGTTAATGAGGTGCTTTTTATATTGATATCAAGAATTGTTCTTTAGAAAATTTGAATTTTGTGATTCGAATATGCATAGGGTGTTACGAACAAGAACAGCGACTGCTATTGAGGGAATCGAGTGAATCGACAAGAGCAATGGATGAAAGGGCGAATTAATTAATATTACACGATATTTGTAAAATTTAGTGAAATTTACGTCACAATATAACTCTTAATTAAAACTTTATTGTTTGCGTAACTAACTGTATATTTATCTTTCTCAAGGCAGGCAAAAGCCTCAATTAACTTGAACCCAAGAACATAATCAAATGGAAGACAAAAGTAGAATTAATCAATTTCAGCGTCTAATCTCATACGTTTTTTTTCAAGAAAATTCACAGATCCTGAATAAACTCGCCTTAAGCTTCAAACAATCAAGAACAGATTCAAATCCACCAAACTCACAATCTACTGAGAAGTCTCAAATTCTGCAACCAGAGGATCAGTATCAACCGCTTTTAAACTTTGAAATGATTCCTATGAATAACCTTGCTACTGTAACATCAGAAAAGTAATTTTCCTTTCAAAAAATTATCATAATCTGTTGCTCATCAGTACGGAGTCTGGCCTTTCTCTTTACAGTCGGTATCAAAAGAGGTACAATTCATTTCTTCATTCTAGGCTTGATAACTTTTTTCCAGTGATCGTGACTTCTTTGCGCCTCTGAAAAAAATTACGCAAGGAGGCTCCTCAAAAACCTCCATGAACAGCCCTCCCGACTCTAAAATTATATCAAAAACCATTGAAAGTAAACATTAATCGCTAACAATGTTACAATTCTATTGCAAAAGGTTCATATTACCTCGGATCAACCAATTCTCCATCTCAAACTAGACAACTTCGTCGGCTTCTAAATAAGCAAGTTAATTCTTCTGCTGAGAATACGCATTATACATCCGAAACTCAAAGTAAGAGTATGATAAGGAGACCCAAGGAGAACTTAGTCAGAGAGCTCACCAATACAGCGAAATTTCGACTGGAAGCAGAAGCGATTGAACAAAAAATTTTTAAAGAAAGATATGAAAGTCCTTTAAGCAGGACAGTGAATCAAAGTGCTGTAAAAGCTGCTGTTGGTGACATTAGTCGAGAAGAATATATAAAGCAACTTGTTGCAGGACACAGTCGAAATTCGAGCGTTGAGTCAAAGAGCAATACCAAAAAAATACAGATTTTGAGTAAACCAAGCACAGAACTATTAGCAAAACTCTTGAAAAACGCTCCCTCACGTGCTAATGTTCCCAAATGTCAAATAGAGAAAAAGATTGATAAGAAATCAAATGTAGTGGAAGTACGAACAATAACATTAAATAATTCTATTGGAGGAACCCTTCAGCTCGATTTGAATGCGACAAACGACAAATCGGTATCGATGTTACAATCGCCTGGTCAACACAAAGAGGAAGACCAAACATGTACAGATCCGACTCCAGCAAATAAATCTCTATTTTCGAGACCGACGAAGCAAAGCGCGCCTGTCTCCGTCCTCGATGAGTTTTTAGTAGGAGGAAAAAGTAGTTCTCATTTGCCAGAAAACTCGATCAATAATCCAAACGCAAACGCCGTTGCTAAAGCAGAGAGTTCTCAAGCCAAAAAGAACTGGTTTTCTAATTTAATTTCGAAATTTGGGGCTCAAACTCCGGTCGATTATAAAGTGTTGGTGGATTTAACACAGCCTATATCTGAAGCAAAGGAGGAAAAGAAACCAGTCGAAGCAGAAAACCTCAAGAGCCAAAATGCCGTACCTGAATCGAACAACGTTGAGCGATTTAAAATTGAACGAAAACCCGCAGTAAAACATACGAGAGGAATTTCTCATCAGAGAGAAACAAGAATGAATACAACTCCTCAGAAGACATTGCATTTGCGTCGACCAGACCTGTCTCCATTCACCAGCGGTCGGAATCCGGCTTTGAAAACTCTTCACAAAAAACACAACTCTGTATCTAAAACAGTGGGGCAGCTGAACCATTGATAAAGAGGAACATAAGAATATGTTTTTCCAATCCAGACATTGATAGTTACAAGGAAAAATTTTAAAACCATTTTTGGAACGTTAATCTATCAATATTAGAAATCGTTTATCGACTATATCAGTTTATTTTTTTGTTGCTTAACTTTTCTACTAATTTTCTGTGGTTCTATTAAGTTTAGTGAATCATTTTTGCTCTCTTTGTTTTTTTACAGAAGAAGACGGAAACAGAAATGTTCCAATTGTTCAATTTTAACAGAAAAGTGTGTTACAATTCGGTGACGATCTGTTAATTCAAATTTTTTCGCTTTTAATAAATGCCTCACGAGGTTCTCAATCATGTGTATATGTAGATGCTCATTCAACGTATATCTAATGATTAACTGAATACAGGAAGCTTTTATGAAAACTTTATAATTGACGGTTTTTATTTCCTTATACTCAGAGGTTGTCCCCAAATAAATGCTAGAGATACTTATCAATGCAAATTCCCGGGGACCACATACAATTTGACTAATAATGATGATATATTCAATTCAAGGAGGAAGTGAAAATTGTCTAAGGTTTATATGTAACAACTGGAGCATCGTACATCGTCTTGACCTTAATCTTCTGCTCTTCCTTTTGCAACAAATTAAAGTTGTTTTGATTCTCCAAAATTTCTCTCTTTCTTCTCTGTTTTTCTCTTTCCATTTGAATTTGCATTTGTCTTAATTGCTATTAGCAATAATCACTTTCAGACTAAGAATTTCCGAGATGACATACCTCAGCTTGCAGAGCGTATAACTTTTCTTCTTCCAACCTCAATTTTTTCTGTAGCTCCGCCTCTTTGCGCTGTCTGTCCTGCTCTGCACGAATCGCAGCCCTTTCTGTCTCGCTCATGCCCTTCCAATGATATTTCAAGACTCGGTGCTGAGAAACCGTGCTTTGGCAAGTTTCGGGATTTTCCGTGTAAAAATCGTTGGTCATGTTATAATTAATGTGGCTAACTTTTTGCTCTTGTTCTAATTGTTTCTCAGCGACTTCCTTATCAATTTTATCCTTAGCCTATCAAAAAGTGGTTGATAAAAGCAATAAATCGGAGCGCTTACTCTTTGTATATTGTCTTCTTTATAAGCTTTTTCCATGATAATGCGTTTTTGTTTATGGTCTAGTTCAAGCGCGGTTCTCATTGAGTTCAATTCCAAAGTTTGGTTTGCAAAAGCCCTATATCACATAGGTTTGAGGCTTGATAAAGGAATAAGTGCGTCTTACCGCTCAGCTTCCTTTTCGGCGCGTTTGCGCTCCTCTTTTTCTCTGATTTGTTGCTCAATCCATTCTCGTTGTTGAAGCGCTTGCATGCGTCTTCGGTCTCCGGCGGCTAGAGGTTAAATTTTAGCTTCGAAGCCAAAGATTGTGTTACTCAGATCCTCTCCATCAAAGATCTTCAAAGAAGAGACCCCAATTTTTTGTTTTTCCTTGGATGGGTCGTAAACTGAAGTGATGGTTTGTTGCATTCCGATCTTTGCGGTTATATATATATAAATTTCTTGAAATTATAAACCCTGTTAATAAATAATTCAGTTTTGGAAAAACGATAGAAAAAAATTTTCACATGATCTGTCAATGTGAACTATATGCAAGACCTCTTATTAAATGCTCAAGCTGCCATTTGAAAACTTTGATTGAGAGGAAAATGAAATTGTTATAACCTAACATCTATTTCTCTTTGAAGTAGAAAAATTACGTGAAATACACCCAAAAATTCTAATAAAAGGGATACTTGTAGGTGATTTTGACTGTCTGCAAATATCCTCTCCCAGTTTGTGATTGAAGAAAGGGTTTTGGAGTAAGAGTTCATCATATTTATTAGAAGTGCTGACTTACTCGACTTTCTTCCGCTCCATTGAAATTATTGTTACTTAGACGATAGATTCAGGCAATTGTTCATTAGAAGTTAATTTATACTTGAAATCTGTCTCAGCGTTTTGAAATAGATGAAAGTAGATGTTTCGCAGAGGCTATTTGAAATTACAAGCAACCAAGCATCTTTCTCAGAATCTCTCTGAAATGACATCTACTCACACCTAGCTGAGAAGTGCGATACTTTGAATAGTCATTAAAAATTCTTCTATATGAATTTGAAATCAGAAATTAATAAAATACTAAGACAACGTTGTCATCCTCAGTATAAAGTGAGGCTTCGGATCTTTTTATTATAATTAACTGATTTAATCGTATCTTTCAGAAATTTGTCAGAGGAAATCTAATGACTCAACCAGCAAAACGCTGCATCACAGGTCTTTCTTCAAAGGTCACTGCGATCTTGGGCTCACAATGGGGAGACGAAGGTAGACATTCATAGAAGTCTTCAACTTAAAACCTTTTAAACAGGTAAAGGAAAACTCGTTGATATCTTGGCTGAGAAATACGATATTTGCGGCCGATTCAACGGAGGAGCCAATGCTGGTATAGCTCTTCTTCCTTGCTTCTCCTCCTAACCTACGCATAGGTCACACTGTCGTCGTGAACGGCAACAAATATGCCTTCCATTTACTCCCATGCGGTATCCTTTACGATACCTGTGTTAACCTCCTTGGAAACGGAGTCGTTGTTCATGTTCCAACTATGCAGGACGAATTGAAGCAACTCGACAGAGATAAAATTGACTATAAAGGTCGCCTTTTGCTCTCTAACCGTGCTCATTTGGTCGTAAACGCTCAGCTCGAAGCTGACGCTGCCTCCGAGTCTAAGGCCCAACCAGGTATTAATTAGCTATTACCAGGACCTCTGATACATCATTGAATCATAGGAAAACAACTCGGAACCACCAAGAGAGGTATCGGTCCAACTTACACTGCTAAAGCCGCCAGATACGGCTTACGTGTTGGTATAAAATAACATTGAAATCACGTTTAGCTCACATAATTGCAGGTGACCTTCTCTACTGGGACAACTTCCAAGAGAAATACAACTATCTTAACCAGAAATTCAATGAATCTCACGGAGTTAAAATTGACAAGGATGCTGAGTTAAAGGAGATCAAAAATTACAGAGACTACCTCCTTGACAACAAAATGATTGTTGATGGAGTTCTCCTCATGAACCAATATTTGAGAGAAGGCAGAAGAATCTTGGTCGAAGGTAACAATACCAAATTCTAAATTTTTTTTCAATGAATTTCCAAAGGTGCTAATGCAACTATGCTCGATCTCGACTATGGTACTTATCCTTACGTTACCTCCTCCAGCACTACCATTGGTGGCGTTTGCACTGGTGCTGCTGTGCCTCCTTCAAAGGTTGAAACCAGCATCGGTATTATGAAAGTACTCGATTTTTTTGACTTTGTAATCTTTAAGACTAATCCTTATAACAGGCTTATACCACAAGAGTCGGTGAGGGACCTTTCCCAACTGAATTGAAAGACAATATTGGTGAGCATTTGCAGACGGTGGGTCACGAATTCGGTGCTACCACCGGCAGAAAGAGAAGATGCGGTTGGCTCGATCTTCAAGTTGTGAAATACTCCCACATGATCAATGACTTCTCCTCTTTGAACATGACTAAACTTGATGTGCTTTCTGGACTCGACGAAATCAAGATCGGTACCCACTACACCATCGATGGAAAGAAGGTCGACTACATGCCTTCCACAATCGAAGAATTGGCTACTGCTAAAGTCGCTTATGAGACTCTCCCAGGGTAATTTAATGTTTTGGGTCTAGATTGATTAATTTTGTTTCTCGCTAGATGGAAGGACGATATCTCTAAGGCAAAGAAGTGGGAGGACCTTCCAAGAAACGCTCAAAACTACGTGAGAAGAGTTCAAGAGCTTCTGAACATTCCAATCACTTGGATCGGAACTGGCGCTCCTAGAGAGAGCATCATTAAGACGGAAACTGGCGCCCCAAGAAACTAAAAAGTGCGTGAATCAATCCCACCACGACTTAGAATGAGGTGATAGCGATTCACTGTAACAGCTAAATATTAGCAATCGTTCATAAGAAAGTTATATAGAAACTGATAGCCGAACATTAATATTTGAAACCGATTTAACAACAAAAATTCCTCCAGCTAAATAATATTCCTAGCCGTAGCGAGCTAACATAGCAATTTTAAAGGTTTTATAAGCTAGACAGTCCGTATTTCAATGTTAACTGGAGTTTAAGCGGTTAATTGTGAAAAATGATTTATTATTATACATTACCCAATCACCCAAGGGAGCGGCTCAAAGATCAAAGGGACGGCCATTCAAATATAAAATAAGAAAAAATCCACTCTGGATCTATCAAATCAGAGCTAGACACTCTGTGAAAGGCTTTGCTCTCTAGATCAACCTTTTGAGTGATGACACAAGCCTATTGCTACTTTTCCTTTATAATCATGCGATACTCATCGTTCTCAAATCCTTCTTTTCGAGAACTCCTGATATCCAATGTATTCGCGCTCTCATATCCATTCTGGAGAGGAAACATTATCATACCTGAAATTAAATCTCCACCAGATGTATCTTCGAACTTTTCAACCTCTCTCAACGGAAGTTCCTTTTTCTTGTTGCCTTTTAAATACTCTTCAATCTCTTCAATATCAATCATAAAACTAGCAGGGTGCTGACCAGGGCTATTCGCAATAAACAAAAGAGCAGCTTTAGTCTCTCTTCTCGTTCTGAGAAGCGTATAGTTCAGCGCACTCAATTCATACGGGACTTCAATCGGCAACAACCAGTCATCTTCATCTTTATCGTAAATTTCAATCAAATTTTTCTCTCCAAAACACGATTTATCTGCGTTCCAATTATCTCTAGAGGCCACAAAAATATATGCTTCATTTTGAGTAACAATGAGGTTGTCTCTTTTCAACTGCATGCTTGCAGTATCACTCTTGATTACGTCTGTAGAGAGACTCTTAAGCTCCGCCAAGTCGTAATAATTACAGCAATTGCTGTAGGCAATTGGATTCTTTCTGGCGCCAGTGATTTTCGACCCACCGAGTAAGTACACCCCTTGTTCATCGGCTAGAATCGCCCGGTTTACTAATTCTTGGTCGTTCCTAAGCATTGGAACGAAGACTACTATTCCTTTGGTCTCGCCACCTTCCATAAAGCTTTGCCTCAAATCAGCGTAGAGAAGACAGTCTTTAAACTTTGGCCCTAGTGGTGAGTGTCGGACAGCGAGGTTTCTATCAAAATACAAAAAGGCGGCTGACTTCCAAATTGTTAAGCTCGATTGCGCAGCGGAGTCCAAATAAATCAGTTTTAATTGATTTGTTGCTTTATCGTATATGCTTAAGCATGCCCTTAAAGCCGTACCTCCTGAAACTGCATGAATTTCGTTGCCGCTGGGAGTCAGAAAAAATTTAAAATCTTTGAGAGTGCCAGAAGAATGGCAATCGTGCAGGTTGTCAATGGAGTGATAAGTAATGGGATCTTGCAGCTTGGGAGTGATATCAATTACATTGAGTTGAGTCGGGATCAAAGCTTCTTTCTCTTGGCCCAGAGCTTTAGGGGCTTTCCTTCGACTTTTTTTGGTTTCAGTTTCAGTTTGCGTCTGCGTCTGCGTTGTATTTGGTTCAGACTGAATATTCTTAGGTTCTCCGAACTCTAGACTTATTTTTCTCTCTGCAACTTTCAATTCTTCAAACATAGGATCAGCCTTGAAAATACTTGGAGTAGTTGTTTGGATCTCTTCGACGTTAAAAGGGAGAGTATCCTTTAATTTTTCCGTGATAAACTCTTTTATTTCTGGATATCCATATATCTTTGTCCATTTCTCTATTTTTCCAACAGCGGTATCCATTTTATTTAAGCTTCCAAAACTTGCTTTTTCTCTCACAGCGAGCTCAACCAGCAGCACCTTTAAAGTGTTTAACAGTTTCTCTTGTTGTCCCGTAAACAAACACAAGTTCACAGTCAGTTCTCCTGAATCACCCTTTGGATTTCGCAGAAATTTATCAGCTTCCGTGTCGACCCAAAATCTCCCCTCTTGTAATTCTGCTATATTCGCTATCATCTCATTCTGCTGATTTTCTTGAAGAATAACCCATAATGTTCCAATACTCGACGTAAGATCTCTCAGTATCCCCGTGTCTTCCTCCTGGGCGAAACTCCTCAGTTTTTCTTCTGACAAATCAATTAACTTTTCCAGTTGATACGTAAACCATCTATGATATCCTTCACTATAGTGCGGGTTATAGTGTTCACGAATTCGAGGTACCCTCTGAAAGACTCTGTCTAATTTTAATACTACGCTCCTGTTTAAACTCCCAACAGCAATCGCCTCGCCAATCTCGCCACTCAGGAGCTCGATAAACTTCGCTCGTGATTTGCTCATTGTTAAATTTTTTCTAATATCATCTTTCTTCGTTCCTTCATCTTTTGAGCGTTCGATCTCCATTCCTATTCCTAGTTGTTTTCTGATGACCTCCGCTGAACTTGCTATTCCTTTATCTTTTCGAAGGAAATCAACGATATCAATAATTGCTAAGACAGCATTTCCCAGAGCGCTGGCATTTCGAGTCGCAAACATTTCATCCTTGAAAATACTGGAACAGATCTCGATCACTAGACCCTCAAATATCGAGTTTTGTGACTTGAAATAATTTTCGATTGTCTCTGCAAGCATTCGTAGTAAAACTAGCGTTTCTGGAGATTCCTTGCGTAAAGCATTAATGAATGCTTGATCATAAGTTGTGGAATCGTCTTCAGTCTTAACTGCAGTGTGCTTTTCTTTGGTGCTATATTCCACTAAAGGAGTGTTCGCGATTTTGTGTGCAAGGGCATATATTCGAGGTTTATCGGATCTGACCACTTGGGTAACACAGAAATCCTGAGGGCTATTTTGAGAGATTATATAAGTGGAGTCGTCAAATTGGAGCAAATTTCGCGAAGCATCCGCAAGCACGAGTCTTTCTTCCGCATCTCGTCTTAATGATAGAACTTTCCGGCGGTCTTTAACCTCTGCGTCTTGGGGAAGGAATCTATGGTATGTGTGACTAGTAATAATATTACAAATTCAATGAGAAAATGTTGAGTTGTGAGATTATCATTTACCTGTAGTTGAAATAATGAATAGTTTTGCTTTCGTAGGGTGAATGTGAGTGTCTTTTGCCACCCAAAACAAAAATATTATTGGTACGGTTCAACTGGAACGCATAACTATATATATAAGGAACATAGGACACTTTGTCGTGGTATAAGTCCCTCTTATTGATCAAAGTGTGCTCCAACTCCATTTCGAATTTCTCCTTTGACCAATTAATTTTATAGAATTCGACGATGTTGTTAATGTTCATCAGCTCCTTTTCAGGCACAGCATCTCTCTCGCCACCAAACACATATAAATAGTCCACCTCAGTCTTTTGGTCCTGGAACACGCAGCAAGTCACGCTATGCCTTTTAATAATGCTGGTCAGTTGGTTTCCTTTAACTTTTGGGATAAGCCATGCTTTTCGCACTAAGTCATAGACGTAGATGCAACCAGAATTGCACACGGCTCCAGAATCTGAGAGCCGGCCATAAACAACAAACATCTTGTTCTTTCCAACACACAAGCCCATATTCGTTAGCTCTCCCTCCCATGGAACGTTGGAGATACCTGTAGTGGTTCCTTCGAGAGTACTACTTGAGGAATTGATTGAAAACTCAAAATGGGTTAATTTTCCTTGGTGCATGATGTTGAAGTAGAATAATCTCGAATTAGCATAGTCGACGACGTATTGAGAGCTTTGAAATGGCAGAAGCGGAGTGCCATCTTTCAAGACTAGTCTATACTCCTTCAGGCATTCTTTTGAAATTCGACTCTTGCTCTTAAGAGTCGAATTTTCAAGCTTTTCTTTGTCAAAGAGCAGTATTTGATTGCTGATGCATTGAGAATGCAGCCATTTGAACTCATTGGCTGACTCCTTATATTTCCTTCGGGTTTTAATGCCTTTTTGGGCGACAAATTCCTCTTGGTTGCTGTTAGAAGTCGTTGCTTTCATGTTTGTTAGATTTGATTGGGAAGAAGAAATTTTACGTGTGCTTGAAGCTGATAATTTGAACTTTTCAGAGAATTTTTGAAGATAAGAGTACTGCGAATCCAACTTATGATCTAATATCGCATCTGAGCTGTCTGAATAGAGAAAACTATAAAAACGGTGGTTCTTATAGGACGCAAAGACTTTTGAAAGGGACAATTCATATTCATAATTGAACTTCCCTCGAATTTCAGTCGCTTTACGAGGATAAGGGTAGGTCTTCACCCCTAACAACAAATCGAGTTAGATAACATTGGAACCAGAGTTTATTTTACTTGCCATTACTTCAAGGGAGCTGCCAAAATATTCTTCAAATAGTTTAGAATTCAGTTTATGGCAAAACTGCGGAATAACCTTTTCTATGAAATAAGTCATACTTTGATCGCTTGTTGAGGCCTCTTCCAATTTAACCTCTTGTTCGGGAGAGGGCAGTTTGTGAGGCAGGATTAGTACTTTGTAATTCACCGCTTCGCAAATTTCAAAGAGTATCTTGCTCCAAGTTTTTGGTTTGAGACCGAAACGGCAACTCGATTGCTCAGGATCAAAGGTGAATGGATGATTTATGGCAACAAGATCCGGTTTGAACGCTCGAAGCGATCTGTATACAGCCTGCTCAAAGAGGTCATAAAAATTTCTCGAGGTAACATTTCCGTTTGAAGTATCAAGCGGCAAGAGGAGTATTTTATCGCTAATTGATCGAAAATTAATTCTTCTCACTCTAGAATCCTGCGCAATGGACTGTTCATCGCTAGTATCATCATTCCAGAAATCTGGGCCGCCTGTCTGAGCATCATAGATCATGATAACCTGGACATTTTCTGAAAACTGATACAGCACGTCAATATCAAGCTCGGAGTAATATCCTGTGAAGCAAATGTAGGTAATCTTTGGCAGAGTCTTTTTAGTGTATAAAAACTCTGTCGAACTCTGCGGCCTTGTCACTTGAAGCTGCTTAAAGTTAAAAAACGAGATTGCTAGAGCCAACGGAGATAGTTTGAAATTGAGAGGAAATCTGTAAGCTATAGGGAACAGGCAGAACGTATTGACGATTTCTCCATCAGTGATCTTGTCGATAAGTTCTGCAAGTGAAATAGCTGCGAATATTGGTTGGGCACTCCAAAAATCACTATGAAAGTCCTCATATCTGGAGTCACATTTCAAGAAAGTCTCCAGCTTTTCAATTGAAGAGCAATCAGATGGTTTATCGATCGCTCGGTATTTTTCTATATACGTTTCGGTGATCAATTCCCAAAGAAATCCAAGATAATGCCTTTGATATGATTGACTTTCTGTTATTGCTTTTATTTCCTGCTGGTTTTTGAGGAAAGAGAAGCGTTTTTGGTATCTAAAGGATTAGCCTCGTGTTAAAGTAGAGATTTGTTACGTGGGATCGCAATTCCATTCTTTAAAATGTTTCAAACATAATTCTAGCTGTCTGTAGTATTCTTCTTCCTTTTCAGAGAGTCTTTGTTCTTTCTGAGAGGGGCTTTTGCTTTTGCTGATGTCTATGCCATTAAAAATATGAGTCACTAGGTCCTCGTAGCAGTGTTTGGTCTCAGGGCTTTTATATTGCATTTTATTTCTCTCCAGATTTGCTGATTTGAATTTGTTGACTGACTTGAGAATGATTAGCGAGTAAATTTTTTCTAGTCTCTTCGTTCATGAATGGGTCCAGTTTTCACATTCTCACCATCTATAGTGAAAGCAGCATGCAACTTCAGGAAATCGAAGCAATTACAGTCCAGAAAACTGCATTGAATCCACTGAATTACAGATTCTATCAATTACATTTCATTCTAAAAGATAAGGTGCAAAATATGGTATGAATCTACAATCGATTCTTTGGCTTCTAGGTGATTGAATTCCTTCGGAATAGTCTCCAATACGGCAGAAAGTTTTTTTTTTAAATTAACTCATGTAATTTTAGTTGTTTTGCAAATATATTTTCATTTAACTACAAAGAAAATCGCTTTGGAAATCTATAGAAAAAGGAAAAAGGTTAAGTCAAAAGATCCTCTTTCGGTTTAAGCAAGTTTGCCATGGCGTATTGCATTGTTATGGGCACAAATGAAAGCATTGAACTGAATAATTAGTTGCAATAGAGATCCCTAATTTGTTTTTGTATTTGGAGAGGAGATATGTGTTGAAAGTAATAGCTAAGTTGAATTCTTCTTAACACTGAAATACTAATGCAACCCGCATTATTCTTAAGAGCAGATATAAGCCTACTCAGCTTCGTGTTACCCTGTGGAGTGTCGTTAGCGGCTAGGCGCCCTTCTAACGTTCAACGTCGAAGGCAAAATTCCAATAGTCTTCTAAACGACTTTACGGTCTGTTCGTTGTTTTCTCTTCGTTTTTAGCCTTTTGTTGATCAAAAAAAGTTCGAATAAGACCAATAAGAATGAAAATACCCGCCCTCAAGGGTTCAGTGGGTTCTTGCTTCTTATTGTCCAATCCGCTAGCACGAAATCAACCCGCTAGCGCGAAATCAACCCGCCTACAAAGATTTGCTTTTTTCTTCACTCATTCAATTCTACCATTTTCAATAGCCTGAATTTAGAACTAATAAATCTAATTCTTCTGCGAAAGTGCTGCTACTCACAGACCAGTATTCTCTGGTCCCTTGCCTACTTGTCCGAATTTTCTGCTGTTTCCGAAGACACTAATGTCTAAATCGTTGAATTTATTGAAAAAATATATGAACTTTGCATTCAAATAACTGCTCATTTCAACATACTAAGAAAAGACCTTGATTATTTTATCAGAGTACCCTTTTTTCTCAGCGCAACGATACAGCTCTTAATAAATGAATTGCCTGAGTGCTACTCGAATTTTCTTGCCAACAAAATATTGCCTCCGGCAGAATTCTTGAATAGCTTTCGTGATTAATTCTTTTTAAAATAAATTTTTATGCATGAAACGATTTTGAAATCGAATTCGGGTATTTTGTTAGAAATTTTGGGATTATCGGTCAGAAATCACAAAAAAAAATTGCTTGATATGGCTACAGGCTGAGTCTATTGAGACTCAAACGCGAAGGAATAGCAATGCAATTTTAACATTTTGATTCTATTTCTAATTTCAAAAAAATAATGTACGATAATTCGTTAGCATTCACTTAAATTATCGAATGGTAGATTTGGATTTAATGCAGCTTTTGGAAGAAAAGAGCTTGAGTCCCTTTGACCTCATTTGTTCGGAAATAACATTCTCATTTAGGAGCTCCAAACATTATGATTCTGACTTCTTTCATTATGTCAGATGTTTTGCTGGATTCTATTGGCCCGGCAAGCGGACGATGAAGATAATGTTCGAAATGCAGCTTCAAGGCAAAGGTTCGGTAGAAATAGTGTTACTTATACTGTCTACAGCTTGAATTTAAATTTTGTTCAATACTACATTTCCTTGCAACCCTTGTATAAGAGTTCGCGTCAGCCTTACGCAGCTTCAGAATAATGTCGCCCTCTATGTCATGGACTTCATTTGAATTTCATAAAACCTTCCAACTATCTGAAATTAGGAATTAAGTTTATTAAAATACCGTTAACTTCCGAAAGCCATTATAGAAAAAATCGGTCGAAGCAAAAGAGAATACGGATTCGAATCTACGACT
>ENA-UOTZ01000244-UOTZ01000244.1-compost-metagenome-genome-assembly--contig:-NODE-244-length-45636-cov-16.006212_pt1 | contig 45636 bp, 20 predicted proteins | sample MGYA00238144_ERZ746983 | MGnify/ENA primary metagenome ERZ746983 (study PRJEB28759, sample SAMN06268863) | compost metagenome | isolation source: single cell | place: USA: California, Emeryville, Joint...
AGAAATTCAAATTTTGGTGTTTTCTACAGGGAAAATTATGAATTGAGTTCACTAAGCTAATTAAAGTGGATGTAGTGTAGCAAAATGAGGGTAAATGAAAATGATTCAAACATTTTTTTTGAGAAATCTTTTGTTGGCTGCCATAGGATAGGAGAGTCTGCTCGGTACAATATAATTTATTCGGAGCCAATTTATTGTACACGGAATATTAAAATTTTCCAGAGAAATCCTGAAGAACTTTTTGATGGTAAATTCTTTCTCCGCTCGTAAAGAGAATGTCCTCAAATGCTATAAAACTAGTCTTTATTTAGTGATTGGTAAATCAACAGGAGATAATGTAGTTCTTGGAAATTATGCTTTGCATTTCAAACATTTGCGATGCAGTGTTGAGGAGATTGAATTCAATTGATTGTAAAGAAATGTATCATAATAATTGCTGATGCGTATGCGATCATTTTGAAACAAAGGTATCAGGCTCAGACTTAACTTTCCAGAATTTTTTATTTTTCCACGAATAAGAGTAGTCGACAGAGCCTGAACGTCAGTAACTGCACATTCCTCTCAATTTTGAATTTGGAATGAGTCAATTTAACTAAATTTTTTTCCCTCTCATGTGAAGATGTAAAATTAAGGAAGTAAGCAAATTTATTGATGAGTCAACAAATGAGTCGAATTTGAAAAGGTTTCTTGCTTCAGTTTATGGTATTGAGATAACAACAGAGAGTTTCAATAAGCTATACGGTTCCAAATAATTTTTTCTTTCTCTAGATAGAGGTCTCCATTTCTGGTTTATTTTCAAACAATGTTAGTATTTCTTCTGGACTACAAAAACAATTCTATAACCATCAAATTCTCTTCAACCAAGGCAAGATGAGCTATGAGAATGCCGACTGAAGAATTTTTTACGCCCCACCGTTCCCTCTTGAGATCTCCATCAGACCGCAAGAATATCGAAAAGCAGGACTTATGATTCCACCAAATAAGATATTAATGAGGAGACTTACCTCTCAAATTATTGGGAACCTTGATTTAATATTCCTCCGAGTGTCTTCTGCTCATGATAGAGAAAGTCTGTATTTGTCTTAGGTCAATACAATTGTGCTTTTCGATTGGAAAGGATATACTGCATTCAGCTTCATGTTCGTCAAACTTTTGCTCATGAAGCACATAGTAACGGCATCATTTACCGAGATACCACCTTAAGCCAATTTTCCTTTCAGCGCTTCGATTGGATGTGGATCAACCGCTTTATGACTTTCAAGTTAATTAATTCGCGGAAATAAATTTAAATAATAAAATTTTATTAAAGATCGTTGTGTCTTCAAGATATTCTTTTTGCTTCAAAAAAAAGCAAAGACACTACCCACCCAATCATATCCACTGCAATTTTTTAGAAGACTTACCTAAGATCTATCCATAACTTTCAATAAATGCAGAGACGACTCTCCCAAAGCGGCGCTCATAGCGAAAGCACAACTATTTCTAAATCAGAATACATTCTTGCAAAACACATTCCAACGCACAATCCACTGCCCCTGGTCGAACCAGAACGTTTAAGCCTACTCAGCCTTCCTTCCAATAAACCTGTGGAACGTGACTCCTCTCTTCACCCATCGGCCGAATTCCCCGAAAAACAATCTCTTATCATCGCACACGAGACTCTCAAGGCTGAGTTTGCTAAACTTCGAAGACTGCTCGATGAAAAAGCCAGAGAGCATGGCAATTTGGTCGATGAGCATGCGAATCTCGTCCAGATTCACGAGCAGTTGCGGAAATTCTACAACAATCTGATTCAAGAGAACGACCAGCTCATCAACGAGAACCAGACGCTCCGAAGCGACCTGAGCGGCATTAAACACGAAGCTCTTCACCTGAGCGACCTTCTTCACAAAGCTGAAGGCGATTTGAAGAATGAGCGAGCAAATCGCATAAAAGCAGAGTCTGAAAACGAGCTGTTGAAGAAAAAAGTGGCTGATAGAGGAGATACTCCTGCTAGCAATGAAATTGAGCAGCTCACGCAAGAGAGACTTTATTTTGAGGTACAATATAAGACTCTCCTCGAAGAACTTCAGGAGATGGCAGCGAAAAAAGCTGATTCGGAGGCTGAATTAGGACTCAAAATCGAGCGTTTACAGAATCAGCTTGATACACTACGCAAAGAAAATCAAGGGAAGCTGCTGGTGCAGGATTTAGTCAACGCAAGACTCCAAGATGAAAAAGGCCTGCTTGATAACGAGGTGATTAATTTAAACAAAGCGAGAGAAGATTTAGAAAACCAGATCCAGCGACTCCAGAAGCAGATAGATAAAGCCAACAACAAGGAAATCCGCTCCGAAGGAGACAATTTGGAACTCCAGAACGAATTGGAGCCTGTCAAGTCGCTTCTTTTAACGAAATCGAAAGAGATTACAAAACTCGAAGCGGAGCTCCGAGCGCTATCGACACAGCAAAGTGAGAAAATAAATGATCTCACACGCTCATGCCAGCAGTTAAGTGAAGAGTGTGAGATTCGAACGGTATTGCTCTCGATAGAACTAGAGCGAGTGCACACTCTGCTTGCTGATAAATTGAACGAAATTGATAAGTTGATGGTTATCATAGAAAACTTTGAAAACGAACGATCGGGCCAGGTCTCACAACCAAAATCTCCTTCATCAACTGCTGAAGTCACTGGTAACCTGCTAAAGCAGGCGCAAGCTCGAGCGAGGGAATTAGAAGATGAGTTGGATGCGTTAAGCCGAGATCATAAGACTACCTTAGAAGAAAACGATGCGTTAAAAGCGCAGTTGTCAGCTCTACAGTTAACCCATCAATTGGAATTGAAAGATCTCAAAGAAGTTCCAGGAGAAGACTTAAAAGCTGAATTTGATAAGAGAGTTGATGCTCTAGCAACCAAATTTGCTGCTGATAAAGCAGACGCTGATAAAAGACTGCGAGAGCTCCAGAGCAAAGGGTTCGGTGCGGAGATACGATGCATCCTTTTCATGACTGAAATAGAGCGACTTCACTTAGTAATAGACGAGTTTGTTAAAGACGCCGAGCTGTGGCAGCATCGATACTTGGCGATGGAGGAAGAGCATATCAAGCAAATGGAAGTGCTAAAAGAACAAGTCGAAGGAGCCCAAGGCACTGACTCGAATTCAGAATTGCTGAAAAAGAAGTTGGCTGAATATCGAACCCGAATCGATGAGCTTGAGAAACATACAATTCAGCTGCAAGACCAGAATAAAACTCTGAGATTGGAGTTAGATCAAACCTTATTAGAGGCGGAAAAATGGAAGGATGAGTATGACGGGCTTGAGAAGAAGAGAAATAGCGAAATCGGTACGTTGAAAACTGAAATTGAATATAATAAAAATATTGCGGGACAGCTACTTAAAGACGATCCAGATTCTCCGAGAAGAGCGGAACGGAACTATGTGAATATGATCATTGAAACTCAAAACAACAGAGTGATGGAGCTCGAAAAGGAGCTCACGAACCTCAAAAACCAACTGAGAGAGTCGACGAAGCGAGAGCACCGTAATCTCGCTGAAGCTGACAGTTGGAAGAACAAATATCGGCTGCTTGAGTCCAGAGCTGCCATCGAAGGAGTTCCTATCCCTACAGAAGGACTGTCCAAGGCGAAAGACCCTAGATTAGTAGAAATTACAGAAGAAGATGTCGTCAATGCCAGTCAAAAACCTATCTCGGAACAAGCGGCGATTTACAAGGCGGGTTACGAAGAGCAACTTGGTCTAAATCTACATCTGTTTAAAGAAAATCAAGACTTAAAAAGAGATAATTTGGAGAAGGGGCTAGAAAGCGATATGTGGAGAGACAGATATCAACAACAGCAGCAAAAGCATGCCTTTGAGATTGAACGCTTGAAAAATGAATTCGATCTGGCCTTGCAACAAGAATTAAGAGACCGAAAAAGAAAAGACGAAGAAACCATCCCTAAGATCACTCTACAAGTGTTCGAAAGACCAGAGACCTCGAGCCAACAAGGAGCAGAAGCTGAAAGAGGTGAGCGCTTATTCGGGAAGCCTGAAGATTTGCTAAGGCAGCAACAGCAAGCACAATCGAGTGCTCCAAAAGAGATTTCCTTAAAGAAAAGAACCCCAAGGTCTTCCGAGCAAAAAGCGGCTGAAAGCGGAGAAATTTCTTTCAAGACCCCGTCGAGGACAGGAAAGGACGTTGGAGCTCCTGAGTCAGAGAGAATGTCGGGTATGCGTTCGAGGTTTGATCCATCTGAAGAATTGGTGTATTTACGTCCGACTCACAAGGAAGATGGGAATCTCGTCCGAGGTCCAAAGGGAGAAGAACGCGAAGTTTCGCCAGGATTGGGGGATATGCCAAGAGAAAACACCGATCCTGACAGAGGAAAGTTCATTCCACCTACGAGAGAATCTCCTGTGCGGTCGAGAGATCTATTCCAAAAGTTTTCTGACGTAAAATCTGACCTTCTCGGGCGGAAGGAGCCAAAACGCGTAACAATCCCTAAGGAGCCTCTAGACAAAACTCGTCCAAGTCTAACAGGCACTTCTCAGCAGATCGAGCCAAAATCTGTAACCCCGACAAGCGAATATGACTCTCAGAGGGTCCAGGAAGAAGAGAGCATCCTAGGTGGAGTCTCAGGAGTTGAGAGGGAGATTAGAGCTTCTTCTGACACCCGAAGAGCTGGAACTACTTCTACGGAAACTCTCAAGCCAATCCACAAGCCAGAGACTAAAAAAGCACGAGGAAGCGTCTTCGAAACCCAACCAATCGTCGAAGAAGAAGAAAAGTTCACACAAGAGCGACCAGATACATCATCTGAGCACCTGAAAGTTTCTCCTAGAGAAAGACCAACTGCTCACTTTTTAGCAACAGCAGTAGCCGAAGAGCAGACTGCAAGCAATCAGGAGAGGTCCATGGCTCCTGATCGAACTCGTGACCACGCTGCAACGCAAACTTCTCCATCAATGGCAGGAAGAGCAGGACAACCTCGAGTCGATGATCCTTTTTCAAGAGAAGGAAGTGCGAACCATGAGAGATTCGAGTTGTCTCATGAAGATGCTGTTAACTTAGATATCAAAGTAATGATGCTGATGATTGAAATAGAGAGACTCGGGAATAATCTATCTTCAGCTGATCAACAAAACGAGCAAAACCAAAGTACCATCCGTGCCTTAACGACTGATAAAACGACTCTAGAGCAGCATGTTGAAGCTCAGAAAGCACAGTTAAAGGACTTGACTGACCGTTTAAATAAAATACAAGAGCATTTGGACAATCTTGAGAAAGAAAATGGACAGTATGCCACCAAAGAACGCGATTTACGATGTGAACTTGAAAGGCTACGTGCGAAGTATGAAAGCAGTCCAAAAGAACCAGCTGAGAAGGAAGAAGAGCAGAAAAAAGAAGCTGATGATCTGAAGGAAAAAATCAGTACTCATCAATTGCAGCAGGAGGAACTTGAAGCGAGGCTTGTTGATACTCTTGGACAGCTCGAGAGACTCCATCAACTCTTAGACGAGAGAGAAAAAGAAATGCAAGGCCTTTCTATCGGTCGAGACGAGCTTAACCAAAACATAATGCATCTTCAACGACAGTTGGAAGAACTTGAAGAGCAAAAACAAAAAGAATTAGCAGAGCAAAAATCACAAATAGAGGAAGAGAAAGACAAAATTCTCCAAGACCAAATAGCGAAAATCACTGAAGAGAATAAAGCCGAAATTCATAGATTTGAGGACGAAATTGAGCATCTTAAGGACCAGATTGCTGCACTCGATACAGAAAAGACTCAATTGCAGGCTGATCTGGAGAAGCAGATCAAAGAGACCTCAACAGATTTCGAGAAGTTTGCGAATGAGAAATCGCAGCTCCAGAAAGAGCTTGATGACTTGAAAGCCAAAGCCGAGGAAGAAAACCGATTGCATAACCAGCAAATAGATGAACTTAAAGAAGAGAAAGAGCGTGTAAAACAAGAATCTGAGTTTGTGAAAACTAATTGCGAAGAGCTTACTATCCGCCTTGTGATGATAATGGCCGAGTTTGATAGACAGTTCGAAATCAGTCAACAGAAAGAAGCACAAATCGCTGATCTTGAGAATCGGGTGAGAGCACTGCAACAACAACACGAAGACGATGTAGCTTCTATGACAACTAAACCTAATGAGTCATTGGATGTCTCTATGCAAAAGCAGAAAGACGACCAAGAAGATGAAAAAGAAAAGATGAAAGCAGAGGTAGTAAAAACTGTAGAAGTAGAAAAAGCCGCTTTAGAAACGGCGCTTAAAGCAGAAATTGACAAACTACTTGAAAATCTTGCCGCCTCGCATCAAGCTGAAAAGGCGCAATTGGATTCAACCATTGAAGACCTGAAGAAGAGGATAAACGAGCTGGAAGAGCAAGTTCAACAGCAGACTATCTACAATGAGAATATAAAAACGGAGAACGAGCATCTTCGTTCAGAAAACGAAAAACTGACTGGCTCTATCGAGGAAAAACAAAAGGAAATTAATGAAATGAACATGACAATCTCTACAATCACGACTCAAGTCAGCACTTTAGAAACCGAGAAAGCGCAATTGGAAGAAGAACGAGCGAAAGACCAAGCAGCTATTCAGGATTTAACGAGTAAGAATAACGAGCTAGAGACCAACGTCGCTGAATTGCAGCAAGAAATCGAGAGACTGAATACTCTAATAAAAGACCTGCAAGAGAAATTGAAAAACCAAGAGGCAAAAGACGCGGAATTCGATGAGCTAGTAGATATTTACGAAGCGTTGAAAAAGCATGTTTTAGAAGTTCAAGAAGTATCGGTGAGATTTGAAGCTGAACGGACTGCGCATGAAGCAAAGGTATTGAGATTAGAGAACAGAATCAAAGAGCTCGAAATTCAAAATAAGAGCTCGACGGAAGAATTAGGGAATATCAGGGAGCTTCTCTCGCAGCATAATATTCAAGTTGATGAGACACAGAAGCAGTTAATGGGTAAGATCACAGACCTTGACAAGCTTCGAAGTCGGTATGAAGAATGCGTTGCGGGTCTGACAACGCCAGAGAAGAGAAGTCAGTCAAGGTCTAAATCTCCCGGCATGGGGAAGACCGATGCTTGATAGGTGTTTCTTTTTCTACATCGTATTTTTTACTTAGATTAGAGCAGTCTACATAATTACTCTATCTGCTAATTTTCCGTAATAAACAGAGCGATGTTTAGAATTGGTCAATCAATATGTACTTATATAATGGTTAGACGTATATGTCTAATTTCATACATTGATAATTGAACAAATCATGAATTGTCTGATTATTTTTTGAAATTGCTTCCTTTTCTTCTTCTCCTCGTAATAGACATTAAAATTAGAAGCAGAATTTAATGAATCTCGGATTTGTTAAGAATAATTTTCATTCATTACAAGTCCAAGTTTCGATAGCGAATAGATGAAAGTTCTGCATAATGCATTATCAGCACTCAATTCTGATTTAGAGGATTGTTCTAAGCTAATATCCTGACTAACTTTGACCTCATGAAAAAAAAAAATGCGTTTCTTGTATTATGGACCTCCAAGGTTTATTGGAGATTGATGAATGTAAACCCTGTATAAATGAGCTTTTGTAAAAAAAAAAGAAAGAACTAAAGCTAATGTCACATGTACACTAACTTTGCATGAAAAAATGATCAACTGACTTCCCTCTGTATATTGCTACATTGTGATCCTCGGAATTAGTGCACCTTCACTATCTCAGCATAAGAATATGAGAATGAGCTCAGATTTTTCATTGCTGATTTGAAAGAAGCTTTAAAGTTCTCCAATACAGTCGAAGATTATTCCAGCGACGATGAGAGACACACCCAAAACAACGCTCGAAAAGCAGAGCACAAGCCGTACAGTGTCAGATAAAGTCACTGCCGAAATGATTGCAATAATGAGTATCAGGACTCCCATGGCATATAAGACCATCGCAGGTCTTGTGCAACATCTTCTCTTTCTTTTAGAAATCTCAGGCATTCCACCATTGCCGCTTGTGGCATTTGGGATATTTATATACTCTGGACCTCCCTTAGACCCTCTTTGCATTCTTGGATCTGCGATTTTTTTTTTTAGCTGAGTATAAATATTTTTATTTATTTTCGATCAGAAAAACGGTGAAATCAAACGGTAATTAACTCAAAAAGCTTTTTTTTGAAGCTATATGTTCTCTCATTATTTTATGATAATAGGTTTGGGAGAGAACATTTTTAAGTGTGAATAATGTTCAAAATTCTATCTCTGAATAACCAGTTCTCATTTTCTAGGATAGCTCGTCGTCTTTCCATAATTTCAAATAAAAAGGGAACCAACCACACAAAGAAGTGGTATTATCAAGGTGTAAATGAGATCCTTAAATGCGCTTCTCAAACCACTTTGCCGCGGACGATTTTCTAGTTCAATAAATCAAATATCTTCGTTAATTTCTTTAAATTTTTGACCGATAAATAGGATATCCTGCTTAAAAACCTAATGCATGTGAACTGTGGCAAACCTGATACAACGCCAGAAAGTATATACTTCTGTAATGCTGAAAATTTGCAATATCAAACCAAAAAGTTAGTGCTTTAAGAAATGGCAGAAATTAGATCAGAATCAGCTGGGAGTTTCAGAATGAGAGTGGGATAAATCAGGACCTTCAATACACAGGGAATGGACGTTCTCAATCAGATTGATTGCTTTTTATGAATTCTCCCCGAGCGGTTTACACCTAAATCAAGGTGGGGAAGCAATTCTAAATGTAGTTCGATCTCCTCTATCGTCAGCCTATCAGAAGTGGATTTGAGTCAGTCTCCATTTACGTGCTGTGCTCTTACTTACTGTAGAATTTTGAAGTGATGCAGCCTTTACTCCTTTGAAAAATTAGATTTGAAGTTCTGCTCTATTTTTACTGCAGTCGAAAATATCTGATAGATATAGGGTCTGCTATTAAATATCTGCCTGTATATTGTAAGTGAACATTTTGCTGGTTATTTTGAAAATACTTTGTAGAAACAATAACGCCTTGTACTGAACATCGATGGTCTTCCTCACACTCTCTAACAATTTCTTTTGCTTATTCTTGGTGAAATGCGATTTAAACTGAGGGATATGCCTCTATTACGTTTGATTTAAAGTAAGATGGATAAAGAAGTTGAGTTGTGGGAAATAACATAAATGACACTAAAGAATCTGCTTCTTCTGCCTCATTTGATTTATAGTTTGTCAGAAAAATTGGGTTTGAGCATTACGACAGGATGATGATGAACGAACAATCAAGCGGGCTGATAAACTGCTTCAATGAAGAAAGAGATAAACAACAATAAAATATTATTTATCGTGATTTTAGTCTGGCCAAAGGTCACAATTGGCTGGCCCAATCATTGAAACTGCCGTAAAATCTCTCTTCGAATAATATAGCACTGCTGGCATGAAATTCAATTAATTATCTTGCATTTGCCGTAAAAAATCGATTCACTTGCATGATTTTTGGTTAATTTTATGCTCATTCCAGTTGACTCCAGAGAGTTTAATTATCCTTGACATAATTCGCACTGGCGCTTTCATAGACTAATATAAATTTCTATCGGACTATTTACATGCTTTGAAGTTTTATGCAATGAGTCATATTATCACCTGAAAAAGCATTTATTCGTAGAAAAGAATTCTTCACCATTCTTCTTGATTTGCCATGAGTGTTATTATGCTGCGATCATGATGCAAAATTGAAATTTACTCATTCAAATCGAATAGATTCTTATACAGAGTAAGCACTTATCACAAACAGTCCATCGATCGAAAAATGGACAGAGAACTGATAAAACAGAAAATTTTTTTTTTTTCAGACTTACTGATAAATGATTTAATATTGTCTAATTTTTTATAAGTGAGTGTTCATGAGTTTCTCAATATTATTGAATTTTAGAGAGAGACTCAACTTCTTTTTTTTCTAATGATAATTGATTGATGAACTTTGATGTTCAACAGACATTTCATTTATCTCAACGGTTGTTAATTTCAATTTCCAAAACTACTCATCCGCGATCGATTCAAAATAAACAAGATTGCTGACATGAAATTATTAATTCCTATTCTAATGCGATCAACTTTATCGAAACTAACTGAATTATCTTGTTAGCTAATCTTCCAGCGGCTTACATTACACATGAATAACAGTATAAATTCAAAAAAAAAAGCCTACTTAAAACGCAATTTTTCGAAATTTGAAAATTTTCTTTGCCGCCCTGATTTTTCAAAAATTGTTCCATCTTAAACGTTCCACTTATTTTGCTATGAGACCATGATCAACTGATGAACCAGACTTCCTTGAAAAAATGTCTGTTCCTTCTTGATCAAGCTTCCTCAGAAATTATTAATTTTATTCAGCCAATTTTTCCTAAGTATGTTCAGTAGGCTTTTAGTTGGAAGGAAGAAAAAAAAAATCATTAATAATATGCTTTTATCTGTGTTACAATGATTGAATCTCGAAGATATTATCTAGATAGGACTCATTTGTTAAGTAGAGTTGAGCGTTGGCAGAGAAACTCAGAACCTCACTGTTCTGAAAATATTTAGAACAGATCCAAATGACGTCATTTTCTTTGAAAGGATAAACAGTAGAGTCAATGGGCAAAAAACTGAGTACAGTTTGCTGCCAGAGGTTTTTTGGTCTGTCAGCTCCCATATAACTGTGGCTTGCATTGTTGAATGGAAACGCGAATATTCCACTGTCCCAAAAACGGCATTCAATACTTTGGAATTTTCGGCAGTACCTCACACTATTTAAGTACCAGCAACAATTCAAATAATTCAAATCAATTCAAATTCTCTCCCTAAAATTCTTCCTTAAAAAGGATGAGTTCACAACAACGTTCAAATTCTGCGATCATCGCATCGTTTATTGAAGCCAAGTGAGCAACAAAATGTCGGAAATAAGCTAATTATCAATATTTAGGCATGCATTGGATATAGAAGTCCAAGAAAAGAGACTTGGAAAGATCAAACAAGACAAGATCACTCGTAGTAGGATCCGAGCGAGCCACCTTGAAGCAAAGAAAAAGAAAAAAAGCTCACAAGAAGCGAAAAGTGCCGCTGCTTCAGAAAAATTCAGATCTATGGTAAATATCCTCAAAATTTGCATTTAGCCACAACTAATGTGATTTTCCAGGACGAGCATAAGATCAAGCTTGAGGATCTCTATCAAAGAATGGGAGTTACATATGAGAAAGGGTTGACTACCAACGAAGTTGAAATGAAGTTCAAGACATTTGGTCCAAATGTTTTGACAGAAAAAAAGAGAACTCCATGGTACGTCGAGTACGCCCACGAAAACATGACGTTCTTTTCGCTCATGCTCTGGGCAGGTGCTGGGTTCTCTTTCTTTGCTTATGGACTCGACGAATCAGATCCTTCGACAGTAATAATGCTCATTCATTTCTCGTTATCTCATAATAACATCCACATAGCTTTATTTGGCTTGTGTCTTGGTCATCGTACAACTCATTATTGCGACCAGTACCTTCATGCAAAACAGAAAGAGTGAAAATGTCATGGCTGGATTTAAAAACTTTATTCCACAGATTTCCAAGTGTCTCCGTAATGGAAATTGGTCTGATATTCCAGCCAGCAATGTAAGAACTCTCCTACTAAGCTTTTCATAATAACCGTTTTGTTGTTGTATATAGTTGGTTCCTGGTGACATCATCGAAGTCAAGTTAGGAGACAAGATCCCTGCTGACATAAGAATAATCTCATCTCAAGAGATGAAAGTCGATAATTCTTCTCTTACTGGTGAGAGTGACGCGCTGCTCAGAACTCCAGAGTGTACGCATCCAGACCATCCTCTTGAAACGCAAAACCTCGCTTTCTTTGGAACCCTTTGCAAGGAAGGCTCTGCCAAATCAATTGTTATTGCCACTGGTGATAGAACGGTTATTGGACAAATTGCAGGTCTTGCTACTGCCTCAAGAGCAACTGCATCCACATTGACACTCGAAATCAACAGATTCATCTTTGCGATGTCAATTATCGCATTCACTCTGGGAGCCACCTTCTTTGTCCTTGGTTTCATCATGGGCTATCCAGCGGTGAATAATATCGTCTTTGCCATTGGTATTGTTGTGTCCAACGTACCTGAAGGACTCTTAAGTACTTTAACAGTGGCTGTGAGTATGGCTGCACAAAGACTCGCCAAGGCGAAAGTCCTTGTGAAGAACTTGGACTCTGTGGAGACGCTTGGATGCACGACTGTGATTTGCTCTGATAAAACGGGAACTTTGACTCAAAACAGAATGACCGTTGCCAACATTTGGTATGACAACAAAATCAGAAAGGGAGATAACAAACAGAAATTCAATAAACCAGACCATAAATTCGAATACGATATTAATGAACCAGGATTTAAAGCCCTTCATGAATGTGCTGTTGTTAGCAGTGAAGCCTTCTTCAAAGACGCGATTCCAGCCGAAAGGCTAAAGCATCTTGATGATATTCATGATGAAAAAGCAAAAGCGAAAGCAAGGGAAAAAGCAGAACAAGACTGGGAAAAGGAAGTGGCTGGAAAGCTTTGGCTAGATAGACCAGTGTTCGGTGATGCTTCTGAAACTGCTTTGGTCAAATTTTTCCAACCTATCGAAGATATCAATGTAACAAGAAATAGACATCCATCTCTGAAAATGGCTGATGGATCATTGACCAAGATGCCTTTCAACTCGACCAATAAGTTTGCCATCAATATAACTCAGTATGAAACTGAAGAGTCACACCATTGTGCATTCATTAAGGTAAACAAACTGATTTATTCCTTAAACGAACGAATTATTTCATAGGGAGCACCAGAAAAAATATGGGACCTTTGCTCTCATATCGAATTTGAAGGAAAGAGTGTCCCTATTGATGACTACTGGAGAGATGCATTCAAGAAAGTCAACCTCCATTTTGGTAAAAATGGTGAAAGAGTGCTCGGATTCGCGAAATATCATCTTCCAAATGAGAAATTCAGAGAAAACTTCATCTATAACGTGAAAAATGTTGACAACTTCAACTTCCCAATGGATAGATTTTCATTCTGCGGATTGATCTCTCTGATTGATCCTCCAAGGTAAATATACAATACTACTATGTGAGTAGACCAATAAATTCATCAATTTTTTAGAGAAATTGTTCCTTTCTCAGTCGATAAATGTCAGTCTGCTGGTATTCAAGTTATCATGGTCACAGGAGATCAGCCTATTACTGCTGCTGCGATCGCAAGAAAAGTCCACATATTTAACGAAAATGTTAAGACTGTGAATGAAATCGCTGAGGAAAAAGGCATTAGCATTGAAGAGGCTATGGAAATGAGTGATGCGATTGTTGTTCATGGAGACATGATCACCAAAGCCATGAATGAGGATGAAGAGCTTCCTGAGAGTAATACTACCATCCTCAAACGAGATAAACTCAACCTTTTTTGTAATTTATAGGAGAACGTGGTAAAAAGCTTGCATCATGGTTATCCAAGCCCCAAGTCGTCTTTGCAAGAACCACCCCAGCACAAAAGCTCATCATTGTACAAGGATGTCAGAATCTGGGCAATATTGTCGCTGTTACAGGAGACGGTGTGAATGATTCTCCAGCTATCAAAAAGGCAGACATTGGAGTTGCTATGGGTATCACAGGGTCTGATGTAGCAAAAGACGCTGCTGATATGGTTCTGCTCACAGACGATTTCTCTGCAATTGTCGTCGGTGTTGAAGAAGGAAGAAAAGTCATGGACAACCTGAAAAAATGCCTTGTCTACAGCATGAGTTCTAACATTCCCGAGATGACGCCTTTTATGTCAATGGTTATTTTCGGTTTCCCTCTCCCATTATCAACAGTACTGGTTCTTTGTATTGATCTTGGAACTGATATGTTCCCTGGATTCGCTCAAGCTTTCGAACAAGGAGAACTGGATTTGATGACTCGTAAGCCAAGAGGAAAAACGGACCATCTTTTCACTTTGAAGCTCTTGACGATGGCGTACGCCCAGATGGGATCACTCCAGGTCTTTGGTGCCTTCTTGACCTATTTCTATGTAATGGCCGATTTCGGAATACCATTCTGGTCAAATTTCTACTTGCAGTTCAAACCCGCTCTTCTTTCTTCAAAAACTGACCCATATGATCCTTACCGCTATGATCTTGGAAACTCAAAAGTTGGAGATATGTGCGAGGCGACCAGTGACGAACCATACCCATTCCCAGACGAGGCGCTTGAAAAGATTGATTGGCTATACACAAATCATGCATATAATGACATAAGGAACAACTACATCGAATGTGATGGTAAAGGTGCTGTCCAAACTAACAGAGAATTCTCCGAATGCCGTGTCAGAATGCTCAGTCCTATTACTGATCTTCCAGTCTGCCACACCCCAGAGCTCCTGAAATATGCTCAAACGAGCTTTTTCTTTGCCATTGTTATCGGTCAATACGTTAATATTGTTTCGGTGAAAACAAAGAAGCTTTCAATTTATTATCAGGGCTTCAATAATTACATGCTCCCTATCGGTGTGGGCTCAGAACTCATCTTGACAATTCTCCTTGCTTATTTGATTCCTATCCAAAGAGCGTTCGGAACTCGAGACGTGACGTTCCTTCAGTACGGCTGGGCCTGCGTTCCATTTGCGGTTCTGCAGATGGTCTACGACGAATGTAGAAAATATATGATCAGAAACGCCAAAGCACCTTCGCCAGACAAGCCTAATTGGTGGGTGAGAAATTATTATTTCTAAGATAGAAGAGATTTGTATCTAACCATGCAATTTATAGGTAGTACGTTCGAGTACTGAAGTAGTTATTTGTGTTAGAGTTTCATAAATCATCTAAGATTGCATAAAAAGAAATGATCAAATTACGAAAAATTTATGCCAAATAATAAGCTTATTTGAGGAAATAGCATTTCGGGAGAATAGTTGCTTGAGAATTTAAACGATAATTGTGAAAATGAATAGAATTCTGATGAGTAACCTAATCCTGAACATATTTTTTCCTATCTTCTTGGATATAGCTTCCTCCTGATTCTTTCTTGAGATTTCTTGTACAACTAGAGGGACAACACCAGTTTAGATGACTTTGGAAAAGAGATGATCTTTATTTACAACAATCAACAAGATTTATTGATCATTAGGAATAACGAGCTGTTTTGTGTATGCTTTCCACTTTTTTATTAACCTCTTGCAGCTTCGGAGTCGAGTTTAAAACAATGAAGAAAAAAGTGAAAAAGAAATGAATAACTTGAAAAATAGGTGACCATTTATGACATTTATGAGATTGATAGTGGATATGAAGTGAACTATGTATAGATTGGTGCAATCGCGGGAAAATAGAGACTTGCTAATCAACGATCGATATGTATGCATTATTATGATATTCAAAGCTTCCGTTTTTAGGCTCGCAATGAAATTCAATTAGTCTGCAAGCACATATCACAAGACCATGTTCAAACTATTTCAAAATGTATTAAATTGTGACAATACAAAGGCAAGGAACAAGCATTCAAGAAACTTGGTCTTAAACGTCGCTTTTTCGAGTTCTATCAGTCTTTATTCATAGAGAAAACCACTGTTACAAGATGTTACAAGGAAGAATAGAATAATAAATTTTCTAAAAAGATTTAGAATGATTTGTCGAATATTCTAATTTAGAACTTTACTATACGAAAACATCGAATAGAATTTAACTATCTAGGGTTATTTACGATTTTGTGGTTGCTAGCTCGCTGTTGAGAGTTTTATGCTGATTTTAGCGGATTCTTCCAAATTCATTTCCTATTTAAGCCAAAGACTCATCCAAATTATAATCTACATACAAACAAAACATAGACAAATCATCCCTCTTACATCACAATGGAAAAAGACAAAAAATCCGACAACTTCCCACCAGAGCAACAAGACTCTCAGCCTGGCATTGAAAAAGAGATGCAAGTGAAACCAAAATTCATTCGTGACAGTTACAAAGGCAGCGACAAGCTCAAAGACAAAGTCGCCTTAGTTACAGGCGGTGACAGCGGTATCGGCCGATCAGTTTGCGTACACTTCGCTCGCGAAGGTGCTGATATTGCACTTTGCTACGTACCCAAAGAGAAAGAAGACGCCGAAGATACCAAAAAAATGATTGAGAAAGAAGGACGAAAGTGCTTGCTGCTCCCTGGAGACTTACGAGATAAGAAGTACTGTGAGTCCATTGTCGAACAAACAGTCAAGGAGTTTGGAAAACTTAACATCCTGATTCTCAACGCTGCCATCCAGAATCCAGTTGACGATTTGAAAGATCTTGATGACAAGCAAATTGAAGACACCTTTGATGTGAATATCCTTTCGCAATTTAGAGTGACAAGAGCTGCGTTGAAGCATATGCACGAAGGAGACTGCATCGTCAGCGATGCGTCCATTAACGCGTATAGAGGACATAAGAAGTTGGTAGATTATTCATCAACTAAAGGAGCCATTATGGGATTTGTGCGTTCTATGTCGCAGCAACTTGTTGAGAAAGGAATTAGAGTGAACGCTGTGGCGCCGGGGCCGATTTGGACTCCGTTGATTGTTGCCACTTTCCCTCCAGACCATGTGAAAGAGTTTGGAAAGAGCGCACCGATGAAACGAGCTGGCCAGCCGATGGAAGTTGGTACTTGCTTCGTATTCTTGGCTTCTGAAGATTCATCGTATATCACTGGACAATGCTTGCATCCGAACGGAGGCAATATCTTGAATACTTAAAGATGCATTTTCTAATTGAATAACATATATCATAAGGCAGCCAATATTCTATTAAGGATTATTCAGATTTATCTAGGTCTTGAATTGGGTTGAATTTTGCGTATTCGTGTATAGATGCGTAAAACCTGCCTTTCAATCACCATTGCAAATAACTCGAAATTTGTTTGAAAGAAAGATTAGAAATCCAAAATTGTATGAATTAACCACACGATTTCTTAATGAATTTGTAATTCCAAAGCTGGCCTTCCTTAATGTTAGTGAGCATAATAACCGATTTTATAAATCATATTCAACAGATTTGAATGAGTTTCTTTTGATGTATAAAATCATATCCTTAGCCTATGATCGTTTATCTAGAATTGATATGCGGTATTTTCGTAATAAACTTCTGCGAGAGTCCAGGCAAGCCTCACGATTATAGCAAATTTTATCTATTTTAGTATCTTCATTTTTCGACAGAGGAAGATGCACAGAAATTCAGTGACTAACTTTTTGTTTAGAGGATTTATGAATGATCGTATATCTAAGTAATCAACTCATTGTTGAGAAGTTTACAATACTATTCACCCTAAACTTCAAAAAGCACTCTTATTTCATACTAATTCCTCCGCTTTGCTTGCGTCCTAAATTCTAAATAATTAAACTTTTTTTACAAATGAACCTTTATTTTCTCTTCATTTTTTCTAAGGCTTCAACCAATATGTGATCTTTTGTGTTTGATTTTGCACACTTTAGCAACGCTTGAAGCTTCTTGCTGCTTTCTCCAGGAATTTTTGAACGATTTTCCAACCTCTGGAAATGTAATATTACTCTTCTCAGGGCGAGTAAGTTTTGGGCCAGATAGATCTCGTTTTCTGTTTTTATCTCTGCTAGGACTTCATAGAAAAATTCTTCATTAAACTCATAGGCTTCTGACAAAGCGGCCAAATCTCGCAATACATCCAAGTAGCATTCCTCGTTGAAATCCAGAGCCCAGCCTATATGCTCTTGAAGATGTTCTAAAGGCTTTTTGTCCTCCTTCATATTGGAGTTACTCAGAGCTTGTGTCTTTAAGACTATTGCCAATCGGAGGGCTGCAGCATGATCAATTAACTCCACATTTTCCAAATCTGATTGCCTGAATTCTTTTAGAATTTTTGTTCCTTCACATATTCTTTCAAAATTTGAAGACGTTAAGTTTTTCACAGTAATTAGAAGTAATTCCATTGAGATCATCGCTCCAAATCTCTGTGTACAAAGCGCTTGAATCTCAGCCAAGGATTTTTCAAACATTATAACAGTATTATCATCAAACCGTATATTCGGTGACTTAGAACGAGAAATATCTATCCAAAAGAGTAATACCTCTTGAATTAACTCTCGGACAGAATTTTCTATCTCCGAGAGTCCACCTGCTGCCCTCAAAGCATCGCTCTCTCTGATAAAAAGAACAGTCGCTTCAAGCAGGTTATTGAGAAACACTGATCCAAAAGACTCGCTGGTTTCTGTTGGAGATATCAAATTTAGCATCTTCCTCACCAACCTTAAGGTTTCGTAAGTGCCTGTTATGTCTAGCCAGAAAGAGCTATCATTTACTTCAATTTCGAGCTGGAACTTTTTGAATATCTGAATCACGAGGTTCTTTTCAAATGAATTAAGCTCTCCGACTACCAAGAGTTTTCTTTCCAGCATTGAAATCAAACCTGACAATACCAAGCGATTGGATTCTAATGCAAGCCTCTCAAAACGCAGGTTTTCAGCGAATCTTTCAAATGAGAACAATTCAATTTTGCTCGTAAGATTCCCAAAATTCATCAACAGATGTATTGCTTCTGTAACCTTCTTCACATTTTCTGCCAATTCTTTCTTCGAACCAAAAAAGTTGTAGCGCTGAAGGAGTTGGTCGTTGAGTAGAGCTTCGCATTGTAAGATAATATTATCTGTTAGCAAATCAAATACGAGCTGTTGCTCACTTTCTCCCAAAAAGTCTGTAAGCTCTTCTCCATAATAATAAATCATCTCTCTCCAAACATGAACGATGAGCTGAGATTGGAGAGAAGGTTGTGTAAACTGTGGTAGCTTCATTATTTTCACGAAATGTTTTCCAGCTAGTTTAGCATTGGAGGTTTTGTCCTCGAATTTTGCTATTCTTTTCAGCAATTTTATTTGTATTTTCAAAGGAAAATCATCCTGAAGGCAATAATTAAGCAATCCTTCAAACTTATCAAAAATATTGTGGAATGTGTCTTTAGGAATTCGGAATTCATTGGTTTCAACCTTCCATAATAAGGTGTCAAGCAGCTCCATGATATCACCGCGAATTTCAGCTAATTCGACATTAGCTAACATTTGTAAGAGTTTCTTCAGGATAAACTCAGGTTGAAGCAGTTCAAAGCAACCCAAACCCATCGTGTATAACCAATTGAGTGCTAAAAGAGCATATCGTAAGATTTGCTTATCAACCTGATCTACATCGTTGAAAATGCGTGTCACCAGAGTCATTGCACTCTTAACATACGCTGTTTCATGATGCTCGTAAACGTCTATTTGAAATTGACCACAAAAAATAAGATAGCACAATATCTGATAAGGACTGTCTGATTTCGTCCCGATGTTTTGCAGATGCTCAATAAACGGAGAGATCCTATTAAATTTTTCTTCGTCCAGTGAGTCACTTATTTGTGCCAAGGCAATCGCGCAAGCCATTGTGTCTTCCCATGAAGTCGAATACACGAGTGATGTAATGTAGCCTGATAAGGCACGATAATAGTCATTAAACTCCAATTTATTGTAAATTTTCTTGATATTGTTCGAAGAAATTTTCAAAAACTTTGAAAATTCTTTCGAATTGAAAAACTCAAGGGATTTACACTGAGTCAAGAAAATCCTCATTTGATGGAACAACACGTCAAAAATCTCTGCCAGAGCGAATGTTCTATAGAGTAAGTTCGCATCGAAGAAAGCCACAAATCTTTTGCTAATTGTAAGTAAAATCAGCTGATTTTCCATGTTGGAGTAATTCGATTGAACAGTAATCAACAACTTTAAAATCGCTTGCATTCGACGAAAATAACGCTCTTTTGTGCTTTGCTCCGATTGAGAGAGATATCTATAAACTTTCAAGAGCTTCTTAAGATCTTCCTCCTAAATTCAAATAAATTCATAGGAATATCAGAGAAAGTACCTGAAGTTCAGAGTTAGGAAGAATCTCTTCCAATTTGTCGAGAGCTCGATCGAAGGTTTTAAAGATAGAGTAGCTTTGATACTCAGATTTGTATATGAATGCAGAAAGACCCTTTAAGACATCAAAAATAACGACTGGATTTGAATGATTGATGCCAAGCATAGAGTCTTGAATTAAACGAGAGATTCTCTCACAGCGTTCAAACAACTCTACATTCTTTTGAATGAGGTGACTCAAAAGTCTGAATCCTGCTTGAGACTTTGCATTCTCTTCAGAGGAAATCAGCGAGTTTATATACTTCCATACTATTTGCTCAAAATTCGCATTTGGATCTTCACGGGTCATACTTTCTTTATTATTTTCCCCTCTTATTGAATAATGATGAATGAGAGCTTCGATTATCTGGAACCAATTTTTTTCAAGGGTGACAGCTTCGATATTGTTGATGATATTTTCATGGATTGGGAGAATGTAGCTGGATACCAACTTGAAGGTTTCTTCTGAATTAGGAGCATGATGTGTTGGTGTCGAGACATTGAATTGAGAAACTGCTCGTTGCAATCGTTCGAGTTCAGTGACTAACTCAGGAAATGTGCAGCTTTCTGTATATCAAAGATAAGTTAATAATTTCATTAATTACTTGAACGAAGTGTCTCTAAACAATGTGCAAGGGTATCTTCTGCAGAATTAGTCTTCTTGTGAGAGGAGTTTTTTTCGCTTACTTGCATGATTTAAAAATTTATTGTCAATCAACACTATTCACTATTTTAGATTTCATAAAGAGCTCAATTATATGGGAGTAAAATTCATTACTAATCTAACTGTTATTGGTGAGTAGATTTTTTGTTGGGAACTCGAACTTAATTGATAAAAAAAAGCTATCTTAGTCAATTATGAGAGAGAGAGAACGTATTACTACATCACCTTATTGTTGTGGATCATCCACAACGAGGCACTGCTTAACTAATCATCTCTCAACAATTAACAATAAATTCTTTATCTGCTAATTGCGTGTTCATATCTAGCTTTTATCTATGTCCTCGAAGAAAAAAATATGTTTTTTTGTTCTTACTTTAGCAAATAAGATCCCACAATATCTATATATTAACTATTGTTAACTATGGACAACAACTTTAGATCTATACACACAGCTAATTTGATGCACTAAACTAAACGCAAGCACAGAGTATTAATTAATACATCTTATAAAACTAAGAAACACCGTGCCTGCGCTCTCACATTATAAAATCAAAAAACGTGCCACATATCAATTTAAAAGTTCAATAAACAATAGATGTGATAACTTTGATGGAGAGAATATAAGTCCTGTACTTCAAAACTCCTCTTAGAAAATGATAGTCTCCTCCCTCTTTAGCATACAGGAACAGCCCATTGCGTGTAATTTATCTTTTTCATGCTAGGGCAGCATTCAAAAGTCCTGATACACGATTTATGACATCCTTCATCGAGATCGATCTCGCATTCATCATTCTCTTCAAGAACTCTGACCTTTTGCTCTTTGCTTCTCCTCACGGCCTCTAAATGCTCATTTAAATTTTTCTGTACTGGTCTAACATCGTCAGCCTAATATCAAAATTAATTCTAGAAAATCTGAGAAAATTTACCTGGCTTAGTTTTTGCAGGAACGGATATAGGCGATAAAGCTCTCGATCAGCAGCGTCACCTTCAAATGATTTAACTCGGATGCAATTATCAGGCTGGCACTCCATTTGGAAATCAAAATCCTAGTGATTACACTCATTAAGCAACTTCGCAATGAGTGCTTCTTACATCAATGAGGATTGCTTGCTTTTGCTCAAATCCAAGTGACCAGATATTCTTTTGGTACAACGATTGATTGATTCTCGTGCAGTGTGAACGGTCGTACATCGCATAGATATATTTCGCGATTTTAGTTGCTTCAACAACTTTTCTAGCATACTGTCGTCGGCCAGTAAATAAATTCAGGCAAAAGTCTAAAATTTTTCTTTACTGTTGCTTCAGCACTTGTAAAAAGGCATATGTTAAAACTCTTTGAAAGCTTCTTGAGGAATTTCAGCATTCCAGGTCTCTTAATCACATATTTCACAACATAATCGTCTTCTATTTTAAGCTAATAACATTAAGTCCGCCTGCAGACTGACTCATCTTATTACTGTTATTGGAACGAATTTGCTGGTCTCTGGAATGTCATCGCTTGCGAATATAAGAGTATTATCGAGGTCAAGAATGAGTGTCTTTCGATCCTAGGCGAACTATTAGAATTGTGTTATTAGGGAACTAGGCACTGGCTGGTATTTTTGTCCCCATAAGGAAGCTTCAGGTTTTTCTGTATCACTCAAAATTGAGGTTCTTGTTGACAACGAGTCTTCTGGAAGCTCACAAGGTTGGCTTTTTTGGAGGTTTTTCTTGCTGCTCTTCGAAAGAAGTTTCTCGGAAGAAAAAAGTTGCTTTAGCTTGTCCATTGGCAGTTCGATAGAGAAGAGAGCGTGAAAAAACTCCTTGTAGTGACTGAGGATTATTAGAAGTTGAAAAAAACTTATTAATTCAAAAAATGGAAAGAATATATAGTTCTTTTTAGATAATTCGTCATCGATGACGTGTGAATTCAAAAGTTGCCCAGTTTCCAGTTTTTTTGTTAAGAATTAACTTCAGGAAAATACTCATTTTTGCAGGCAGATTCAGGAAAATAGAACAAATTCTGGAATTTTGTGCAATTGAAATAATCATCAGATTTCTGAATTATACGTTTCAGAAGCTACACACTGGAAAATTTGATGAGTTCCAGCAAATCGGAAATTAGGTGATTTTTCTGTCTCAGTCGGATGGATGTATTAATATTCTATGGGTTTTTCTCAAATAGTTCCATCTCTGAGAAGAAATGATCAAGAATACTAATTGCATTTCTTTGCTAATTAAAAGGGAGTCAGAAAGTGTTTCAAACCAATCTGCTCTGATAGGAAAGGAGCCTCTTAAGGATTGTTATAAATTCATTTCTGAACCTCATTGAAATGGGAGGCACTTCGAATGAACCAAAAGCGCAAATGCTTGTCTTTACAAACTATGCGAGGTAATGCGGGAATTTAAGTAGATTCATTTAGAAGTTTGCTATTCTATTACATCTTTCATTTGATCACTGGGTATATTAACTTAAATTAGAAGTCGTAATCATGCATTTTTGCCAAGATTGAAATGTTTGGAATGAAAATTTTCCCAATCACTAAAGGAAGTAGTTCACTGATAAATTTCTATTAAGTTGTTAAACCAAGAGCAGAGAGTGAGAGAGAATGGAGCTGTTATTAATTACACATTAGCTTACAAAGATTCATATTCTAATACGAAATAAGTACTGTTTTCTCGAACACCTTGAATTTTGTTAAGGCCAAGCATCGACACTGCTCTGATGCGTTGTTGAGTTTAGATGACAGCGACACCGAATTTATATCAGTTCCAGGAAACTGAAACAAATCTTAAGGTTATTTGTAGAGTGAAGCATGCCAATATTTATGAATTCTTATTGCTTTGTAGGTAATTCATTTCCTCAAAATTTTCGTCGCCCCCGCAACGCAGCTTTGATTTATTAACTTTTACTATTGTCCTCTGAGAGGATGCGCTCAACATTGATAATAGAAAGTTAAACTTAAATGTAATATTTATCTTTCCTCTAATGCTTCTCTTAACTTATCTTCTCATAGATTTGTTATTTGAATCTCAAAGCTAAAACAGGATATTTCTGCTTCTGCTTCTTCTTCCTCGATTGAGGTATGCTCTCTCATAAACCGAAAGCTGTAGCCTTCAATAAGAAAATATGGTTGCATCATTCTAAATGGTACCTTTTCTTTCAAACGTGCTGTTCATATTGCTTCAAACTCAGCTTGATTTATTTCTTTGTTGGGTCGCAATCAACAGAGAATAAATAAATAGATTTCTCATCTCCCTTCAGAAGCATTTCTTTGTGAATGGTGTCAGAAATTTTAATAAAAAAACATTCACTGTTTAATCATTAGATTGATCACATATTTTAATAAAAACGTGCTTGAGCCTGGTTCAGAGCGCAGGAAAGTAATAAATTAAATAAATGCAAATCTTTAGCATTTAGCAGTTTGAGTTGATGCATAAGCAAGCTTCCAAGATCCAATTAAGTTTTATGCTTTCATAACCCTTTATGCTTTACAAAATGCTTTCGTTTTAACAAGTTCATCGACTGTCTGAATTCTAACAAGTTAAAAACCAAAATGAACAGAAATTCATTCGTCATGGCCATATAATAACTTCCAATGGCTATAGAATAACCCATATACAAGAAAGCTTGACTTATTCATCAAACTTCAAGTATCAGTAGTTAGTGAGTTTGAGCCGTTTTCCGACTTAGTCGCGCCTAAAGTGGCTTACATCACCGAGTGTTATAGAAATCTCTCTTTTCGCAAATTCTTTGTGAAAAAATCATTGTTGTCAGGATGAATAGCAGGCTATTCACTTCTCTTAAATAATGAAGCTGACAACAAATAATTGCACTATCCGATGACAGTTTCTCGTTAAGTGGCAGAAATACATACAATGTTGTGTTACTTCTTCAACCTACATTTAAATTTCTAACATATTAATTTGCATGCTCAGAAGCTTTTACCAGATTTCCGAATTATAACCAATGTATATATATCGCATCCATTTGGAAATTAAAGCTTAATTTTTGCAGATAAGTGAAACCTCTTGATGCCAGTACTCAGATTTCCTTGCAAGCGAGACTCTTGCAAAAGAGACGAAGAAAAAGCATTGGCTTTTGCTTCCACTTTGATCTGCATCACTGAGTTGATCTACCGTATGACAGAAATAAGTTCTGAAATCATAAATCGAAATATTATGATCTATTCCATAATCTTGCTGCTTGGCTACGCAGGATTAGCACTCGTGCTCGCCATATACCTCATCTTCTCACACAAATTCCCCCGACTTGTGAAGCACAGAGATCTGCTTGCTCTTGGGTTCATGATACTATTTTATATCATGAAAAAATACACCGTACCCCCACTACTTGAGTCTGAAGAGACTATAATCAATCCTTATTGGAATGGCGCAATTGATCATTGCTATTTATTGGTTACGATCTTGGTCTGCAAAACTCAGAGGTCATCAGTGCTTATCACTCTGATTGCTGCTATATACACGTTATGCAAAAATATTCAAACCACCGAAGATGCTTGTCAGGCGATCAGATATGTTGGAGTAGTCCTTGCCTGTATATTAGTCATCTGTCGAAACGAAATTTTTTCAAAGCAAACGTCAACTATCCTGAAAGAAACCGGCAATATTTTCAAAAAAACTGCCAATGTTGCTACAGATCTCGTCCTTACAGTAGATTCTAACAGAAAGATCAAATACTGCAACGATGCTGTGAAAAATCTGCTGCAATCGGAACTGACATTATCAAATTTTTCCAGCTTATACAGCGATCTGAAGGTTATTTCTCTGCTTGATGAAAAACCAAGACAGAACATAGAAACTGACACTGTGTACACCAGAGATACTCCACGGATTTCCTTGGCTGACAAGGTCTCATTCTCTCCAAAGTTTGTAATATTTTTTTATATTGGTTGCCGGTTCAACAGAAACTTTTTTAGATTAGGAAATACGAAAATGAAATTATTGAAGAGCTACTCAGCAAGATCTCCAGCGAGCATTCGACTCTCGAATCAGTAGTTGAGTTGCTGTTAGAAAATGAGATTAGATGCAGAAGGCTCCAAAAGAACGCGCTATCAATCCCATTTCTGAGACTTTCCTGCCGAAATCAAGGCATAACGAACCAGGTTGAATTATATTTCACTGAAAGACATGTTCAAGGAAGCATCCTCATGATTGTGCATATGAATCTAGACGAATCACAGAAACTGGACGTCTCTTCCATTTCGCATATTATCCATGAGCTTCGTGGGCCCATCAGTGGATGTATGGCAGCGATCGAGTGCGCGATTTGCACGGCTGACACTCCAAAGGAGGTTGTAGATACAATGTTGAATCCAGCATTTAATGGTCTGAAAATGCTCCATAACCTCGTGAATGATCTACTGGATTCAGCTCAGATCGAAGCTAACACTCTCAAACTAGCCTTCTTAAGGACGGATGTCTCAGCTGTTATCAAAGAAGCAGCATCAATCGTGAGAAACATGGTTACTCAGAAGGAATTAAACTTGACAATTGTAGTTCCAACTGACTCTTTGTGGATAACCACGGATCCAAATCGCTTGATGCAGGTTCTGATGAATTTGCTCACAAATGCGATAAAATTTACGAAAGTAGGAGGAATTACCATTCAGGCTGAGTACTTCAATAAAAATCCCTCTTTAGTAAAAGTGAGAGTTATCGATACTGGTATTGGCATAAAAAGCAAGGATATCGAGAGGTTTTTCAAAGACAAATTCACAAAAATTCACCTGGAAGGCACTAACCAAAGAATGAACCCGACAGGATGCGGACTCGGGCTCAACATCGCCAATAAACTCGCCAAAGCGCTCGGAAGAGGGGAGATTGATGGGTTGAAAATCGAATCCGAGGTTGATAAAGGCAGCTGCTTTTCCTTTGTATTGGAAGACAAAGAGTACCAACCTCAGAGCAAAAACGATTTTCAAATTCAGCTTGCTGTCTTGGAATCCCAGGATCTCGAGTCTATTGACCAGAGTCAAACAAGCGAAAAGCCGAAAAACATTAACGAGACCGGCTCTACACCTCAGCTGCAGGGTCTAAAAATTTTAGTCTCGAACGAAATTAACACAATGGGAATCTTAAACGCCTCAACCTCTAAATACAGAGAGATGAGTGATTCTCCGTTTACTCAAAGCGTGAGCTCGACAGATGCACTCAAGTTCCATCGACGAGACACCAAAGCTCGAACATTAATGCTTGATTTTCATAAGGATGAAAGCGAAGTGATAGTAGTGGATGATGATCCTTTCAATGTAGACGCACTGAGATTAATACTAAGATCAGTTGGGTATAAATGCTCTGTGTTTTACGATGGACTAGAGCTGATTAATTATCTAAGGAGATGTTTTTACTTCAATCCTAAGACTACCTCAAAGTCGACGAAAATAATATTTATTGATTCTAATATGCCGAACATGGGAGGTGCTGAGACGATTAAAAGCATTCGTGAGAGTTATTCAAAAATGTCGTATTTGAATATTATTTTAATTGGAGTCACTGGCAACAATGATGAAAAAACGAAAAAGGATTTTGAGGAAGCAGGAGCGAATGAGATTATCTTCAAACCAGTCTCTAAAGATGTAATTGAAAAGGCTGTTAAGAGATATCTTAAGTGAAAAGTCTGTTTGAAATACTGATATATAAATTTGCAGATTACTTTTGGTCATGAAATGGTTTTTGGAGGTGTATCATATTATATGCTTTATTATTATTGTTTCTTTTTGTTAAAAGAAAATTTTCAGTTCTGGGTTTGATTATTATCATATCACGCTTTTCTTTAAAAAAAAAATGAAAAAATGCTCTAGATTGAATGAGCTGATATTCCATTAAGGAGAGGTCTTGACAAACTACTATTGTTTGAGTAACCCTTTGCGGATCTTAAACTCTCTGAATGGTTCAGTTATTTTTTACATCGCGACGCAACCATATTCTTCATATAATTCAGGAGAAGTATGACAAGTTCATCTAGTGATTAATAATATAAATTCGTTTAATCTTTAATGTAATTATCAAGGAGGATATGCAAATATTAGTTTTAGGTAATAATTAGCGGATATTATCATGGCAAGTGCAATGCTATTTCAAAGAGTACAACCATTACGATGAGCTAATTCCTCTAGTTCACCAATCGGTTCAGGCCTCACTTCGCTCTCATGTAGATTGGAAGAAACTTCTCGAAACTCGGTTATGGGATTTTCATTAATACCTGGCTTACTGCTATTCTCTTGAAAGAAGCCAAATTGATGGTTAGGGTCCAGGAAATCCTTCATCTGTGGATTGTTAACTGCTTCAAAGCTATTACTCAAGAAATTCGCTATTAACACGAAAGGAGAATTTAATTACAAAGTTCATGAATAAATTAATTTTTTTACTTTTAGAATCAAAATGATCGGTCTCAAATTTGGTGTTCTCTCCAATAGACTGAGGAAATGCTTTATCAAAGAACACTCTATCGTTATCCCCAAACCAATGTTCCGGATTAAAAAAAGGGAAAGATCTAAAGCGGATCTCTTTTAACCACTCAGCCTCTTCTTCTTTGTTCTTAAAACGAATAAAATTTGATCGGCCAGTATTAACTTGAGATTCGGCATTTCCTCCCTCAGTTTGTGGACCTTTTCGATCGGTTGGATTCTGTTGAAGATCTTTTCGGGAAGAAATCTTTTTTTCTTGTCTCCCTTCCTTGTGATAGATTTGACAGATTGATTTAGCTGTAGAGTAGTTAATTCTAAGCTTCTTCGCGACCTAAAAAATACTGTAAGATACAGCAATCAAAATACAACTTTTTTGATGCTTAGTCCCGTCTCTTCAACCATACGAATTAATTTTCGGCGAGTTGAATCAGAAATTGTTCTGTAGCGTTTCTTTGGAAGCTCAATTGTTGAATCAATCGTTTCGATAATTGAGACTTGCTCAGAGTCTATCTCAGATGGTTTTGCTGGATACACTCGTTTTCTAAGTTGCATTACTTGAGACATAAACACTTTGCTGCGTAAGATATTGAGAAAAAGGTTATATAAAATAATCTAACTGCGACGTAAATGGAAATTCTCAGAAGAATTGACAAACGTGTGGTTCCTATACATCTTTTTTTTAATTTTGATATCGAAAGAATGCTAATCAAATTTTCGGGCTCTGAAAGATGTTCGTGTGTGCCATAGCCAAACTTCCGGAGACTATAAATCACTTTCAGGCGTTGTTTAGTGGGGCGTCTTGAACATTTGGACGATATTCAATTCCTTCATTTGCTCCATAGAGGACTGAAATGAGTGCCCAAAAGAAACTGCGACAAAAATGGAAAAATGACAATTTTAGAGTTTATCTTATAAAATGGAATTGCTGCTGCTAAAGAAATCTACTCTCATTTTCCAAAACGCATGTGAGTTCAACATTGAATACGAGGGATTAGACTCTCAAGCTAGTTTCTTTGTATGAGTGACTTTTGCTGTATCCCCTTCACTTTCTTTTTCAGCTCCCTGTAATATTTTGCTCTGACCCTCAACAGAGAGCCATAATTAAATAAAAGGCCTAGAAGTTACCGTAAATTTCTTGGATCATTAAATAAGATCTCACCTGGGAAGACGATAAATGGGTAGATCACAAGCCAGCCATACAAGAAATCCGTTAACCAGCCATCTCCAAAGTTGCTATAGAGAAAAGTCTTCAGTCCTGGGATATCTTGAAGAACTGAAAAGAATTCTCCCACAGCTCCGATGGGGTATAACAGAATGAAAGCATTGTATCTAAAGTATTAATAAACTCGTCAATACATGGGATTTGAGATTAAAACACCTGAGACTCTTTAGCAAAGGAATCTTTGATCCAAACGAATCGTTTAAATAACTCGAAAACCTGATGATATCTGCAAGACTCCATACAATAAGGGTGATCCCAGGGTAGATCGACTACAAAAAAAAAATTATGTTGCTATAGATGAGCTTAGTTTATGCGATTACTGTGGCTGCGACAGGGAATACAAACCAAGCTATCGTATTTCTTCCAAGGTTTTGCAAAATTGACTGAAGAATGGAAGTCTTCGTTAACCCAACCAAGCCGAATAGCACCTAGTAGATAAAGACGGTGTCTGAAAGCCATGGAAGGATTCTCATTCTTACATCCATGGCTTGTAACGCTTGAATGTATAACGTCAGAGTCAGAATCTGCTGATTTTCAAGTACGAGCAAGTTCTCATGGCAGTTTATGTGCTGAAGAATCAATAGAAGTATGTAGGACCTGATAATTGGGATATAATAAATTAACTAATGCGAGCCAAAACTACCAGACTGATGCTTGAGTGACATTATGGAGTGTTACGAGAAAGAAGGAAAAAACTGCTCTGGGATTGTCAGCACGGGGTCCACATCTCGACCCATTATAAGGTTTAATAACCCTATTGATGAACATTCTTGTATCCTCCAGCATTTCCTTTGTGTAAGGAAAGATATATTTCTCTTCAACGTAAATATTATTTAAATTAAAAAAGCCGGGATTACTCACATATCCTGACCTTAATTAATTCAAAACCTCTCTTCACAAGGCCAAGTAAAAGCAGTATCATTGGCATCTTTAACTCACTCGTATTTTCACTATTGCTAGTGCCGAGAATAAGAGTTGCTAGACATTTTTTTAATCAAGCCGGTACAATCAAACCATCTCTCCAGACCAACGAAAATTTTCAAAACTAATCGGTCATTTCACACAAAGTCACTGAAGTTTTAACGTGAGCAGGTGATATAGTTAGTTTCTAAGGATGGAAACACTCCTCAGAGCAAAAGCTTCAACTCCTCTCCTACTCAGCACAATGAAAATTAAGTTTCTCTTCTTATTGATGGGTTTCGGCTTATGCATTTCGAGGGACATCATGAACTCTAACCAATGGATTCATTACGCCTGGAATAGAAAGCAGACAGAAACGTTATTATTGATTCCTTGCACAGTATCCAGTGGCATTTTCTATACTGAACAATCTAATTTATTGATACTGATTTGGATCACTGATTCTAGTTAGAAGATCCGCAAAATTATCTATAATCTCAAAAAGAACAAAGAGGCACACATGGGCATACTCCACTCAGTCGACGGCGTCTGCTTCAGTGTACTGTCAGTTGGGTTCGCTTCATTAATCGCATGGGAATTTCGCAAGATCGTTCAGACCAACGGAGAAAGAAGAAAATTTCTTGAGAATAAAGTTAATTCGCCCTCAGAACTCTTAAAAGACCTCGAAAACGATAACATCCTCTCGCTCTGGGAGGCCTGTCCTGATCTACCAGATGAATACAAGAATCTTTGTATTTTAAAAGGGGAAGTCGGAAGTAATTTTCCATTATTTAGCCGCATCAGTCCCGAAACAAAGGCAATCTATCTCAAACACATCAAAACGACCCTTTTTTCAAATAATAACTCCACTGCGGAAGAAGACACCAGAATTGCGCCTTACTTTTCTCTTCATGATCCATACAACAGCTGCTTAATACGCCGAGCTGAAAAAATGCAAATATTATCTGACCTCGAATGCCTCACGGTTTCGAGGCAAGTTGAGAAACTATCAACTTGGGATAAAGTCTGGATGGCCCTTGGAAAAATAGGTGGTTTAGTCGGATTTCGCGGACTCAAAATTGGCAGTATCGAAGGTGAAATAGGCATCACGCTTGGGAGCACGTTGATGGTATACGGCGAGATCATCTACAATAAGGCAACGAAATCGCTGAGGATTGAGCATCCTTTTTATTTCTTCTTCAAAAAATCAGACGTAAATAAAAAATACGAACAAGATCTCGTTCGATTCGCGACAAATGTTTTCTTTTGCTCGATCTTCCTGGGTATAAGCGTTGCAACGTTAAAGTCTATCATTGATAGAAATAAAGCAGCTAGAGAGCAAGAGAATGAAAGTTTACGGTCTAAAACAGGAAAAACAGAAAAATGGCGACAAGTTCTCCCAGCAGTCAGGAGGCTGACTATTAATGATTTTAAATGCAGAGCTTGCGGTTCGAATCCGAGGAATGTGATTTTGAAGCCATGCTTGCACTTCTGTTTATGCGATAACTGCTGTAAGAGTGGGAAAGCTGGGACCTGTCCTGAATGTAATTCGAAAATTTCGGAAAAGGTTAATATTTTCTTTGTATAATCTTGAAACTTAATGCATGAAGACTGACTATTGCTATGAATATTTTTTTTTTTAGGTGGACTACTATATACTTATTATACAATCGATTTATGAGAGGAAGAAATCTTGCAGTATAATCATTGAAAGTAGATGTGCCGAGTTAAATGTATTGAAAAATGAAATTTATGTAATGAAATTTGCAATAAATGTTGATAGTTATCCTTTGAATTTTTGAAGCGTTGAGGAAGGTATAGAAAAGAAGCCATTCGAAAATTTGATTATTTACTTACATTGGAAAGTAAAAGTTTGCTGAAAGGAACATTTGATTAGAATGCTAGGCAAAATTTTAGGGATTCGCATTCTCATTATTTAACAAATACATCGAGGAGCATGTGCTCACAATAATCTCCTGCCGTTGCCTTCGAACTCGAATAGCTTATTTTTTCCCACTCTTTGAGTATTATCATGAAAAATTCAGTTATTATTGGCTGAAGCCACCAAAAGCAGCATCAAAAAAATAATGTTAGATGACATTATTTGCACCGAGTCGAACCTAGCAACTGTCTTTGTAAAGTCTGAGAGGATATGACACAAAGAATCACATAATTCATAAGTTTTGCAAAATATTCGGTGTTATTGGCTTCATTTACAAGAATTCATGCTGAAAATCCATTCATTTTAGAAAAAGGGCCTCTTGTTCTTATCTGGAGCTAGATCCAAATAGCATCCGGGCTAATTTTTTCAATATTGCTCTTAAAATATGCAACCAATCTATCCCTCCTCACGAACATACAGATAGCGAACTGATAATCAGGTTATTAGAGTTCTCTTGGGAACGGAAAGGAATCTTAGCTCTTCTCTAAGAAGTGCCAGTCTCTTGAGATTCCTGTATGACGAAATTACCGTTCGGTACTCGAAATATGTTGCTAACAAAAACAAATCTCTCATCAAAAACAATCAAAAGCATCTACAAGGTTCAATCGTAGAGAGCTTTTCTTTTGAGGAGCCTGATACGGGCTCATTTCGGGGCATTAATCAAATTTTTTTCTGGGTTAGGCACGGTTTCAAAGTAAAACTCCTAAATAGATCTATGTAATCTGAAGCTACCACCCTGACTCGAAGAAAAGTAGAAGACTGTAGATCGGATATAATGGCCTTTATCAAAAAAATTACCTGTTCCTAAATGTTCCTCCTTGAAATGATCATTCCTGCAAATTTTTTTGTCTGAATTACATTAATTCTTTATCCATTTCCGAGTGAAAATACTTCGAGAAACTCCTGAGTTGAAAGTTATCCTTTCTGATAAAGGAAATAAATTAATTAATTCTCGCCTCAAGTCCTCAAGACCTTGGTGCTTTTGATTAATGATTCAGGCAATCACTCTTCATTACCTCCGAAAAAAAATGCAAAAATCAGTCTCTTAGCACAGTAGGCTTTATTCAGTCGGAACCTCTTTGCAGAAAGTAATTATCTGTAGTACCAGTATCTGTCAAAGAGATTTGGTTCCGACAGAATCGAGAGAATAATTTTAATGACTCGATTCATTGCTTCTTGCAAAAAAATCGTTTGATTATAAAAAATTGTTATTTAATCAAAAAATTCAGAGATAAAAATTGCGCATTTAGTTTCGGTGACGTCAAATTGCTGCTTTTAGAAGTCTAAAATAAATCGCTGCAATACAATAAGTAGTTTAAATTAACCAAACTTCTACCATGAACCTCGAAACGAATTTGTCGAATATGCTGGTCAAAAAGTCCATCGCAGTGCCCATCTACAAGAAAAAAAACCAGATGAGTGGCGACGATGCCATTCAAGAGCAGCAACAAGATGAACCAAGCCGTCTAAGAGTAAAACGCATCAAATTCACACATCCGCTGAGCACCTACAGGCTAGTTGACGTATGTTAACCCCAATTATTCCTTTCATAACCCATTCTCAGCGCTGTGCTCTTCAAATTTCGGCAGAAGAGACAATAACTCCGTTTTATATAGTGAATATCACTTGTTACGTCACGAAGGTCACCTTTGATTCCGAAAGTGAGTGCTCTGGTCTCTCATACCACTTCGGGCGCAAATATCCATCATCGAGCATCATAGGCTGGTATTTAATCCGATAAACCATATGCAAAAGTATTAATTTGCTAAATTTTCAAGGGAACAGATTTTGAATGCGCTTAGATGCGGCGGGTACTCAAAATACGATGAACTAGCACGTGCTTTCCAAATTCTAATACAAATGCGTGAAGTAAGCCAACATAAAATCGAGGCAAAATTTCATATCTTTCCAATTTATAGGAGGCAAAGCATCTTGCAATAGCCGGAAGGTCCAATATTGTACAACAATTCCCTGAGTTCACAAAGCTTGAATTTCGCAGCGACTATCCACAGCTTGCGGAAGTGCGAATTAATAGCTATGAAGCCTTTACTGATGATCCATTAGCACGAATGGCAATAAATAAAAAAATGTTGTCGTTGTTTAACCCTGACTCTGAATATGACGCGTTCGAGAGCATACACTTAGGACTGAAGGATATTTTTAGATGGAATGGACAAAATGAATGGATTAGCTATCTTACCAAATGTTTTGAAGCGTACCGAGAAAATCTATGTGGAGAGCTAAAGCATAAGAATAAAGAGATATTCATCGATAAATTGAAAATTTCGTTTCCGACTGGCAATGTAAAGCAACTTTGTGCAATGAGTTTCATGGATAAATTTTTAGAGCCAATATGTTGAAGTATGGTCTCAGTGCGTCTGCTACTCGAACGCAACTGTGATTTATTATACATACTATCCGGTGGAATCGGACTCGATTTACTTGGAGCCAGAAACAGAAATGGGAAAAGGAGAGATTGATGAAACGACTGTCAGTCAGATGTCAGAAGTAAGCATTTAACTCTCTCATTGTGTTGAGTAATAAAAATTCTAGGTAATTGATGAAGAGAAAGAGTTTCTTTTGAAAAAGAGGAACGAAGGCCTCGAATTCCTTGAGAAAATGTACTATAATGTAAGAAAAACGAGTCCAATTGTAAAGGAAATTGCAATCGGTCAAGATGACACGCAAATGTTGTCGGACCAAGAAAATGAAGCTGCATAATTATACAGGCCAGTGTGAGCCATCCCATCGTTAATTGAGTTTAATTTCTCACTTTTTGTCAGGTCTCTTTTTTGTTCCATTTAACTATATGTAACAAGTTGACAAGCTATAAACTTGTTCTGATGTTCATGGTTTTGTCTCATGAGTAAAGAAATCTGTTAACTGCAAATTTGTTATTTTCTCATATCGATTGCGACATGACTTCAATTTTTGGGGGTGGGAGGGAAGGAGAATAAAGCCTATTATTATTCACCCCACATCAGCCATTACACTGAAAATCGTGTCGTCTTGGCTCATCCGAAGGAAAAGGATCACTTTGCTTGCCGAGTTATCCTTAAAAAGCATCGTTTTTCAACCTAAATTGCTAGCAATTTTCCATTGTCCGGTCTCATTGATGCATTAAAAATGAGGTTGAATTCAATTTGATATTGTGTTAATAATTTATTGCGAAATGGAGGCTCAAAAAAAACTCAGTGCGACTGCCTTTCGGCAGCTCTCGAGATTAGCTGCTTTGAAACGATTTTTATCAAAACACAGATTCAAGCTCATAGCAAGTGCCGGAATTGCAGTTCTCGCTATAGGGTTGGCTCTTTTCGTATTTATTGTCCGTCATTAATGCAAAATTCATAGTCTTCTGATAATTATCAAGATTCGAAAGGAAGAAAGAGTCAGAATCCTTTATGAGAACGTTTATTGATTGAATACTTCTCTTAGGTGAGAAAACAAAAACTGCTGGAAGAAAAAGAGAAGAAAAAGCTGCTTCAAATTGCAAACTTTGACATGGAAGTCCAAGGACCCTCCGTAATGTCGCAGATTGACCCAAAAAAGCAAGAATTATTACAAAAAGCAATGGAAGAGGCTTCTGAGAAGATTGATAAACTTCCAATTGCTGCAGTTTTTCAAGCATTAAAAGACTTCCAGAAAACCACACGTTCATTTACGTTCACACAGATTTATCTCATTACGCTGCTTCAGCTAAAACTGAGTCAGCGACGGTACTGTCAAATTGTTAAAGAAGCACGCTTTGGTAAAGATAACTGTGTTTTGCTATTAATCTATATTATCATCAGAAAGAAGATGTCAATATCCTACAGATCTGGACATGTACAACGAAATATGCATTACTGAGCGTCAAAACTTGAGAAACGTCCTGTATCAGGCAGAAAGAGAGATTTGTGAAAAGACAGGGCTTGATGTGGGTCGTTTACACAAATTTATAAAGAAATTTTTCAAAGGAGATTGGAAAGGTGGCTTTCTCCATTCCTTGTTAATAGGACTAAAGCTAAAGTAATTCTGCTATGTACTCTTTAAATCATCTGACGCATTATTGCTTATATTTAGAATGCTGCTCCCAAGCAAACGGCTTGTGCATTTAGAATTGTTCAAGACAATCTTGAATTTCGTAAAAGAATATCTGAGCCTGAATGAGGATCTGATTAATGAGCTTCATAAAAAATACGTATGTCCTTTGATAATCCACTTATCTCAGCGATGGTGTTGTATTAGGAGGGTCATGATGATGGTGATGCTGAATTCATCTTTGGAAGAAAAGTCGATGATGCCGTGTTTGAAAAATATGGTGTTGAGGAAGAAGATATTATGAGGCTGATTCATGACAATAAGAACGGTAATGCGTTGAGTTTAGCGATATTTTTAACGATATTGATTCCTAGAGATAGAAAAAGATGAGGATTGTCAAGAAATTCTTGCTGAAATAGAAAAGGAGGCTTTGCTCAGGGATAAAGCACATAAATTTGGCTTATTAAAGAAATATCTACTGCCCGTACTGATGATTGATTGTAATGAAAATAGGAAGGATGTGTATCCAATAGCAGAAAGTGTACAGGAATTTGTGTAGCTCACTTTTTTGGCGTGTCTTTTGTTTAAATGTTTTTCGGCAGGTATTGCGTGTTGTTTATATTCTGATAACTGTAAATAGCTGTTTATTTAACTGGTATTAAAGAAAATGAACTGGGTTTGAGAACTTATTTCATTAACATGGTGTGTTGCAATTGACTTCAGTTCTTCATAGAATTGAGGGTTTAAATTGATAACTTGTAAATGAGAGTACAAGTCATGATGCTACTCAAAATAATGATTGTTGGGTTCATTAAGGAGTAGTGAGGAGTGACCTGTTTAATCATTCCCCAATCAGAGGCGTGATTTCTGCGTGATATGAGAGTCAAAGCTGTTCGAGAGCACAAAATTTACAATTTTGCTATCGAACTCTCAAACTTTCACAGTGGAGGCGCGATATAATTTCACAATATCGAAAAAAAAGAGCTCTGCGTTTCAATTGATAGCTGTTTTCAGTGTTTTCCTGCTTCCATGATTGCGAATTTATGAGAAAGGTCCTCCTACAAATCAAAAGATGCTAAAATTGTTAAATGTTGCGATCTTATGCCTCGGTAACAACGAAGCATGAATCAAGCACCTCCTAGATAAATCTTCTCTGTTGAATTTCTACGTATTTACTCACAAACAGCCAGGGAGTCACAGACTTAGTAAATGAAACAGAAATCGATTTGGTTGGAGATTAAATTCATCAAGTAAAATTTGATCTTGATTTAATCATCACTGGAAATTTCACATTTTTCGGTTCCTGTTTATGTATATTGTATAGTTTTTGAGACTTCTCACATATTTTCTAATCATAAAGAAAAGAAAAGAATGATATTTGCCTTGATCCTAGTTTTTATCTTTAAACTCGTAGTTTGTAAGAAATGAAACGATTATCCTGGTGAGAGAAAATCTGCTCAATACCTGTGATAACAGAATAAAAATTTTAAAGCTTTGATATAATTGGATTCAATACAGCTTAGTTAGGATCAGAATGAACTCTATTTAATTAATAAAATAAACAAGATTGTAATTAGCAATGAAACGCGGCGAGAAAGGTTTCGAGAAATCAAAACATTGGGAGATCAAAGAGATGATTGAACCCTGCAAATTGATCGTAAGATCCTTTCCCCTCTTGCTGACTTAAATTCTTCATCAGCCTCATGAAAAGAATCCAAATCTTGATTTCGATCCGTCAATAATCACCGGAGCTAATCTCAAAGTTCCTCAAGAGTTATTATTCCATCCCACACCAAGACCCCAGCATGCAATGGCCTCCGCCAAAGATCCTTCGATTCAAAAGACCCTCCTTATTTCGTAATCTGGCTCTCTATATCTCTCTAATATCATTTAACTTACAAATAGGTGTAATGGAGAGGAACTTTTCAAGCAATTTGATCAGAAAACCTGGGCCGCTCTGGTCTCTCTCCTGGATTGGAAGTCGTTGCTTCAGGTATTGTCATTAAGCAAATTCTTCAGGTTGAGCCTTGCGCATCTCTGGAAACACCTTCTGAAGGGCGAATTCGGGTTGCCAGAGAAAGGATCGTTAATTGATATGCTCAAGGACAAGGAATACGAGAGAAGGCTCTATATCACATGCAAATACACTCAAAATTGTATCCAGTTATTTCGTCTACTGGACATCTCGCTGCTGTTTCATTTAGTATTTAAGAAGAATCCATTTGAGATGATAGAAACAATCGTCGACATTCTTCCCATTTCGAAAACATTCGCAAATACACTCAATTTTCTCAATAATGTCAAGCAAAAAGATCTCTGTTATATTTTCATGTCTTCCTTCCCTGAAACCCAGAAAATAGTGTTTTGGAAGGCATGTATTAACCTGGAAGAAAAAGCAGGACTCTCATTGATAAAATACTTGGCAATTCGTTCTTTTGACCATGAAGAAAATCCACTCACTCTAAAAAAGGCTCGATTTTTCGATGATGGAAAATTCTATATAATATTTAAAGAAAACGTCTTAAGGATTTACAACCTAGTAAACGATCTTACCGAAGCGATGAGTGGAAATGCTATGGAGACCTATGAGCTCGAAATTACATACAAAGAATCTACCATGATCATCCAAAATTCAAAGAAAGAGCAAAAAGTGTTTGAATACTCCCACCCACTCTTGGTCTCTCCAGATTGGTCAATCAAAGAATCCTCTAATTGTCCTTTTACATTCATTTTCGAGAATATTGGTCATTTACTCATTGTGCTTGATAGCAAGCAAACTAAAATTGTCAAAATCATGCGGTTATTCAGCGAAAGAGAAGAGTTTTCGATCTCGGACATCTGGGTCAGTCCACAACGACAACACGACTCGTTCCGGGTTTACCTCGTCGATAATGTGCTGAATATCTATCTAATTGACTTAAAACCAGACTCGAACCTCTCTCAAAAGCCCGAAAGTATCGCACTAAAGCCTGTGTTTGAACGAGAAAAGCATTGTTCCACACACTCATGGAGATCGACTTCATCCAAGCATTTCGAGTTTCTCAGTTGGAAGAAAAAGTTGAACTCTGATGAAGTTGACGCTTGTGTCCTTATTCTGGCGGATCAATTCTATGTCGTGGATTTGGAGTCGGGTTTTGTTGAAAAACTCATCGAAGTTAAAAAAAATGTTTCTTGGCACATCAACACGAAAGTTATGCAGGGGTGGGTTGTGTCACACAATTTTATCATCTATGTCATGGAGGGGATGATGAACGCCATTAGTCTGTATTCAGATTATTTTGCTAGGAAAAAACTGCTGGGAAAGATTCTAGGGTCATCATTCCTCGAGATAGTCAAGCTCCCGGGAACACTAGCAGTATTAAGTAAGGATAAAACCACTGAAATTTTGGTTCGGTTTGTCAATCCTTACTATTTCCATGCGAATCCTATTAACTTCGAAAAGCCTAAAGTTGAGGAAGATGGGGCAGTGGACTTGGCAGGACTATTCGATACTGATTGGACCGAAGACAATGATTACCGCTACTCGTATGAAGTCTATGGGATCGAGAGAGATGAAGATGAGAAAATTGAGGTGGAAAATATGGCCAATAGCATTCTATCTCTGAACAATTTCTGGGCTCCAGTGGAGAAAGACCCGAGTTATGAGGGCTCTGATGAAATAAGAGTCAAAGGAAGCTTGATCTTTTATAGACAATTCGATCGGCTGTTCTTCATTGATTTGCTGCAAAAAATGCCGTTCATTTGGCCTAGACGGACTCTAAAGAAACCAGTTGAAACAGAAAAACAAATCCAAGAGAAAGAGGCGAAACCTGTGAATTATTTGAAATTGCACAAGAAATTAGCGCCAGAAGAGGCTCATTCGGCCAAGAGCAAAGAGTCGAACAATTCGCAGACAAAGACTGCTTTGAAAAAGGAGCTGAAGGGGTTACCAAAGGAAGAAAAAGAACAAATAAAACTGAAGAAATTTGCTGAAAGCGAAGATGAGGATGAGGAAGAGAAGGAAGATGCCAAATTTACGAAATCTGAGACTAAATTGTCAAAGTATGAAATTAAAAAGAATAGAAAAGTGAATGCCAAAGTTCATGACCAAGCGCTGAGTATTTCCAAGAAATCGATGAAAAAAAGAGTGACTGACGGTTTAGCTGATTAAATTTGAGCAAAGGGAATTAATATAGGTTTTAACTCTAGCAAGAAACACTTATTACAATCGTTATTTTGATAGCATCGCTTCTTATCGATCGAAAAAAGCGGTTTTACACTTTAGTATTGTTTTGGTATCCTCAGATCTCGAGTATTCAAATTCTCATCCTCCCCAAAATTCGCAAAATTTTTCTTTCACAAAATCCACGACTATCAGAAAAGTTATTGTCGTTTCTTATTAATCAACTCTCATGAAGTATATCTTCTTTTCCTATCGTAACTATCATCTGTGAGGATCCTCCTTTCTGCCGAAAAGGCCATTATGATTGTTACGACTTACGCAATTCTATTGGACTCTTATAATTATTGATAAAGTATCGTAATATGAATTATTGACTAAGTAGGGAGGTGAAAACGACTCTGATTTTCGGAGGGAAAGCAGCCTTTCAGTTCGCAAATGATGGGAGCTGATATCATTTATTAAACGTTATCAATTAAATATCTTCTCATGAATCTCCGCTTTGAGATATTGAGCAGAACTTGGCTATTAAACGACTGTACCCCCACCTCTGAGTGGAATCCTAACAGGAAAGAAAATATATTTTTTAAAAAATCTGACGATCAAACTCTGGTCAGATCTCACTTCCCATATCTCGCGATCTCTCTCTATCTCCCGTAAAACATCGAGATCCTTAGAGTTCTTCTTAAAGCTCGGACTATTAACCAAACCCATCGCGCTCTCTATCCAATAGGAAGAATTGGCAGTTATTCTGTTAGTTAGGCAGTTCTGTTCTCTTCACATCGGGGAAATCAACCAATCGAAATTTACTTGACAATCTTGCTATATAAGCTGGACGGAAATACAAAAAAGTTATTTTAATGTCAGAAACACTATCTTTGCCACTTATTACGGCCAGCCCCCAATCCGATGAGAGGGCTTCCAACAAAACAACGCCAACCTATCTCAATGAAAGCTACTTCAATCGGATATTTTTCGGCTGGATCTCGCGTCTAATCCGAAAAAACAAGCAAAAGACTTTCGAGCAGAATATGCATCACGATCTTCGCCAATTCGAAAAATCTGAAACGCAATACGAAATTCTACAGTCTAACTGGCTTCGCATGAAGACTCATAAGAATTTTACTCTTCTCCGAACGATATTCAGTGCATATATCAGCCACATTCTACTCGTGGGATTACTCGGCTTGATGAAGAGTATTTTATTCTTCTCCAGTCCTATTACGATAAATCTACTAATGAGATACATCGCTGAACCTCATCCGACCATAGGACATGTGCTGTTTCTCTTGGTCTTTATTCCTTGTTCGCGATTGGTGAACAGCTTGATTGATTCCAATACACAGTTCTTGCTGAACGTCCTTGGAGTAAAAGTTAAGTACGGCCTCGCTGCATTGATTTATTGGAAAACCCTGAAAATTTCAATCATCCGAAGTAAGAGTCACTCTGTGGGTTCAATCATTAACCACTACGAAATCGACTGCGAGAAACTTCGACTTCTTATGACAATGATCCAAGACCTATTTATCATTCCGATTCAATTGATGATTGGAATCGGAATCATTTATTATCTCGTTGGAAACTCCTTCTTGGCAGGGCTCGGGATGATGGGTATCGTATCAGGAATCGCTTACATCCTCACTAGTAAAAGCAGTCGATTGCAAGAGGCTTTTATGATCAAAAAGGATGCCAGAGCCAAGTTGATTAGTGAGATATTGAATGGGATCAAGTATATTAAAATGAGCGGCTGGGAGGGAAGTTTCATCAAAAAAGTCGAGAACTCCAGAAGAGAGGAGCTGAGAGTCTTGAAAGAGAGATTCCAGATTTTAACGCTCTATAATGTCAATTACTTACTTGGCCCTCAAGGAGTATTGATGGCGACTCTGGGTATGTATCTTTTACAAGGGAATGAGTTCGATGTCACGAAAATCATAACTTTATCATCAACTTTCTGGGTGCTTGCGACGCCTTTCCAGCAAATCTCGAAAGTCGTCTCGACGCTCGTAGACAGCAACATCTCCATGAGAAGGCTTGAAAAATTCCTGTCGGCGGAAGAAATTGATCAATCTTATATCAAACAGGACTACACTCTCTCAAACCCTACTGCATTGAAAATATCTAATGGTAACTTCTCTTGGAAGTCGACGGAGAAGAAGACCCCTAAAGCGACAACCAAAATAAAAATTTTGCAGAAAGATTCCAACACAGCCCTTGAGTTGACGAGCAATATGCCTTCGAACGATCAATCGAAGGATTTGAGTGAGACTTTGCCGGATTCAGCTTCTCGAAATGAAGGAGGGAAGGCTTTCAGACTGCAGGAGATCAATCTTGAAATCCAAAAGGGAGCTTTTGTAGCGATTATCGGTGATGTTGGTAGCGGAAAGTCTTCGCTATTCTACTCATTGGTGGGTGAGATGGGCTATAGTGTAGAAGATCCGCCTGAGGTTTATATTAATGGGAGCATGGCTTTCCTGCCTCAGAAACCCTGGATTATTAATGCGACTCTACGAGAAAACATCCTTTTTGGAAAGCCTTATTCTCAAGAGCTCTACAACGCGATTATCGGTTACGCTGCCCTGGAGGCTGATTTGAAAATATTGACGCATGGTGATATGACTGAAATAGGCGAGAAAGGCATCAATCTCAGTGGTGGCCAAAAGGCGCGAGTTGGCTTGGCTCGAGCGCTCTATAGCCAGCCTGATATCTTCATCTTGGATGACATTCTCAGCGCCGTCGATGTTCACGTGGGAACCCATATCATAGAGAAATGTTTGAAGGACTATCTAGCTGGGAAAACAAGAGTTTTGATTACTCATAACTTGGACTATTTGAAGTACGTTGACTATATCTACATGATGGACGCTGGGAAAATCGTAGGCCAGGGTCCTCTGGAGTATTTAAAAACGACAAAGCTACTCAAAGATTTGATCGATAAGAGTCAAAAACTTACAAGAAAAGCCGGATTTAGCCAGGAAGATGCAGAAGAGGAAGAGAAAATCGGTGAGATCGAAGTCTCGACAAACAAGAAACATGTACTACGCGAAGTTCAGCTCGAACCTGGTCTTAAACAAGCTGGCCTTATTAAGACTCTATCTAGCCAAGAAGATAAAATACAACAGGCAGAAGACCAGCTAATAATTGAAGAAGACCGAGAGAAAGGAAGTATCAAAGCTTCCACAATTAAAGCTTTCATACAGTGTTGGGGAGGTCTCAAAGTGCTTGCCTTGATACTTCTCGTTAGTCTGATTAAAGAGCTGTCGATTCAAGGCTGCTGGATCTACTTAGCGCACTGGGGAACATACTCCGATCATACAGCGAAGTATAAGTTTCTCACAAACTACTACATGATAAACGTCAACTCATTGATCTTTCAGGGTCTCACATTTGGACTCATCTACTATTATTCCCTGAAATCATCTGAAACTTTGCATGGCAAAATGATTAAAGCAGTTATAGAAGCTCCCTTGAACCTCTTCTTTGATAGGGTCCCTTCCGGCAGAATTCTCAATCGGTTTAGCGATGATATAGATAAGGTAGACGTAGAAATGCCTTGGTCAGTGGGTCTTTTTTCAGCGAGTGCTCTTCTTATAACGATAAATCTTATAATCTGTGTCTCGCTGTCGAACATCCTGATGGTGTTTCCAGTAGCCGGTTTCCTTATCATCTGCCACTGCTGCTATAAAGACTACACAAGCTTGAATCGAGAGATCCTAAGGCTCAAATCAATCTCAAACAGTCCTATTGTCAGTCATTTCACTGAGACTCTCCAAGGATTGTCAGTGATTCGAAGTTTCCACCAAGAAAAGCAATTCTTTGAAAACCAATTGAAAAAGCAAGATGAAACTATTAAGAACCTTATCGTCTCGAATGCCGCAACTCAATGGTATGACATCCGCTGCTGTATGGCCTCAATGCTGATTATCGCTCCAGTCAGCGCTATCATCCTCGTTTGGAAGCAAGAAATCGGCATTTCAATGGGTTTTGCTGGCGTATTGGCAACTTACCTCATCAACTCAAGCCGCCAAATGTCCTGGTTTCTGAAAGAACTCGCTTCAATGGAAGCAAGGCTTATTTCTCTGGAGCGCTGCCATAAATATACGATGATCACCCCTGAAAAAATCACCCCAGAGCATTCCAACCAACCCCAAAATCTCGGTGTTTGGCCAGCGAAAGGAGAAATAAAATTCGAAAACTATTCCGCTAAGTACAGACCAGGCTTACCTTTCGTCCTCAAGCAACTAAACTTCTCGGTAAACCCCGGTGAGAAGGTAGGAATTGTCGGAAGGACTGGCTCTGGAAAATCTACGTTGATGCTGAGTCTCTTGCGGATTATAGAAGCTGCGGAAGGAGCAATAAAAATTGACGATGTGCGGCTCGATGATATCGCTTTACCTCGGCTCAGGGAGAAAATTACAGTCATTTCTCAAGACCCACAGATATTTGAAGGGACTCTAAGAGAAAATCTCGATATCCTTGGCGAGTATGACGATGAAACGATAAAACGCGCTTTAGAAATGGTGAATTTGAACAGCTTAACCAACTCGAGTAAATCGCTTGATATGAATGTGAAGAACGGAGGAGAAAATTTCAGCGCTGGAGAGCGACAGATGATTTGCATTGCGCGTGCCTTGCTGAAAAAGAATAAAATAGTGCTGATTGACGAAGCGACTTCTAATATTGATATGAATAACGAGGAGATATTCTTAAGGACGATTACTGAGAGGTTTCGTGATTCGACAGTTCTAACGATTGCGCATAGACTGAATACGATAATAAATTCGGATAAGATTGTAGTCATGGACCAAGGGAATGTTATCGAGATGGGTAGTCCAGAGGAGTTGTTGAAGATTGAGAAAGGAGTGTTTTCCAATATGTGGAGCGAAGCGAAAAGAGCTAAAAAATACAAATATTAATAATTATAAGTGAGAAAATGTCTCGGTGATAGTAATGTATATGATGATGAGAAATTGATTAACAACGAGATTTATAATTATATATGTATTTCAAGTGATGCTTCTGTAAATACTTCCATAACAATCAACTGAGAATGTGTATAACTTGTAATGTTCAATGCATAAAATGAAAAGTATTGGGAGATTATATTCTCAGTGCAAAAAATATATTTTCCAAAGTCATCTGAAAAGAGACAAGAATTTCAGGTACAATGAATATTTCAAAACATAAATTCTATGAAAAAACATCTAATTTCAACTAAGAATCTCAGTCAATGCGAGAACTCACTTGCAAATCTCTTAACTTCACATCCTTGAGAGCAGCCAGCTTTTTACACTCCTCTTCGAGTTTTAACGTTAGCTCATATGCTTGATGCCTTGCAACAGTCAGACTCCTCTGCAGTTCTTCCTTTGTACTCACTAACAAACTTATCTGCGTCTTCAAATCCTGTGA
>ENA-UOTZ01000245-UOTZ01000245.1-compost-metagenome-genome-assembly--contig:-NODE-245-length-45614-cov-8.518194_pt1 | contig 45614 bp, 35 predicted proteins | sample MGYA00238144_ERZ746983 | MGnify/ENA primary metagenome ERZ746983 (study PRJEB28759, sample SAMN06268863) | compost metagenome | isolation source: single cell | place: USA: California, Emeryville, Joint...
AAGCTCGCCTTTGAAAATTGCGACTCCAGCGATTTCTTTGCAGCTGCCAGCATCCATTGGACAGGTTAATGTGCCAACAGCAATCAGTCAATTAACCCTGGTAGCACCCACTGGCCAAACCCAAGGAACTCCAGTTGGCTATCTTCCAATAGACCAATTATTGGGTCTTTCAGCAGGTCAAGGAGTGCTCCCAATTTGGCAGGGTTCAGGCGTGCCAATTTATATTCCAAGCATTTTAACTCTCCCTCAGGTTCCTCAGGCGTTGAATCAAAAGACGGCTGCGCAAGATTCATTAAAGATTAAGCCTGTAATTCAGCTAGCGAAACCGAATTCCTCGGAGGAGAACTCAAGCGTCGAAACTGAGCAAGAAGGAAAAGATAAAACTAGTCACAAGATCCTTTGTCCAAAGCCAATTCACTTGGATATCAAAGAATCGGCTTTTAAGAAAGTACGCAAAGCGTAAAAAATTTGCAGCTCTGTTTCTACGAAAAACTATCTATCAAAGAAAGGCCTCTAAATCAAAATTAAGTAATCTGTTTTGATTTATAGGACTTTGGATTTTAGGTTGTCAATACTGTAGTTGCTTCTTGACTCGCATTCCAAGTGTGGTAGGTTATTCTCAATTTGATGAGTTTTTGAATTTATATATGCACTTATAATAAATATTGCGTTGGATTAGTATTTTTTATTTACAAAAACCTCCTTTATAAACATATTCTAACTTAGCAAGTACACAGTCGTACCCTTAGTGTCATTGCATGATGAATTAAAGAACAAAGTACCATATTGAAAGAGGGGAAAAAATTGACTTATTAATATAAGAATAAATTAAAAACCCTCTATCACAGTGCAGATAATGTATTACCTAGACGATTTAATTCAATGAAGATATAGTTTCATAGTTTTCTTTTCTTGAAGACAAACCCATGATTAAAAATTGTCAAAGCATTTTCCGAATAATAAATCCTTCCGGACGTATTATTGCTACATTACAATGAGAATTGAGCAAAACAAAAAGATAGCATTCCGCGCTTATTTATTGTAAGATAAAAAATACTTAAGGAATCGAATTGCTTTTAAAAAATGTCTTTTTTTCTTTAATCTGATTCTCTCCTGGTTTTTTCATTTGCGGATTTACATGGTAGTAATTGCCATCCAAACTGATTATAAATAGCTGATCAGCTCCAGCGCCAAATGAGAGTTTGGCTCCTTTATCTTTTAACTCCAGTTTCTGATAACTTGCTTGAGGATTGAAGAAAGACGTTAGAAACCCTGGCACAGGAATCTTGAATGATGAATTGTTTGACTTCTTATCTTTGTCTTTTCCTTTTTTTTCGTTCTCAGCTCTCACCTCTTTCGGTAATTCAGTTGTGTTGAATATGCTTAACCTCCCAGTGTGACTCATCACAGCTATCCAGCTATCATTGACGTTAAACGCGATGGACACTATATGCTGGTAATCAGTTCCATGGCGTAACTCTTTCATTATCGTTAAACTATTCACGTCGAAAATTCGAATAATGGTCCCTTTTTCTGACGCAGTCGCAAGATATGCCCCTGAATCGCTTATTTCAACCTTTCGGATAATCGAATTATGCGCTTTCCTAGTCTTCGAGGTCTTTTTCGTGTAGTTATTCACGATTATATGACCAACAGTGCTATCCGGACAACTCATGATGTCTTCATCGAGCGAGAAACAGCACAATCCGAGTGGGTTGTAGCAAGTATCAATGATGTCTAAGATCTTCAGATCATGGAGCTGGTAGAGGAAGATTTTGTTGTCGATTGCGACTAGCAACTTGCTTTTTCTCAGTTTAATCGTTCGGACCTCTGATAAAAAAATGAGTTCAGCGACGACTTTGGTTTGTTTGTCGTCCCACAACACGACTTTATTGGGTGGAAACTTGGGATTTGATCCTCCTCCGACTAACGCGAGCAAGTTAGTGCAATAAAACATTTCAGCTATGCCGAGGCTTCCACCTAGGTCTCTCGAGGAGATCTCTTCAAAAGGAAAGGCGCTGTAGATCGTGAATCCGTTGTTCGTAGCACAAATGAAGCAACTTTGGTCTTGATTGAAGCTGACATAATTGAGCTCTTCCTTAGAACTGACCATCGCGATAATTAGACGTCAAGTGTATTGTGAGTTCCAATAAATTGAAATAAACTATAGTATTGAGCTCAAAGGCTGAAGACAGACAATTGTTGCATAAAAATGAGGGATTAAATATTATATGAAAATTTTCATAAGAAGGAAGCGATATTCATAATCGAATTATGAATAATCCTTATGAAGGATTGGCATGGAATTGATTGTACAAAATTTATTACAAAATCACGATATTTCCTTTTGGAAATATTGAAAATATCACTCTTTGCTCAGAAGAGCCTTTATTGCTACAATCAAGCGGAAAATGGCAATTTAAATTATTAAAAAACATAGAGACAGTCACTTCATCCACCATACTGAGAAGCAGAAGCTTACGTCATTGAACACTTTTCATGTTTGCTTTTGTTAGCATTCGGTACTGCTTCACTTGTTTCGTTACTGGGTTAAAATCCACCGGTATCCCTGATTCATCATAATCATCTTCTATTTCGTCCTTTTTGGAAGGAGCGATCAAATACTTTAACGTATGGAACGCTTTGAACTGACCATGCTCAGAATTTCGTGAATTCATACTCGCTGACTCAGAAAATAGAACATTGGTAACAATATTTGTTGCCGTATCAAATGACTGTCCCATCATCTCCGAAATAAAAGGAATTTTGTTCATTTGACCTGCTATCGAGTTGAACCGAGAAAAATTCGGCTTATTCTCCTTGAGTGCAGAGAAGTACCTCGCTTTTATTATCGGTTGAGATTTATTATCTCCACCATAGGCAAACGAGTACTCTCCACTCGGACCCACAGGCTCCACGATCTCGTTTTCTGACTCGTTATTGATTTGATAGACCCTCTTAAATTTCAGATCTGCGAGTCTCTCTGCCATATCAAAACATGCAGGCCAGGATCTGGCCTTTACCTTTCCAAAATCGATCCCAGCCAGCCAAGGATGCTCCAATATCTCTTTGTAGCCTTTAGCGCCAAGTCTTTTTGAAGGATCTTTTGTGAGTAAACCTCGCAGAAAATCTTCAAGATTCGGCGATATGTTATTCGGGATGGTAGGGTGAACATTGACAATTTTATTCACTAGCTCTTTTTTGCTTTGCTCGCCAGAAAAGGGAGGGTTTTCCAATGAGTAGCTCATAAGTAAGCACTCCTAAGCCATAGTAATCAGCCGTGAACGAATATTTTTCTCCCATAACAACCTCAGGAGCCATCATTCTGATGGAAATGTGTATTAGGACTATGGTTTGTGAGAAATTTACTCTAGAGTCCCGCAGATGGAAGTTAAGTAGGGATTTTCTGGTTGCAGTTGCTTTGTTATTCCAAAATCACATATGTGCACGTGTCCTTTAGCGTCCAAGAGCAGGTTTTCGGACTAAAGCATTTATAAAATGTTATATTGAGGATGCTCAGAACGGAAATTATGTACTTTGAGGTCTCGATAGAGAATGTATTTATCGTGCATTAAAATGAGATCCGAAAGCGTTTCTGCGATAAAAAATCTGGTTTGTGCTTCAGTAAATTGCGTTTTCTCTCGTAACAGCCTTCTCAAGTTACCACCAGGCAAGTAGTCAAGCACTAAATAATAATGATACTTCTATAATCACAAAGTCAGTGAAACAGTTCTTGATGTCAATCATTACCGACTGAAACGCGTAGTGGAGAGTAATATGCAAGATGCCCTCCAATTTTAAATGGATATTTTTCTCGTTTATTAACGCATTACTTTCGTATTGAGGGTTTTTGCAGTACCCCTTCTTAACCTGCTTAATCTCTCTTGCGTCCTGAAAGGATATATTATCACTCAATAGTCCACATAAATTTATGCTTACCTACGTATACCGTTGAAAAGCCTCCTCTTCCTATCTTCGCATACATATCAAAATCACCAATTTTAACTCCCGGAGACATTGAGATCGGATCACTCAGGTTTATTGACCGTTGGACTGGTATATATGGAGTAAAATCGATGTTGTCAGGAAAACTGTCAAGCGTAGAACTAGGGACAGAGAGCAAGTAGTCGTAGACAATACGCCTGCTTTCTGTCCGGAGCATTTGGATGAAGTCAGAGGATTTGGACAACTTTGCGCCTTCAGATATTCTCATTCGAAGATTAACTTGCTCAACAAGCCAGGATACATTGCGAAAACGTGCTTCCTCTTTGAGGACCTGGATCTGGATTGGTCGCGTATCAGTCAGAAAGATAATTCTGAAGTTTTTGAAATGTGAGGTTAATAGTGTCTTTTCGCCTTCCTCAATGAAGTTCTCTTCTTGGATTGATTGTGAGTTGAACTCGCTGTAGACCCCTGAAGAATGTGTAGTTTTCGTGAATGCACTTGTTTTTTGTGTGCTATCTCGAGTTTCTTGTTTTTGCATTGGTTTTTTCAGAGTTGGGTTACAAAAATTGTGAACTCAGTTCAGAACCGACCGAATTATTTACTCGATATTTTATTTCTTCATAGATTAATCGACAAAATGCACTTTTAATTGCATACATTTTATTCTGCATTGTTCTGAATATTCGAGCTAATTTTTTGATATACACACATTGAAAAACAAGTGTCTCATCAGTCAGTTAGATTTATTCAAAGAAAGAGTTTTCTCTTAGTTAGGGGGGCAAAATTTGTTATGACTACTAATGTAGCTATTCATGATATACAGCTCTGTTGAAAATACGGTTCGTTCTTGAAAATGTTCGGAACTCATCTGCGTTTCTGATGGAAACCTCCAATGAGAGCGTTGCGCGTTATTTGCTTTACAAAGCCAAGACTACTTCTTTGAGCTCCTGAAAATATATAGCAAGTAAACCTTGAAATGAACAAATGAGAAGTTACATAGATACATACTTTCCAACTATGTGTCAAGTTTGTTGCAATTGAATAGAAGATTTGAAATTCACCGATTTAATCTCAATAATGAGCTTCATAAAACTGTGCGAATGTTAAAATTTCGATGATAATTGTGAACTTGAATGCTAGCGGAACATCGAAATATCTAATTTTGTTGTGAATGATTAACTCCCACCGTACTCGTCAAAGGAGCACCTCATGATCTTCCAAAGAAGGATCACATTGTCCTCAAGGCCCGTCTATAGCTACAATGATCTGTTTAACTCCTTTAAACTTAGTCCATAACGACTTACACATTTCTAACAAATAAAAGCCTGGTTTTGACTCGAGAGAAAGGAATGGGGTAGCACTCATATTCAAATGACTCATTTAAAATGAAGAACATACCTTTACTCACAAACTTAATGAAATATTATTCCAAATCAACACACATATAACTATATTAAATGCTTTAGTACGTATATTGATCAATTTTTTCCAGTTCCTCCTGAAAATTAAGATCTTCTTTATCAACAGCATTCAGAACCGTGTTTCCTTTCCTGATAAACTTCCTCTTATCACGGTTATTACGCGGATGCTCAAGGTGTGCAAGAATTTCTTTCGCTTCGGCCAGTCTCGGATTGGATTTGTCTCTCTTATGAGCGAAGATTTGCGTATATTTTTCTAAAAAGATATCTCTCTTGTCAGCGATCCTTTGCACAATTCCTGCCATCGTGTGGTCTCCAGTCGAATCAACAAAAGCCGCGTGTTTTTTCATAAAGTAGCTTGCGCGTGTCTCGTAGGGTTTGGTTTTCCGAGTTTGAAAGTCATAAGAAGGGATCAATTCTGGTGGCTTTTCTCTTTCTACTAAGTGCCCTTCCTTCGTTACATAAATATAACCGGTGTCATCTCTAGGAATTATGATGCTGTTTGGTCGATGGATGACGTTTGGGCCCAGGATCAAGAGTTGGTCTTTGTATTGCCTATCAGCTCGACCGATTCTGACTTTTTCAACTGAATTATAGCGTCTTTGCTTTGATTTCATTTAACTCTTCAAAATAAAGTTTTAGTGTATATAATCGCTAATCCAATGATGTTTTAATACTCTTATCATCAACTCTCACCAAGTAACCTAAGGCAGTTGTCAAATATTTGGTCTATATCTTATTATTAAAGCAGAAAAGATGAAAAAGGTAAAGCATTTGGTTTGACAAGGAGCTAAATTCATGAAAATGTAATTTCCCGATGAGACTATCTCTCGAGATATTAGTAAGTAATTACTTTTACTGCGAATATTTTTGAGAATAACTCTAACTTGGACTCATCCTTCAGAGTCTCTGAAATAATTGTCAGTCCAGAAAATATCATTGGTTATTCATGCTTCTGAAAATCATCTGAAAATTTCAGAAAGCACTTTTTGTGAAATTAAATATATTTCAAGCAAAACATTTGAGACTTCAAAGTTCAAACATTTTTTGAATAATGAGATATCAAACTCTTCGTAATTTAGACATCATTTCTAGAACACACAGTTCAGGGTTTTAGTCATAATTTTCGTTATTATAAAAAATCCACAAAAAACCATCAATAATTTTCATATACTCCACCACAATTTTGAGTTTTAGAACCCTCAAGGATCAAGGTCTTTTAATTAAGGAGAAGGTGGAAGTTTGATTTTTGTTTTTTCAAATAATGGCGTGAAAAGACGAAAGTTGCTCACATCCTAATCACCAAGGCTGAAAAATATCACCAATTTTTTGTCTAATTGATGCACTCCCAAATAATAAACTAATTCAATTTTTTGTTAGGCATCAAATATTTAATTTACTTCAGGATAAAATGGAGCCAATTCACGGACGACGTCATCTATGCCTTCTTTTTAACCAGCCAAGAGGAGAAAATTTGGTCACTTACTCATAACCAATACGCAACTACTCGATGGAACAAAACAATTATGTCAGTATACATATGCTATCGTTATTAGAGATTAAATAAATATTTATAGTATGTGTTCAAAACTCCTCTAAATTTAAATCACTTCTCAAGAAAATAAGATCAAGATCCCCTCCGAACGTAATATAATAGTTTAATTTTGAGAGTAGACTCTAATACCCTCATCATCTTTTGCTCTTCCAAAGCTAATCATCACAGAACATGGAAGGTGTCTCTGCTACGAACGATAACAACGGATTAGGTGTTATTCAAAGCTACACCATCCTCAAAGAAGTCTTTGATGATGATGACATGCACACATATCCTCTCTTCTTAGCTTGCTATCGGGGCGATTTCGCCCATCAAGCTCCTTTTTTTGCGATCAAGGCTATCCCGGTCTTAGATAACCGCAACTCCTTTCAAAATGAGGTCGCTGTCGCGAGACTCAGCCCCCACACCAATATTCTCAACTGTATTGAGATAATCGAGAAGGTTCAATTGAACTTCGGGCGATTTCTCGGCAGGAGATACAACCTATTGGTCTACCCTTTCAAATCTAACGGCGATCTCTTCGAAATTACATCTCAAATGCGTTTTGACGAGCAAATGATCCGATATTACATTCCACAGATCCTAGACGCTGTAGAACACCTGCACAAAAACGGACTCGCTCATAGAGACATCAAACTTGATAATGTGCTCGTGGATGAAAACTACAAACTCGTTCTAGCTGATTTCGGATTTACAGTGAACCATTCCAACTATAAAGGTCCTAGAATGTTTGAAACTGTGACTTCTATTGGGATTTGCCCTCCGGAGTATCACAGTGGGGGAGGATATAAAGGAGTTGATATGGATTTGTTTGCGATTGGGAAACTTCTTCTCACCATGGCAACGGGAATAAATCCTTTTATGAAGGCGAATGCGAAAGATTTGCAGTATAAGCTGGTGGAAGAGGGGGATTGGGAGACCTTTTGGAAAACCATCGAGACGTGTGTGAAGAAGAAATGGATAAAAGAAACAGAGTTTACTTTGGAATTCAAAGAGTTAATTCAAGGGCTTCTCAGCCCAGATCCGAGCAAAAGATGGGGTATTGAGCAGATAAGGGAAAGCGAATGGTTCGAGAAAACCATGCCGAAGAATTTTGACGAAATCCAGAGTAGTCTTCAAAAAGCAAGGATATCTGTGAGTAGCAGAACAAGTTTAGCATCAGCTAACTGATTCTAAAACATATCACCAATGCAATTTTTTTGAGACATTAGGTACATAATTTTGTATACCTAATTCAATAAAGAGGCCTTTGAGGTCTGTGTACAGCATTTTTTTGCTATCTTACTCAAATTTGTTTTATCTGTGTTTTACGGGAAAATTTGAAGAGTTAAATAAAGCGTTAATCATACTCTCCATAATTTTTTTTTTTCTCACTCTCTCTCGCTCACTTAGAGGTTGATATCAGTAAATTTTATTTTTTAACTGAAAATGTGATGGTATTAATTTTAATAGGAGAGCTCAAGATTTTCTATCAATCAAGCTTTGATCTCAGGTGATCTTTCTGCAGTCCTCGGCTTTCTAGACCTTCATCAAAGCTTAAAATCAGAAAGTGCGCCAAGTATTTATTTTTTTTCTTTATAAAGAATATTCGAGAATTCTTGATTGACGAGTAAACAAATAAAACCCCATGCCCAAATAATCGAAGCATTACAAGGTAGAATTTTTCTTCATGAAAACATGGCCATTCGAGAGCATTCATAAGTCAACAAGACTCTCAAGAGGACGACTGCATACATCCATTAGCTTTAAAGCAGTCTATTTTTCTTCTGAACCGAAGAAAAACTCAATTTTCGCTAGACCAAGAACGGATTCGCTTTTTTCTATATATTCAGACTTGATCTGACTACGATATCCAGGAACAGGAAAACTGAAATTGTGCTTTTATTTTCATTGTTTTTTTTTTGTTGAAACATCCTTTCTCTAACTCATCGTATTTTGCAAAGCAAATTGTTTATTATAATATGAGAACTCCTCTTTTAGTAAACTGAGCCAAACTTTCTCCGAACAACTAAAACTTTGGAAAAATAGCAAATCTCCAGAAATTGATTTTGGAGCGCAAATCTCAATTAAAATTTTGATATTTTGAGTACATTTGTAGTAGGCTTTTTTATCTGCTCGTCTAAAGAAAGAAATTGAATTTATCCTATTTCATCGTAGTAATAAATCGAAAATGAGCAAAAACTATATGCTTGGCTTCCTGTTCGGAGGCATTGCGGAAGATGTCCGTGGTGCCTTCGACTTTCTTTCAAAAGATATCGATCTTAACAAGATGACTGGAGAAAACTTCGGACAAGATGATCAAGCCAGCGCAGAAAAGCAAGCAAAGCATGTCGATTCTGATGATGACGATATAAATGAGATCAAAATCGATTCGGATGAGGAGAAGAAGATAAAGTTCGGTTCCAGAGCTGGGAGAGAAGATAACTTGGAATTCAATGCTTTTCAAAAAATCAATCAAGACGACGATGAGGATTACGAGGACTACTTTGATAGCACGGAAAAACCTGCAAAAACTCAAAGCCAGCAACAGCAGCAGCAAGAAGCCATTCCAAAGAAGCCTGTTCGTGTCCGCAAGCCCATTCCCGCGAACTTTAAAGTTGAAGAAGTGCTCGGAGTGTTTCCAGGCAATCGCAATGAAACCATTTACAAATTTTCAAATTTGTTTTATCCAGAGCATCACATCATTGCCGATAGTCTTTTGAAAACCGCGTATGAGGAGTATCTTCGAGATCCTGATCAGATTCTTCGACAAAATTCCAAGAAAGTGGATCCAAAAAAGCTGCAGGAGTTCGTTTATTTATTCCATCAGGCTGTTGAGAAGCAGGAAAAGGAAAGGCAACACAAGATTCAGGAAATCAACCGGCGGCGGCAAGGAGAGGCGCATCTCATGGAGGCGAATCGTAGCGTCCAGAAGCCCCAAGATGATTTCAGGCTGAAGAAAGATATTTTCGATGATCCTTATGACAAAATGAAACAATACACAAAGCACCAGCAAGTTAATTCACATGAATGGTTTTCGGATCTGAAGGGACAGCTTTTGGGTGAAATGCGGCCTTTTATGAGCACGTCTACCTATGAATTGGAGAAAGAGATTCGAGGTGAATCCTCAAAAAAATCGCATGTTGTCGCTCATTCAGCAGACCCCTTCGGCACTCAGCTTTTAAAGAAATCTCTGGCGATGGAAAGCGCGAGTCGTCAGAGCGATAGGTCGTATCAGAGGAGTGGAACGACGAATCTTCACGACACTCCAAATAGGTCAGAAACTCCATCAAAGGAGTTTCATTCGCTTCATCATTTCTTAGATCATTTGGATAGTGTCCAACGAGACAATAGGGATCTGGGCGATGAAATGAGAAATTTTGGAGATATACTGACTGAGAAGTCCAAAGTCATGGACGAAGTGGTTAATACTCAATACTACATGCAGGAGCATCAGGGTGATGATTCAAAGTTCCTTCAGGAATTTAGAACGACTCTCTTCAGAAAGAAACACGAAGGGAAGGGACATAATTCTGACATGGATATTGAAAACCATGGCGGATTGAATCATGCGAAAAAGCAAAAAATGGAGTATTATGATGAAGGTTCGATTCAGGTAGCATTTAGAAGTGATTTAGGCAGACGTATCTTTGACTACGAAGAAGAGGAAAACATTCCTCAGGAACCTGGAAACGAAGGCGCGGCTAGCAATGCAAACAAAAAGATCAAAATTAGCAAACGATTCGGGAAGGTCAATATTAATGCGAATAATCTTGACTTGATCTACTGCAATAACCATCTGCTGCAAGGATCATGGAAAGAGTTCTTTGCGGAGAAGCCTCCATCCAAGGAATTAGAGAAGGATTATTCCAGCATATTGATCGATCTCAACGACCGTAGTTTGTTCTATCATAAAATCAATCCTATCGTCTTTGGCGCGCATAAGGCTCAAGTAAAACGAGTAATCCCAGAAGTCGTAGCAACTGATCCGAACGCTTCTGCAGGATCAACTGCAGCGATTGGAACAGCTCAAGGCGCGCTACCAGACAGCGCAATTCAAGCGAGTAAAGGAGAGGGAGCCCAAGTTAAAGAACCAGAAGTTGCTGGTATTGAGCGATTGAATTCAAAGACCTTGATTGACATCAAGAAAACTCTCAGAACTGAGCTTGTTAAGAGAGGATTAGACCCAGACAACATTGATAACATCAAGATGATGCTTGAGAGCGATGCTGCTAGGATCGGAGTTGAAAAGAAAGCCAGCAGCACCGATAATAATGCTATTAAGAGCATTCTTGGATTCGAGAACGATATTCTCAGCAAGAACAGACGCTTGGAGCCAATTCAAGACTCTCGAGTAGCAGAAAACTTTGAATTTAACGAATTTTTAGTGAAAGACTCAGACTTCACAGACTTCCATAGACCGAGCCTGATGCGAAACAGATACAAGCAAGGGCATACTTGGAAAGTTGAGATTGTCAAAAACGTCAAGGATAGAAAGAAAGATAAGGCTACCACCAAGATTGTGGCATCTTTCGAGCATTTCAAAAACCAAAAGAGACTGTCTCTGCGTGAAGGCGCGTTCGCGCTGTTTGAGTTCATTGAGGAGACTCCGCTTATCATCCCTAACGTCGGTATGGCAAGTAGGATTTTGAGGTATGTGTATCCTGAGCGAGTCATCAATCAGCTCAAAGCTGCTCAGTCTTCTGAATCTGGCAAGGATCCAAAGGCGTCAGAGGAGAAGATTGACGAACGAACTGAGAATAATAAGAAGTTCTACGACCACATCAATGAGAAACTTGGACCTAATGGAGTCATCCGCTTAGTCACTGATTCTAATTCCGAGAAGCCACCACTCATGGCAAATATAACCAATGAGAAGTACATCGGAATCCCAGTGCTCGAAAACAATCTGTACGTTGCTCCAATCTTTCCGCAGAAGCCCAAAACCACCGATTTTGTACTTGTAAGGCATGTTACCAGTGAAGGCTATACGAAATTTTTCTTGAGGAAAATAGAAAGTTTGTACACAGTTGGACAGATAGAACCTAGGCGAGAAGTTTTTACTCCTCATTCCCGCGCGCTGCGAGACTTCTTTAAGAAATGCCTTCAGTTTGTAATAAAAGACAAGTTTAAGAAGGGTGAATCGGTGGACCTGCGTGAACTGAACAAAATTTTCCCGACGTACAATGAGCATAATCTGAGAAAACAAATCAGAGACCTCGGCGGAGAGCAAGACCCTAAGGATAGCAAAAAGTTTTCGTTTAACAAAGATAAGGTAGACAGTGACCGTGAAGGCGACGCCGAGCACACTGAAGGCACAATGAAACCAGATGACGTGTGTTTGTACGAGCGAATGCACACAAGTCGTGTAAGACTAAAAAATCTCGGACTCGAGGAACTCAAGTCTTGCGATAAGATCAACACTGTGAAGCTGAAATATATTAAGAAAATTAAGGCAGATCCCAACCTCACTGAGGAAGAAAAAGCAAAAAAATGCCTATTGGCTCGATATATCGCAGAAGAGCTCCAGTTGACTGCCTGGAATCTCAGCCAGAGCTTCTCTGACGCCAAGCAAAAGAAAGGAAGGCTATATCTGACCGGTTTTGGAGACCCAACCAACGGACATGGCGGATACTCCTATGTGAAGTTCCCGATGAAAACCTCGCGATATGATAAGGACGAAAGCAAGAAAAAGGATAATGACAAAGCGAACATGATTACAGGAACTGACGCTGATTTACGTTCGCTCGAGAATAAGACTATGGAGGCATTCATTCTGAAATACAGAAAGGACATAAATCCCGAGTACTTGTCCAAACTTCATCGTTGGGACAAAAAGAATATGGTTACCGAGATCGCGAATGAGAACCCGAATGATCCTGAGCTGAAGAAATACATTAGAGTCAGTCGTATCACCACTAAAGAGCAGAAGCAGAAGTATCAGAAAGAAATCAATAAGCTGTTTAGTACGATGTTGGAAAATATGACAAAGCAAACGAGCTCAGATATCACAAGCGAGGATGATTGGGAGCTCGAACACGATATCGAGAAGGAGGCTGAAAAAGAATTCCAAAACCTCAAGACAGAAGAGAAAGTGGAGGAGGAACTCTCTCAAGAAGAGGATGATGGTTAGAAGAATTTCGTATTGTGGATTGTAGAAGAAATTATATATGTGAATTTTAAATAAGAGTAGTGTCAAGCAGCTGAAAGCTTTACCCTTGTGAATTTTTGTAGACTAAACCTAGACATCGATCAGCAATTTAAAGATCTGATTAAAACCTTATAGCAATACACCCGAGAGTAAGAATTTCGATTATTTGAAGGAATTAACCTTCTCCTAATTTTCCAAAAGGGATTCAATAAAGAGAAAAATTTTTTTCAGATCAAAGCATTTATTCACACGTCAACAAGCTGATTTTCATTGGAACTACACGCGGAGAAGGTCAGCTGCTTTTTAAAAGAATGTACAATGCCATCTTATATCACTCCTGAGATTGAATTGTAAATTTATCTTTTTTGATAAATGAGATCTTGTCGCAGTTCCTATTGCAAGGCGGGCAAATTTAGCTTAAAACTCTATTTGCAAAAAATTGAATTTAATCTAAACGCAGGATATTCTCGTTTCAATAATCCGGTTTTAACGCTACTCGTTTTAGGATTGTCGAAACTTTGTGCTTTGAATACAAAAAAGTGTGAAGGGGATTCAGAGGTTTAGTTTTTTTTCCTAATGTTTCAGCAAGAACCAACCGTGTGAGATTACCACGAAAATGATTCTATCCTAAATATATCAAATGATAGGTAGCAGCATAACAATTAGAAACAAGCGCAAAACAACATATATCAAGCGAAAATTTTGATTAAAGACCTAAACATCGTTGTTTTTCGATCAGAGTTCAACCGCAATTTATAAATTCACTTCGTCTTAGAAGAAGAGCAATAATAGGCAAAAAGATATCACTATTGCTGGAATGAACGCTGAACCCAAATTTAGATGCAAAATCTGGTTAATTTTGGAAGATGAGTTATAACTGCAGTGTGAGAAATTCGAATCATTTCCAGAGTGGCAATTAGATTCATTTCTCATCGTATAATTTCTATCATTTTGCCCATTGAAGTCTTCCCCTTCTGTGCTATTCGCGGTGAAGTTGATGTCTTGGCTTCCTTTGGTTTGTCCGTTCGTTTCGAGTCGGTAATTAGCTTCAATAATTTTAGCATCAACATTTGCTTGATCTTCATAATGTCCTTGCTGAATGTTCTTCGCTGTCTCTGCGTGGGCTGTGAGGCATACTGCAGTGACGAGCGCTGTTAAAAAGAGTTTCTTCATTTGATTGAAGTGGTACTCTCACAATGTCAGGTTATTTCTGTTGTCTTATTGTTGAATTAATATAGATCGTGTTTATTCAATTGTACGCTTTATCAAGCTTTATCAAGGTATTAATGAGCACTTGTTAACCTAAAAATGGATGGATGGACAATTTAATGAATGGAGGATGTTTCTCATTAGTTTGATTTCACGCGCCCTGCTTGAACCAGAGGTAATTTTTTCTGAATTTTTCCAATTTGGAAAAGCAAATTTAGTTTTTGATATAAGCTGAGAGAACCAAGGGATAAGGAACTAATATCTCAGATTAGATGTTGAACAAATTGAGTTTGTTGAGATCTTTAGAACTCCATTTGAAGAAAATTTTCCAAGAAACAAATTGTTGGAAATTTGATGCCAAGAGAGAGAGTAGAAAATTTCAGACAATACTGGCAATATCTCAAAGAAGGAATGGGCTGTAGAGAGGATTTGATATTATAAATTCAGGTAGGTTTTCTTTCTTGTTGAAAACAATCAAAACCTAAGATTGGGGCTTCTAAAGTTATCTAATATTATAGAAAAGCGAGCTGAATATGGAATCTAACATCTGCTTCCCTTTCTAGTGCCTCATTAAGAAGCTTATACTATTAACTTCACTTGATGTATTTTTTGGGATAAAATAAACCAAGATCCTTAGACCTTTCTGAATGAGAAAACAAACAAGTTATTATTATGTGACATACTTATCCTAATCTGCTTATAGTTGCTAATTAAACACCATTTACTTGGCAGTCGCTCCGGGTATTAAAATTTTTTTTTTCTTTTTCAGAAAATTTCATTCAACAAAAAAGCGTCACAAGCCTTTGGGGCATTTTACCTCGCTTAGCCGCTATTTTAAGCTGATAGCATGCTTTCGCAAGTCAAAGATGGATTGCTCCATAACTCATTTTATAACGAACAAAAGAAAAATTTATCTGCCGGTTCTCAAATCTAAATTATCACAGCCAGTGCATTATCTATCGAAGTAATGCATCAAAAATTAAGCACTTACCAAAGCATTTTAAGTTGATTTAATTTAACTCATAAACAACTACAATATGGGAGAGAAGTTCCTCGTCTTGATCCGAGCTTGTAATCTCGGGTGGGTCCTCATGGTGAATTCCATTCTCGGCATTTACATATTCCCCTACCTTCCACAACTGATGGAAATGTATGGTGTCACCAAAGATCCCAATAAAATTGGCTATTACGCCGGAGTAATGGGAGGCGCTCTTTTCTTTGGTCGCGTCTTTTCTTCTAGCTTATGGGGCAGATGCGCAGATATGTACGGGAGAATCCCTTGTCTTGTGTGGAGCATGGTCATTTCTGGCATACTCAACACGGCATTCACTTTTACAACAAATTACTACTGGGCACTCCTTATTAGACTCGCCTCAGGAGTATCAGGTGCTGGATTGCTCATTATTGGACGAGCGCTTATGACTGAGATCGCTCCTTCGAACTACAAATCACTAACGGTTTCAATAGGAAATTCGTTTTGGCAGCTCGGGTCTTCAGTTGGTGCGTTCATTGGAGGTCATTTTTTGAATCTTGGCTCTTCGCAGCCATTTCTTGCTCCTGGTCTCGTTACCACAGGCATTTCGGCGATTTCGATCCCAATCATATTATTTGGGTTACGAGAAACCTTGAAAAAGGAAGAGCTTTCTGAGGAAGATCCCGAATACAAAAGAGGCTTGAAACCCAAAGAAGCTTCGCCTGATCTTGAGATGAGTACAAGCGTCAGCGTTAAAAGCCCGGACACGAATCGCTCAGAAGAAAGCACGTTGATTGTGGTCGATCCGTTAACTTCAGCAACACTTAATCGCAGAAGAGCGTCGGGTCCTCCCAAAAAAGCTCAAGTAAAAAATAACCTTAGCAAGAAGCCCGCCGCAGTTGTTCACGAGCTCGGGTTCTGGGAGGATCTCAAGGAGATATTCGATACGCCTAATCTCGTCAAGGCAATCCTTGCTTACTCGATTTTCATCTATTTCCAAAGCTTGATGAGCCAAACGATCTCAAACTGGCTCAATGCGCCGTTCGATAAGGGAGGTTTTGATATGGAAGCCAGAGAAGTTGGAAATATTATGGCAATCACAGGTATTCCTCAGCTGATTCTGCAAGTCGCCCTTTATTCCTTTTTTGCGAATAAATATGGGGACGTGACTTTGACCGTTTGGGTGACTGTTATCAATATTCCTTCGTTCCTGGCGTTTCCGCTTGGAAGGACGATCTTTACGCGGGATGAGAAATTTTTCGCAACGGTTTATTTTATGGTCTTTTGGTTGATCAGAGTGAGCGTGAGTAGCTTAGGTTACTCTGCGTTGCAGAGAATAATTAACGATTCTGTCCGGATGTCGAAACGGGGAAGAGTTAATGGATGGCTTGCGTCAATAAGTTCTGTGTCACAAGGATTGGGACCTCCGATAGGAGGGTCGATGGTGGCTTGGTCACTGAATAATAATTTGGGATTCCCATTTGATTATTACTTTGTTTTTATGCTGAATTCGTTGGTCTGTGTTTTCATGCTTGTGTTCTGCGTTTTTAGATTGGACCGACGAAGAATTATGACGACAAAGATGATGATTGAAGTTGAGGAGTCAAAACCGATTGAATGGGTAAAGAGCGCGGATAAAGTTTAATATTTTCGTAGAATGGAATTGATAAATTATCGAAATTTAATAATCAGTTCTTGTGGGTTTTTTATAATATCTCCCCAATATCAAACCGTATTCGATTCTTGCGTTTGAAAGCAAAGAAACCCTTTCATTTTTTTGAAATCATTGCCAAAAGAAATTGATTATATGCTGCTCGTGGGAAGTTTTGCTATATCAAACCCCAAATTCAAATGATAAATATCTTTTAATTTTATTTGCAATCAACAATCTCTGTTCCCGCGAGATGTTCCTGCTTGTTGCTAGAAAATTTCTCTTGCTCTGACAACAAGACATTTCTGAAATTACATTCTATTTATTAGTTTTACTTATAATTCCGCCGCAATAGCTCCTTTCTTTGCTCAGCCACTTTTCGATAGGGAAGAAAGATTTCAAGTAGGACTGGTTTTTGGCTTCTCTAAAATTTTCAAACAAAACTTTACACATCAAGCTCAAGCATATTCACTTTACATCTCACCAAAATTAATCTATAAGTATATTATTGTGAGTCAATTATCGAATTATTCAGACAAAGTTAGCACTTCAAAATAAATTTCAACACAGCTACTGTACTCCATCTTACACAGAGAGGATTTATCTGGCTCGTAACAGAATCGCCCTTTGAATACTGCTCTGAATTTCATAAAAGTCCTTTGCTTTCGTTTTTTCAAACCATGAACTTTCCCGAATCTGAGCGATACTCCATCTTTTGCTTGGATCCGGGTTCAACAGTCCCTGAATTAACTCTTTGAATTCCATGCTTAAACTGATATCGTTAATCCATCTCCTCTGTGCATACCTTAAAATATTTGTCCAGAAGGTTTCCCATTTCTCCTCCTCGACGGTCGCAAATAGTAAGTCTTTTGAATTTGCTTTCAAAAAAGGATTAATTCCCGTTGCCATCGTCAGAAGAAGTTTGCCAATAGCAAATAAATCCATCGCAATTCCTTGATATCCTGCACCTTTGTGATATTCTGGAGGGCAAATTCCAATGGAAGTCACTGCTGTCAAACCATCGAAAACTCTTGGACCATTGCGATTTGAATGATTCACTGCGAACCCAAAATCAGTCAGCACAAGCTTACAATTGTCGTCTAATAGTATATTATCGGGTTTGATATCTCTGTGAGCGAGGCCATTTCTGTGTAAATATTCCACAGCATTCAATATTTGTTCGATGTAGTATCGGATCATCTGTTCGTCAAATCTCATTTGCTTCACGACTTCGAAGAGATCACCGTTCGTTTTATACGGATAGACGAGTAGATTGTATCTTTTTGTGCCAAACTTCCCAAAATTCAGTTGAATTTTTTCTATTACCTCAACACAGTTGAGGATATTCGGGTGAGGCTTAAGTTTCGATACAGCAATTTCATTTTGAAAAGAATCTCTGTTGTCTAGCACAGGAATAGCCTTGATGGCAAATAGAATCGTGTTAGGATCACTTCTGCTCTGGCAGCTCGCCAAAAAGAGCGGATAGGTGTGAGCATCATCATCTTTGAGGATTTCTTTAATGATTGTGTAGTCTTGAATCTTTCCTGCATGCTGATCATAAAGAATAGAGTCAACACTCTCCATGCTCTTGTTTAAGAATTTTGGAATGTGTATTATTAGGTGGTAATTGATCTTAGCCTCGACAAAAACCCTATTATAAACGAATTTGAGAGCTCACCCTCAGCGCTTAATGAGTAAGTAAGTTATCGTTTATTAAAAATAAGTCTCTTATATTCTTATATGGAAGAAATTAAGTTCTAGCCACATCAGATTTCCAACCCTATATTTTAGGAGAAATTGAATGTTGCCAAAACGCATTCAGTCCTACTACTTTCGGAGATAATATCATTTGACGTCCTTAAATCTGTTGCTCAATATTGAAAGCTGATTACTGCATCTCACTCTCTGGCATTAAACCTTGATTTGGTGCCGTAGTGTTTGATCTTTAGTTGTGGTCTCATTGAGTTTAATTAGAAGAGAAGCTAACTTTGAATCTTTGAACTTATGTTTTTTATTTTCTATTGCTACAACGATTGATTTATTTTTGGAATTGATTCTTCGATTGAAACCGTACAAAATTTCCTTACAGTGCTTTGAAAGCGAGTATGAGGAAGAAGAACTCAACTTAAATTTGTTAATTCACATTGAATTGCCAAAAGAGAGGCTGTTTTCCGAACTTTTCTTTTTTTTATTTAATTTTTTTTTCAATTTGCAAAAAGACTTTGAATTCTAAAACTGTCACCTTTATTCAACTTCCTCAACCTCAAACAGATCACAATCTCTTTCGTGATTCTTCAAAATAGCATCAAGGCTACTAATTTTAGGATTTAGGAGTCACTCAAATCCCTCTGTTGTTTCCGGCTCAATTCCATTTTTTAATTTTGAGTTCTCTTTCCTTTGCTGGTTCAAATAATATCACATCTCACTTCAGATTGTTCTGCAGCACCCACTCAGGAGATAAAAAACAAAAATATGACTTAAATATACTGAATATAATATAGAAAGCATTAGATATCAATAATTTTATAGCCTGGTATTTTTAGAATATGCACCAATATTCTTCTCACAGAAAGAAAAATCCCTGCATTCTTGAACTATGAGCGAAACTCCTGTAATAGATTTATTTCGGATATTAAACGACTATATCCAAATCTTTAAATTGATCCTGATCTGATTGATCAATAAATTCAAGAAATTTGTTGAACTTTAAACCTCTCAACTCATGGAATCAAGCAAAAGTTGGGTTCTTGTGACAGGAGCCACAGGCTACCTCGCTGGCTATGTCATCAAAGAGCTCCTTGAGGCCAATTATAGAGTCAGAGGCAGTGTTCGGAAACTCGCTGACAAACAAAAATACGCGCATTTATTCAAACTTCCAAAAGCCTCACCAGATACCCTCGATTTTGTCGAAGCCGAGCTTTCTAACACCGAATGCTGGGAAGCGGCATGCAAGGACTGCCTTTACGTCATACATGTGGCATCTCCATTACTACTCAAGACTCCGAAAGACCCGGTCAAAGAAATAATCCAACCAGCCGTTCAAGGCACGATAAACGTCCTCAACGCAGCATTAAAAGCAGGAGTCAAAAAAGTCGTCGTAACGTCAAGTTCGAGCACTGTGCATTCAGGCCATGGTGACAAAACGAACGAGATGATCTTCAATGAGACCATATGGTCGAACATCGAATTTTGCACTCCATACGAAAAGGGCAAAATGCTCGCAGAAAAAGAGGCATGGAAATTCTACGAAGCTAATAAAGATAAAATCGAAGTGTCCGTTATCATCCCAGGGTATATCATCGGTCCTGTTCTTTCAAAAAACGTTGCGGCGTCACCAACGTTAGTTATTCGAATCCTGAAAAACGAAATGCCTGGATTGCCTGTTCTCAGTTTTCCCTTCGTGGATGTAAGGGATGTTGCTCATGCTCATGTCTTGGCAATGGAGAACCCTAATGCGACAGGAAAAAGATTTCTGATTGCGAATAAAACGTTGCTGATAGAAGAAGTGGCGAAGATCCTAAAGAAAGAGTTTGCGAACAAAGGGTATAAAATTCCAACGAGAAAAGTGGGGAAATGCCCTCTGAAGTTCGCTGCACTTTTTGATTCGGAAGTGAGACTTGTGCTTGATTACGTTGGGAAGTTCTATCGGATTGATAATTCGAAGAGTGTTGAGGTACTAGGGATGAAATATATAGGTATAGAAGAGAGCTTGATTGAAATGGCCTACAGTTTGATTGAGCATGGGATTGTCCCAAAAAAATCCCCCAAAAAATGATAGTGATGAAAGTACATGAATTATTGTAATCAAATGAGAGTTATGTAATGAATTACTTAATTTGAGCACAGTTATAGATGATAACAATATCTTGTTTCGCGAAATAAAAGGGGTCTGAGTAGCAAAATCTCATTGAGTGATTGAGGAAACTTGACTTGGTGAATATTGTAATTATAGCAAAGTTAGATTTCTGGATTATGCTATGATTTGGAGCATGAGACACGACAATAGCTTTGAAACAGTCGTGGCAATTAGTGACTCTCCTATATGCGCTCTCCAATAAAGTTGAAACAAGGTGATATACTCAACTCTTGTTTTCTCGCGAAAAAAAAAAAGAAAGAAAGAGAAAGTAAATACCAAATGCTAGTATCAGTTTCATTGAGAATGATTTATGAAGAGGCAGCTTTTTTCGGAGGTTCTTTCAATTATCTAGAGGCACTATTATTCATTGAGATTAACAATCGTGACTTATCTCCAAAGAAAAGGGCGAATATACCTTATTTGTTGCATGTAAAGCTCTTAGTGGAATTTTCGAAGACACTTTTCGAAATCTAATTATCTTCTGATGTCATGAGAAGGCAACAACTGGTTGAGAGATTAAAAAATGAGTTTTTCTGAGCTGAGTGGATTTGTTAGCTCACGATTCAAATAAAAAGATTTAAAATCATAACAGAGAATAGTATTCAATGGGGATTCGCGAAGACCTTCGACTCAGTATATTGGTCCCGATGAGTTTCGGATTCATCTTAGCGTCCTTACTTGCGACTGGCCTCATGGGTTTCTGGGTGCTTCGTTGGCCTGACCTTTACAAGGAAGAAGTTATTGCCGTAGAGCAGAGCAATCTTAGAGATATCAGTAGTTCATTGGCAGGCGTCTTTACTCAGTTCTCGGGAACGGTAAGCTGTGGCATTTAACTAATAAATAATTCCATTATGGTAGATATACAATGATCTTTTCGCCTTCAAGAAAATCTATGAGAAAATATATAGTGGAGAGCTCGCAATAAATGCTTCATTGTATACACCTACCCCACCAGTCACAGCATATGATGACCGGCTGTACAACGGAAGACAATTTTCTCAGAATCCTCTCTCTTATAACTCGAGTAATCCAAGACTCAGTACAACACCTCCTTCCAGATTCCACTTAATTCAATGTAATACTTAAGAGTACAATAAAACTGTGATAAATGCATCCCTGACTCGATCTTCATGGTATGTCGGCGAACCACCGGGCAGCAACGGATTAAACAGTTACGACTCCGTCAAAAAATCTTACCCAGAATCTTACCAGAGACTTAATTGGAGTCTTGCTGCTGAACCGTTGTTCCAGGCAATCTTTGACCCAGCTCTACATAAATTGATGTATACGGCGTACGAAAGAGGTGGGTATATCAGATTCGACAGTCAGGAAAGCGGAGGCGTTTTCTTCTCTTATCCTCTAAAATACACTGCCTACTACCTCAATTTCGATTGTAAAGGAGGCAAGAATTATTATGATTTTCTTTGTCGTCCTTGGTACAGACAAATATCAAGTTTAAAAAAATCTTATGATGCAAATGATCCGAGTAATGATCCTTTTCTGCTCTGAATTAATTGTTTGGCTATTACGAACAGGCGATAATGATCATTATCATGATGTTTTCTACGAAACTCCTTACGCGGACGCTGACTCTCAAGGCATCATTGCAACAGTGTGCTTGCTAATGCAGGGAGATGCCTCTGCCCCGGAAAATCGCCCCACCTGTTTAGATCTGAACACTCATCGTAATCTTCCAAGAAATCATCTCAGTTAACAGCTCTTTACATTCTAGAACTAATCTTTCATTTCAACGAAACTGCGAAAAAAAAAAACGCCTACTATTTTATTATTGACAGATGGACAAACAGCGTAAAGCAACATATCGGTCTCCTTTGTCTTTAATTAGGAATATTTCCTCAGTCGGTGTACCACCCTTTCATGAATTCTCAGATATACTTCCAAAACAGTTCCTCATTTGTTCAGATTGGAAATATGGAGTTTCCTAATGATATCAGCAAGGCCAACTCTTTTCAAATCAATTTGTTGAAGTCCTTAGACATGTTGGACGATCCAGCTGCAACCGATCAGAACGTTTCGTTGATATACGATAATGCAGAAGGGAATAGAATGTATGTTTCGAATGTTTCGTTATAACCTGAATTGCGAATGATTCAAGGATATTGAGCTTTTCGAACGTGACACAGCGGATTTCAACGAATAGTTCTCATGCAAAAGCGAAAGTCGCGTTTTGCTTTGGAGTGAATCAGACCTTAGTCCTTTCAGCGTCGGATGAACTACGATCTACAATTAACAGGAGTATTTTTTGGCAAATTGGTATTGCTCTTGGAATACTCTTGGTCCTTCTCTTAATTGCATGGCAGTAATGATTTTTCCCTCTGTGAAAATGCTGAATTAATCCATTTTTCTTCGTCTAATTTCAGGCTGATAAACTACATGTCATCCAGATTCATTGCGCCTCTTGAGGTGAGAGCAACATTAAAAAATGGGAATTAACAACAATCATTAGGAGCTGATACAGCTGTTTGGTTATATTGAAAATCCAGAGCTTGAAATAAGAGATTTGAAGGCTGGCAAGAAACAGAAATTAGAAGCAAAGAGACACTTTTTGGAGATCAATAAACTACTAGCCTCATTTGGGTTGATAAAAAGCGTTCTCAAGCATGCAAATGACGCTTATAAGGAACGGAATCCTGCTGTGGCTCTCTTGCATTATGCAAAAATATTATCTATCTATCAACAAATTGGCAACAAGAAAGGCCAGGGAGTAATTCACAACAATATCGGCAACATTCATTTGAGGAGCGACAGAATTGATGAAGCACTCAAAGGATACGAGCAAGCTGTCCAATGTAATGCTATAATATTCTGAAAAGCTTCCAACTTATTTCAATTCATGAAGTGTGCAAAAAAGAGCTGCAAGAGCTTCATGAATTCCGTCGCCAGCAAGAAGACCTGTAAGTTTTTAAAAAATCCACGAGACAGACAATTTGAACTTATGTTAGGTTGGATCAAGAAGCTAACAAATTAAAGTTTATGCTTGGAAAAAAGCCAATCAAAGCAAACTTTGATCTTATTGATGAAGCAGAGTATGACTTAGAACATTGCTTGAGCAACAGAAACTTCCAGCTTGCGAATTGTTTAATCAAAAAGGCACAGAAAACTAAAGATAAAAAGGAGTATGCGATTACAATGCTCGTGCTTTCCATTCTAATTTTTTCTCCTTTCATAAATAAAAAAGCTGGGAATGCTTAGTTAAAATACTTAATGAAGTCATGAATCATGACCTTGCTATGGAGACGAATCCTTATCGAGTGATCTATTGCATGCAGGAGATAGCAGCTGCTCATTTAGGTTTATATTTCTCATCTACCAGAGTTCAACTGACAAACTTTTGAAGAACGCAAGGCATTTTACCAAGTGAAATTTGCCCTAGACCATGCAACAGAACAACTAAAAAAGCTAAGCGTAAAACTTTCATTTCTTTATATCTTAGATCCGGTGTAGGAAAAAGAGAAAAAAATACCTGTTGCAGATAGGAAGGACTCTGAGAACATTCCATATGAAATCCTGCATCAGAGGCAACTTCTTTATAGGTTAAGATTTTGTTATAAGTCATACCCCTTGATTAAATTATCAACAAACCTATAGCGCGAATCTCATGGCGAAAATTGGAAGGAAGAAAGAAGCATGCAATCTGTACACCTCGTGTCTGGTATGTCATTTGTGAAATGTCTTTCCCTGAAAATTTCATAATAAAGGAAAGTGGAAAAATATATGATCCGTACATCAGGAAGCAATGTCTCGAGAGACTGTGGGACATTTTGAAGGTTTGTTTTTACAAAGTCTAACTGTAAACTTTGCATTTCTTCTGTTTACATAGGATCAAGGATTGACGATGAGGGCGCCAGGTCTCGTCAAAATGATGGAATCACTGCAACCGACTTATAAAGATATTGTTTTCTTGCTCGATTATTCTCAAAGTATGAACGATGGGTTAAGAATCTCACAAGCCAGAGAAAACATCTTGAAAGTTAGTTTCAATTATGAAACGACATTCAGTCCTTACAACTCTCGTTAGGTCTTTGATAATTATTTGAGGGCTAAAGACAGAGTGGGTTTCATTCGATTCAGCACAAACTGTGATGTTTTGTTCGCATTGAGTGATCCTAAAAAGAACACGATACAACTTCGCAAGCAGATTGAGTCATCCACTAAGCCTCATGGGGGCACAGCTTTCTACAATGGAATAAATGAATCCCTTAAGCTCTTTAATAAAGCTCGTAACTTACATTTGTCTATGAGCACCGATCTCATCTTAATCCTCATTTTGGAAAAATGTAGCTCAAACTGCTAATTCGAGATGGATTATTGCACTTACGGATGGTGATGACAATGACAGTAGAATCACATACGAAGAAATCCTCAAAAAGCTTTAGTAATGATGAATCTACCTCGTCACGAGACTAATAACTTCTATCGTAACAATAGCCGATCAGGAGCAAAACTAGTCATTATTGGACTGGGTTTACAACCTCATGTTATACCGAAACTGAAGATCCTCTGCAATGCAACTGGTGAAGGTGAGGACTGTTACTCTTTAAAAACATAATGATTAAATCGGCATAATGCATTTATGGTTGAATTAGGTATCTTTATTGAGAGTCCGACTGCAGAAAATCTGGAAGTTGCGTTCCAAGTGGCAACAGATCTCATATACGGTCAAGATTACATTGTTGAACAAATTCAAATTTAAGTTTAAACTCGAAACGATTACCTCGGTGTTGATTGCTAAGCTAATCATCTGTCTTATTATTAAGTTTTATATGTGTGGTTTTCCTTTTTTATCATAAGCCATGTTCAATTAGATAAATGCAATTATATTTACATCCCATTGATCAAATATCTAAGTTTATATCAAAAGATCTATAAAATTTGAAGCAATTTCCTCATGACAAGAAAAAATATATCTAAGTGTGTAAGATGACTGCTAATAAGTAAGCGTGAAAAGTTTGATGGGGAAGAATGGACAGCTCTACGATTTGGTCATTAAGAAGTTCGATGAATCGATAGAATCAAAGCTCTGTGACAGAGAAACAAGCAACAACTTTTCGATGATAATTATTTTAGTGATTGAAGTATTTTTGAAAATGAAATATCGGAATCATATATATAAATCAATTAATTCAGAGTAAAACTACAATGGAATACCCTCCAATAATTGCAAAAAGACGCTCTACATATTCCTGGACATGAAATAGCACATATAGGCAGAGAGTTCTTAACGTATTCTTGTATCAATAGAAGCGGCCTGAATGCATTAGTTAGAGCTCTAATTCGAATTGAAGAAGCTAATTATCAAGTAATAGTCTTCGCCATTCCTTCGAAAAAAACACAGAGCACGATATTTAGAGAAAACAATATGGCTGGATTCATAAACAATGATTTTGTTAAGATGTGTTCGATTGTACTTGAACTGGCCCCTTTCACCGGCTCTCAAATAGTGATAAACCAGACCAGGTCAGAACAAATATTAACATTGTCTCTCAAACTTTAAGGATGCTCAGCCTTGGGTGAATCAAAACTTCTGAGCTTTCCTTATTTTATCTTTACTAATGCTTTCTTGGAGAGAGAGAGTTGTCCAAGAGTGAACCTACTACTCCAAATTAAAATCGATTGAATTAAAAAAATTTTAAATCCTGAAATACGTTGATAGCAATTATTGAAAGCAATTATTTATGGGAATTCGCGAGGACCTTCGTCTCAGTATTTTGATTCCGTTGAGTTTCGGCTTCATCGTAGCGGCAATACTTGGGACCGGATTCATGGGCTATTGGGTGCAACAGTGGCCGACACTGTATAGAAATGACGTTATTTTTGTCGAGCAGAACAATCTCCGAGATATAAGTATCTCAATGAGTGCAAACTTTGCTCAACTCTCTGAAAGGGTAAGTCTATCATTCGATGAGCTAAATTCACAATGTACTTAGATATTCAATGATCTTTTTGCGATTCAGAAATTCTACGAGAAGAATTATAATGGAACCATTGCTATAAATCCAGCGCTGTATAATAACTCTTACAAGTGGGATGATCGGTTATATAATGGAAGAATATTTTCTCAAAATCCTCAAGTTTATGCCACGAGTAACGCATATCTGAGTAACACACTCTATTTCGTCTCCTTCTTATAAATGCTGTAAATAAGAATACAATACAACTGTGCGAAACTCATCGTTGACAAGAGCTTCATGGTATATAGGGGAACCAGTGGGTTTCAACCAATATAACAACTATGACAAAGTCAAAACGTCTTACCAGCAGTCATATCAAAGACTTAATTGGAGTCTGGCTATGGAGCCAATATTCCACTCTATCTATGACCCAGCATTATACAGACTAGTCTATACAGCCTATGAGAGTGGTGGATACCATTTCTCAGACTATCAGGACAGTGGCGGCTTATTCTACTCATATCCTCTCAAATATGCCGATTTCTTCCTCAACTTCGATTGTAAGGGAGGAAAGTCTTATTTTGATTTTCTTTGCCGTCCTTGGTACAGACAGATATCAACCTTAAAAAAGCTATATGACACCAATGATCCAGGCAAATATTCTTTCCCACGCATACTTGCTAATGTTTTGCTTTCTTTTATCGTTCATATAGATAACATTCATGATATTTTCTTTGAAACTCCTTACGCTAATGCTGGTGAAGATCATATCATACTCACCGTGTGTTTACTTATGCAGGGAGATACCTCTCCAGCAGAAAATCGACCAAGCTGTCTTGACATCGATGCTAGCCGTACATAATCTCTTCAGAATTTCATTTCATCACCTATTAACCTAGTCATCATCGCTCATTTCAATCAGACTGCGGTAAAGAAAAACGGCTATTACTTTATCCTTGACAGATGGTCAAACACTGTAAAGGAAAAAATGTTTCCCCTTGATATTTAATTACTACTATTCCTATAGTCAATCTACCATCCATTTATGAATTCTATCCAATTTTTCCAAAACAGCTCCTTATACGCTGGGATAGGAGATCTGGAGTTTCCGACTAATACAACCACAAGTAACTCTAAAGGCACTGACTTCCAAACCAAGTTGCTATCTAATTACCTGCCTCAACTGGACGATCCAACAGCAACTGCTCAAAATCTTTCTATGTTCTATACTAACGCAGCGGGGAATAAAATGTATCGCTCATATATACAATTCCAGTCTGAGTTTTCTAAATCAAAGGATTATGTCCTTTGCGGACATTTCGATGCGGATTTCAACGGCTAGTCCGAACGCCAAGGCAAAGGCAGCGTTCTGTTTCGGTGTGGAGGAGGCTCAGTTCCTATCTGGAGCGGAGAGTTTACAATCGACGATTAATAAGAGTATTTGGTGGCAAATTGGATTAGCCTCTGGAATACTGCTGGCTTTTCTCTTTATTGCTTGGGAGTAATAATTTTTCCCACTCTGGAATGATAAATTCACCCATTTTACTTCGTCTACAGACTGATAAATATAGTGTCATCCAGATTCATTGCTCCTCTTGAGGTGAGAGCAACATTGAAAAATGGGAATTAACAACAATCATTAGGAACTGATCCAGCTGTTTGGTTATATTGATAATCCTGCGCTTGAGATCAAAGACTTAAAGGCTGGCAAGAAGCAGAAATTGGAAGCGCAGAGACACTTTTTAGAAATTAATAAACTATTAGCGTCGTTTGGATTGATCAAGAACGTGCTTAGGCACGCGAATGACGCTTATCAGGAAAGGAATCCTGCTGTGGCTCTCTTACATTATGCGAAAATATTAACGATCTATAATCAACTTGGCAACAAAAAAGGCTGTGGAGTAATTCACAATAACATAGGGAACATCCATTTGAGAAGCGACAGAATTGATGAAGCGCTCAAAGAATACGAGCAAGCTGTTCAAAGTAATAATCGATCATAGTCCTGACTCATTATACGATTTAATCGTAAATAACAAAGTGTGCGAAAATGAGAAGCAAGAGCTCGATGAATTCCGTCGCCAGCAAGAAGAGCTGTAAGCTTGAAATAACCCATAAGACATATAAGTTGAATGTATCCCTAGGTTGAATCAAGAAGATAGCAAATTAAAGTTTATCAGGGGGAAAAAACTGACCAAAGCTAATTTTGAGCTTATCGATGAAGCGGAGATGGACTTGAATCAATGTTTGAGCAACAGAAACTTCCAGCTCGCTAATTGTTTGATTAAGAAAGCCCAAAAAACTAAAAACTCAAAGGAGTATGCGATTATAATGCTCACACCATTAATTTTAACATTTTTTTATCTCATAAAATACAAAGTTGGGAGAAGATAGTTCAAATCCTCAACAAAGTCATTCAACACGACCTTAGTCTGAATGTGAATGCTCCTCGAGTGGTCTATTGCATGCAAGAAATTGCAGCTGCTCATCTAGGTATTCTTCCCAACGAACAAGTTGAATAAAGTGTTAAAATTTGAAGAACGTGGAAAATTTAGTCATGCGAAAAGGGCACTTATTCATGCAGAAAAAAATTTAAGCGTAACAATTCAAATGAGCTCCTTTCCCTCAGCTCCATTCTTAGGAATATGAGAAACAATCCGCTCCTAATAAAGACGATTCGGACGGCATTCCACCAGACATCTTAAGGCAAAGACAGCTTTTCTACAGGTTTTTCTACTTCCTTCAATTTTATTTGACCTTAAACATAAAAACTATAGCGCGAATCTCAGTGCAAAAGTTGGAAAGAAGAGAGAAGCAAGCATTCAGTACACAAATTGTCTGGTATGTCATTCGTTGAAATATATTTCTCTGAAATTTCACAATAAAGGAGAGTGGAAAAATATATGATCCGTATATCAGGAAGCAATGTCTCGAGAGACTGTGGGACATTTTGAAGGTATGTTGTTACAGAGATTAATGAGAAAACCTGCATCTGGTTTGTATAAATAGGACCAAGAATTACTCATGAGCGCACCAGGTCTTGTGAAAATGATGGAATCAATGAAGGCATCCTATAAGGATATTGTCTTCTTACTTGACTACTCTCAAAGTATGAATGACGGATTGAGAATCACACAAGCCAGAGAAAACATACTGAAAGTAATTATATCTAAATTATGAGAAGAAATATCACTTACAATCGTCGTCAGGTCTTTGATAATTATTTGAGGGCTAAGGACAGAGTGGGTTTCATTCGATTCAGCACAAACTGTGATATTTTGTTCGCGTTGAGTGATCCTAAAAAGAACACGATACAACTTCGCAAACAAATTGAGTCATCCACGAAGCCTTTTGGTGGCACAGCCCTCTACAATGGAATCTATGAATCGCTTAAACTCTTTCATAAAGCTCGTAATTTTTCATTTGCCTTTGTGCACTTATCTCATCTTAATCCTTATGTAATAAAATTAGCTCAAACTGCTAATTCGAAATGGATTATTGCATTAACGGATGGTGATGACAATGACAGTAGAATCACTTACGAAGAGATCCTCAAAAAACTTTAGTAATGATGAAACAACCTCTACACTGGATAAATAACTTTGCTTTTGGAAAAAATAGTCGAGCAGGAGTAAAGTTAGTCATTATTGGACTCGGCTTGCAACCACATGTCATACCAAAGCTTAAGATCCTTTGCAATGCAACCGGTGAAGGTGAGACTATTACCCTTCGAAAATGAAATAATCGGCGTATCGCTTTTATTGCTATATATTAGGTATCTTTATTGAGAGTCCGACTGCAGAAAATCTGGAAGTTGCATTCCAAGTAGCAACAGATCTTATCTACGGCCAAGATTGTATAGTTGAGCAAATTCAAATTTGAGTCGATGCAAGCAAGCAAGACGACTGAACTGATATTGTATATATTACTACTAGCCCATTCAGGAATGTATTAAACAAAACAGAGTATTATACTCAATCATCTATCGAATTTATTTGCTGGAATTTTTTGTTTGAAAGACTGTAGTATGATGTTGGCGAAGCACTTTTTAGCTCAGTTTGAATCTCTATTTTTCCCTAAATTGCCAAGATAAAGCATTAAAGCCCTGAGGGATCATTCAATCATAATATAGTTTGACTGCTAGTTTAGACTATCTACATCGTATGAAATTGATTTTTACTCTGCTCCCTTTACAGTATGAATAAGTCTATCATACTCGATTGTACTAAAATATACTGTGTGATCCCACAAAGAGCTTCCCTGAAGAAATATTCTGTTTTAATACAACTCTTTAGTATTTATGAGATTTGGTTTTTTCTTGCAGAGATATTTAGATTGAACAGAAATCTCTTTGGATTTAGATTCTCGATTGCAACGAATCCAATGACTAAATAGATCCGATGGAAAATTTACGAATATGATAGATTTATCTTGCAAATTTAACTATCCTTGTTGACTTGTTTCTATAAACTTTAATTACTGTCATTTCAAACACTCTTCTACCGTAAGCCATTAATCATCACATTCAGCTATGGATACCATTACCTGACTGGTTTACAATTTAACATTGAAATTTTAGATTTGAGTTTTGCCTCTGCATATCACGCTAACATTCAAATTTAAATAAAAATTATATTCTGTATATCGAGGATCTTATTTTAAAGATAATTTCAAAAATTGCCACCTTATTCAAATTTACTGCAACCACTCTCTCTCTCGCAGCTGGTCGGCCATCCTATTGTTAAGACACCCTCACTCCGACCAACCAAATTCAAGGAATTTGTTAAATGATGTTCGAGTTGCCATCTTTGGCTCGAAAATTTCTTGTGGAAAATACAAATACAAATACAAATACAAACACACACACACCAAGTATATATTGAACTAAACATTCTGGAGTTACTTATTAAAAGGAAAACCGACTTACAAAACTCTTAAAAAATCACTGCCGCTTTCGACAGCAAAATATTATCATATTATTTTGGATTATTTCGTCGCCATTTAAGCAATCCTATCGCTCCGTCTTCTTTCGAATTCAACCTGATCTCTGCTGGAAATCCAAACTGACTAATATCCCCTTTACTAAGCATCGTATGCTTCTTCGAGGTATACTTCTGGATCTTACGCATTTGCTGGTCATTCGCTGTTACCTCTGGTAGAACTATGCTCTCCCTTTCGCTGTCGTTACTAGGCAGGTGTGTCGTACTATTACTATCCTTGAAATAACTCATATTAGGCATCACAGAGTGTCTCATGCTCTGGAAATCCAATGCAGATGCCTTCATCAGTGGCTGGTTCATTTGAGTAGTCTTTGTAGAAAATTTCTCCACAATCGATGTAATCATCTTCGGATTTGTTGTTGGATGCGAGTTGACTTTCAAAGTTTCATCTCTAAACTTCTCCGACAGGTCTGAGAACTCCTGGTCTTCATCCATCTCGTAATCACGCTGATCTTCTTCAAATATATTTACGTAATCAGAATCTAACACTCTCGTTTTAGCCTTTCCAAATGCTGAGGGCGCGTATCCTCTTCGCGTAGGTGAAAAATTTGTCATGCCAAAATCGCTCTCGTCATTCTTCCCGCCTCGTGACGGGCTATCACAGTCATTTCTCAGTAGCTCTTCCCATTTCTTTTTGTATTTTAACGGACTGTCAATATCATCAGCGTAGCCTTCGGTCTTGACGCGTTCATCCGAAGGGATCGAGATATCAAACCTCTCAAACCCGGTTTTGGAAGTGAGACGGTCGATGTCGAATAAAGCTGCGTCTGGAGTTCTAAACGAGTAAATTTATTAGCAAATACCTTCTAAGGTGATTTTACTTAAATACGAAGTTCTGGAAACTGATAATCGCGTTTACGGAAAGAAAGATCGGGATTACAGCCTTGAGCGGGAAGCTATTCTTTTGGATCAGGCTTTTCTTTTCAAAAAACTCTCTAATTCGATTGACTTTCGGATTCGCTGAAGAAAGTAGGTCAAGCATTGGTAGTAGATGCTCAAGGGTCAGCGGGAAATTATCACAGAGCCAGACTGTCGCAGAAATGTTCTTTTTATAATGCTTGACATTTGCTTTCTCATCAGGTTGAGTTTTTTCCGTCTTGACTTTGCTGCTCGGAGAGAATAAAGTAGAATTATCTGGAGTTTTCCTTTGATTCGACTCTCCGAACAGAAGATTCATTGTATCTGGATTACTCTCCATGTAGCTAATGATGCTCTCTGTTAAAACTTCACGACTTCTACCTATTTATTCAGAAAATAAATTGTATTAAGCACGAGAAGAAACCACATATAGTTATATCTTACCTCTTACTAATAGCTCCTCTTCTGATATCCAGTGTCTATTATCCAAACACATCGCGAAATATTCTTTAAAAGAGTTGGCTTTCTCAAAATCGATCTTTGTGTGCTTAAGCGCTTTGTTAACAGTGAGGTGAAAGGTGCCTTTAACAAGATATTTGAGAGTATTGTAATTCTCGATCTTCTGAGCTACGCTGTCTCCTCGCCAGTTCTTCACGAGATTCAAACTGACGTTTTCAGCTTTAAGCTCGCTAGTGTATTGTCCTTGGTTAAGCAGGTCATCCACTTCCTTATCAAGCTGCGTGAGGTTGATATCTTTTAATAAACTCGAAACCGTTTTTGTGATATTATCAACCACCAAAATTTCCCCTTCTCTGTTTCCTCTCCCTTGCAAAATGATACTAACGTTGCCTTTGAGTGCCCTTACTTTCGACCAGCCGATCAGACTCATATCTATTCTCAAGAAGCTCCCTCGTTTGTATAGCTTATAAGTGTCATTTGGCGTAAGCGTTTTTACTAAAGGAATGAATTTCGAGTCACATTCCCAATGTATTTCGAAAGTGAAATCAGGCATTGACTCCAAAAGCGCGAGTATTTTGCTGCTATTATTCTGCCATTTAAGCAGCATTTGATGATGAAACGCTATTACAAGCGTTCGAACGATAGTCCGCTGACCTGCAGCGACCGCGGCTTCCAAAGGCGTTTTGGAATTCGGTAATACTCGATGCTTTGGATCGGCGCCATGATCTGCTAGAATCAAAACGATCTCCTTTCGATTCAGTTTGACAGCTAACATCAGCGGCGTGTTTCCTGAGGGATCCGCCTCTTCAATATGAGTGAAGAAAACCGATTGAGGAGTCCGACTGCATAATTTCCGCACTAATGGTATATTTGAATCATAGATCGCTTGGTGAAGAGGGTAGTCCCTGGGATCGGAAGTCGGCAAGCAAATCCCAAATAAATAAAGTTTAACTCTCTCATATAGAAGCGTTAGATGCATGGTTTGCAATTGATTAGGCGAAAGTTTTGCGTTTTTCGAGTTGGAGTTTGCTGTGCTGTTGACGTTTCGTAAATATCTCCAGATTTCTGAGCAGAGCTTGCGAAATAATTCTTTTTGGAACAATGACGAAGAAAAAATTTTCAAGAAGCACTTGTAGCACTCAGATTCCTCGAAAAATAAGAGAGTTCGATCTGCGTTCTCCTTCTCAAGGATACATATCATCTCTTCAATAATTGAGATAAGTTTCGTGAATCTTTCGACAATTGCTTCATATTTCGTATAATCAGGATGCATGCGGCGAGTATAGATGGTGAAACAATTGAAATTGAGGAGATATTTAAGCGTCCTGAGACGCGGGGATTGGATTGGAGTGTTTTTGTGGAAATTTTTAATTTCATTTGCGTTTTGCTGGATAAATAGCAGTTCCTGACTCAATAACTCCTTGATTTGATTGAGGATGCTTGAGAGAGCTCCCACCATTATAGAGATAAAGGTTTGGTCGAGTCCTTGGAGAGGAATATCGAGATTGTTGAAGTTAATGTGCTTTCCCGATTGAATCATATTCAAATTAGGACTGGCTTGAAATGCGTCTGGACGCATGCCAGAGCGCTTACTGCTTTCAGCATCGCTAGTGCTTAAGAAAGCGTTCTTGGAGTTAACTGGGGTGTTGATTGAAGGAGTGAGCACCTGAAAACTGCGAGGTTGTTGGTTCATGCGTCTTAAAATATTTTGTTACCTCAATTGAATAGATTGAGACGTATTCAAGCGTTTTTATAGAAAAACAAAAATTTCTGCAATCGCCCCCAGTAGCCAGTTAATGCTTCCATAGTTAATAAATATTTTAAATGAGAAGGATTTGCGCGGTTGTCAATGCCGAGTAATAGGGTATTCAAAATGACCTTCTTATATTCCTTTAATTATTTGAAAATATGTATTAGTAGCAGTATTGATGAATTATTGTTGCATGAGCCCTCAAGTACAACTAATAGACTCAACAAGGAAAAACTTGCGTGAGAATGGAGATATATGTGAATCGGTTTTACGGTTATATGATTAATATGGTTTATGACGAAAATTTATTTATTAATTAAATGATTGGAATTGGTACAAAGGCCCTTTGAAAAACTTTATAGTTAACAAGTACCTTCTTTTCTAAAACGTACTTTATCATGACTCAGATATCGATGTGAACCAACAAAGAATAAATTCCTTTCAATTCGAGAAGCTTTAAAAGGTCCATGTAACAAAAGCATTGCTCTTCCAAAAATAATATTCAGCGTGCCTCCGGGTCTTTAAATTATTCTACTGACAACATTGACGGATGATTATGAAATCTAATTAGATTCTATGTCTCAGTCATTCAAATAACTTGATGAATTGCACGAATTTAAGTGTTATTCTGCTTACTTTTTCAGAAGAGACATTGTAGAAAATAACTTTCATTCCGTTGTTGATGGAATTATTTTTAGTGAATAATGCTGCAGTTTTTTCTCATCTAATAATGAGAAAATCACCACAACGCATTGGTTCTGCTGCAGGCTTGACTCCCAAGATTTCGAAGTCAATATTGAGAGAAAAGAATATTTGTTTCTCTGTTTCAACGCTTGCGTGAAGTAGAAGTTTATTCCTCGGGAACTCATTTTTCCAATAACATTTGTTGAAATTCAATTCATTGATTTAACATTCTGGTGGTAGCAATTTTTTTTGGTAGGTAATTCACAATACTGATTGATTTTTCTCTCATTCTGAACCTGTCCGTACTTCTTCTACAAGTCATGTCATTAACGCTATCACCATGCTCTAATTCGATCATTTCACATGTCTTTTGTCAGAACGAAATATATTCCTAGAGGTATTAATTGGAAAGAGTGATATGAGAATTTATAATCCTCTTATATAAGACTGCAAAACTCAGGGATCTTTCATATTGCAAATCACTGGTTGCTGAATGCCTCAAGACTAAAACAGAATTTATCTTAAGCTATCTGAATTTCGATATTTCTCCAAGCTTCAAATTCGATCATAAATTTCGAGCTTTTCGAAAATTTACCTTAAACTATTAATGTTTCCGTTTCTGATACCCCTATACACCCACTAGTTCTCATTCCATTCTGCCTGATATAATGAAGTCAAGCCCAAGAACCTTTATTTTATACTCTCCTTGGCTCGATGGCAGTGAATCGCTCTTTTGGATCATTTTCATAAAGCAATTTTAACTAGAATTAAGGTCCACAAAATGCCATTTGATCAATCATCTTGGATTTTTCAATCACAGCCTATTAGCCAGCAAAGCAATCTTCCTTCACTCCACCACGAACAAACGACTTGCATTCAAATATTAACTCAATTTATTCCCTTTATTTTTTCCTCCCTGTTAAAGGATCTCATATTTCTTATATAATATAGAGAAGACATTGCGCTTTCGAACCAACCAACTGGATGTACCTCCTTTGCTGTAAATACTGATTCTGAAGGATCAAGAGTAATAAACCCAACACAAACGCACTTACCTTAAAATATCAATTCATTGATAAATTAACAATAAGTAAATCGATAGAATTCCTTCGAATCTCGATTTAATTTCCTTCTAAAAACCATAATACTGAAGCAAGGATTAGTAACTCAAATCTAACTTTTTCCTGTATGTACTGGTAATCACGATTAGAGTGTTAAAAAAAAGAAAATGTTCTATTCCGAATTGTAAACTAAAATTTTTTCCCCTCTTTTGCGATGAAAACAAGATCAGCAGCAGCAGACCCAAAAAAACGAAAACAATACCTAGAGAATGAAAGTCCTCTCTGCAAAGAAAGTAACCATTAAATTCAATCAGAACGAGAACACTCATTAATTCCGTTAGTTCTAATGAGCAAACCGCAAGCCTCGGAGTATTCAAGCCAAACGTATTCAGATCTCGATACTCCAACAGCCAGCGCTTCGATAGCAGATTCAGAATCAAGCAGATCATACCAGAAAATAGAGCTTACACCCCAAGCTACGGAACTCAGAAAGAATTTTTATGAATTTCAGAAAGCGGTCATGGATTTGGAACCTTATGCCGAATCGTTTTTACAAGGTTTAAAGAAGCATTTGCACTTCAAAATTAATTCAGTTTGCAGTCCTCATGACCTCCTCGATTATTTTGAGCCGATATTGTTTAAATTAGCCAAAAACCCCAAGCAAGTTCGAAAAAATTGGAGCGAAACGGAAACGCTTCTGCTTATAAATATAGTCATTTACTACTGCCTTCTCAAAGGTGAAGAAGGTCACTCACTCGTATTTAATTCATTTTGTTGAAGTTCAATAAAACATTTTTTATTTAGAGTGATGAAGCGTATCGGTACATCGCGAGCATATTTCCAGGCAAACGCGAAGATCAAATAAAACTCCGATGGCAAGGGATCCTGAAGGTGACGTTGAGTAAGGCACCCTGGACGAAGGAAGAGGACGATATCTTAACGACTATCGTCCAGGAGAAAGGTCCTCATCGTTGGAAGCACGTTGCGTTGGAGCTCGCGACTCGAAGTGGTAGCGGGTTCCTGCGGCAAGGAAAGCAGTGCAGAGAGCGCTGGATCAATCATCTCGATCCCACGCTCCGGAAGGGAGGCTGGGACGAAAACGAAGATTTGAAATTATTGAATCTACTAATCGAACTCGGGAAGAAATGGGCAGAGATCGCGAAAAGACTCGGCGGACGAACCGAAAATAATGTAAAAAATCGTTGGATTTCGCTGCTTCGGCGGTACAAAGCGGAACTAGAAAATGACCCACCTTCCAAGAAACTCGATGCTGAAAACGATTGCATCGAGAAGAGTTTCGCTCGAGCGATATTGCGAGCGAAAAAGAGCGAACCTGCAAATACTAAAATTAAAATTCAAAATGCAGGAGACTCAAAGAAGAATACAAAACTGAAAATTGAAGAGGATGACAGCTTTGAAGAGGAGAGCCCGGACCTAAGCTCAAATTCCGATAATGTACGATATTCCAATGCAAAATCTGCTGCGTCCTCGCCTGTTAAAAGGAAGGTACTCAGGACTAGCAAGCGAATCGCTGAAAATCTCTCGAAGAACCTCGAAAGAGAGGAGCTCACGGTAAATTCAGCCAAACTGTCCCAAAAGAAGCGGTCGAGGGCACGATTACAGTTGCCTTCGAAAGCCCAGAAGAGCCTTGAAGTTTCCGACTCACAGGAGAGACCTCCTCTGCTGAAGCTATCTAAATGCAGTAATGCTCAGGAAGAAGAGACTAAAGCGATCCATACCGTCCCCGAGGACAGCAAATCGTTTGATCAGCTTACAGAACAGTTCAAACAGCTCCATGGGTTTGAGATCCCAAAAGCCACCACCATGGGTATTGAATACGACAACGATTTCATCAGCTATGCCAATGATGACCATGAAATCGGGTTTAAAATGCCTTCACTCAGCCGGAGATCCAGCTCGGTGTTATTTTCAGACCCTTCTGATGGCAATCCAGCATTAAACGCGCTTACTAAAGGCATCGCTCATCCAGAATATTTCCCACGAAAGCCCGGGGATCCTCTGTTCGGAGACCCCATGCACCATAGGAGGGACAGCCTAGGTGACGTGGGAAAAGGCTTCAACGAGTTAGATTTTTTCTCGCCTTCTATATCGACGGAATTCGCGCCTACCCTAGAATCTCTAGATAATCCTGCTTCGAAAATGCTGCTTAAGCCTTCGATAATGCGTCGAAGGATGAGTTCGGAGCATTATCCCCCGTTCCAATATCCAAATCAAGGCTACGAGGCCAATCCAAACTCATATTTATTTCCTCCTCTTATCACTAAGAAAGACAGTCTGTTTATGATAGACGAACCAGCAGCGCAACACTTTGACGAATCAAAGCATACTTTCGAAGTCCCAGACCCTGTTCATACAAAAAATGATGTGTATATGCAAAATTGGCCATTTAAGCTCAGCGATTCTGATCACTACAATTTAGGTAATTTGAGTTTCTCAAGAAATGCTAGTGAATACTCTCAGTTCCTTGATAGAAAGTATTAGGCACTCCACAATAAATATTGCCATTTCTATTAGCCAACGGAAATTTTTGATAGCTTTACTTCTTTATTATTGTTATTGGATGTACCGTGTACAAGAAACTTACTCCCCTGTATTACTCAAAACGAAGCGCTATTTTTTGTGTCGGTGCTCTGGTAATTTGTAAGTGACTTAGGACTTTACACGAACATATATCTCAAATACACATTCACTTGCGATTTTATAATGCAAAAACTTCAAATTCCAGCACATTAAAATTGATTTTAGCTTCGTTTTGCCTATAATTTCCGCTTGCAGAAAAACCTTTTCTGAGGTCTTCTGAAAAATATAAATCAGCGCCAATGCCGAAGATCGGTCCTGAGTCTGGTTTACAAACGATGCTTAATCCAGTTCCATCGTGGTGGTAAATCTTCTGAGTCTTTGCAAAGAAAATGAGATTGCTGCCGCCATATTTCTCGCCCGTAGGCTCCCAGGTCAACGTGTTGATCCCTCCCAGAACACCAATTGAGGTTTTGGCGACGATGAGCGTAGGAGCGATAACATCACAGTATCGATGAAACGCGCTTGCGCTGAAGCCGTTAACAGAGGCAGCGAAAATCTTCTTTGGTTTGGTTTTTGGGCTGAAATTTCGGATTAGTCCAACGACGAACGCTCCTTCGAGGTTCGGCTGAATAATGAGAGAATTATCCATCTTTATGTTGAGGGTTTTCTTCACGTTCATGTCGATGTCACTGACGTTAACTTTAAAAAAGAAAAATTAGCTCATCAATCAATAAAAGACAAGTTTTACGAGCATTGATTTGGTAAACTTCAAGCTCAGTGACAGTGAATGAGATCTTTGATCCTTCTAAAATATAATTTCCTGGCGAAGAGAATCCTTGTCTGAGGTCGCTGCTGAAATAAAGGTCAGCTCCCGTGCCAAAAATCGGTCCGTTATCTCCGTTGCAAACGATAGCCTGACCTTCCTCTGAGAGTCTGTATATCCTTTTCTCCTTTAAGAAAAATATAACGTTGTCTTTTCCTCCATTTCGTGACGAAGAATAAGAATCCCACGAAATAGGAGTTATCCCTCCCACAATTCCAATATTAGTTTGTGCTAATATGAGAGTAGGGCCTTTGAGATCGCAGTAATAATGGAATCTGTATGCACTGAATCCATGCTCGCTTGCACGAAATAGCAGATGCAATTCAAAAGGTTCCTTGAAATTATGGCATAGGTCTTTAACCAAAAGAATGTCCTCATCTCCACTGAGAATAACCGAATTTTTTAGAGCATCTATTATTGGATCAAAGTTGAATTAGATTTGCTTTGACACAAAGGCTTACCAGTCTCCTCCATGTCCACGAGTGACTTTGCTGACGGATTTAGCAGTCCTTCTGTTTAGAGCAGTCAAAAAAAAAGTGTTTAGCATTATTTTATGTCTTTAACAATACCCGTAATTATCTCTGAAAATTTCGCTTCGATAAGAGTTAGCAGATCAAATCGAAGCTGCGTCATTTGCTTTTTCACATCAGTTTCAAGTCTAGTGAATTGCTTGCTGAGTGCTAAGGTAGAAAAGAGATGTATTGGTAATTTGAAAAAAAATTGAAGGTTTCAGACTTGAAACTTCTTTCTTTAACTCTGCTAGACTAATGGATACGTCTTCATCGTCGGTCAGCACTATCTCCTATGCAAGGTATAGAATTGTCGCGGAATGAAGTTACCTTCGCGTAGGGCTTGGATTCCATGGGGTTGATGGATTTTGATTAAATTTTTATTGGAAAAAAAACGAAGAATCGCATAAATAAAGGGGTAAAAAGGTCTTTTTAAAGAATGTCGATTACACTCGAAGCAAAGTTGCTTATCCATTAAGTAGATGTCAGGTATCGTAGTCAATTACACAATAATTGGAAAATTACTTTTTTCGAATGCTCTAGAAAATCGATGGGAATAAGCATGGGCTACTAAGAGTGCAGTTAATTCAAATTGGTTGTAGGGCGTGAAAGAGACATCTGACAAGAGCATGCATTGACAGGAAGGGCCTAAAGAGTGAAGAAAGAATTCTTAGTAGCAAAGCTAATATTAGCTATAAATAAAAAAAATTTTGTTTGAAGCCTATGATTACGTCACTTATTCAGAAACTCCGTTGCTTAGGCTGAAATTCAAAGATACTAACTGATTGCAAAAGAGGTGCTCATCAGAAGAAATAAAGCAATTTCACTGTGCAACTCATCAGCAAATCTGATGAACAAAATTGATATTTGCATAAAAATGTTTTATTAAAGGCTTGCACTGGAGCTTTTATTTCCTGAATATTTAATACAGTTATCATCAATTCCTATAAATCAAGCTATACTGGATTTCTAACATATTGAAAAAATACTACTCAATGTGAAATTTATGGTTCACCTGCCTCTTGCTTTACAAATACTTTTGACATAAATCTCAAGGCCGATCCACTCTTTGATTTAAACTTTCCGTACTTTCCAAATAATGATTGTCCACGGTTCCATACAATTACTTGTGATCTTTAATGAGAACGAATTTTTTGTAAACAAAAATAATGGCTTTGGCTATACAAATATAACCTCTATCGCTACTTGAGGTCGCAAATTACGCTGAAGGCGCCTTAGCACAATAAATAATTGATATTTCATCTTCAGCAAAGGAGATTCAGAAAGTGGCTCTTATTTTATTAATGTTTTCACGGAGTTAAAATCTCGAAATTTAATACTGATATTTGATAGAAAACGAGACTATATCAATTTCTACTCTTCAGCACGAATGTGGCAAGCAACAATATTATGAATTTGCACTCACTTCTTGGCGAAATCAAGCTTTTATAAAACAAACTTAGGCAGCTACTCTTCCACCAGTCAGAGGCTTCATAGCTGCTCCAATTCCATAGGCTGCAGCACCGGCAAGAGCTCCGATAATCAGAGCTTCAAATCCTGACTTGATGAAATTCTGGCCTGAGAGCCTCGATTTTAACACTCCAACGCAAAATAGCAAAATTGCACCGACAACAAGACTCAAAGCAAATGGAACTGTTGTATTTTTCTCAACGTGAGCCGCGTGACCAATTGCATAAGGAATGATCGGAAGAAGTCCAGCAATCAGGAATGCGAAGAAAGTAACAACCGCGTTCTTCGCAGGAGAGTCATCACCTGGAGTGATTCCCAGCTCTTCCACCATCATCACGTCGACCCAAGCGCCTTTATATTTGGAGAGGATGTCCATCATTTCTTCGGCATCTTCTTTGGCCATGCCTTTCTTCTGATAGATTTCAATCATTTCTTGTTTTTCTCCTTCTGGGTTGTTATCAACTTCCCATTCCTCTCTCCTTCGCTCATTTGCAGCAAATTGGTTCTCTGCTCGTGAACCGAGGTAATCTCCGAAAGCCATTGACAAGGCATCACTAATGATGACAGAGAGGCCGATGATGAGAATAACTAATGCACCAAGATCAGAGCCTTCAGCTCCAGTGATAGCTGCAATGACGTTTATGATACCGTCAAATCCACCATAGACGGCACTCTTAAGGAGTTCACCTCCAGATTTGTGGTTTTCTTTATGTGGATCGAGTTGATGAGCTTTAATACTGGCTTGGATATCGCCAGCTCTATAGGCTTCTCTGGCCTTTTCAAGGTCTCTTGGAATGTCGTTCATCAGTAATGTTAAATCTTCCTGTTTGAAAGCAAAAGGTTGTTGATAACGTGAAGGTCAATTTAGATTTTACCTTTGGAGTTGGTGGAAGTTGATTAGTAAATCAATTTTAAATGATCAATGAAGTTTTACTCAAATAAATAAGAGATCTCCCGTTTTATTCAAATATTAAGAAATATGCAGTTTTTTTCATTCAACAAGACATAAAATAATTTTTTTTTATAAGTTAGACATTCTTGTTGTTTTCTTGAGAGCAAGAGAGTTAGGGACCCACGGAGTTATCCTGGAGATTTGAATTGAAATGGGCTTTCTTGATAATACTATTCCTGGGAATCTCGCAGGGTTTTTTTTAAAATTCTGAATTTGAATCACTTAAATAAACTACTCATTTTAGCTTCTTCTTTTTTTTTTAATTAAAGGAAGGCTTTGGCTAGTTCTTGCCCTCATACAATAACCTGCCCTGGCCAATGCTAATACCTTGGATGTCAAAATATTGATAAATATCCTCTGGGTATTATTGGTTCTTTGGAAGAATAAGAGTCTGTGATTCAATGAGCAGATTTTGCTCAAGAAATTAACCCCATAAGCACAGAATTAAGTTAGGGATGATTCAATCTCATTGCTCAGGGCTTTCAGATCAGAAAGGGAGCTAGTCCTGATTGGCAGAGTGAGAAAAGCTTGCTAGCGAATTTGGATTCAAGATGACTTTCTTCGATTGCGAATAATTTCTGATCAGTTTGCGTGATTTCAGAGTGACTCCTTTTTTATCAGAGACTTCAGAATTGATTTCTGAGCTCAACTCAATACCATTCTCTCTCTCTCGATGCAAAGTCCAACCACACTAAATCCCCTTCTATTAGATTTTCTCGACCAAGTCTAGCCCCTCTCCAAAGGAAATGTGTCTTGTATAAAGAGAATTTGTTGATATCATAATAAAATTCTTTAAACTAAACATTCAGTACTTTTTCAACAAAATTCATCGAGTGAACAAAACTATGCCCACTCCTCAAAACTTATATTCATATTTTAACTCAAACTCTTCCATCCGAAAAGCACACAAGTCAACATATGCTACTGAATTTCAACGGTCTGTTTCTCAATGATCTAAAAATGAAGATCGGATCAGATACTTGCTCGTGGAAATATTATAATCATCCAGAGTTAGAGAATTTTGTAAGAGAACTCCCTACAGAAAAGAAAGAAAAAGCCTTCACAATTAGTAGTCAAGCAATAGTTCAAGATATTCATGAGTCCTTGACACAAGTCCTTTCCATGACCAGGAAAAATAAGCCAGAAAGGAATAGATTTCATTATTATGCACTCAATAATGCGGAAAAGCAAGCCAATGAATCCTCTCTGGGAGAAGTGGAAGCAATCTCCGTGTGCGAGCTCTCTGATCTGCTTTTCTTCTCAGAGCAGCCCCATTTCCAGAGATTTGTCGATTCAATCGTTATGCTGAACCAGCGCAACTATCAGCAAGGACTCGTCGAATCTGGTGCGGTAACTGAAGAGGAGCTGAGGCGATTTATCCTTGACCAAGAATTTTTGGCGATGAAGAAGCCAGTTGTCAAGGTCGTAACAGATAGACTGAATCAGATATTCTATATGCTTGGGCAGGTGGTCCAAGGCTTCGGACAGGGCTACAAAGTTATTCTCTCTAAGGAAAATGAAGAGAAATTATATTTCAGCGTGTCTAATGCTCTAATGTATCAGTTCAACAGCACCGGGAAATTCGTGAGGAGAAGCTTTGAATCTTATGTGAATAAACTTTACTCGATTTTCCTGGCGGTTGCTGTCGTCCTTGAGAATAAGCTTCTGCGAAAATTCGAAAAACACTTCAAAAAAGCCTCAGAAATGAAGGTTTCAATCGCTGGGTTTCATTATTCGGGGCTGGTATTTAGCCTAGAAGACTGTGACAAAGAGGAACGAAAATTCGAGGAAAACTCTGAAGAGATCGAGAAGAAAAGCAGATGGCTGAAAGAGAAATTGCCATTGAAAAATAAACTGTTGAAGAAAGGTTCAAGAAACTTTGAGAACGCGTCGTTCAGCCAAGGACTCAATTTTCAGCAAGAATATCCCCAGGTAGGGTATCAACGAGGAACACAGTATTATATGCAACCAATGCAGCAGATAGACCAGCTGAGAGGTCCTTATGAGCAGGTTCCGATGCAAGCATTCGAGAAAAATTATCCGTCAGGAAATCCTGACGCGATGCTCTACTACAACAGTGTTAATAACCAAGGCAACTATTATTATAACTATAACACGAATTATATGAGCTGTGGATTCGGAGACGAGTACAAGAGGATGCAGAGTCACAACGCAAATTATCAAGATCACCGCCCCTACCAGTATGTCAAAATGCAATAAAAAGATTTCGCGTAGGCATTTGAAAGGGAAGAGAAGATACTCGGTTCGAATTAAGAGAATTAAGTAACTATATATTCCGAATTATTATTTTGACGACTTTAATGTTATGAGGATATGTTGATTGGGAATGCCTTTGAGTGTTAAATTCCATAATACTGAATTCATTTATGATGTTTTAAGAAAGTAATAAGACTGATTACTGTTCTTATAAAGTTGCCTCAATTGTTATCATTCGTTTTAGACGCTCCAATAAGTTGAGTTAATCAGCGAAATACTTGATCTTATGCCGGTTCCAGTACTCTTTCAATTAGCATGGAATTCTCAACAAATAAAAAAATAAGGCAGTTTCGAATGATTTCCCGGCAATTAATTGTCAATTCCTTAACTTTTGTTCTTCTGTTAAGTTTTTCAAAGCTATTCAATCGGTAATCAAAGTCATACAAATCACGGTAGGTAGCAAAATATTTATCAGAAAGTCCTTTAGACATAAAAATAATATGAACTTAATCAAATAGACAATAACCCAAACTGCGCTCCGGTTTAGCGAGCGCACCTGGTTTTTAAAATAAGGCTTTACAATGAGCCTTGATCATTTTTTAGAATATTCTTAATATAGTTATTGTGAACAATTATTTCTG
>ENA-UOTZ01000246-UOTZ01000246.1-compost-metagenome-genome-assembly--contig:-NODE-246-length-45539-cov-39.479147_pt1 | contig 45539 bp, 27 predicted proteins | sample MGYA00238144_ERZ746983 | MGnify/ENA primary metagenome ERZ746983 (study PRJEB28759, sample SAMN06268863) | compost metagenome | isolation source: single cell | place: USA: California, Emeryville, Joint...
GAAATTTACGGGAGTCGAGATTGTCGGCGCGCGGCTCTGTTAGCATATTCGGCAAAGCAAGTTTAGTTTTTTCGGAAAAAATTTAGATAAACAATTCTCAGCTCTACTGTAACTATCGTCTCTCCATTTGGATAAACGTACAAAATTGTTTTCGATTCAGAGAGACAGTAAATTTAATGGTGATTATTGTGATATTATAGCCTGCTAAAGTATCAACAATAACCTCAAAAAAAGACTAGAAAGGTTATGATTATGTTAAAATTGGCCAGAGGCGACAAATGAATCAAGCCCGAAAATCTCCTCTTTGTCACTGTGATCTTTGGAGGTAGAGGAAGCAGGGTAAGGGTTAAACTTTATTAACTGAATGAATCCCACTGATAAGTTAAATTGCTGGAGCTGCAGTAAGCAGTAAAGCTTATCAGTGGTTAATGGTTTAGCTCTAAATGAATCAGCTAAGAGGTTTTGACTAAAGCTGCATTGTGATTAAATATTTTCGCGATGAAAGAGAACGATAATCGCTTACAGGTTCAAGCTTACCACAGGCGTCTTACATTAGCTAATATTTGAAAGTTTTTGTAGATTATCATTTGTTATGACAACTTAATTTCTTCAAAAAGCAATCTACTCTAAGAGATTCCTTTGTGATCTGCTTCCCCAGTTGAAGAAGAAGGGAGAAAAAGACTCACGTCGTGTATTCTAGATTTATTGAAGTGATTCTTACACACAATTTCTCTTTTTCGCCAGTATTCGAATTATCAAAAGTTTCATATACTGATATCCTGATTCACCAGTAGATTACGAAATAAAATATTATGCTTGCCTTGTTTTCATTGCCTAAAAATCAGTGCTAACAGTACCGAAAAAGTTTACGAAAATTAGCTTCCTCAATTCAAATGGGTTCATTCTGCATGGAGAAAACTGATTCTGCTCTCATCATATCATGCTCCCAGCTTCAAACCAAAAAATGGAATCGAATTTCGTAATGAACATCTCTTCTCAATAAGAAATATAGTATTCATTGTCTCCTAAGTTCGCTCAAGAGAGAGGAATATTTGATATTAAAGCAAAAAGACTTTAGTTTTATTGATAATGATATCTCCCTTTTGATGCTCATATGACATTATGATAGAAAATAGTAAGGGATTAGCGCTTATTGCATTCAATAATCATAAAATAACGCACTAGTTTTATTGAATGTATCTAATGACACCTTGCTTTTGTTATTTTCCGCAATATATGAACTTTTTTCAACAAAAACTATCGTGAATGCAAAAAAAGAAATCTCGCCTCTTAAAAACTAAGAATTTAACTTTAATCAGTCCCCTAAAGCCATTGAAAAGCTATGACAATACGAAAGTGAATCTAACAATCATTTCTCTCCTACGAATCTCTTCAGCCTTATCTACAATACTCATTTGCACTGGTATTCATTGCTTCCTCAAGAAAAGAAAAACTGATATGAGACATAAAGATACACTTAATGCGGAAAAAGAATGACAAAAGATCAAAGAATTTCGTCATAATAACAAACGCATTGGAGGCTAAATACAAACGGTTGAAGAGGAAAATTGAAACTGCAAATCTTAGATAATCGAATTTTATTTGATTTATTGAATCCCTGACAAGCGTTTAATGCGCTACTTCAAATAATTCAGATCATCGAAGATTCTTTTTCTCCAACCGTTTTGTTTGTGTGTTTAAGAGCAACATGTCTATCAAGAGAACTTTTGCATCTATGATGGACAATTAGCGCACAATTAACAAGTCAATTTTACCCATAGCTCTTCTGACAATTTGGCACCTTACATGTAAAAACCTCTGCTTTATTGCTTTTGACCCTCTTTTTTTGCTTTCCCTTAACCTCCTGGTCACTGCTTTGAGTGCTGGCATCCATCTGCTTAGTTCCCCCACAATTTTCCAGGTGAAAATCAGGCTGCGGACGTCTCATTTGGTGTTGACCAACAGTCCTAAACATCTCCATTGGAGCTCCAGGCTTCATTGTCACAGTAGCTAACAAATATGCGCGTTAAGGGATAGAAAAGAGCAATTGTTTTACAAAATATTTTTTCTTCAATGAATATTGGTGGCCTGCTTGGGTCGAAAGGGATGTGTCGCTGAAGCACGAGCGTTCCGAACAGAAATTTTCTTTCTCCTTGGTTTCCAGGTTCTTCAGGTAGAGGTATGCAAAAATGTTTGGTTGAAATATCGAAAAAGACTTTGTTGCTGGGCTCAGTGGAGCTTTGTGGTGTGTTCATTGTGTTCATGTTGTTTAGATTTTTTAAACTAATTTTTTCTTTGAAGTTTTAGTTATTCAACGCAATTTGAGGTAGAGAATGTTGCATCTTTCCAGTAATTAAAACAATCCATTATATTCCTCGTAAAATATTTGAATGATGAATAAATTGCGTTAAAATCTTCAAATAGTTTACGTTTAAAGAAAAATTCAAGTGGGTACTTACCGCATGGTTAATTAACCGATTTGAATGCGTAGAAAATTGTTGAGCGCCTGCGTTGAAATTCACTATCGAGCTCGCTTGAGGCAACTTGAAAAAGCTGTGTTTCAACTCCTCTGAGAGCATAAAATATAAGAGATGGGTAAAGAAAAAGCCATGTTCTTGAATCCACAGTCAACCGTCTTGTCCTGATTTTAGTCGTCGATTGATAATTTAAAAAATGGGTATTTAATATGAAAGTGGGTAAATGCGTTCTCAGATCATCCCACATCACGATGCGGCGTGAGTGAAAAGACAGCAAAACGTGTTCGAGTGAGAGAAGCAAAAAGCTGCCTGAAAAATCGTCTGCAAGTTCGGTTTTAAGTGAAAATAAGAATTTCTATTCTGTCATTCCTTGTTTATTCCTGGAAAAACCACTATTGAAGATGATTCCTGGGAAAAAGAGATGGGTATTGTGTCCTTGAGCAGTTTTCTTGCAGTATTTCGGCGAAAGCGCTATAGTTTTCAAATGGTTTTTGTCGTTACTGCTAAATTTGCGTTCCTAGATCCAAACAAACGAAAGCTAATTTTTGAGGGAAATTGCTGTTCTCGCTGAATTCTCAGACTGGCCACTGTATTATCGATATACTCTGCCTGTAGACTTGGCCCCTAGTTCCGTGAATTTTCCTGAAGATTAATTATATATCATTACCTCTCGATTGGTTTTGAAAAATGCTAAACCCCTCGAAACCACTTCTTTTTTAAGAGAGCATTGCTCGTCTTTCATTACATAGCCACAAATAAACTTAACTCTTCCTCAATGATTCTTCAAATCGATAGTTTGCTGATAAAATTAGAGACTAAACTCATGAGGATCTCTGCATACCAGTCTATTAGAATCACAATTTCCAATGACTTATCTTAATGGGTGCTTTCCCAGATGATTACAATGGTAACAATTTAATCTGCATTAAACGAAGTTACATTTTTAATCAATTTTCACCTATCTGAAAATATACCTGAAAAGTCGAAACATACTGATTTGAAAATAGTTTGTTTACTCACTTTGCTGCAAATTCTCATCTAAGCTATCAAAAAGCCTGAATATTTTGCAATTTACCTAGCTTGATATTTTCATAATATATTAAGATACAGGTTATGAACGCTCGATCGTCCATGTATACTAACCATAAATTTCCTAGCACAATTCCCTCCTAATTTCATATATAATCATTAATAGCTACCTAATTTTCCCTCCTAACAATCCGAGTCCTTATCATCTAAGTGCGAGGAGCACCTGTCAATGCGGAACGACTCTAGACTTTCAATCCAAAGCGGATATACCTTGCATTTCTTCGCTTGCTCCAACTCTGGGGCCATCTTCTGGATTTCATCTGTCAAGAAATCCGTGATCTTCACGAACAATGTCTGCCATTTCGAGTCCTCCATTCGTTTGAATGCAAAGCCATTTCGAACGGCAAGACGGAAATGGATCCTCACAGTCTCGGAAAGATCTCTATAGATATAAGTCTTGTTCGCCTTAGCATCAAAGCTGGAGAACCAATGCTTTATCTGCTTCTTGAATGATTTATCCTTCTTTCTGAGCTCCTTCCATTTCCTAAAGAAAGGTGCTAATTTCACTCCATTCTTTCGCGAAATCTCCTTGTTTCGCTTGAGACACCTCGGCTTTTCATCGTTCGTTTCGAAAAAGTTGGTTATTTGCTTTGAAATCTTCTTTGAAGGGCTCAACAGGCCGCTCATGGAGTGAAACACAGACTCAAAATCAAGAAACTCTCTTTCTTTGAGAAAATTGTGGGTATCATCCCATTCTCCAAACTCAATGCAGTCCAAAAAGCTGGTGTCGGTGTTCATCATTGATTTTTTTTGCAAGGGGCTATACGAGTAGATCAGCTTGAAAATATTTTATAAACACTGCTCCAATTCATTTAAATAGGCTCGATACCATTTAATTCACTGCTTCTAAATTGAAATTGAGGTTTTGATGTCTGAAAATTGTTTTTTATCACGAATAAAATTTATAAGCTGGCTTGAATTGCAATCTGTGATTTGCCAGCTGATAAAAAAGTTTGGCAGTTTTCATTCTGATTTGATCGCGAGGAATCTGCAACGCAAATTAGAAATTGCTAATGAAACTAAGCCAGTGTTAATCTCACTGAAATAATAACGATATTCCGATGAACGTGGTGCCCGAGGATTAACCAAAAACCTCAAAGCGGTATTTTGGGTAAGTCAAAAACCAGGGATTGCTCTTTGATAGAGAAGCTAAGAATGAATCTCTGTTTTTGGAAACAGGGAAAAGAGTATTCAGTTTTTGTCATTCGATATGAGTATAAATAATAGTCAAATATGCTTGTAATTAGGTGTCGAGCGTGTCAGAGATAAAAATTGTAAACTTGGTGTGAGTCAACAATTTCAGTATCTAGCTATAAGAAGATCTTGAAATCTTAAGAGTTGTTTTGAGAAATTAATTGAGGATAATATCGGTTCTGGCATTGTGGTTGTTTATAAGCATTGATCGGGCTTGATGCGACATTTACTTATCTTTCAGGAGTTTCAGACTAATAAAGTAGGAGGCGCTCTCTATTAAATTTTATTTGAAAATTGAAGCAGTTTTCTTATAATGAATACTGAAATTACTGAACTTTTACAGAAAAAACCACTAATTAGAAAAAACTTGACTTTGAATTTGAGAATCTCGGCTTAGTTATTCAAACTATTCTTAGTCTCTTAAATTATTGCCTAGAAGAGCACTGTTGACTTCAGAACTCCGAGTCCGGAAATCGGAAAAAGGATGTGACAATCCATATTTTCTCAAGACGTGACATGTGGTTGTCGCCTCCGCATGAATTCCTTCTTTCTGCGTCGTAATTTTAGTCGTACTTCCATTTGCTGTCTTATCTTTGGGAGAGCGTCTACGATATCATGCATGAGTAAATGGAGAGATTAACTCCTTGTTGAGGTAGACGATGCTCGTATTATTGGGAGCTCCAATTTTCTCATTCCTCTGAAAAGAAGAGTAATCCTACAGACAATCTCGCTGTGATATATCGACTAAGAAATGTTTAAAAATCGTCGATTCTGAAATATCTGTGGAAGATCATCGAACTAGGTTATTGATTATTTAGATCCTACTTTCGTGAAAATACAAAGATTGTGGATTGAGATATCTCTCTCAGCAGAATTTACTTTTCCCGTATTTATGAAATCGTCGCAATTTTGGATGAATAAAATGCTTTTCCTTCACGAAGACACTGCTTACCAACATAACCATGCAATTTGAGTTTCTTTGCCATTGTGAGCAAAATCATCATGTTCACGATTTTTCATTCAATTCAGTTTTGCTGAATTTAAGTGTGCTTCGCAATATCGTTGGCCCACCCTAATTGACAAGTGAATCAAAGAAAAGATCTGATTTAGATTAGAATTTATAGCATATCCGAATAAAATTTCCTCTTTTCGCAACATGGTTGAAGCTCTGCCAAAAAAACTCGTTTTCGTCACCGGCAACGTATATTCACGTTCTCTCCTCAACCATCTCATCACCCTACCAGGAAAAGAAGCTCAAGGAATTCCAAGCAATCATTGGAGACCGATTCGAAGTCACCTCTCAGAAGATTGACTGTATTCCTTCTATTTCAACTAAAATTGACTCCTCTCTAGTACCTGAGCTCCAAGGTGAACCAGAAGATGTCGCCAAAGAGAAAGTCAAGAAGGCTTTTGAGATCGTAAACACATTTTTCATGATTATCTCACATTTTCTTAGGCAAAAACAGCTGTTATCATCGAAGATACCTCCCTCTGCTACAATGCTTTCAAGGGACTTCCTGGAGTTTATATGTAATCTCCTTTACCCTCGTATCGCCATTCTAACCCTCCTCTTCAAAAAGAAAATGGTTCCTTGACAAGCTCCACCCTGAAGGTAACCGATAACTTTACAATTGCTCAAGATGTAAACAATAAATAGGCCTTCACAAGATGCTTGACGGTTTCGATGATAAAACTGCATATGCCCAATGCATCTTCGCCTTGTTCGCTGAAGGCATGAAAGAACCTCAGCTTTTCATTGGAAGAACACCGGTATCAACCCCAATACAGCATTTGTGATCAAAACCATGCGGTCATTTAATTAGGGCAAGATCGTCGAGCCAAGAGGTCCAAGAGATTTTGGATGGGATCCAGTTTTCCAGCCTGATGGTTATGATCAGACGTAATTGCTATAAGCCCTCTTATGGAATCTCATCATTAATAACCAGCTATGCTGAGCTGCCTTCAGAAACGAAAAATAAGATCTCCCATCGTTACCATGCTCTGCAGAAGCTGATAGACTTTTTCGATAACCCAGATAATCATGACATCATCCAGAAGAAGGTCAAGAAAGAATAATTTTTGAGATATAACTGCTTTGTAGACAGCGTAAATAAGTGACTAAATTCGATAAAAAAGCCGAGCGCCTAACCTCATGCATTTGAAATTTGTTTGACGTGCTTCAAACGTAAACTTAGAGCCTATTGAGTGTATTAAACGCAGGGAAAAGAAGAACCTCTTTATTGAAAAACCTGAAAAACTGCTTTGAGAATAGTTTCTTGAAAAAATTCATAAATATCTAAGAGATTGTCAGAAACTTAGCAAGTAGTTTGAAGTAAATTAGGACCAAAAAAATATTAGATGTTTAAATCAAATAAAACATGATAGAATATGTTTTTTCCTTCGCAAATAATTTCTCATAGCTAGGTACAGTTTTGTCGAAGGGAACTCAAGAAAATTAGCAAGAAATGGCACAAATTGTCTCCGAATACATTTAGCAAACCGGCAATTTGTGCCTGAATTAACAATTCTCTGGGATTCTGATGAGATGCATAAAAGTTTCAGTCTTATTTGTTTCGATAGTTGCATGAAATTGCCTTTTGAGAAGCTCATCGAAAGAGAACACTAGCAAGTAATGCTTGTAGTGAAAAAGTTACAATCTAAAGCATCTACATTCAAAACATTATTGTTTTTCATCGATCTGAACTTGTCTCGATTAATAAATATGTACCTAGTTGAAACAACAAAAGATCAGTCATTTATATTTCACATTTAATTGAAATATTCTATTAAAGAGAAAACACCCGACGCCTTTTTTGCCTTTTTTTTTCATTCGAAAAAATTTTTACCTTTTTGAATGAGAAGTTAGATTACAGATCTCCACATGACTGAAAAATGAATGGATTGACTTCATTCATGCCATAGCAAATTTAAAACGGATGTGGCCAAAGCAGAATTCCAAGATTTAAAAATCAAAAAACGTTTTAATTTCAGAAAACACATGAAGACTCAAATCGAATGACTGTAATACGAATAATTATTTTTCAGTTTATTGCCGTCATTTCTCTCAAATTAATTTAACATATAAAACCGCATGTCCAAATTCAATTTCAGAACAAAGGCGACCCTGGGTGCTGCTTGCTTTCACACTCTTCTCTGGGTCTTCCTCGAAGGATACCCCACAACACTTTACAAAATCGTTATGTTTTTCATTGTAATAATGCTGGTGACGTACGCAATCGCATCGGTCAACCCCAAGCTAAGCAAATTCTTCACAACGATGATTGCTGGTTTTATACCTTCCTGGGTCTCCATGCAGTTTCCTGAATTTTCTCTATTTGCCGTGCTCATATGCTTCCTGTCGCTTCCGAGTACTATGGTCGATCAAGAGTACGGTTGGGAAGTGATCAATCTATCTATTTTTCATTTTATTGGGTACATACTCGAGGCATTTTACTATATAACCCATGAAGAAGAGTTCAAAGATACCCAGGTATGCTGTTATCATTGATTTTTCTTATTTATGATATTTTCTCAGCTCCCTAAAATTCTATCGATCCCCGGAACGTTTTGGCAGATCGTCCTACTAATGGCGGCTGGGCATTTCTTAACAATTATCTGCTCCCTACAAAAAGCCGCAGAGCAGCGCAGACAGAGGGAATATGAAGAGAAGCTCGTTCTTCTCAACCATCAACTTGAATCAAGCAACCGCCTGCTTCAAGAGTCTAATCGAAAGCTCGAGCTTGCATTACTCGAACGAGAGAATTTCATTCTACGATTTTCGCATGAAATCAGGAATCCTCTCAACTGTGTGCTTGGAAACCTCGAGCTCTCCCTCGACACTACTACCTGCCGTTACACACGAGAAATGCTGCAAGAAGCGATCGTCTGTGGAGAAATTCTACTTCAGCTGCTGAATAATGTCCTTGATACGGGGAAACTGGCTACAGGAAGACTTGAAGTCTCTCGAAAATCGCATAACATCAGAGAGTTTTTGGAGCGGATGTGGATTGTTTCGTCTGAAATCATCCATAAGAAGGGGCTATCAGGATGTCTTTACCTCAATAAGAAAATGCCGAGCTATGTCGATTTTGATGCGCACCGAATGATGCAAATAATCATAAATTTGGTCTCAAATGCAGCGAAATTTACAAAATCTGGCTTTGCGAATATTTATTTCGATTTTGAAGAGACCGAAGAGCTGTCTACCACTTCGATGCTGCCGAGGTACCACAAAATTCAGAGTGCTTCAGACGAGAGCACGATTGAGGAGTATTATTACACTTGCATTGATAAAAAAAATAAATCTTCAGCGAATTCACACGAAGTGCTGTCCGCTTTAAATAAAAAATTCTGTGCTAACGGCTCTTCAGTGCAAGAGCGGGCTGAAAGGAAAGGTTATCTTCGAATTGAGATTGCTGACTCAGGCTGTGGGATGACTTCGGAAGCTCTTGAAGCTCTTTTCACGAAATTCGGTCAAGTGCATGACGATAATTCGGTTCGGCAAGTGGGAACAGGTTTAGGGCTGTGGATAACGAAGGAACTCGTTGAGATAATGGGCGGGAAGATTAAGGCCTATTCGGCACCGAGTGTGGGCACAACGTTTGTTATTATGATTAAATCCGGGTCACAATTGGCTCAAAATTCGCCCTTGGGGCCAGTGAAGGTAAGAAAAGATCGCGCGCTTTCTAAGAAGCAGTCACTTTATAAATCCAGAGTCCTCGTCGTTGACGATGCCATTTATAACCGTGAAATCAACTGCAAATTCTTCACCAAAGCGGGTATTACAGAGACAGAAATCGCTGAGAACGGACTCGAGGCAGTTGAAACGTTTGTTTCGAAAGGTCCAGGCTATTTTACGTTGATCTCAATGGATATCGACATGCCGGTTATGAATGGAAAGGAAGCGATTAGACGAATAAGAGAGTATGAGGAAGAAAAAGGATGGAGCCCAGTCCCGATAATAATAATCACTGCTTACTCTGAAGCCAATACGAAGGATGAACTCCTCGATCCGAAGGGGAAATACAAAGCGAACTTGTTCCTCTCGAAGCCAACGTCGTTTAACGTGATTCAGAAAGCTGTTGAAGATATTATGCAATTGTTGGGACTACCATTAGATCCATTTTGCAGTCCACCAGAAACAGCAAAACACGAGACAAAAGAGCTGATACTCATCGTGGATGACGACAAATTTAACCAGCTTACCCTGACGAAAATGTTCCAACATCTCGGCACTGAGTGCGTTACGGCAAGTTCAGGTGACGAGGCAATCGCTGAATTCAAAAAGCATGGCCCAAAGCTCAGTTTGGTGGTTACTGACTGTGAAATGCAGCCCGTTGATGGTTTCGCTGTCGCAAAAGAAATAAATGAAATTATGAAAGCATCGTCATGGAAGGGCTTGAAGAAGGTGCCAATCATAGGAATTTCAGGCAATCAAGGCATAGAATTCGAGAGAAAATGCCTTGAGGGCGGTATGGCTAGGCTGATGACTAAACCCATCAGTCTTTCGGCGGTCCAGGAAATAATGCACATATACCTTCGATTAGAAAGCCCTGCATAATAACATTCATTATATTAATAGATCTTTTTTATTTACAATCTTCTTAATGGAATAGAGACCGGCCTCATTTGCGTCAGGCCGCTCTCAGCTAATGAACGCAAGGTTAATTTGTTTGATTTTTGAAATATATGCACTATTCTAATGAAAGAGAGAAGTTCCAAAAATAAAATAACTCAATTTCAAAGTGATGATCCACATTGAACAGTGCATTCATACACGAGTAGTTTTCATAAACAAATAGCAATTAAAGTAAACTATTTCTTTTTAGGTCTAGACTTCTTGGCATATTTAGAAAGGTAGTCCTCCACCAACTCTTCAACAGTTTTTTCTGGGTCGAGGCTCACGTAGTGTAAATATACGTCAATATCATTGTCAGGAAGCAATTCTTTGAGCCTTTTTGCCTTTTCTTCGACGTCTTTATTATAGATCATCTCATCTCTTACGCTCTTCTTGTATTCCTCAGGGATGCTATCCTGATCGATTATTTCATATTCATCATCGTTGCCCTTCACATGGACCTTTATTGGCTTGCCGGCCTTGTTTGCACTCATCATGGCTTTAAAATCCTTCTCGTCGTTCAAGAGAACTGCATCGTTATCTTCGTCGTAGTACTGAAGAGTGAATGAAATCGGGAGTTTTCCTTTAAAGGCTGATTGGAAGGATTCCTTAAGTTCTTTGAAACTTGTGACCGTCTTAGAGCAGCGATGGATTTCTCCGTTGTAACAGAACTTGAAACTCATATTTAAACAGAGGCTAGCGCTTGAAAAATTTGTTGTTCTGTGCTGATGATGTAGTTAATTTAAATTCTGATTATATATATATTCAGAGAAAATTCATTTGAATAGCAAAGAGTATTTCTGAACGGAAATTAAAGAACAGTTCAACTAAAGCATACTAAGTGTATGAGTGGTCAGTTATAATAGTACTACTGGTGAAAACAGTAACTAAGAGCTAATCCTATCCAGATAAGTAAAGGAATGGATATACTTAGGATCCGCAGGGCGAATATTAGAAGAAAGGGGACATATCATTTAATCCTCTGAATATCCGCATTGAGAGCTTGACTGAGAATTTGTGCAATGAGCTGAGTTGTTTAGCAGTTATGGCAGAATCATCTTGGAAGTCGTTTGGAGTTATTTAGAATTAATCATTCGAATATTGTAGGAAGCAGACAGTAAATCGATTAAGTGCAGAAAACCAACAATAAAATTTGCGGTTCTTCGATGTTTCCTTGAAGCATTAAATCACATTTTTATGTTGTTGTAGATAAAATGGTCTACGGCTCACCAAAGTAACGTTAGAGTAGTATTGAGCATAATATCTCGAATGTTAGTAATTGCAAAGAAGTTGAATAAATCATATATCGTGTCCAGATTGCGATCTCTCACCTGAAATGACCTCTACATCGGCAAATATACAAGATATCGATTGAATAGCGCGTTGAATGAGACCCAGAAAAATTTTCGAAAATCGACTACGTGTGAAATCTCATCGCTTATCAACTAAATTTTATTAGTTAAGATATGGTCGACCAACCAGAAACTCTGCTCACGTATGACCTCCGCGATAAATCATCTCTTCAAAAACTCAAAGAAAACCAAGAAAAAGTCCTCGAAGCCCAAGATCTGACCTCCCAAGTACAAGATCTCTTCAAAGACTTCAAATCACGCAAAGACTCTGGAATTTTTCAAGAATACGCTCATATCAAAAACAAACGACTCGAACTCGAAGCCCAAGAGATCGTTCTCAAACTCTCACTGGCTTATCGAAGCTACAACCAAAACTTAGAGACTCTTAAGCTTGAAAACGTCAAAGGCTCGCATGATAAACTCGCAAGCATCTCTCAATCAGCTGCAGAATCACTAGCCAACATCGAGAGCAATTACGGGATACTAGAACAAATGGGAGCAATGCAAATAGTCGCAGAGCCACTACTTAACAGAATCGTCACTGCGCATAAAAAATTCGTCGAGGCGAAAGTGAAAGACTCCTCTGAAGAGGCATTCGCATTTCGAGCCTTCCTAGAGAAACATAAGCTTCCTCTCAAGCAAAAGAAAGACCTAACCACCCTTTCTGAAAGCTCTTTGAGTCTCATTTCTCCAGTACTAAAAAACTTCCACCGTGTTTTCCAACTCAAAGAAAAACTTAGTGAAATTTTGGGAGGAAGCAAAGAAACCGAGAGTCCTCAGCAGAAGAAACGAGTGGCGATGTCGATCACTGCGACCCTGACCTCGCTCTATGACACTGCGACCATGATCCGGAGCACCCCTTCCGCTGAAGAAAAGCCAAAGGAGGTTGCTGCTGTCAATTTCGCGTCCTGCTTTTTAGAAGGACTGGTGAAATCCATTGGATTCTTATTTCTGAAACCCAACGACCTCAACCTCGTCGAAAAGCCTGAATGGATGTTCAATTACTTGTTCGAAGCGCTTGAGGTCAACCTCACCTTCCTTCGAAAACTGCCAGGACTCCCTCAGACGATCCTTCAATCGTTCCTAGAGAATTATATTATTATGTGCAAAACGCTTATTGAGCGCCGAGTCAAAGCCGACTATGAATATCTCAGCCAGGGAGCCCCACTATTCATTCATTTCACAACTGAATTAATCAATCTTGAGAACAAAATAATCGCGCTGCTTCAGGACCAGGAGCTCCAGACCGCAGAGCTACCAAACTTCTTCGAATCGCTGTTTATTGCGAAATCTGAAAGAAAGAAGAAGTTATTCGAGACTGAATGGCAGAACTTCAAAGCCGCGATATTTGCTGAGCTAGGAGAGTATGAGCTCAGCAGCGAGAACTTTGAAGGCGCGAAGAAATTCCATCACAGCTTTACGGCGATTATTCAGAATTTCACCGAGATGTACAAGATCGGGATTAAGAAATACGAAAACGTGACTGAAGAGGCCAATATAAGGTATTTCAAGGATGAGCTGTGGGTCAAAATCCTTGATAAACTCATTGATAATCTGGGTACATTTGTCGATTCCGCACAAAATCTGAAGAATCATAAGAAGAAATTTTATATATTCGAGAGCTGCTTGAGCATTCATCATTTCTTGAGGTCCTTTTTCGAAAGGCAGGAGCGCAAAGGGGAGCTTTTGTTCGAAATGACGGAGGAGTTTTCGACGTTAGACGAGTATTTAGGGCAGATTGAAGAAGGCTTTGAGAAAGGAGTCCAGAAGCTTGAAGAACCGGTTTTGAAGAAAATCAAGAGCCATTTTAATTCCAAGGCCGTGCTTAACCGATTAAGCTCTAAGGATGAGAAAAGTAAGACGACTAGTGAGGACGAGGGGCTGCTGGCTCTGGTGAAGGAGTTAGAAAACAACCTAAAGGACATAGTGAGCGTATTGCATCAGGATACTCGAAAGAAAATACTAGAGATGGCATGTGCGAATATTACGGATTATTTGTTCGCGATGTTGCTGCCGAAGATGAAGTTTTCTGAGTTTGGTTTGGCGTACACTATCGAGACGTTTACTTCGCTGTTGAAGCTTGTGCAAAGCTCGAGCTCTGAGATATATGAGCAGCAGGTGATGCGCTTGAAGGAAGTTTCGGATGTGTTGAGGAGGAATAAGAAAGGGATTGTGGAAGTGTTGGAAAAACTTCCGAAGGATGTGAATTTGAAAGAAACTAAACGAGAGGCGTCTGTGGCTGAGAGAGATGCGTTGAAGGCGATTAATGTGAATTATTTGAATGCGGCTGAGTTGTATGTCGTGATTAATACGCATATGATTGAATAATAAATGTGTAGTAATGAAATCAAGTCAATTCATTGGTTTTAAATCAGTCAAGAGAAAGAGAGAATAGAAGCAACATCAAGGAATTAAGATCCTTTTTCATTTGAGAATCAAAAAGCAGTTATGAGGAAATAATGACCTGTGGTAGTAGAGTCATTTACTGAGGAAGATTTGAGAAAAGGTATTTTTCTGAATGGAAAACCTCAGCCTTTCCCACAAACAATTTCTCATCGTTATTATGCAATAGCCGCATACGCAAACATCATTAATGAATCCCAAGCCTTCTTGTTGTTTTATAGGCTAAAGAGATCGTTTGAGGAAAGAGTGATACAAAAATAGGTTAAGCCCTTCATTCAAGTGGATTTCACTTATAGAACAACAATAATAAGATAATACACAAACATCCAAGTTTTAATTAGAAAAATACATTGAATCCTCAACAATGCTAAATCTCCAGAAGATCTAGCCTGGGTAACTGATCATTAGTAATCGAAGGCCAAATTTTTTCTTCATAATGCTCGTTTTTTCTCCTGTTGCTCGCTCCACCAGCGTTTATGTACATATCTTCTTCCTCCAAAATATTTTTAATGCGCAAATATTCCTCTGCTTTATACTCGCGGAGATATTCCTCTAAATCCTTCAAAATATCCTTGTTTTGTTTAATAGAATCTCTGACTTCAAGTTTCTGTCGATTCAATTCAATAGCCTCTTGCTGTATCATTTTTGATTGCCTTTGTATATGGTAGAGCTCGGTCTTGATTCGGTTATACTCTGCATTATACATCAGATAGCTCTGAAAAATTATAAATCCGAGAATTCCATTGCCCAATAAAAGTAAAATCTTGAACAGCAGCCCATAATTAGGTCCTGAGTGGCTTGTTGGGGTTGTGTGTTTACGAATTAAATGCACCGAGGCGTCAGAATCCACGCTCATGCTATTTTTTATTTGCAAATGTTGGAATATGCTCACAATGTGTAGGTTAAAAGCAATTAATTTTATAAGAATTTGAAATGAATTTACACGTGCTTAAGTTTCGATCCGCAAACGCGTCTATTTTCGAGTATTTGATTATTATTAATCGTGGGGTCATGTGTCTCATGAGTATCTGGAGGCCTATCCAGCAAATTTCAGCTTTGGTAATACACTTCAATTTTCGGATTGAATATTGAAATACTTGCACACTCTTCTGAATTATCGGGTAATGTTTAGAAAAATTCGGTAAACTATTGAAATTTGGAGCAGCTTGAAAATAATTGAAGATGAGCCTCCTTCTCCTCAAGGTAGTTGAGAATTTATGGATTGATTCTCGTTGCAAAGTTAAGAACAAAGTTTTCTACCTGCATTGGCGCATTTTCTTTCAGAAATAACCTCTGATATTGCACTTTCCGTCTGTGTTGTGTTCGGTTTTTGTGAAAGGATTTTTAGTTCGTTAAGGACATGTAGTAAATTATATGGCTTGAAGGTGAGATGTGAAACATTGAAGAAAACTCAAGATTCTATCAAAAAAAAAGGAAATATAGCTCCTTAGAATGCTCAAATCAGCTCGGTTTTTCAATAGAAAAAGCGAAATTCTGCTTTTGGGTTGGAGCATCAGATGGCTTTTTAGTGAAGAAATTCTATTTTGTTGTCCCTGTTGTAATTTTCGTCAAATTTCTACATCCGAAGTCGTATTATTTCTATTGTCTGCAATCGTTGTAGAGAGCGATTGTTAGCAAAATGCTCCAAAAGCTAAAATTCAAAAGAAATAATATATTGCTTAAATGGATGCAATTTATCTTCTTTACAGCCTCGCAGTCTGAGTTACGTGTCAAAAGCTTCTTGAATTCATTTGCTCTTTTTTGAACCTGCCGGTTCTCCCAAATTAAATATGATTACTGTGCAAAACTCTATTTTAATTTTTCAATTAATAACAACCCATAAAAATTTTTTGCTTGCGTCTCTTATATAGCACGCTTGCTAGATTGAACTTATCACTAAACCAGAAGTCAAGCAGACTTCGTCATCAAGTGATTAAATTTGTTGTGGTGGGAGTCATCTGCTTCTGACAGATTGAATCCTGCTTTGATCTAATCAAACGAATAAATACATTGTGTGAAAATGTTCACTTTCTGTCTTTTGTGGTCATTATCGTTGTTCTCAAAGTTATTTCTCACAAAAAGAAATTTAAAAAATCGGTCATTTTGATAAAAGTGGCTGAAACATTTATCAATCCATCTTGTTTAATAAGTCTCTAAAACTATTGTCCAAGAAAAGATAAATAAGAGATTTCTATAGCATAAGAGTATAAGAAGTTGCTTCCAATGTCTTCGTAGTTTCGAAAGAGTAGTTTCACACGACAAGTGCAGTGCTACTCTAAAAATTAAAAATGACTCAAGAGCGAGACCCAACAAAAAAAAAAAGAACGTGATTGTGAGAACTACGATTTAGTAATCTTAACAAGCGACTTATATCTCCTTTACAATTTTAAGAGGGTTCTTTCTTCTCTAGGTACTATTTCTAAATCCTTATTTAAACTCTCTTCCCTTTAGGAAACCATCACATCGGATTTGCACGCGAATTCTGTTTAAGGCGAAACATGCTTGCAAACGCTCTAGAAAATAACTAGCAGCTTTTTCAAGACATCTTATTCTTAACTACCAAGTTGATTGAACCCTCGGAATATTCGGAAGGGAAAGATGCTCTACAGAGGAGAATTTTATTAGATTAACTCAATAATTTTATCAAACTTTCGACGGACGATGAAATATAAAATGCACCCAACAGTTTAATCGACTTATAATTTGAAACTTCAATAAACTCTTTTTTGAGTTTTATTAATTCTAATTAAGATTCTTCACGAATTAAATCAGCCAACGCAAACTATCGCTTTACGATAAAACTCATCCAATGAAAGTGAGCTGCGTCCAGCGACGCAAGCGACTCAATTTGCAATAGTTAGATCCCAAGCACGATTCAATTCATTCCATAAAATAGCAGCAACTGAGAGAGTTAATTCTAACTAAATGGAAATAAAGCCTCAAACTTCCAATTCATTTAATAATTTTTAATTTTTGGTAGCATTCGATAATTAAAAAGGTTTATTTATAGAGCAAACAAGATGAAAAAAATTGCCACACAAACTTTTAACCATCTTGTCGAGCGCGTAACCGAAGGCTCAGATGATATCAAATTAAGGTTCAAAGCCAAGCTTCTCCTCTATATGATATTGTTGTTGGTCTCATATTCATCAATTGGAACAATCCTGAAAACAAAAATGAACCCAACCAGCATATTAGTGGTATTCTTGATGATATTGTCTGAATTAAAACTCATCAATACAAAATTCTCTGGCTATGTGTTGTTTGGCTTGTCTTGGGCTTGGTACACTTTCAAGCCTCATCCAAATGAGGAGTACTTTCGATACGTTGCTTGCCTTGCAAATTATCCTATGCTGGTCTGCTCTTTCCTCAACAATAAAAAAATTTACATGATGCTTCTCTTTTGGGGGACGATAGTAATAAAATTCTTTCAACCTTACTCTGCTACCTTAGAAGAATTACAAAAAAGCCATGAAATAGGACATTGGACGATCCTTTCGACGAGTGTGTGTGCGTCGATATTTACCTGGCTACAAATGAAAAACATGGAAAAGTATTCGAATGCGACTCAGCAAAAGAACATAGAACTTCAGGAGGCGAATAAAAAACTCCAGGAAGCAAAAGAGGAAGCCATCAAATACGCTGAAAAGTTGAAACAGACTGTGAGTAAGCTAGAAACGAGTAATAAGGCTCTCGAACAGGCATTAAACGCGAAGAAAAGTTTCATTACAAAAGTATCTGATGAACTCAGAAATCCCATTAATTCGATCATTGGAAACCTCGAGTTATTGGAAGATCAGCAGGCAAATCCGTTCACTCACGAAAAGCTAGTCTCGATCAAATGGTCAACGGATTTGCTTCTTCAGATGACGAATAATATCATCGACGCTTCGAAGTTACAGAACGGAACGATTGAGATCAATAAGCGGAGTACATTGACATCGAAGATGTTTGAGAGGCTTTGGGCCATGAATTTTCAAAAGATGAGACAAAAGGCCCTTCGGGGTCTGCTTTACCTCTCAAGGGATGTCCCAAGGGATCTAGTACTCGATGAAGAGAAAGCACTTGAAGTGTATCACAATATACTGACAAATTCAGTTAAGTATACTGATGCAGGGAAGATCAAGATCATTATCTCATGGATTCCAAAACTATCCCATCCATTCAGTCACACCGAAGTGGAAATCGAAGATGTATTTTCTCTGCGACAGTTTTGTGAGACAGTGCGGACGCATGTCAGCAATTCGGATGCGTTTATGCCGCTTGATATCTCAAAAACCGAAGAAGATAAGATCTACGAGCCATGCTCAGAGGCAGAGGCCATTACATTGAAAAAATTGAGCCAAAACTCGGAATTTGATGATTATCTCAGAGTTAATAGAGTGCTGACCGGCTCATTCCCTTCGAAAGATGAATTCCTTGTATTAACCACAGAAAAATCCGTCTTTGGGAACGCGGTTGCATCCGAATTGCAAACGTATCCAACTGAGACGCTAAATGGTAATCTCAAGATAGAAATTATTGACTCTGGCTGCGGAATGGACAGCTCTATTTTCCCAGAACTCTACAGATCCATCTTCCAACATGAAAGTCAAGCCACTCGTGATTTAGGTGGGAAAGGCCTTGGAATCTACGTCTCTACTGAGCTCACGCGACTAATGGGAGGAGAAATTAGATATTTCAGCCGGAAAAGGGTCGGAACTTCAGTTATTATAACTATCCCCGCTGAAATCCCTGAAGCGCGATTCTCAAGAGGCTCCCTCGGACAGATAATGCCTCTAAGCCTCAGCGAATTCCAAAAGGTGGCTCTAGTCGTGGACGATGAAAAGATGAACCGGGAGATTCTGAGCTCCTACCTCCAGAAACTGGATTTCACTGCAGTCCACGCTGAGAACGGCGCTGAAGCTGTGAAAATATTCCAGCAGATGCCTGAGGATTACTTCGCTCTCATCACAATGGATCTGCAAATGCCTGTAATGAATGGAATTGAGGCCTGCAAGCAGATTCGAGCAGTGGAAACTGCGCAAAGAAGACAAAGAAAAGCAAAAATCGTAGTAATCACGGCCAATTGTACTGAAGAGGATAAGGATGAAGCTATGAACCCAAACAAAGCTTGCAAAGCTGATTCCTTTTTCAGGAAGCCCCTCACAATGGCCGATTGCCGGAACTTTGTACACGAGATTCGTAATCAGAAGAAAAGCAGCAAATAAGTGCAAGTTCCCCATCCAAACGTTCAATAGTAATAGAATGTATCTCTTTGAGAGATAGAGAGGAGAAAAAGCAGAATGAACTCGGAAAAGAAATTCTTCTGCAATCCTTCGTAGTTGATATAAATGATGTTTTTCCAATGTAGTTATTTCTTTTTCTTTTTTGGTTGTTAGTGTTTTTAGTGTTTTTGGTGCTTATGAAAGTTACCGGCGTAAATGTAAAACTAGCAGTCTATTTTATATAAGGCAATTTAGCGCAAATATAAATAATAATTATTATAACAGCTCGAAGTAAGGTCTCACACAATAAATAGCCGACTAGATATTGCCTAATTGTTTACTGGATAAGCATTTCCACGTCAATTGCCTTACGGCTTTTGTTATATTTTCCGATGTACTGCATGCAGCCAAACGTCAGTCTGATCACGTTTCCTAGTTTCGCAGTCTTCAGCATCTCTCTGCTGATGTTGGCTTTCGCGAGGTCATCATAATGCACGAATATATCGCTTCCATCGTCGTCCATCACAATAAACCCATAATTCTTGCCCTCGTCGAAAAATTTCAGAGTTCCTGTGTATCTCTGCTGCCCTTCGTCAAGGATAATCGGCTTGCGTTTCTCAGGCGAGAGCCTCATGCCTTGCGACATCATGTATGGATCGTAGCTAAACTGATTGCCCCCGTAATTAGGCATACCTCCATGTTTATACGGTGACGTCCGATTGTCAGGGGAATAGCCTCCTTGGCCGATGATAATTCCTAGTTTTTGTAATGGATCGCCCATATCATCAGGTTGGAACCCTTGGATTTGAGGGCCTCTTCCATTGCTGGCAATAGATGGGTCATATCTATTTGGTGAAGGATGGTACACTTGATTATTCGGCTGATTGAAGAACTGCAGAGGGTTAAAGGAACTGCTCGTCGTCTGGCTGTTCTGCTTCTTGAAATTGAAACTCTCTTGGTCTTGTTTCATCGCGCCGTTATCTTGCATTTCGTAATTAGTTTTCAGCTCTGGGGTTTTTGAGACTGGGACATAGCTTTGTTGGAAGAAAGCGGGCGCTTTTCCGTTGTTTTCGTATCCGAGCGGGGTCTCTGACCCTGATGATATTTTCGAAACAGGGTAGTTAGGAAGCGTGAGATCGTTCCCATCTTCCTCGATCATTTTTAAAGTGGGCTTGATCACCACGTCTTCAGAGGGAAGATGATCGCGGGTTTTAAAGATGTGAAGGAATTCGTCAACCGGGCCGGAATTCATAAACATGCTGTACATACGCAAGTTATCTTCGACGTTTTGGATATCAGTATAATGGGATTCCGAGAGAGACCTGCGGTGAGAGGACAATCGCCGGGACCTTCCTCTATCTCGATCGTCAGACACCTATAGAGATCAGAATTCGTTGAAATAAAGTGGAAAATTACTTCTTGCTGAGATGTGAGGTAAGTATCATTGTTGAAATTGATCCAGAGATGTTTCTCAGGCTGCTTGCTGCTGACTCTCTCAATCAACTTAGCAAAAGAAGTATAATCAGCAAGGACTTTCTATGGTAAATAGGAAGTACGTTTAAGACGATATTTTGGCAGAAGCCAGCCGACTCCATGAGTCTCTTGGGATGGACAGAGTCAAAATGGTTTCCGTGAGTGCGAATGATTTCTATTGTACGCTGATTTTTGTAATTGATAATAGAGGCGTTGAGGTAGTTGTCTTCGGAGATGCTGTAGACCATGATGCGAACACCATAAATAAGAGCCACGAGTTCTAAGTTTATCTATCGAAAAGCCATTAGAAAAGCCAAAATAAAGGGGAATACCTTGATAAATCCAGGCAGACTGGGGTTTCCAACGTAGTCTTTATAGAGAATATTATTCTTTTTGAACATGCTTAGCTTAGGGATAAGTTTCTAGCGGAAGATAATATTAGAGTCCGGAGAGAAGCAGGCTATTACATCCTCAGAAATCAGATAATTCAGGTGTTTAATACACATTTGCTGTATCTCAGCATGATGAGCCGGAGTAAAATACAACGCGTCGCTTAGGGCCATCATGAGCGAACCTGATGCCTAACAAATAAAGAAACTCTATGAGATAAAACAAGGGGATAGTCTTGTACCGAGGGGATTGGTTTTCGTGCAAGGTTATGCTCATCTAAAACCTCCGAAATAGTTTCGTTTAAGTTCGAGTCAGTTTTTCTCAGGCCATCGAGCAGACTTCCAGCGTCATTGCTTGTTTTTCCTGTGGGATAATCATGATAGGTGGTTCTAAAAAGCGAGGAGCTTACGCATTCAAACCAGACAAAAATTGTCTCCCGGGTGGTTTTTCCTTTATTAAATTTAATCAAGCTTTTTTTTCAATAAATTCCCACTCTTTAAAAGCAGCTTTCGAGTGTTGCCTAACTAATTAAAATTGCGCTCTTTGATGATTTCATTCGCATGAGAATACTGCTAGAGTCAAAAAACTTTAACCTAAATTCCCAGACGCCATCCAATCTTTTCAAAGGAACTGATGATTTTGCTCGGCCTACGCGGACTGTCAGCGCTAAGCGACTTATTTTTCATATTTTTGCACGCAAATTCGTTTCATTAACTCTATATGCTAAGTTCTATAGCTTTTAATTGAAGAATAAAGAGTTACAAAAAAAAGTATTACGTTACGATCATAAAGGACACCATGGTTTCAAAAGAAGAGGAGTACAAGACATTAATCGGGACTTTAGTGTTTACTTGGACTACTAAGTACTTTTACACGATCTATTTCCAAGGCGCAGAGGGAAATAAATACAGGTATCATCATCATTTGCTTATCATGCGGTAATTGATTGCCGCGCATTAGATATTTAGTCGAGTTCTCACTTCCAACGAAACTGCAGCCAGTTCCGCTCACCAAAGTAAAGACGTTCTTCACCTTGATCGACGAAGGACAGGGGAAACCCAACATTACCTTCCGTTTCGAGAATCAGAGCTTGATTCACAAGCTCGACCACACTGTCCGCACGACAATGATGGAGGTAACTGCTCTTTGTATGTCTAGTTTCTCAAGTGAGGTTAGAAATGGATTGATAAGCTGCTCAAAGAGAAAGAGATGACAAAATCAATTCTTTTCATGGGAACCGAATTCGAAGCCGGCAGAATCAAAGACGTATTATTATTCTCATGAGTTCTTCGAGACCGCTGATCCTTTGTCGTTAAATAGCCCAGAATGCTCGAAGTTATGAAAGAAGCACAGATCAAGGAGATGGATAAAGAACTCAAAAAACTCAATGAGTCGCTCTTGACGACATCTTATGATGCTGGTACGGAATCCTCTATTGATGACAGATCGCTGGAGACGTTGAAAAAGACGTTGTATGATCTCTTCCGAGCCGTCGACAAAGAGGATTTGGGCGTCGTTTCTTACAAAGAATGCGATGAGATCCTCAGATCAATGCAGATAGAGCTATCGGAAATCGAGTTGAATAACCTTCTCGCTATCGCGGATAAAAAGAAGAACGGAATGATCGAATACAACGATTTCATCTCCATAGGTATAGAATGCGTCAGTCCTAGCCGTACTTATGAATTTTTTTAATTAGGAGGCGAAATTCTCTTCGGACTGCTCCTCAAGCAGCAAGTTGAGCTCAAATTCAAGGATGACGAGGTAATTTGAGCCCAAATTTCCCATATAATTTCCATTAAGGAACTCTATACCAACCAAGCTATTTTGGTACTTTTTAACGACGAGCTCCACGAAGTCAGCCAGACTCTGCTGGCGGAGTGCCAAAAACTCGACGAGGAGGAGAAGAACGACTATATTTCCTATTCGCAGCTCCGAGGACTTCTCAGCAAGAAGCCTGATTTATTCACTTCAAGGGAAATCGATTTGCTTATGAAGAAAATCGAATACAGATATCCTGATAACTTCCCTTACCATAACCTCCCAGACCTGTTGTTCTCTTTCAAGGTTGACATTATAAAGGCCGGCTTTATGGAGTCTCACCCAAGCAAACTCGAGCTCTATTTGCTGAAATTGTTTGAATCTTATGATCAGGAAAAAGCTGGAAAACTACATTTGGATGTGATTGGTGAGGCACTCGCTAACGCTGACAAGATTATCCTTACGAAAATACAAATAATAATTCTGAAAAATTTCCTCAAGTTTGATGCCGATGGCTTCGTTGAGTATAACAAACAATGCAAGTTCCTCGCAGAGATGATCAGACATATGTTCGATCCTAGTGCTATCAAAAAGCAGGTATTGAAATTATGGGGTTTTTATGTGTTTGATGTATATTATTTGCAATAGAACCAATTCATTGAAAGAGGAGACATCAAATCGGATAAGTATATGGAAGGATGGACCTCAGAGGCTGTGAGAGACGTTATCGATGATGTAGAATTTTGAAGTTTTGATGAAGTGTGATTGAAATTTGTTGTAATAGATATTTAAGAAATATGACATGGAAGAAAACCCAAGGCTACCAAAGAAAGAGTATATTGAAGCGTTGAGGAACTCAGCTTTGAAGGTTACGACGGAAGAAATGAACGCGTTGCTTGAAGCTGCAGATCGAAAGGGAGATGGTTTGATTGAATTGAAGCACTTTAGAGACCATTTCTATGATATTTTGAAACTTATGAGAAATAGAATGGCTTTTATGAGGTTAGCTAATGTGACCCAAATCTAAGGTTTCTGCATGAATTGCTTTTGTCTCGATTTACTGAAATTATCCATAAAATAAGAGAGAAAGACTCCTTTTGACTAAGCCAATTGTTTACTAATTGCTGAGGTATCAGATATTATGTAGACTTTGTCGAGTCTTGTATAAGACACAGCATTGTAGATGTTACCCACCAGCTGACTCGTGAGTAGCTGAAATAACCTGAAATATCGTCAGGCTAGCCACAATTCACAGTTTTCTGAAGTCAAGTGCTATGTTACAGCAAGGCGTGCTAGTAGGCTGCCACGTATGAAGCAACCGTTTTTTGTTTGTTAAAATAAATATGTGTGAATTCAACAAAATTGTGCATAGTCTTTCGAACCAAAAACTTGCAAAACAAAAGCGTTTTCTGATCATTGAGACCATCTAGACAGCAGAATGGAGCCATACTAACTTAGGTTTACTGTCTACGAAAAGGAGGCTATTGCAACGAAGCAAACGTGAGGATGAACTGGCCATTTATACAACTCCCAAACGTGTTTTAATCTCACACGTTTGATTAATTAACTCCCTAATATCAAAATTTAGTAGTAATATTCCATTCGAATCACGACCTAATTTCAAATTTACGATATTCGAAGATGTTGATACACTGACCTCGTAATTTATGGGGTATTTTGATTACAAATATAGTCGTTGAATATAAATAGGCATCTTTTTATTTGATTCTCTTATAATTATCAAGCGAATATCTCAACACAAAACACATCCCGCCAAGACAATGGAAGCAAACAACAGAGTCTACGAACGATTGGACACCCAGCGATCTGATCGCTCAGAGTCTAACAATATTCCTCAGGGTATTCCTTCTCAATATCCTCAGTTCGCACACCCTCAATACCAGCTCCCAGGCTACCTCCATCACCCTCAGATGACGGTGATGCCTTATCAATCCGCCCAGCAATCAGCTCCTCAGTCCAACGGGACTCTCCCTCAGTTGCCTCCTGCGCTACAAATGCAACCGCTCAACCCACTTCACTTAAAAACTTTGACTGAGGGTTACGAGCAGGAGATCCAGAAGCATAAAAAAATGGTCACAATTAACTATATTCTCGTAGTGCTTCAGGCTCTTGCGTTCTTCTTCGGAGTTATCTTCCTTACGGGAGCTCTGAGTATGCTGGACGAATTGTGCGATACGCCAGATTATCTAGGCTTTGACATCACTGATTTTGGGTATGATGAATCGGAATGTGCGCAATTTTTCGATGACTTAGGGGCGATGATTTGCTTCGTAGCGATTCCGGTGCTTATGGTTGTCTTCTGCGTTTTGGTCAATATTCATAAGAAAGCAATAGTCGCTTATAATAAGAGACAGGCCGACTCGATGGAAAGCTCTATGATCTGCTTCGGAATCTTGTTCTTTTTCAGTCTCATCACTTTTAACTTCATTGGATTGGCGATCTATGGATATTTGACCTACGCTGCTTGCCAAGTGAAAAACGCGTTAAAGGAAATTAAGAGAATAGAAGATTTTCAAGCAAATGAAAGTTTGAGTAGCCTTCCCAATCATCAGCTGAATCAAACTAATCATGGAGATTTTCATGCTGTTATCTAAATAAAGATTTATTTGATTGACTTGTCTTAATAAGCCCAGAAAAAAAGTTGAAATAACCTTATCTTCTTATGGCTAAATTGTTGTTTTACTATGGAGGTCTTGATGCCTGCACACTCGGATTGTTGTTTTGAATATGAGATTATTTTAGTAAAGCTTCCATATAAATTCATAAGATACTTTAAATCGAAGCCAATGAAATATGAATTGAATCCTCTACTGAAAGCATGAACTATTAAGATTTGAATCATCAGTAATATACTAAGTCAAGGTTGTCGCTAAAACAATAATCACTAAGAGGCTAAATGGAATCGTCTCAGAACGGGGATCAACTCTCCTAATCTATTTAGATTACCTCTGTTTGCATCTATCCTATATGAATGATTACCTCTCTCGAGTTTCCATTAGATTACAATACCAATTTCGAGAGGAAGATGGTGCAGCAAGATTGTTAAGATCTCTCAGAAGTTAATGAAATATTACATCCCATCGAAATGTAACAAAGTCGTGTAGCATAGGCAGAGCCTTTCTGTTTAGAGGTTTTTTTTCACCTTCCATTAGGGTTTTCAACGTTTATAGCTCAAGATATGAAAAAATGAATTATGATTGTGGATTCTTCTCAGCTGCTCACCTCTTATTCTCGCTTCTACAACTCATTTTAAACACTCTTTATTACGGGCGACTCCAGAAGGTCACGACACAAACTATTTCTCTAAATTCATTACTTGCTATATCTCTAACACTCATCTACCTTTGAATCATTTATTTAAACTGCGATAAATATCCGATGAATCCAAACTGAGTCGTCTATAATTTATAAATCCGAAAAATCTTCAAAGAACAGACAAACCCCCTTATGTATAAGGTGTTTACGCTATTAGCTCTTCTGGCTCTTATCTTCGGGGCCTCAGCAGCCGAATACCCAGAATATAAAGACGTCATGATGCTTGGAGACCACAATTTAGAGGATGCAATCAAAGAATTCGACAGCATTCTCGTCCAATTCTTTTCTCCTCAGTGCGAACTCTGCAAAGAGATCTCACCAGAGTACTCAAAGGCCGCTGCCAAACTAAAAAAGCAAAACTCGAAGATAAAACTCGCGAAAGTCGACGCGACTCAAGAAGAACAATCAAAAAATAAATTCAATGTGATAGACTACCCCACCTTCAAATTCTTCAAAGACGGCTACGCTTATAACTACACTGGAAGCATGACAGCAGACGATATCGTACAATGGGTCCAAGCTAAATCAACAGCCACTGTTCTGGAAGTTGGCCATCCTCAGCAGCTTGAGATGCTTGCTACTGCCAACAAAGTGGTTGTGGTTTTCCTTGGCAGAAGAAAAGATAAAGAGTTTGCTGAATTCGAGAGGGCAAGCAGATATTTCGATGATGTCGCTTTTCTCTTCTCATCGTCTCCTGCGATAAAGGAAAAACTCAAAGCGCCTGAAGGCACAAAAATCGTTCTATTGAAGAAGTTTGACGAAGGCCGAAACGAGCTGCATGGCACTTTCGACGTGGAAAGTCTCGTGCAATTTGTTCGGGAATCGACAGTTCCGCTCGTGCCTGCTTTCGATAGTCTCGAAGCTGCTCAAAAGGTGTTCGGAGGCACTCTGCCATATATTTTCTTGTTATACGTTCCAAGCCCGGCTACTGAGCAAATCGAAGAAATTTTCAGCGAGGCTGCTAGAAGACTCAACGGGCAAATTAATTTCATGAGCGCGAGAATCGATGACGGAGGCTTTGGGTTTAAACTTGGAGCTTTTACTGATATTATGGATGAATCCAAGACTCCAGCGGTAAGAATACTTTAGGAGAAATTGTTTATGGTCATAAAATGCTTAGGTCAGACTTATTGATTTTACAAGACCTACTGCTCCTGTCAAATACAAACTTAACAGCAAGATCACGGTGGAAAACATAGTCAAATTTTACGAAAAGTTCAAGGCAGGAAAGCTGTTTCCATATTATAGAAGCCAGCCGACCCCTAAGAGAAACGATGGGCCAGTCAAGGTGAAATTATTAATGAATGCCATAGGAACATAATATTTTGTAACCATAGATCGTGGTTGGAAATACCTTCAATGAAATCGTTAATGACCCCACGAAAGACGTTTTTCTTGAGTTTTATTCGCCAGAATGCGGTCACTGCAAGAATGTAAGTATTTCTTTTCGTTTTCATAGCGAATAAACTTCTGATTTCAACAGTTGGCCCCGATTTGGGAGGAATTAGGCGCCGCGATGGCATCGGTTGAAGACCTTGTGATTGCTAAAATTGACCACACTGCCAATGATGCTGGCTACTTTTCTGTAGAAGGCTACCCCACCATTAAACTTTTCCCGAAAAACAATAAAGAGAATCCGATTGACTACGAAGGTGGGAGAACGAAGAGCGAAATGATCGCCTGGCTCAAGAAACAGTTGAAGTATAATATTTTACTGCTTGGTACAGCTACTAAATGATTTCAATTTCTAGCATTAAAAATATTGAGATCCCTTCCGATGAATCTGAAACACTTGATGAAAGTGAAAATAAACCTGATGGAGAACTTTAGAATAAAATAGAATTTTCATATTGCTTTTACATAGTTGTTGTTGTAATTCTTTTTCAGATAGCGTGAATTTGACCCTGAACTAATGAAAGTTAAATAAACCACAAATTTCCCTCCAGCAGCTTAGAGTATTGAGAAATTTAGGCTCATGGTGATACTTTTGGAAATGACTATTTTCTGATTAATCTTGTGGCTTAATGGCTTAGACGGAGACACTTTATAAATAATTCTGAGGCTGCCGCGAGATCAAAGAAAAAATGTATATATATTAGTCGAACTCATTATGTAAGCCCAAATTAATATTACTATGAAATTTTGAGGGATTTTATATAGATATATATATTAGATTTTTTCGTAGATAATGTTCATATCACCATGGGGCAGGTATCCCAATCCCTGGACCATTCTCAGCTGGAATGGCTGCTTCAGACTAATCTTGTATCTTCTCACAAGTTCGAGAATCATTGTTTTTCCTTCTATGATAGCCAGCTGTTCTCCTATGCATTTTCTCGGTCCAACTGAGAAAGGGATAGCCGCATACGGGTCGAGGGTTCCTTTGTCACTTTTCAAAAGCCATCTGTCTGGATTGAACGCCTCTGGATCTGTGAAACCGTTATGGTTGTGATGCAATCCTATCAGCGACACTATCACAGAGGTATCTTTTCTCACTTTCAGTTCTCCAAGCATCACATCCTCAGTCGCGCGTCTTGGGAAGAGATAGGCAGCTGGTCCGCTGTGTCTCAGCACTTCTTTATAGAACGCATTCAGATACTTCAAGCTCATGATGTGTTCACGAGTGACTTTTTCTCCTGGTTTTAAGGCTTCATTGAGTTCTTCTCTCAGTCTCTTTTGGATTTCAGGGTATATGGAGAGGAAATATTGAGCCATGGCGAGACTGTTACTTGTGGTGTCAATGCCTCCAATGAAGAAAGTGAAAATTTGACTAAGCATTTCAAGTTCAAACTCTTTTTCAGATCGACCACTCCTGGGGAATTCTTCGAGTAAGCATTCAATCAAGTTTTTCCAAGGCTTTTGCTCAATCTTTCCTTGTTCCTTATCCTGGTAATATTTCTTTTTCATGACCTGCAGTTGTGTAGTCAAGAAATCATGAAGAACTTTCTGGTCGCTAAGGTATTTTCTTTCACGCTTTCCAAGTTTCCAGTTGATAAATTTATGTCCAAACAGCAGATTTTGTGGACTTTGAGCTAATTTGAGAAGATCGTCCATCATTCCCAGCATAGTATTAACAGCTTCTTCAGCACCAGGGATAACGTAGAATGAATCTTCACCGAAGAACACGTTGAAGACAATCTCGGCTGCAAACATCTTGAAACCTCGATTAACCTCCACAATCGATGGTTGTGGTTCCTTGACATATCTTTTAATCCACCCATCAACGATGTTATTGACAAGAGGAATACAAGCGTTCATGTAATCAAAGTGGAAAATTTGAGAAAGCAATTTTCTTTGATATTTCCATTTCTCTCCATCAGCAAAAACCAGTCCAGTCTTGGTGCTCTCAGGGATCACTCCATAGATTCTCAGATCTTTGATGAAGGATTTGTACTGTTTCGCAGTGAATTCTTTAATCAACTCTGGGTCGTACAATTCAATCGTGAGATTGTCCATCAAAGGAGTCGCCAAGAATTTCAATTCCTTATTCTCTTTAAGTCGTTGTTTTATGGAGTAGTGAAAGTCGTTGTGAGTGATGAAATCTTTCTCGAATTGTGGATAAAGACCAAAGAATGGTTTGTAGATGCAGACAGCACCTTTGACTTTTTTGAGTTCTTGGAGGAGCAAATAAGGTCTGACGAAGAACCTGTATATGAACCTTATCAACAATAAGATTCCAGCAGTGATCAGAATTTTGGAAAGTGGCAATTCCATTTTACTTTGTTGATCAAGTTTTAATTGATTATAACTAATCGCCTATTTAAAGCATTCATCAGACTCATTTACGTCATATGCGACCTGAGTTAATCAAAATTGGGTCGAATTTCTTGAGTCCATTTTGTGAATTCTTCTTGAATCAATTTGCCACGATGTCAATCCCGAAAATAGTGCTCATTTCTAAAGTTATTTTAAACTCTCAGTTTTGAATCCTGGTCGTTCTGTTGTAAATCTCTTGTTTCAGAATCGCATCGAAAGGCTCAGATCTGTATATGAATACGGTAGCAGTATCTTTGTTGCAAGTTTCAGGCAATCCTTACAAAATCACAACAAATAACTATTAATTGTAGAATTTCATATCTCCTGGTCAATCTGATTCTTTACTTTGATTAAATCTAACATTAACACATTATCAAGAAATCAGAATGTGAGATAGATAGTCAGAGTCCAACTCATTCGTAGTTAACAGTTTATAGAGGCTTATTGAAGCTCACATTTGAGGTTTACTCACCATTCATATGAAGGCATTGACCAAATATGAAAAACTCATTTTAGCATCTATCAAATGGCTTGTATGACTTCTTCATTCAGAAAGTATGCTAAACCACAGCATACAACGAACATCCTGATTGGAGTTGCGCATTTATAGATCTTTCATTAAGTAATTCCTAAAAAGAATTCTATCATAGGAAGGAGTCCGTATTAAAATTAGATTTTAATTGGCATTGTTAGACGTGAGAATCGTAAAAAAACCCACAATATTCGGCAATTCTCATAGAGATAAGCTTCTTCGAGGAAAGTAACGCCACAGGTCTCACAGAAATAATCCCGTGAGCTAATTAAGTTGAACAGCTCGGTGAGGTTTATCGAGGTCTAAATGAAGATTCAAATAGATCCTTTTAGTTTGAAGAGATTGCTGGGCTAAGAATCTAGAAATTATTGACTATTCACATATGCCGAGGCCACGTTACTTTGTTATGCTTTTTGAGTTTTTCACTCCAAACTAAGTTTATGAGAATTCGAGCGTCGCATTTACAACTGTAATTTTTTATTAAGAATTTTGGAAATTAGTTTATCTCATTTTTCATAAAAATCAATACCTTTGATTCTGATTAATTAAGAACGATTCCATTTTTGAATGTGTTGCTTTTCTTTACCCGTCAGAGTAGCTTCCAAAGTAGTTGTTCCAAGGCAGTATTATACAGTTCTTGGAACGCAATTAATTCAAGTCCTATCAAATTTTTCGAGTAACAAAGTAAATCTTCAAGCTTATGGCGGGAAAATTGTTTTTTAAGATAATCTTCTTGAAATTTATTGCGAAGCAAATGATTTTGCTTCATATCTTTTCTTATTTTAACAAAAAACAGCTTCTAAGTGTAATTTTCAATCATGTGTTAACTTATAAAGGAATGGGTTAACACCCATTTAACATCAAGTGGATATTCTGGCTTGTTGCTTTTCTGAACACAATTCCTTTGGCATTTTGAATATGATAATATTATTAGTGAAGGCATTTTCACAGCTGAATATCGAAAATTAATAAAGAAATACTTGATTGTATAATATCAATTTAGAGTCTTTCATAGATGATATTCATTTCGCCATGAGGTTGGTATGCTAATCCCTGTGCCATCTTCAGCTCATAAGGCTGCTTCAGACTAATCTTGAATCTTCTCACAAGCTCCAGAATGATTGCTTTTCCCTCAATGATCGCCAGCTGCTCACCTATGCATCTTCTTGGTCCTACTGAGAAAGGAATAGCAGCATATGGATTGCTCGTGCCTTCATCATTCTTAGTCAGCCATCTCTCTGGATTGAATACTTCAGGATCGGAGTAACAGTTGTAGTTGTGATGCACTCCTATCACTGACACGACTATATTGGAATCTTTTCTCACCCTCAAGTCACCGATCATCACATCTTCGATTGCTCGCCTTGGGAACAACATAGCACCTGCCCCACTGTGTCTCAAGACTTCTTTGTAGAACGCATTTAGATACTTCAGGTCCATGATTAGTTCTCGAGTCACCTTCTCTCCTGGTGCGAGTGCTTCATTTATTTCATCTCTCAACTTTTGTTGAACTTCAGGGTGTATAGAAAGGAAGTATTGGGCCATGGCCAGACTGTTACTTGCGGTGTCAATACCCGCAACGAAGAAAGTGAAAATTTGACTAAGAAATTCAATTTCGAGCTCTTTCTCAGATAGACCACTCTTTGGAGCTTCTTCAAGAAGTAGTTCAATTAAGTTCTTCCAAGAGTAGTTCAATTAAGTTCTTCCAAGGCTTCTGCTCAATCTTTCCTTGTTCCTTATCCTGATAATATTTCTTTTTCATGACCTGCAGTTGCATCGTCAAGAAATCGAGAAGAGCTTCCTGGTCGCTGAGATATTTTCTTTCACGATTTCCAAGTTTCCAGTTGATGAACTGATGTCCGAAAAGCAGGTTTTGAGGGCTTTGCGCTAATTTCAGCATATCGTCCATCATTTCCAGAGTGGTATTTACAGCTCCTTGAGCACCAGGAATACCGTAGAATGAATCCTCACCGAAGAACACGTTGAAGACAATCTCGGCTGCATACATCTTGAAACCTCGATTAACTTCCACAATCGATGATTGTGGTTCCTTACAATATCTTTTAATCCATCCATCAACAATATTATTCACAAGAGGAATACAAGCGTTCATGTAATCAAAGTGGAAAATTTGAGAAAGCATTTTTCTTTGAGATTTCCATTTTTCTCCGTCAGTAAAAACCAGACCAGTCTTAGCTATCTCAGGAATTACCCCATAGATCCTCAGATCTTTGATAAAGGATTTGGACTGCTTCGCAGTGAATTCTTTAATCAACTCTGGGTCGTACAATTCAATCGTGAGATTGTCCATCAAAGGAGTCGCCAAGAATTTCACTTCCTTATTCTCTTTGAGTCGTTTTTTTATGGAGTAGTGAAAGTCGTTGTGAGTGATGAAATCTTTCTCAAATTGTGGATAAAGTCCAAAGAATGGTTTGTAGATGCAGACAGCACCTTTGACTTTTTTGAGTTCTTGGAGTAGCAAATAAGGTCTGACGAAGAACCTGTAGATGAATCTTATCAACAATAAGATTCCAGCAGTGATCAGAATTGGAAAGTGGCAATTCCATTGTCCTTTTCCAATCAATTTTAATTGAGTATAATAATTAGTAACCTATTTAAATCACTCATGGGACTCATTTTTCGAGCCAATTAAAATCAGTAAGTTTTCTGGCCTTTTCTGAGTATGCTTCATGAATCATTTACACTCAATGCCGAACTATTAAAATAGTGCGCGTCCTCTTGTATTTCAGCCTCTTGGTTTCGAGCACTGACAATTCTGCTGATAAACTTCTTTGAGAACAAAGATAAGAAAAACTCGGATATGCGCTTTCATGCCTCACCGGTTATCTGCTGCAGCTTCAGGCCCTTCCTTTCATAATCACGTAAAATTTACCACTATTCTTAGGATTTCATACCACTTTTCCAGCCCAACTCATCAGCTTTGAATATATCTAATATCAACATATTCTATAGGCATCAGAATAATAATAGCAGGTAGATCCTACCTCATTCATAGTTTTTTGCTGATAGAGCTTGCAAGTATCTCAAGATTAATATGAAACTTTCCAAATAAAACTCACATGAGCAATAAGACCTCAATTTTCAGAGAATAATAATCGCCATAGCATACCAACGTTTGCCATGTAGGTGTTGCTCTTTGAGAGCATAGAATTTCCCTCAATAGAAATTTTCTCCACAGAAAATGAGTTCTTGTAACTTCTCTACTTCTCAAATGAAACCTCGGTTTCTCTTTGGATTGTAGCAGATAGCATTCAAAGTAGGATTCCATTATACCCAACAATAAATTCAAATCATAACTAAAACTAATGCAATTTCCTCGATTCAGTGCTATTTATTCTACTTTCTCCATGATGCTTGAATGTCTGTTTCAATTTCGTTTTATTTCAGAGCAATAAAGAATATTATTTAGTCCCAATCAGGTTAAGCAACTAATTAATAGGTTAATGAATGATCTTAACTGACTTCTCAAAAATAACGAGAGAAATACTAATATTATATAATCAATTTAGAGTCTTTCATAGATGATATTCATTTCACCATGAGGTTGGTATGCTAATCCCTGCGCCATCTTCAGCTCATAAGGCTGCTTCAGACTAATCGAAAATCTTCTCACAAGTTCCAGAATCATTGTTTTTCCTTCAATGATCCCGAGTTGTTCACCAATGCACCTTCTTGGTCCTACTGAGAAAGGAATAGCAGCATATGGATTGTTCGTTCCCTCATCATTCTTAGTCAGCCATCTGTCTGGATTGAATACTTCAGGATCGGAGTAGCAGTTGCGGTTGTGGTGCACTCCTATCACTGACACTATCAGAGAGGTATCTTTTTTCACTTTCAAGTCACCAAGCATTACGTCCTCAATCGCACGTCTTGGGAACAAAAACGAAGCTGGGTTGCTATGTCTCAGCACTTCCTTATAGACCGCATTCAGGTAATTCAAGTTCATGATGTGTTCTCGGGTCACTTTCTCTCCCGGTGCGAGTGCTTCATTTATTTCATCTCTCAACTTTTGTTGAATTTCAGGGTGTATAGAAAGAAAGTATTGGGCCATGGTCAGACTGTTACTTGCGGTGTCAATACCCGCAACGAAGAAAGTGAAAATTTGGCTGAGCATATCAATTTCGAGCTCTTTTTCAGATAGACCACTCTTTGGAGCCTCTTCTAGCAAACATTCGATTAAGTTCTTCCAAGGCTTTTGCTCAATTTTTCCTTCTTCTTTCTTGCTGTAATATCTCTTTTTCATGATCTGCAGTTGCGTCTTCAGGAAATCGGTAATGGATTTCTGGTCGCTCAGATATTGTCTTTCGCGTTTTCCTAACCTCCAGTAGATGAACTTATGTCCAAACAGCAGGTTTTGTGGGCTTTGAGCTAATTTTAACATATCGTCCAGCATTGTCAGTGTAGTATTTACAGCCTCTTGAGCACCAGGAATACTGTAGAATGAGTCTTCACCAAAGAACACGTTGAAGACAATCTCGGCTGCATACATCTTGAAAGCTCTCTGTACCTCCACAATAGATGATTGTGGTTCTTTGCAATATCTTTTAATCCATTCATCAACGATGTTATTGACTAGAGGGATGCAAGCATTCATGTAATCAAAGTGGAAAATTTGAGAAAAAATCCTTTTGTGATATTTCCATTTCTCTCCTTCAAGGAAAGTAAGACCATTCTTAGCTAGTTCAGGAATCACTCCATAGATTCTCAGATCTTTTACAAACGATTTGGATTGCTTAGCAGTGAATTCTTTAATCAACTCTGGGTCGTACAATTCAATCGTGAGATTGTCCAACAGAGGAGTCGCCAAGAATTTCAATTCCTTATTCTCTTTGAGTCGTTTTTTTATGGAGTAGTGAAAGTCGTTGTGAGTGATGAAATCTTTCTCAAATTGCGGATAAAGTCCAAAGAATGGTTTGTAGATGCAAACGGCACCTTTCACTTTCTTGAGCTCTTGAAGCAGGAGATAAGGCCTCACGAAGAACCTGTAAATGAATCTTATGAGCAACAAGACTCCAATCGTGAGCAGAGCTCTGGATAATAATATTGGCAATTCCATAGTACTTTGCTAATCAGTTTTAAATTGATTGATTCTCAGCAACAATTGACTTTAAATAGTCATCTATTTAAATCATTCTTAAGACTCATTACGTCATCCATTGCTCAACTCAAATAAGAATCTTGCGTCCTTTTCGCGAGTTCTTTTTGGATCAGTTTATCTCAATGCTGAATCCTGAGTATCGTGCTAATCCAAGATATTTTCAGAGTCACTGGTTCTAAAACTGGCATTTCTGTAGGTATATTTCTTCTTTGAAAGTAAGATCAGAAAAATGCTGCCTCGTATTTGAATGCAAAGCATGCTCTCTAGCTGCTACCGCTTCGAAGCCGTTCCTGACAAAACCACATAAAATTTATCATGATTCGCAGATTTTTCTCTGACTTGTTTATTCAACCTGTCTACCCTGATTATAGCTAATATCAATATATTATCAAGAAATTGGAATAAAAGCAGCGCCTACTACATTGTAGTTATCTGTTAGAGGTTTCTTACATCTAACATTTGGGAGTGTCCTACGCAACTACCCAAAGTTTTCCAAATTGAAAAACATCTCTCGGGTGAAGAATATTACCTTTTTTCAGAGAATGGTCTAAGGAAGCTAGAGCATACCACCGGCAGACATCTTGGTAGGTATCGCTCTTTGATAGCATACCATTTATAGATCTTCATCTTCTATTGGATACTTCCGAAAAAGAAATCCATCACGAAATAGAAGTGCGTGAGTCTATTATATTTACAATCAATTAAAAATGAGAAAATTTGCTGGCATACACACACATGGCAAGTGAAGTAACAGCCATATATGACAATTATCATAGGCAAAATATTCTTCGTTGAAAGTCACTTCACGGAGCCTGCAGAGATATTTCATTGATCAAAGTAACCCATAGAGCTTGTTGAATTTTGTTAAGATTCAAACAGAATTCGAGCTTTGAAATTTGAAGAATTTGCTTGGCTAAGAATTCCAAAACATATCTTTCTACTTACGAGGGCGCCTCACCTCACTAATTGTTTTTAAGTTCTTTTTGGGTTTTTTTCTCGAAGTTAAGGTTGACGAGGTCAGGAGTAGTCCCTCAAATTTATCGCAGATAATTTGATTAAGTATCTTGGAATAAGGTTTATTTCTGTTTTAGAAAAATTAACACCACGAATTCAAATTAATAAAGAATTCAATTTTCTGATTTTATGTTTTTTTTTAACACAAGCGCAAAGTAAATTCGTTGAGGCTATTGGATTGCAGTGAAATCATTGGCAATAAAAGCTTGAGAGAGAGGCGAAAAAATAGATTCTACCAGGCTAAGAGTGGCAACATGCTGCAGTAATGATTCCTTTTTGCAAAATTACTAAGCAGATCTTACAATAATAATCAATCTTACATAGCAACAATCACAATTTTTTAATGAATAACGAAAGAAATAAGGCAGCAATCTACATAGGTTTATTGAAGGTTTAGAATGTAATTTAACACTCTCAGAAATTTGGTGCTCTTTCTTTCCAACAAGAAATTTCAGCTCAGAAGCAATGTTAATTAAAAACATGCCGTAATTACACTATTCTACTCTCTCTATCATTTTATCATAGGTGTTTCAATTGATTTTTTTTAAAGCAATGAGAAATACGACTTAGTCTCGCTGTGAATATGCAAATTATCTTAATTGTAAAATCATTCATCGTAACTGGCTTCTCAAATAAATAGTGAGAGATCTGCAAATATCTATCCCTGGACTGGGTGAATGATATTTTGAAAACTTCAGACAAACGTTTATGACATACATTTTCACGCATATTTTGACCTTTCACGTGGCGAATTGTTGCTTGCAGTAATTAACAAATAAGATCTTGTTTGTGAAATTATATAACCCAAATAAAAATAACCTCTTCCTTCCGCAAACAAAGTTAAAGAATTTAAAGTCATTGGACTCCACATCGATATATTATGAAAATGATGATACAAATGCCGTTTTCTAGGATGTGAACATGTAAAGAAATGATTCACTAACTCATCGTTTCCTCTAATTTTTAAGAGTTTTTTCTTTGAAATCAGCAAGAATTACAGTTTTATTTGCTTGAGAATGACTCTAAATCTTTTTAATGTTACTAAGCTACGCTTTATGTCAAGATAAGCATTCATCTTGATTCTCCTCTCATATTGATAATCAGAGAATGATCAAATATATCGATAATCAATTTATATTTTTTCATATATTATATTCAAATCACCATGAGGCTTGTATACCAGCCCCATCGACATCTTCATTTCATACGGTTGCTTCAAACTCACCTTAAATCTTCTCACAAGCTCAATAATCATCGTTTTCGCTTCAATGATCGCCAACTGCTCTGCGATACACTTCCTCGGTCCGATCGAGAAAGGCATAAAACCATATGGATTATTCGTTCCCTCTTCACTCTTCTCTAGCCATCTGTCTGGATTAAACGCCTCTGGCTCCGAGAAATTGTTGAGATTATGGTGTACTCCCAACAGAGAAACTATCACAGAGAAATTCTTCTTCACCTTCAAGTCGCCTATCATCACATCCTCAGTCGCACGTCTTGGGAACAACAGAGATGCGCTATGCCTCAAAGTTTCTCTGAAGAACGCATGCAAATATTTCAGATTCATAATATGGTCTCTAGTCACCTTATCTCCTGGTGCAAACGCCTCATTGATTTCCTCTCTGAGCCTTTGTTGGATGTCCGGATAGAGAGAAAGGAAATATTGAGCCATCGCGATGCTATTGCTGGTCGAATCAATGCCTCCAATGAAGAAAGTCATGATTTCGCTGAGCATCTCAACATCGAATTCTTTTTCAGACAGCCCGCTCTTGGGGCCTTCCTCAAGGAAGCACTCAATTAAGTTTTTCCATGGCTTTTGCTCGAGTTTTCCCTGTTCTTTTTCTTTCAAATGTTTCTTTTTCAGGATCTGTAGCTGCTGGTGTAAGAACTCGTTTACGAATTTGGTATCGCTTAGATACTCTCTTTCACGCTTTCCTAGTTTCCAATTGATGAATTTATGTCCGAAGATTAGGTTTTGAGGACTTTGCGCCAAATGGCGCATGTCGTCCATCATTTTCAGCGCTGTAAGCACAGCTTTCTGAGCGTCAGGAGTGGTGTAGAATGAGTCTTCGCCGAAGAAGATATTAAAGGATAACTCAGCCGTATAAAGCTTAAATCCTTCGTTAACCTCAACAATAGATCGCGAGTCTTTGCAATTTCTCTTAATCCAGCCATCAACGACGTTATTGACGAGAGGAATACAGCCGTTCATGTACTCGAAGTGGAAAATTTGAGACAGGATTTTCTTTTGATACTTCCATTTCTCACCGTCAGTGAACGCAAGGCCATTTTTAATACCATCAGGCATCACTCCATAAAGCCTCAAATCCTTGACAAAAGATTTTGCTTGCTTTGCAGTGAATTCCTTGACGAGCTCAGGGTCGTAGAGTTCAATAGTGAGATTGTCCATTAAAGGAGTCGCTAAGAATCTGACGTCTTGATTCTCTCTGAGAATCTTTTTAGTGAAGTAGTAGAAGTCACCGTGGGTTGTAAAACCCTTGTGGTATTCAGGATAAATCCCAAAGAATGGCTTGTAGACACAGACGGCGCCTTTGATCTTTTTGAATTCTTGAAGGAGTCGATACGGACGGATGAAGAATCTATAGATGAATCTGAGTAGCAGGAGAAGTCCAGCCGTGATCAGGATTTTGGAGAGTGGAAATTCCATGTGTTTTTTGATCGAATTTTAATGGATTATAATTTTGGATATGGCGTGAATTAAATCGCTCCTGAGACTCATGTCAGATTTAAAATCGCTTCAGGGTTTGAAAAAATATACTGGCTGTTTTTGGTCGTATTAATTTAGTGATCTCGCAGAAGTATGCGGCAACTCCTCAACTTTTCCTCATGATTTCTTCAAACATTTTCTTGAAGAGAACGACTTCGAATTTTCGATTTGAAATCAGATTTATTAGTTCTGTATTGCAAAACGAACGAATAGCACATGCTAACGAAGAATTCTCTTGACTTTTTATCTAATCGTAATGTTTAATGCTAACTTATTCGGTTACCATGTATATTGTCTGAGAAAAAGATATCTAAACACTTCAAGTGGTTTTTATCACTAACTGAGGCAAGGTGCCTGTTTCTGACAGAGACAAAACAAAGAAAATGGCATATACTAATTGTAATTTCACATGTTTGTGGTATATGTGCTATGGAGATACAGTAATAGTTAATGCGAACGCATTAAATCCTAATCTGAAGTGTGTTGACAGATATAATTAAAACACGTTTTTAAATTTCCAACTTTAAATTTATTGTTATTGCTTTAAGTACTCACGAATTCGTGAGAGTGGAAATTTCAAAGAGGAAAAAAAAGTATATTGAAATGCTAATTGTTTAGAAATGAGACTTTTAATTCAGCAAATTCACTGCATTCCTCCATTAAAATGAATAACTAGCTGCCAGAGATGTCATTCACGAAGGAAGTAAATCTTGTAATTTTCGTGAAGACTTACGAAACAGCTATAACAACCAATCTATATAGAAATGACAAAGGATATCCATGTTCAATACTAATCAATTGAATGTAAGACACTAGGATTAATAGACGCTAGCTATATTTGCCAAATTTCTCATAATTACAACATTTGAAATTCAGCATTTAATAAGATATTTCTTTCATCTCGAAGGAATAAAATCGTAGGAGAGAGCTCTTTTTTACTTTAGCAGCTGGAGAAATCTCGAAAAGAATTCTTGAACGAAAGAATTCCCCTCCACTTCAAGTAGGTTTGTTTTTTTTTTAGTTTTACTCTATGTTTTATATTGATAATTCATTTGATTCAGGCAGATTATGATGTGGATTTTATGAGGGGGATGTACGATCTTATTCTAATTCTCCGATGATAATTTATGAAATGTTATTGATCTTTTTTATAGATTTCTTGAATTCTTTCAAAGATAATATCCATCGGTCCATGATGTTGATATGTGAGTGTCTGTATCATCTTCAACGTGAACGGTTGTTTCAAACTCACTCTGAACTTTCTCACAATCTCAATAATCATCGTTTTCGCTTCAATCAGAGCCAGCTGTTCTCCAATGCATTTTCTCTGTCCAATCGAGAACGGAATAGCAGCATAAGGATTACTCGTTCCTGCTTCAGTCTTCTCAAGCCATCTGTCCGGATTGAACACCTCCGGATTAGGGTAGATACTGGGATTATGATGTACCCCCACGATCGAAACCATTACAGAAGAGTCTTTCTTCACCTTTAAATCACCAAGTGTAACATCCTCTAGCGCGCGCCTTGGGAGCAAAATACTCGCTGGAGGGCTAAGTCTCAAGATTTCTTTGTAGACAGCATTCAGATATGGCAAATTCATGATATGGTCTCGAGTAACAGGCTCATCCGATGAAATCGAAGTGTTAATTTCATCTCTCAACTTATCTTGGATTTCTGGGTGAAGAGAAAGATAATATTGAGCCATAGCCAAGCTGTTGCTTGTCGTGTCGATGCCTCCGAGGAAGAAGGTGAGAATTTCACTGAGCATTTCAATTTCAAAGTCTTTCTCAGAAAGCCCACTCTTAGGCGCTTCTTCGAGTAAGCACTCGATTAAAGTTTTCCATGGCTTTTGTTCGCTCTGAGCGCTTGCTTTCGCGCTTTCGTACTTCTTTTTGTAGGTGTATAGTAGATCGGTAAAGTATTCTCTTAGGAAACGGTTGTCGCTGATGTATTCCCGTTCTCTTTTTCCCAATTTCCAATCAATGAACCGAGGCCCAAAAATTAGATTTTGTGGGCTCTGGGCGAGTTTAAGCATATCTTCCATTACTTTCAAGGCTGTCAGCACAGCCTTTTTTGCATTAGGGATCGTGTAGAATGAGTCCTCACCAAAGAATACGTTGAAGACGATCTCAGCAGCATACATCTTAAAGGCTTCATTTACTTCCACAACAGATTTTTGGTCTTTACAGTATCTCGCGACCCATCCAGTGGAAATCCTATTGACAAGAGGGATACATGCATTCATATAATCAAAGTGGAAAATTTGCGAAAGCATCTTCCTTTGATACTTCCACTTTTCCTGTTCAGTGAAGCCGATACCAGTCCTAACAAGGTTTGGCATCACACCATAGACCCTCAGATCCTTTTCGAAGGATTTCGCTGCCTTGGCCGTGAATTCCTTGACCAATTCAGGGTCGTAAACCTCAAAAGTGAGATTTTCCATAAGTGGAGTAGCAAAGAATCTCATGCCTTCGTTTTCTCGGAGTCTTTTTTTTATAGTGTAGAAGAAGTCGTTGTGATTCACGAAGTTTCTGTCGTATTCGGGATAAACACCGAAGAATGGTCTGAAGACACAGACGGCTCCTTTAAGTCTCTTGACATCTTGAAGAAGCAAATAAGGTCGTACAAAGAACTTATAAATGAATCGTAGAAGCCATAAGAGCCCGACAGTGAAGAGAATTTTAGAAAGCGAAAACTCCATTTGTTTTAGGTTAAAATTTTTCATCGATTATTAAAATGAATCTTGAGCGCTTTAATAGCGAATCGGAATGATTCATAATTCTCGAACCGAATAAGGCGCTGTGAAATTTCAAATTTCGGAAAGAATCTCCCAACACACAAACTATAATCGAAAGTATGTGATATATTCTGAACTATGGAACTGTATCTTTTCTGATGTTGAGGTAGCTGTTTGATCAGAACTTCAAAAAATTCACATTCTACTTGATATGATGGTTCATAATTGAAAAAATTTATGTTTTCTTCGTGTCTTTGAGACAAAAGATGCTGATAGTGCATGCAAATGAAGAATGCCAGAAGGACACTTATCCTTATCAACGGACACCTCATTAAATCGTTAGGAAGTTGACATCTATGATTGGAATCCAAACTCTTGATCTAAGATTTATCCGAACAAAGCAGAGAATATCATTAAGTATAGTTAAGGAGAAATAAGGCACTTAACCTCTTATCAGGTAGCTATTCTCGAAAAAGTAATCTCAAAATGGAATCATATTACCCTTTGAATATTTTAGATTGTGATCGATTATGTGAAAAAATATAATCAAATGCATACTTGAGATTCGATTGAGAGGTCTCTTTTGGGATTTTTGTCTCTGAATGCCTAAGAAGTTACTTGATTGAACTTTGAACGATGGTACCCTGTAAATATAAATTTTAATCTAATGCGAGTATTCTGATATTTAATTCGAGTACATGTGGATATACACATTCAGAAATGCGAAATTAATAAGTAATATTCTAAATGAAATAAATACACTCTTGTTTGATAATTATCGTGCAATTAAATGCGTATAGCCTGTTCGTTGAAGCTCCAATGTGCAAGTATGAAATCGTTAAAGAAATTGTAGATGAATTGAGTTATTATTTAAAAAGAAGTCATATTTAGAAGTATGTAGGATAACCAAACCTTGCCAAGAAAGAAGATAATGCTATTAAAGGGTATTCAATCCAATTTCACTATATTTTCATTAGCCTGGTATCTGGGTCATTTTTAAAGAATGATATCTCATATTCCTTTTATTTTTATTTTTTAGATTCTCTTTACTTATTAGTTGGAACTTAACTTCAAAGGAAGATATAAAACCAACATGGGCGACTGCATAAAACTCCATTTATTACTTCCGTATTGGCGCCTATTGACGGACAATTTTTTGTATTTCTCTGGTCTTTATGTCTTTCGAATTTGTTGATTCTAAATGAATATAAAGAGTTCTAATATTTGAGGTAAAGAAGAATAAATAATATTGAATCTACAGCGAGAATGAGTTGATCTTACAAAAAAGTTAAACTAAGTGTGCTTAAAATAAATTTAGTCTAATAACCAAAGAAGAGTAGCACGAGGCCATCTGCGTTATTATCCTCGCCACTATTAGTGTAGGAGATGCATTAGCAAGGGTTTCGTCAGTCATATCGTGATATTAGACACTGAATTAGAAATTTTGCTGCATTCAACATTAGGAGCATATAATACGAATCTCGTCATTACTTCATTCGATGCATGCCAATTTGCAACATGAATTATACAAGAAGCATTATGATTCTTACTTCAAGTTTGTTGCTTTAATTCAGCAATTACAGCCACCCTCAATAAATAAATTCAGTTAATTAACAAATTAATTAAATGCGCTCGTATATTATGTTAAGTTCGCCATAGGGTTCATACGCTAACCCGAATCCCATCTTCAACTGATAAGGCTGCTGGACACTAATCTTGAACCTTCTTACGAGCTCAATAATCATGGTTTTTCCTTCAATAATCGCCAAAGGCTCTCCAATGCACTTCCTCGGGCCGACCGAGAAACCAAGATAAGCATAAGGGTTATTAATTTTTTCATCAGTTTTATCAAACCACCTATCTGGGTTGAATACTTCAGGATCTGAAAAGTTGTTGGAGTTCTGGTGCACCCCCAACACGCCGACTACCAGAGAAGTATCTTTTTTCACTGGCAAATCGCCAAGCATTACATCTTCAATCGCACGTCTCGGGAAGAGAATCGCAGCTGGGCCACTATGCCTCAACACTTCCTTATAGAACGCGTTCAAGTAGTTCAACTTCAGTATGTGGTCTCGAGACACCTTTTCTCCAGGCGCAATCGCCGCATTAATCTCATCTCTGAGCTTTTTTTGGATATCAGGGTAGGTTGAAAGCCAGTATTGACTCATCGAGAGACTATTGCTCGTTGTGTCGATACCCGCAACGAAGAAAGTTACAATTTCGCTGAGCATTTCAACTTCGAAATCCCTCTCAGACATGCCACTTTTTGGAGCTTCCTCGAGTAGGAGTTCAATCAAGTTCTTCCAAGGTTTAGTTTGAGTGTTTCCTTGGTCTTTCTCTTTCGAATACTTTGCCTTGAGAACCTGTAGTTGCTTGGATAGGAAGTCGTTTAAAAATTTATTGTCGCTGATGTACTCTCGTTCTCTCTTTCCCAGTCTCCAGTTGATGAACTTATGTCCAAACATTAGATTTTTTGGGCTTTGTGCCAAATGGCGCATATCCTCCATTATTTTGAGAACAGTGTCCACAGCCTTGGGAGCGTCCGGAATACTATAGAATGAGTCTTCACCAAAGAATACATTGAAGACGATCTCGCCAGCGTACATTGTAAAACCCCTATTGACTTCCACAACCGATCGCGGTTCTTTGCAATTTCTGGCGATCCATCCATCAACAATATTATTTACAAGAGGGATGCAAGCATTCATGTACTCGAAATGGAATACTTGAGAGAGCAATTTCCTTCTATATTTCCACATTTCACCGTCAGTGAATGCAAGGCCGTCCTTGATACCCTGAGGCATCACCCCATAGATTCTCATATCTTTCACGAAAGATTTTGGCTGTTTCGTAGTGAACTCTTTGACTAGGTCAGCGTCGTATAGTTCGATAGTGAGACCATCCATAAGAGGAGTGGCTAAGAATCTTATGCCTTTGTTTTCCCTTAGCCGCTTTTTTGTAGAATAGTAAAAGTCGTTGTGGGTGATGAGATCCTTTTCATATTGCGGATAAACACCGAACAATGGTTTGTAAATACAAACAGCGCCTTTTACTTTTTTGAGTTCTTGGAGAAGTAGATAAGGTCTCACGAAGAACTGATAAATAAATCTTAAAGCCAATAGGGTTGCGACTGTAATAATAATTTTGGTGAGCAATGTCAACACCATTTCCTAACAATTTTGTTCTTATTATATGAGTGAATTAGAGCTAAAACAATTTGAATAATCTCTGAGTTATTCTAAGAATACCAAAGGACGGTTCTGTCTGATATTAAGCGCTAAATTATTTGACCTCAATTAAGATTTTTCTAAATTCAGTAATCGTTATCTGAATTGTAATATTTCCTTTGGCGAT